>Ga0187771_10001510_pt1 | contig 15579 bp, 13 predicted proteins | sample 0116_SJ02_MP15_1_FD_133139 | JGI IMG/M metagenome (GOLD analysis project Ga0187771, IMG submission 133139) | Tropical peat soil microbial communities from peatlands in Department of Meta, Colombia - 0116_SJ02_MP15_10_MG | ecosystem: Environmental > Terrestrial > Soil > Wetlands > Peat | place...
AGGCGCGCCTCGCGAATCAGGAACGGGCCCGCACCGAAAAGCTCTACCATCTCGCGCGCAACATCCTTCTGCTCGATCAGCACGAACCCGCCGGGCCCCAGATCGCCGAGTCCATCCTGACTTCGGTGCAGGTCCGGGCTGTCGCGCTTTTCGACGCTCCCACCGCAACCATTCACACCGCCGGCGCGGCCACGAAAGAACTGGAAGAAGAGGTTCGCAACGCGTGGGTGCGCGATGGCAGGCACGACGATCCCGCGGGCCATCGCTGGTCGCGCATTCTCCGCCTGGGCCGCAAGGGAATCGGCGCCATCACGCTCGAAGCCCAGCATCTCAATCCTCTCGAGGTCGATGGCATTGCCTCCATGGCCGCCGTGGCGTTTGAACGCGCCCGCTCGCTCGAGAAAGAAGCGCTGGCCGAGGCGGCGCGGCAGAGCGAACAGCTCCGCGCCACCGTGCTCGACGCCCTGGCCCACGCTTTCAAAACCCCGCTCACGGCGATCATGGCCTCCAGTTCCGGGCTCCTCGAAGCCGGCTCGCTGGGGGCGCAGGAAAGAGAACTGGTCAACCTCATCGACAACGAAGCGGTGCATCTGAACGATCTGGCGACGCGCCTGCTGCAGACGGCCCGCCTCGATATGGCGGCCATCCGCCTGAAGAAAGAAGGCTGCACGCTCGAATGCCTGATCGCCGAAGTCCTCGCGCCGTTCTCCGACCGCTTTGACGGCCGCTCCGTCGAAGTCTCGGTGACCGGCGGCGACGTCGTCGTGTCCGGCGACTGCGAACTGATCGCCAGCGCCATCAGCCAGCTCGTCGACAACGCGGTCAAATACTCGGATCCGGACACGAAAATCACCCTGAAGGCGGAAGCTCGCGGGAAAGAAGTCATTGTGTCGGTCCATAACATCGGACCAGCCATCCGGCAGGAAGACCGCGAGCGCATCTTCGAGCGCTTCTATCGCAGCAAGGGCACCGAACATCGCGCGGCCGGAACGGGCCTCGGTCTTTCGATCACGAAGAAAATCGCCGAAGCGCACGGCGGCCGCGTCTGGGTCTCGGGCAGCGAGTTGCGCGGCACAACTTTCTTCTTTGCCATTCCCCTGGAGAAAATGGAAGCCCTATGAGCGGTCTTCACCCCAACATCCTCGTTGTCGACGACGAATCGGCGATCCGTCAGGCGCTCCGCGTCACGCTCGGCACTTTCGGCTTCGACGTGGGAGAAGCGGCCACCGGCGAACAGGCGGTGACGCTCGTCCGCAGCGAGCACTTCGACGCAGTGCTGCTGGATATGAACATGCCGGGCATGGGCGGCATGCAGGCCTGCCGCGAGATTCGCCGGATCGCTCCGCGGCTCCCGATTCTCATGCTGACCGTGCGGGACAGCACCGAAGACAAAGTGGAAGCGCTCGAGGCCGGCGCCGATGACTACGTCACCAAGCCGTTCCACGTCCGCGAGCTGCAGGCGCGCGTCCGCTCCGCGGTGCGCCGTTCCGCCACTGCTCCCGCGCTGCCCGATGAATCCATCCGCATCGGCGGGATTGCGCTCGATCCCGCCCGCCGCACCGTGGCCAGGGACGGCAAGCCCATACACCTGACTCCGAGGGAATTCGACCTGCTGCAGCACCTGATGCTGAACGCCGGCAAGCCGATCGCCCATAACCGCCTGCTCAACGCCGTCTGGGGACCCGATTACGGCGGCGAGCTCGAGTATCTCCGGACCTTCATCCACCAGTTGCGCAAGAAACTGGAAAAGGATCCCTCGCGGCCGGAATATGTGCTGACCGAAACCTGGTTCGGTTATCGTTTCCGCGAAGAGTAACTCCGTTTGCCATAAAATAAATACGGCCCCGTCAGTTCCCGCTTATCGTTTTTTCACTGCCCTGTCCGCAGCCGCGTCATCCGGAATTCAGTTCCATCTGGAGTCCCGAATCTGTAACAAAAATCGAATGCTTGCAAGCGGTGAATCGATTCTCTTTATTGGCTCGATAATTAGCATGAAATCACGATTTCCTGATGCTTTCCTCACGAACCCCATCCTAAGCTCTGTCTTGAAAGAACAGCCATGCTGCCGGCGGGAAGCTCACAAATCGCGCTTTTCGGCAACACAATGCTCCGCATCGCGGTGCGCAGGAATCTGGTCAGCTTCCCCGCGCAGGTTCCAGCTTTTATGAAACAGCCGGCCGGAGTCACGCAGCAGCGCGTCGTGCAGCTCTATTTCGTGCGCGGATGGTCCGTGCGGAACATCTGCGACCGCTACCGCCTCGGCAAGAAACTGGTGCAGAATCTGCTCGCGGACTGGCGAGCGCGGGCCATCGCTGCCGGCCTGATCCAGGAAATCGATCCCGAAAATCTCGAACGCCTGTTCCACGAGCAGCAGGGCCATCCCGATCCGCAGCAGAATGACGGCGCCGATGCGGTTCCCGTCCTCGCGCAGCCGCAGCCGGCCAGCGTCACCGCGCGCCTCATGATGGCGCTCGAAGAAGATTGCGTCGAGCTTGGTCTCGAGCTGTCGCTCGGGCAACTGCAGAAAATCGAACGTCTCGTGCGGGGGATTGCCGAACCGCGCAGCGCCCCGCCGCCGCAGATTCCCGGATTGCCTCCGCGCGGCGGCCGGACTGCAATTCCCGCGGAGAGGAGCAGCTAACCCATGCTGGACCACAATCCGGTCACCACAAACTCTTATAACCCGGCCAACACTGTGCAAACGCCAACTAAATCCGAAGGTAAGCTGCTGGTCGTGGATGATGAAGCCGCGCTGCGGCGCTCTCTCCATACCACTCTTTTCAGCATGGGATTCGACATCGGAGAAGCCTCGAGCGGTGAAGAAGCCCTCGCGCTTTGCCGCATCGTGAAATACGACGCGGTGCTGCTCGATATCAACATGCCCGGCAAAGGCGGCATCGAAACCTGCCGCGAGCTGCGGCGCCTCATGCCCCGCATCGCCATCCTGATGCTCAGCGTCAATGACGATGAGGAGCGCAAAGTCGAAGCGCTCGAAGCCGGCGCCGACGACTACGTCACCAAGCCGTTCCACATGCGCGAACTGACCGCGCGCATCCGCGCCGCGCTGCGCCGCGCCAGAGCCGTCGCCGAACAGGGCGACGATGCCGTCGCCATCGGCGACATCGAGATTTACCCGGCCCGCCGTCTGGTTCTCAAAGCCGGCAAACCCGTTCACCTGACTCCCAAGGAATTCGACCTGCTGCACTATCTCATGACGCACGCCGGACTCCCCATCACGCACGCGCGCCTGCTGCACGTGGTCTGGGGAGTCGAGTACGCCAATCAGGTGGAGTATCTCCGCACCTTCATGCGCCAGCTGCGCAAGAAACTCGAAGAGAACGCCGGCAGCCCGCAATACCTGCTGACGGAGAGCCACATCGGCTATCGGTTCGTGGATCCCGCCAGCGCCCCGCGGCCCACGGCCTCACCCTCGCCGGTCCCGGAAGCCTGAGTCAGGTGCGCAGATAACAGAAGAACAGATCGCTGCGCGACTTGATGTATCTGATCAGGTCCGCGCCGTTGCCCTCCACGGTCACGCTCCAGCAGTCCGTTCCGATCTGCTTTGCCTCCCGCACCGGCACGTTGCCCCACACCGGCTGCCTGCCACCGATCATCCAGACCGTGTAGCGCGATGTCATCGTGGCCGTGCCTGCGGGATCAGTGCCCGTAGAATCCGGATCTGGCCCATGCTTTGACGCCGGATGGTTTCAGGGTCACCTGAATGGAATGCCACTTACCGGAGTTATCGACGCCCTCGGGAAGGTATCCGATCAGATACTGGTCCCGCATGATGCGGCCAATCCGGGCAGCCGCCCGGCTGATGTCGCCTTCGCCGTGCGCCACGAGCGCCACGCCACCCGTGCGCCGCGCCAGTTCCTCGAGCAGGGCCACGCCGCTGCGTTCTTCCTGCAGCTCGATCGGCTTCCTGGTCAGCGGCGGATCGTAGATCGACAGGCAGTAGATCTGCAAATCGGCCTCGAGCGCCGCCGACATCAGTTCCGCCTTCGAATACCGGCTGTGGTTATCCATCCCGTCGGAGATCACAAACAGCGCCCTGCGTCCGTTATGAGCCGAGCGGCTCTGCTGAATCGCCGCGTAGATCGTGTCGATGAGCGCCGTGCTGCCGCCCGCACCCGTCGTCAGCAGCCGCTCCGGAATCGAATTGAGATCGGAAGTAAAGCCGAAATCTTCTCCCGGCCGCGTGGAAACAGTGAGCAGGCCCATTTCATCTGCAGGATTGGCCCTTCCGATAAACGCCCGCAGCGCATCCTTCGCTCTGCCGATGGACCGCTGCATGCTGCCGCTCGTATCGAGCACAATTCCGACCGAAACCGGAATATCCTGCTCGCCGAACGAGGCAATCTTCTGCGGCGCGCTGTCCTGCAGTACGACAAACGATTCGGCGGAGAGCCCCTCGACCACCGCGCCTTTCCGGTCAAGGACGGTCACCGGCACCAGCACCAGGTTGCTGTCGGCCCGGAAAGTGGGGACCTCGCGAACCTTCGGCCGCCGCTTGATCGCGCTTTCGTCATTTGGCGCCGCGAAGGCGAATGACGAAAGGAGGATCAGAACTGGTAATCCTCGGGTAAGCCGCATACTCTCACGGTGAGTCTGACCCGGTATGGCTTTGACTCTGTGGTGAGTGTAGGGCTAACTACGTCAGGAACGCATGAGTATCAGGTAAGAAAATTACCGGATAAATGAATAAGTTTTCTATGACTTCTATAAAAAGATTTCATGCCGTCAGCGGTTTTCTTCCGGCGGCTTGTTAGTCACGGTATGCGGGTCTCTCGGGTCCGCGCAGGGCTGCGCCTCAACTGACGCAGGTACGTCGAAAGTCAGAGTGTTGGCGAGCAGTTTCCCGCTCCAGGGTACGCCAAAGCCGGCCCACCGGTCCGATAACACCGCGTCGAGGACCGCGTCCAGCTCCTGGTGCTCCATGCGCAGCCGGAGATAGACACGATGGCCGCGCAGGTCGGGATCCTGGTAGCGCGAGGATTTCCGGTAAATCGTGAGCGTAACCTCTTCGAGGTCCTTCATTCTCAGTTGGCCGCGGGCAGGAATGATGCCGAACACGTCATTTTCCGGCTGAACCGGATTGTCCGGGTTCACATCCGCCGGCAGGTGCTTCAGCGGCGCGGTCGAGGGCGCGGTGAAGAAGACCGGCTCCTTCTGAATCTTCATCGTCCCGGGCGCGAGCGACGTGTAGAGTTTGTGTTCATGCGCCAGAGGCAGAATCAGCGGGCGATCTCCCGGATTGTGATAAGTCATCTGCAGTTCGACCTGCAGCACGAGAAAAGCCGGCGGAAGCAGTTCCGGCCGCAATCCGCGCACTCTCGCAAAACAGTAGTTCGAGCTCGTCACCGTCGCGACCGCGACCGGTTGCGCGGCCGCGCGCTGGGGCAGCGAAGCCGCTGCCAGATTCCACGCCGCCAGCAGGCCTGCAAGAAACATGGCGCGTGATACCCACCTGTTCCGGGACATGTTTGCGCTCCTTCTCTTCAGAGTTCCAGCTTTCCCTGATACTGCATCTCGGCGGGGTAGAAATACTGTGCCACGGCGACGCGGCCGATCTGGGCCTCGAACGTGAGGCGCTTGTCGTCGAGCGTGATGTTCAGTGATCGCGGGAACAGATAGATCACCGTCACCCTCCCGTCGCCGAATTCCTGAACCGCCACACGCGACGGCCGTGCTTCCTTCCGGCCTTCGATCTTCAGAACCGCGATTTTCTTCAGCTCCTCGGCGAGATGCTTGCGGTCCGCCCAGGCATCCGTCAGCGAAACGTCGTAAACGGCGATGGCATACTCGTCGCCCTCGAGCACCGGAGCGTTCGGCTCGTTCGCCCGTACTTCCGCCGCCCGAACCGGCAACGCGCTTTCCCAGCGAATCGTCACTTTCGCGACATGCGGACCCTCCGGTCCTTCGCCCCGGCGTGGCGCGGGAGCGCCCTTGTTTCCCACCAGGCTGAAATCGTCGAGCCCGACGCCGCCGTGGCCGCCGCCCTGCGCCGCAAAGTTGCCGCCGTCGCGTCTCTGCGCGCCGGTGAGTTGGCCGAGCAGCGCCGGCGCCGCTCTCTTGGCCCACGGAGATTGATAAAGAACCTGTCTCGCATCGTCCATGCTCCACTCGGCGACGCGCCTGGTCGTCCACGCAGGCGGAGCAGATTCAGCGGCCACCAGAGCCGCCGTCAGTAACGCCATCCCGAGGTGAATTTTTCGAAGCATTGATGTCACACTCCTGAAACGAGAGAAGTGGCAGAGCGCCGCGCAGTGCGCTCTGCCACGAGTGACTCCGGCCGCATGGGCCGGAGACCGCCGACTCCTGCTAGAGGTGAACCATCAGGGCGAAGATCAGGCGCCGTTCCTGCTTGCGCAGATCGGGCTGCCAGATACCGCCATTGCCGATGCAATTGTTGGTCCCCAGCACGCTGCCGTCATTGCAGACGAAGCTGCCTGGCATGCCGTTATTGCCGCCGGGAGGCGTGATGCCGCCCGGACCGGTGAAGTACGGTACGTTGGCGCCGCGCTGGGTGAACTCGGCATTCCACGTGACGAACTGCGTCGGCATCCACTGGAATGCGATCTGGTAGTCATAGGCCGAGAATTTCTGGCCCGGATTTTCCGTGAAGTAAGGCGTACCCGTGGTTGCCGTGGCGCCGTTGATCGGCGGCAGCAGCACGAGGTAGCGGCCGGGGTTGGCCATGAAGCCGCCGCCGAGGGTGACCCCATAATGGTCGTGACCGAACCAGAACCGCTGGTAGATCATCGCGCCGATGAAGTTCTGCGCAGGAGCAGTCTTGCTGTTGTCGAAGCACTGCACCTTGGGTGCGGGCGGATTGATGCTGTTGACGTACGTACCACCGCCCGTTTCGCAGCCAATGTCGAAAGTCAGCGAGAATGCCATGCGATGCATCAGCTTGTTGGGGTTTTCCCAGTACTTCCATTCCATCGAATCGTCTTCGTGAAGACGCGTGCGGTGAGTACCAAGCGTGTCCTGACCGAGAGTGTAGGTGTTCCAGACAAAGTCGAGGTTACCCGTCGGCCGCCACAGAATCTGGCCTCCGACTCCAGGCCTCCCGTTGAACTTGCCGTACGACTGCCAGCCGTTGATCAGCCACGGCTCGAACTTCAGCTTGTTGGTCGGGAACCACTGCACGCGCATCCCGGTGAAGAACCATGGTGTATTCGATGAAACGTAGGACGGCTGATAGTTCCAGTTGTCAAAACTGTAGAAGCTGAACAGACCGATGTACGACATGAAGATACCGGCCTGAATGTTCAGCCCGTGCTGCACATCCATGTGATAACCGGCATAGCCTTCCGTGAGGTACCGGTAGGCGTCCGCGAGGTCCCACTGGCCGTTGGCGCCGGTGTTGCTCGCGTCGTTGCGCGGGACCGCCGTCGAAGTCGCGCCGAACTGGGTCAGCAGCCGCATCTGCATGCGATCCCAGTGGAAATCGCCGCCGACGTTCAGCTGCTGCAACACGACTTCACCGGTCCGCTCACCTTCGGTCGTGCCACCGAGCGTGTGATCGATCGGATGCTGATAGTCGTAGATGTAGTTGACGTCGGCCCGGATTTCCGGCGAGAAGTACTTGCCGTCCAGCACGGAATCATGATTGCGCGGCACGGCGTTCATCCAGGTGAAATCCGCGAACGCGAATGGCGTCTGGTTGTCCACCGGCGGAGGCGCGGCGGGCGCCGGAGCAGCGGCTGCCGCCGGAGCCTGCGGTTGCGGAGCCGGATTGGGGAAGTCCGGAACCTCGGCCTTCGCCACGTCGAACGGTTTGTCGAAGGCGCTCGCCGGCGGCTTGTCGAGAGAGGCCGTCGTCGCGCTGTCGTCCGTGGTTACCGGCGCGTCGCCGGAATTGCCCGGCTTCTGCGTGAACAGCTCGCGCCAGTTCATGCGGCGCGCGCTGGGACTGAAACCGGCCACCGCCGGTTTGGGCGCGGGAGCCGGCGCAGCAGGCGCTGCCGCCGGAGCCGCGGCGGGCTGAGCCGATGAGATCACCGCCGGCGCCACGGGCATGATCAGATCTGCCCGCGTCGCCTTGCCCGCGTTCACTGCCAGGGAAGCAAGAGTGAGATCCGGATAGCCGTCAGCCTGCGCGACCACCGAATACTCGCCTGGCGATACGTCGGAAAACGAATAGATTCCGTCGCTGCCTGAAATCGTTGTGCGTATGGTGCTGCCGTCGGTCTTCGTTGCGGTGACCGTCGCCCCGGCAATTGCTGCCTTTGCCGGGTTTTTGACGAGTCCCGCAATAGTGCCGAATGGAGACTGCGCATTCAGCGCTAATGCGGTGCAGAACAAAGCGGCCGACGCCATGAGCGTAGTTTTTTTCATAGGGTAGGGTCCACCGTGTTGCGAGTTTAGGTTTGAACTGATGAGGAAGTAATAAGTTTCTGATGATAATTTAGCCGGTAACCGGATCAATGTTTCTATACGCTCGATAGAAAAATTCACTGCGGTGTCAAAATCCGGCAAGCTGACGACCATCAGATAACTTATTGAATTTGAAAGATGTGTATGAATACGTTCTCCGCGAAATGGAAGAATCGAGCGCAGGAGCGTGCGCGTATAGACGCACTTATGCCTCGGGCTTCTGGAGTGCAGTTCAGATGAAGAAAAATTTATTTTCTTCTTTGCTCTTCAGGCCCGCTAGAAGAACCAGATCATGTCGCCGGCCACAATGAACTGCGACTTCTTGGTCCCATTGTCATAGGCCGGGTTGTTGTACGCGTGTTCGAACCGGAGCTCCGGCCGGAAGACCAGGCTCGTTCCGATCCAGTGGTTCCAGGAAACCAGATGTTCGGTGTACTTGTCCTTGTATCCCGTGCGCTGGCCCCGGATGTCGTCGAAATACTCGTTGCGAATGGAGAGCGTGTCTTTTTTGCCGAACTGCCGCTCGACGTAGTTCGTGATCGCCCACTCCGGAGCGAAGCAGGTCTGCTCGCCCGGCGCGCACCAGGCGCCATTGGCTCCGAGCTCCGCCGGTACCGATCCGAATATGCTCGGCACGTCGCGTTCGTACTGATACCAGGATTCGGTATCGAAGTGCCATTTGCTGTTGATCTTGTGATACCACGTCAGATAGTAAGCGGCGAGGTTGTTGTAAGCGTACTTGCCGTCGTTGATCGAGTTGGCGCACGCGTAGATGTCGTCCTTGCCCGCGCGCCAGGTGTAGTTGAGGCAAACCGTTCCGGTCGGCTTCGCATCCTTCGTCCACCACGCCGCGTCGCACCCGGCGGAAAAACCGGTCTGCAGCATCCAGTGGTCGCTGAGCTTCGTCGTGACGTTGATGCCGTGCTGCGTGTAGCAGTCGTAAATGTAGGTGAGCGAGTGGCTGTAGGTGTAGTTGTTGGGCGCGAGCTGCGCTTCGATGTCCGGCAGCGACACATAGCGGCCGATCCGCACATTCATGCCCTCGGCCACCTGCGGAAAATACAGGTCCGCGTAGACCATCACGGGATCGAATCCATTGGCCTGGTTGTTTTCGAGGAGCTGATTGCTGAAGACGCCTTTCGATGTCGTGAACCGGTAATCGATGCCATAGATGCCCGTGACCCGGAAGCCCCAGTCGAAGTGATCCGTCTGCACCGTATCCGGCACGCGTTCGATATAAAGCGCGGCCTGATCGAGACTCACGGTGTTCGGGTAAACGTAATAAGCCGCGGGCAGATTCGCGGTTCCCGGCTTGTTGGAACTCGAGACGTTGAATCCCACGTCCGCCCAGCCGTAGACCTGAACCTTGCTCGCCTGCCATGCCTCCCCGCCCGGACCCGCATAGATCGCAGCCATGAGAGGCGGCACCATCGTGTTGGGCTGTCCGATCACCGGCGATCCGCCATACGGCCACACCGTAAACGGGAACGGAGGATTCGATTCCGGCGCTTCATAGCCGCGGTACTTCGGATCCGGCAGGCCGGGCGGCTGCCGGTCGTGCCAGTCGTCGAGATACGCGCTGGCCAGGCGCCGCCAGAAGCTCCGCTCCGCCACGTTGCGAAGCGCGTTGGTGTGCTCCAGAGTGATGACGAAGTCGGCCGTGGCTGCCCTTCCCGGCGTGATCTGCAGCGAGGAAACGAGCAGCTGCGAATAACCGGGCTTTTCCGCCCGCACCGTATACGTGCCGGGAGGCACCTCGCCGATCTGATACGTGCCGTCCGCGGCCGAAGACGCGGCTTTGACCAGCCCCGTGTCGAGGTTTGTGGCGGTAATGAGCGCGCCGCCAATACCGGTCTTCGACTGGTCCGAAACAACGCCCCCGACGCTGCCTGTGGGCGCCTGCGCTCTAAGCGACCACAGGCAGGCCAGCAGCAGTATGGTCGGCAGATACGGAAGTTTTCGCATTCGGGGTTCGAGCCGGAACCCCGAGTTTAGGAACGGTCGACTTAGGAATGCATAACAATCCGATAAGGATCGCCATCATATCCTCATCAATCTTTTTATCGATCGGATAGAAAAACTTCATTTGTTTTCCATGCGTGCGCCGTGAAGAGGGCTTGCAAGTCCTAGTAAAACCAGATGATATCGCCCGCAAACAGGAGCTGGCTCTTCTTGGTCCCGTTGTTAAAGGAGGGCGAATCGTAGGAGTGCTCGTAGCGCAGCTCTGGCCGAAAGACAATCGTTGAGCCAATCCAGTGGTTGTACCCGATCATGTGCTCCGTGTACCGCGTCTTGTAGCCGGTGCGCTGGCCGCGGATGTCGTCGAAGTATTCGTTGCGCACCGTCACGAAGTCCTTCTTCGAAATCTGGTAGCTCACATAGGCGACCGTCGACCATTCCGGCGCGAAGCAGGTCAGCTCGGCCGGAGTGTTGCAGTAGGCGCCGTTCGAATTCGTGATCAGCAGCGAACTCGCCGCGGGGTTATTCACGTTCGGCGTGTCTTTCATGTACTGATACCAGGTTTCCCACGCCGTGTGCCAGCGCGAGTTCTTTCCGAACTTGTGGTACCAGGTGAAGTAATATGCGGCGAGATTGTTGTAGTCGTACCTGCTGTCGTTGATCGAATTGGCGCAGACATAGACCTGATTGCGCAGCTCCGTCCACGAATAGGCCACGCACGCGTTGCCGGTGAGCTTCGCATCCGGAGCCCACGGCGCCGCCTCGCAGCCGGCCGACAGCCCTCCCTGCACGGTCCAGTGATTGCTGATCTTCACGGTTCCGTTGATGCCGGTCTGCGTGTAGCAATCGTAGGTGTAAGTCAGCGAGTGGCTGTAGGTATAGTTATTTGGCGCAAGCTGCGCTTCGATATCCGGCAGCGAAATGTAGCGCCCCACCCGTACATCCATCCCTTCCGCCACATGCGGGAAATAAAGATCGATATACATCATCACCGGGTCGTAGCCCATCTTGTTGCCGATCGATCCATCGGCCTTCGGATTGTTCAGCAACTGCTGGCTGAAGTAGCCCTCGGCGGTGGTGAACCGGTAGTCGAGGCCATAAAGATTGGTGAGCCGGAAACCCCAGTCGAAATGATCGGTCTGGATCGTATCCGGCACGCGCTCGATGTAAAGCGTGAGCTGATCGAGCTGCACCGAATTCGGATCTTCCGCGTAAGCCGCCGGCAGATTCCCGTAGGGCTTCGCGGTCGAAGTGCTGATATTCATCCCCAGATCCATCCACCCGTAAACCTGGATATTGGCCTTCTTCCACCAGTCGCCATGCGGCCCGTTCTGCAGCGCCGTCGTCAGGGGATACTGGGTTGCGTTCGGATAGCCGATCCACGGCGTTCCGCCCATTGGCCACACGATAAACGGGAACGGAGGGTTGGTCACAACCGGCGGGTCGCCGCGATAAGCCGGCTCGGCTCCCGGTGCAGGCGGCACGATCTCTTCGACCGGCGAAGGATGCCAGTCGTCCCAATAGGCTTTCCCGATACGTTTGAACAGATTACCCGACGCCGCATTGGTTCCGGCGCCGGGAGCCACGTCCGCGGGAGATTGCCCGTACAGAAAGGTGGCCGCGCTGAACAATAATCCCGTTACCAGACAGACTTTTCGGCTCGCAAAACTCATTCGCCTTCAAGTCTGATGTCTGAGAGCTCAGGAATGCATAACAACTCTCTCAGGACAGCATTGGCGTCAAATCGAGCATTTGGATGGCAAGGATAAAAATTTTTATTATCCACAAGACGACGGGGGTGGTGTGGAGAGTCAGTAACTGGCTGAACAGAAGGCCCCCGGCGATGGCGATGCCCGTCGGCCTCAGCCACGCCGGGGCCGGATGCGCAGCGATCTCGCCGCCGTGATGGCTCTGGGCCGGTAGTTCAGTTCCCGATCAAATGCTCGATATTATCGAGCATGATGACTTCGACCGGACCACGCCGCGATTCCAGCTTTAGCCCGAGTTGTTCCCGCATCGCCGCTTCGAGTGTCGGGCCATTCGGATCCGGTACAAAATCAGAGCCGGGCGGGGTAGCCGGCCGGTCCGGCGTCCACTCCAGCGAGAAATCGAAAGTCCCTGCCAGGCCCGAGCCGTCGATAACAGGCCGTTCCGATGCCTGAACGCTGGCGATGAAGTTCGCAAGAGACGTCATCGTAATATTGCGAGCCGCTGCTTTTTGCCGCCCGTCTACACTCGGCGGCATGCCGAAGAAGCCGTTACACAGAGCCGGCAAGCCCTCAGGCGTCTGCGGGACAGCAATGTTCATGCTGGCGACGTTCGTCGAACACGGCGTCGCTTCGGAGTGAAGCTTCAGCTGCGGCCCGAGCGATCCCGGTTTTGCCGGAACGAGCGCGAGCACCGGCATTTCGCGTGTCTCGTAGTGCAGCGCCAAATGGAACCGATCCGCCAGCAGCGCACGCATCATCAGCCGCATATCGTCTTTGCCCGGATTGCCCTGCCCGCGCGCCTGAATGTCATAAAGATCAGTCATCGCCCATCGCGGCAACTGCTTCCGAAAAGCGGCTCCCTGGCTGCCAGGAATCTTATAGGCGAAGAAAATGTACGCGGCGAGCGGGAAGGCTTTGGCGTTAAACAGCCCCCCATTCGCGACGTAAGCATCGCCGGGACCCAGCGGAAAATTCGCTGACGGTTGCTCGTCGGGCCCGCTCGGCTTCACCGACGCCACTTCGAACGACGGCGTCTGCGCAGCCGCGACTGCGCAGAGCAAAAGACTAAAACCCCAGCGATACCATCCCATGCTCGGTGCCTTCCACCGCACTTTTCGTCAGCCAGTCGAGCGAAGCCTGGAAGAGCAGCAGATGATTCCGCTCCCACATCGCGTTATGTGATGAACACGCCAGATTCACGAACACCTTCTGTGCCGCGCCGATGTCCTCGTACATCTCCTTCACCCGCTCCTGCGGCACCTGCTTGTCGTGCTCTCCCGAGACCATGAGCGTCGGAATCTTCGTTCCGGCGACCACAGCTTTCGTCCATCCCCACGAAGTCACCGCCGGCGCGCGCCGCACACCCGTTCCCCACGTCGCACCCACGGGGTCGGACTCGATCATCTCCTTCCACACCTCATCGCTCGCAGCCGGATCGTACTGATTCGGGCAGCCGACCTGGCGATCCCAGTTGGCCGTGAATTCCTCATGCGACTGCGTCGTCATCGCGGCGCCCTCGGCCGGAACCTTCGCCGGAGCCTCGGCGCGCGCGTTGCGATTGTAGGCGGGCGCGAGCAGAATCATGCGGCGGATCTTATCCTGATGCAGCCCCGCATAACCGGCCGCGCGCGGCCCGCCGAGCGACCACGCCGCCAGACTCACCTTGTCCACATGCCGCAGCGAGAGCAGATGATTCACCACCGTGTCGATGTCGTTCCAGTCCGAAGCGAGCGTCGTCATCTGCTGGCCGTAACTCGCCGCGCAGGGCGCGGAGATCAGCACCGGCACAAATCCCGCCTGCTGCTCGCGCGACAGATTGCAGGGATCGTTCATTGCCGCCGGACGTGTCGAGCGGCCGTAGCCCGTCATATCCATCGAGAAGACATCGAACCCGGCCTTTGCCAGATACGCCATCCAGCTGTAATCCTGATACGCCACGTCGAACGACACCTCGACCGGCGTGCCGGCGCCATGAATGAAAAGCACTACGCGGTCACCGAGGCTCTGCGCCCGCAGCACAGTCCCGGGCAGCACCACTTCCCGGACATAGATCTGCGTCATCTGGCCGGCGATCGCGGGAACGGTCGACTTCGTCTTCACGTAATGATCGACCGTCATGGGCTGCTCTGCCATCAGGCCTGTCGCAACCACGGCTGTAATTGCTATCATTCTCCCGAATGTCATCGATCCTGCCTTTCGTCGACCCCGAGGAAATTGGTCTCTCGGCAGCGCGGCTGGGCCGCATCCGCACCGCCATGGAGAAGCATATCAGCGCAAACCGGCTTGCGGGAGGCCTCGGTCTGATCGCGCGCCGGGGCCGTATCGGCTACTTCGAGAACTACGGCGAGTTCCCCCTCGATTCGATCGCCCGCATCTACTCGATGACGAAAGCCGTCACCGGAGTGGCGGCGCTGATGCTCTTCGAAGAAGGCGCCTTCGCGCTGGCCGATCCCATCGCGAAGTTCCTGCCCGAGTTCGGCAGGATGCAGGTCGCGGTGGAAGCGCCGGACGCAACCGGCAAGATGGTTCTGACAGGAACCGTTCCGGCCGAGCGGCCCATCACGGTGCTCGATGTCATGCGCCATACCGCCGGCTTCAACTACGCCGGACCGCACGATGAAAAAGGAGAACTGCTCTATCCGCAGCGCGGCCTGCAGATGATGGCCACCAGCCTTCCGGCGGCCGAGTTCACAAAACGGCTGAGCGAGATTCCGCTCGTGCGGCAGCCAGGCACCGCGTGGGATTACGGCTTCGGCACCGACGTGCTCGGGCGCATCGTGGAAGTCATCTCCGGCCAGACCCTCGAGGAGTTCTTCAACGAACGCATCCTGCAGCCGCTCCACATGCGCGAAACCGGTTTCCATGTGCCCGAAGAAAAATGGGACCGCATCGCGCCCATCTACCAGCCAACCCAGGACGGCACCATCAGGCTGATGGCCGGCGCCATCCAGGACGCCTGCCGCCGGTCTCCCGTCATGTTCTTCGGCGGCGGCGGTCTCATGTCCACCGCGCTCGATTACGTCCGCTTCACTCAGATGCTGCTGAATGGCGGCGAATTCGGAGGCGTCCGTCTGCTCAGCCGCATGACCGTCGAACTGATGCACTCGGATCTGCTCGGAGCGATTCCCTCCGTGAGCCCCCTGCTCGCGCCCGGCCACGGTTTCGGCATCACCGTCGCCATCAACAAAGGACCGGCCCACAGCGCCACGCTGCCTGCGCCCGGCCAGTATCGCTGGGGCGGCGCGGCGGGAACGGCCTGGTGGGTCGATCCGCGCGAAGAAATGATCGGCATCTTCTTCATGCAGACGCTGCTCGATCTGGCGAAGCGCAGCGAGTTCATGCAGCTCGCCTATCAGGCCATTGTTGACTGACAGCTAAAATAAAGGCTGCCGGTCGTACCACCCTCGCCACGTCGCGAAGTCTCTCTCAACCAAGGAATTTGCAACATGGCCGCATTCGGGTCGGTTACCAGCACCAGCAGCGTTCTCACTCTCGAGGAAATCAGCCACCTCACGCAGGAAGGCGG
>Ga0187771_10001511_pt1 | contig 15573 bp, 14 predicted proteins | sample 0116_SJ02_MP15_1_FD_133139 | JGI IMG/M metagenome (GOLD analysis project Ga0187771, IMG submission 133139) | Tropical peat soil microbial communities from peatlands in Department of Meta, Colombia - 0116_SJ02_MP15_10_MG | ecosystem: Environmental > Terrestrial > Soil > Wetlands > Peat | place...
ACTGGGAAGGACGTGAAGCTGAGCAGCTTCCTCGGCAAGAACGTCGTCCTCTACTTCTACCCGGCGGACGACACACCGGGGTGCACGAAGGAGGCCTGCTCCTTCAGGGACAACCTTCCCAAGTTCGACAAGCTCGACGCTGTCGTGCTCGGCGTCAGCAAGGACTCGCTAAAGTCCCACGACAGCTTCATCAAGAAATACGGCCTGACCTTCACTCTCCTCAGCGACGAGGACAAGAGGGTCAACGAGCTCTACGGCACGTGGGTCGAGAAGGAGAACTATGGCAAGAAGTACTGGGGGACAGAGAGGTCCACGTTCGTCATCGGCACGGACGGCAAGATCAAGAAGATATTCCGCAAGGTCAAGGTCGACGGCCACGAGCAAGAAGTCCTCGCGGCTCTCTCCTGACGCGTGAGTGATTGAGTTGGCTACTGGCCTCGCCGGCGCGAAAGCCGGGATACTCGGCGGCATCTTGTTCGCGGCATTGGCCGGGCTCGTCAACTGGGCGCTCTTGGAGGCCTTCAGCAGCACCACCCTGCAGGTTCTCTCCACGATATCATACTGCTCCGGAACATCGGGGACGCCGCAACTCTGCTTGTCTACCCTGATCAACACGAACATACCGACCCTGGCTGTCCTCCAGGGCGCGACCGGGATACTGTTCGGGGCGCTCTATGGGATGTACTTCGAGTTCCTGCCCGGACAAGGGTACAGCATGAAAGCGGTCGCGGCGGGCATGGCGATGCTCATCGTGTTGCTCTTCTTCGGTCTTGCCGGGATAACGGTCGACAGGACGCAGCAGGTCATCATGTATGCGACCGACATCGTCGGCATGCTCGGATACACGCTCATCATCGCCCGATACTACAAGAAGTTCACCAGAGAGGTGGAGTTCCAGAGCCCCGACGCGCAGAGGCTGAAGATAACGTGCGACGGAAAGAACTACACCGGGAAGCTCAAGACCCTGGCCGTCCACTCGACGCACAAGGTCAGGGCGCCGAGCGAGAGCGGGACCTTCCACGAGTGGCTCGTCAGCGGGGGCGTGACGGTGCTGGACTCGAAGAGCTTCGAGACGACGATGAGGGTCGACGGCGACGGGCTGCTGAAGTTCACCTGAGCCTCTAAAGCTTAATTGACGTGGGCTGCGAGCGGCCCGCGGAACGTCGTTTGGTCCTCGACAAGAAGGTCGCCGACTACATCCACGACAACCAGTCGAGGTACGTCAAGGACATCGTGAGGCTCGCCTCGCAGCCCAGCGTCTCCGCGCGGAAGGAGGGCATCGAGGAGTGCGCGGCCATCGTAAAGTCGATGGTCGAGGAGATCGGCGGCACCGCGAAGGTCCTCGAGCTGCCCGGAGTGGCTCCCCTGATCTACGGAGAGGTCAAGTCGTCAAAGTCGAAGAAGACGATTCTGTTCTACAACCACTACGACGTCCAGCCCGAGGTCCCTCTCGAGCTCTGGAAGTCGCCGCCGTTCAAGCCCGAGGTCCGCGACGGGAGGCTCTACGGGAGAGGGGTGTCCGACGACAAGGGCGAGCTGGTCTCGAGGCTCAAGCTGATCGAGGCCTACATCAATGTCAACGGCGAGCCGCCGTGCAACGTCAAGTTCTGCTTCGAGGGAGAGGAGGAGGTAGGGAGCCCTCACCTCGAGGAGTACGTCAACAAGAACGCGGACCTGTTCAAGTCCGACGCCGTGGTCTGGGAGTACGGGAAGATAGACAACAAGGGGTCCCCGGTTGTGGGCCTCGGCGTCAAGGGGATGTTCTACCTCGAGATGACCGTGAGGTCGCTCTCGCAGGACGCCCACAGCATGTACGCGGCGGCCCTTCCGAGCGCTGCTTGGAGGCTGACGAGGCTCCTGAGCCTCATCAAGGACTCCCACGAAAGGATCCTCATCCCCGGATGGTACGACAAGGTCCAGGACCTCGCCGAGGACGAGCTCGCTCTCCTCGACAAGCAGCCCTCGGAGGCCGAGGAGCTTCTCGCGACGTACGGGAGCAAGGAGTTCGCTGGAGGCATGTCCGTGAGCCAGGCGAAGAAGTCGCTCGTCGCCCGGCCCACCGCAAACATCGCCGGGATCTGGGGCGGCTACACCGGCCAGGGAAGCAAGACCGTCCTTCCCGCCGAGGCGCACTGCAAGATGGACTTCCGACTGGTCCCCAACCAGGACCCCGAGGAGCTCTACGCCAAGTTCGTGGCCTACCTCAAGGACAACGGGTTCGGGGACGTCGAGATAACAAAGGAGACCTCCGAGCCCGCCGCCCGGACGAGCTACAAGAGCCCGCTCGCTCAGGCCTGCATCAAGGCCTCGAAGGAGGTCTTCCAGAGAGACCCTATCATCGAGCTCTCAAGCGCAGGGACCGGCCCCCTCTACATCTTCACACGGAGATACGGGGTCGCCGGCCTCGACATCGGCATCTCCCCGGTGGACGCAGGCCTCCACTCGCCCAACGAGAGCATCCGGCTGGACTACCTCGAGAAGGGCATGCTCTGGATCGGCCGGACCGTGGAGAACTTCATCGGCGGATGACGCCGCCGGCCCGCGCGGGCTCTAGAATCCAACGAGAAATGATAAGCTTATCTCTGTAATGCCAAACCCCTTGGAGTCACACAGATGATAGTCGGCGTCCCCAAAGAGACTGCCGCCCTGGAAAGGCGCGTCTCCGTCGTCCCGGAGACAGTATCCAAGCTCGGGGCAGGGGTCAGCGTAGTCGTCGAAAAGGGCGCTGGCGAGGGTGCAGGCTTCTCTGATTCTGATTACACGGCAGCGGGGGCCACGATCGCCAACGACGCGAAGTCTCTCTACGCGCAGGCCGACGTCGTGCTCAAGGTCGCAACGCTCACTCCGGACGAAGCCTCCTTGCTGAAGGAGGGCGCGACCACGATATCCTTCCTCTACCCGGTAGCCAACCTGGAGACTGTGAAGAAGCTGGCCGCCCGGAAAGCGACGGCCTTCGCGATGGAGCTCATACCGCGCATCAGCCGCGCCCAGCCGATGGACGCCCTCTCCTCACAGGCCAACATCGCAGGGTACAAGGCCGTGCTCCTCGCCGCGGACACAGTCCCGAAGCTCTTCCCACTCATGATGACTGCCGCGGGCACCATCTCGCCGGCCAAAGTCTTCATCCTTGGAGCTGGAGTCGCCGGCCTACAAGCCATAGCCACCGCAAAGAGGCTCGGCGCGGTGGTGGAAGCCTACGACGTGAGGCCGGTGGTCAAGGAGCAGGTCATGAGCCTCGGGGCAAAGTTCGCCGAGATGCCCGTCGAGGCGAAGGACGCGCAGGACGCGGGAGGCTACGCCAAGGCGATGGGCGAGGAGTTCACCAGGAAGCAGCAGGAGTTCCTCGCGCAGCGCGCCAAGGGCATGGACGTCGTGATCACAACCGCCCTCATCCCGGGTGCAAGGGCGCCCATCCTCATCACGGAGGACGCCGTCAAGGGCATGCGCCCCGGCTCGGTGATAGTCGACCTCGCGGCCGAGGCGAAGGGGAACTGCGCGATAACCGAACCAGGCAAGACGGTCGTCAAGTACGGCGTCACCATCCACGGCCCGCTCAACCTCCCGTCGACGATGGCGCCCGAGTCCAGCAGGCTGTACTCCAAGAACATCTCCGGGCTCCTCCAGCTGATGCTCAAGGAAGGGAAGCTCGCAATCGACCCGAAGGACGATGTGATCAAGGGCTCGATGGTCGTGAACGCTGGCCAGGTCGTCCACATGGCGACGCTGAAGCTTATCGACCCTGCGGCAGCCGCCGCCTTGGCCGCCGCATCTGCGCCGCCTGCGTCGCCGGCGCCGTCGTCCCCGCCTCCGGCTGGAGCCAAGAAGCCATGATTCTCGAGCTGGCGGTCAACGCGACGACGACCACCACCACGGCCAGCGGAGCGGCAGGAGTCCCGCAAGACGTCGTGGTCAATCTTCTGATATTCCTCATGGCCACGTTCCTCGGGACCGAGCTGATCAGGCACGTCTCGAGGCTGCTCCACACCCCGCTGATGGCGCTCACCAACGCGATCTCCTCGGTCTCTATGGTCGCCGCTCTCATCGTCATGAGCGAGACCACCAACTCCACGCTGCTAATCCTCGCCACCGTCGGAGTCGCCCTCGCCTGCACCAACATAGTCAGCGGCTTCATCCTGGTCGAGAGGATAGTCCGTCTCTTCAAGCCCAAGGCAAAGGCAAAGCCAGCGGAGAGTCAAGCGAAATGATCGACCAGAACTACATCCTGCTGCTCTACGTGGTGGCGATCGTCATGTTCATACTCTCGCTCAGGTTCATGAGCGAGGTCAAGAGCGCCCGTTGGGGAGGCAGGTCTGCCGCCCTCGGCATGGCGATAGCAGTCGCCGCGACCCTCCTAGCATACCAAAGCAACAACATCGGCCTGCTCATCGCGGCGATACTCGTCGGCTTCGTGGTGGGCACCCCGATTGCGCTGCGCGTTCCCACGACTGCTCTGCCGCAAAGGACCGCGATGTCACAGGCCTTCGGATCCCTAGCCGTCGCCCTTGTCGGCGCGGCCGAGTACTACGACTACCAGCCCCACGTCAACCCGTTCACCATGGCCGTGCTCTCGGCGGAGATGATACTCGGGTTCCTCACGTTCATGGGAAGCTGCATCGCATTCGCAAAGCTCCAGGAGCTGATACCCGGCAAGCCTTTCGTCTACCCTGGGAAGAATTTCATCAGTCTGGGCATCCTCGGGGTCGCAGGAGTCATCGGGGCCTACCTCGTAGCCGTGCCTTCCGCGAGCTACGCGCTTCCGATAATGGCAGCCCTCGCGCTCGTCTTTGGATTCCTGTTGGTCATGGGCATCGGCGGAGCCGACATGCCCACGGTCATCGCGATTCTCAACTCGTACACGGGCATGTCCGCGGCCGCGCTCGGGTTCGTGCTCGACAACAAGATCCTCATCGTAGCAGGCTCCCTGGACGGCTCTTCCGGCTTCGTCCTTGCCCTCATCATGAGCCAGGCGATGAACAGATCCTTCACCAACGTCCTCTTCGGAGGGGTGGGGGCCAAGGTCGTGAAGGGGGCTCCCGGCGCGGCGAAGGGGCCGGCCCGACCGGTGCAGTCCTTCACCGTCGAGGACGTCGCCACGATACTAGGCAACGCCAGCTCGGTGGTCATCGTCCCAGGCTACGGCATGGCGGTCGCGCAGGCCCAGCACGTGGTCAAGGAAGCCACCGACATCATGCAGGAGCACGGGATAGACGTCAAGTACGGCATCCACCCAGTCGCCGGAAGGATGCCCGGACACATGAACGTCCTCCTGGCCGAGGCCAACGTCCCCTATGAGCAGCTTTGGGAGATGGAAAAGATCAACCCGATATTCCCCGAGACGGACGTAGTCATCGTAGTTGGCGCGAACGACGTCACCAACCCTGCCGCCAGGACCAACCCCAACTCGCCGCTCTATGGCATGCCCATCATGAACGTGGACAAGGCCAAGACGGTCATATTCATCAAACGCTCAATGAGCCCTGGCTTCTCGGGCGCGGACAACGAACTCTTCTATCTCCCCAACACTTGGATGGTGTTCGGGGACGCGAAGAAGGTCCTCTCCGACCTCGTCGGTGCCCTGAAGAAAGGCTAGGCCCTCGGAAGGCCGTAGGCCACTTGTCCCTGCGCTAGAGCTGCTCCAGCGGAGCGTAGCCCGTCCAGGCGTACTTCACACTGAGCAGATACCTCACGATAAAGGCCACCCCTATCCCGACCAGGTTCGCCACTGCCGCCGACATCCCGTAGTCGGTCCCGAGGTCTAGGACAGCCGTGTTGACCACGAGGCCCACGAGCATCAGGAGGTTGAACTTTCCCAGCCTTACCGCTATGTGTCCTGACCTCCTGTCCTTGAAAGTCCAAAGGTCGTTCATGAAGAAGTTGGTGAGTATCGAGACCTCGATGGCGATCACGCTGGACAGCAGGAGGTAGAAGCCTGCCGCGATAAGCGCGAGCAACAACCCCTCGTTGATGACCACCCCGACCCCTCCGACTATGGCGAACTTTACGAACGAGCGGAGATTGTGTAGGGAGTAGAACGCGGTATTGCCACTGGTGGAGGTCATGCGCGGTCTATCCTTTCCGGCCGAGCTGACCGAAGTAGAAAGCGATGTAGAGCACCGACGCTGCCGCGACGACAATCAGTGCCGCTTGGGTCGCGTAGCCCGAAAGCGAGCCCAGGGCGCTCTGCCAGAGCGGCCCCGCCTGGAAGCCCAAGTAGATGAGCACTGCGGACCATATGAAGGAGCCCGCGATCGTCAGGACCACGAAGGGGGCCAGCTTCATCCTCAGCACACCCGCGGGGAGCGATATGACCGACCTGACGCCAGGGATGAACCTCCCGACGAAGACGCTCCACGCGCCCTTCGAGTCGACCCACCTCTCCGCGCTGTCCAGGTGGGACTGGGCGACACCGACCCTGCGGAGGAGCCCGTAGACCAGCGGCCTTCCTAGCCAGAGGGCAAGATAATAGTCCACGAGCGCGCCCACCAGTCCTGCCGCGGTCGCCACGGCGAACGCCATCTCCAGGTTCATCTTTCCGAGGTAGACGAGATAGCCGGCGAAGGGGAGCACAACTTCACTGGGGATCGGCAGGGCCGCGCTCTCCATGGCCATGAGCACGAAGAGCCCTGCGTATCCGGTGTTGAGGAGCGAGGTGAGGAACGACATGGAGACAAGCGACCCCGTGCTGGCCGCCCCGCTGATGCTGCCCTCTAAGGGGAGCTGGAAGAGGTCGGCGAGCTCCACCACGCTCAGGAACAGCGCGGCGGCGGCAACCACGACCAGGTACTTGCTTCTCGGCACAGGGGAGTAAGGGCGCCCAGGGATGCCGGTCTCTCCCATGTTTCGCCCGTTCCTTCTTGTGGGCCTTATAGGGGTATCGAGCTTCCGGTCCGTTTCCCGGAGGAAATGCGGTGAAACGGGCTAGTAGGTACTGGTCTCTCCGAGGCCCAGCAGGTAGCCCCCGAACGCGATTCCGCCTATGAGCACCGGGTAAACCACCATCCTCTCCATCCCTCCCTCCCCGAGCCCCAAGAAGATGTCGGCCCCGTAGAGGACTGTCGCCGAAAGTGTGACGGCCCCCGCCAGGGCAGCGAAGTACGAGAAGGGCGGCTTGGCGACCTTGTAGACGAGCAATGATTGGATGCCCGCAGTGACGAAGGTGAAAGCGGAGAAGAAGACGTGCGCGCCACCGAAGCTTTCGTTGAAGACCCCGACCCCCAGGGCCCCCACTCCGGCGAGCGCCTCGAAGACGGGAAGCGCCTTCGTCCCTGAAGCCTTCCAAAGGTAGTAGGCCGCGGGGAACAGCGCCAGACCGAGCAGGGAAATGGACACATTGAAGATGCCGGAAGAGGGCTGGAAGAACTGGCATGCTCCGCTCTTGCAGGTCGCTCCCAGGTTGCTGATCACGTCGGAAGAGACGTTGTATCCCGGGTAGTAGATCTCAGCGAGCACGAAGAAGAAAAGGAACTGCCCCGTGCCCACGAATATCAAAGTCCCTGCCCTCTTCAGGAACCTGCCTTCCACGCCGCGGACTAGAGTGACGCTTGTTTAAGAATTAGGCTTCGTAGTTTACGTTCGGACAGGTACGGCCGACGGAAGATAATCCCGGCGCTCACGGTCAAATTTTTAACACGCCGGTGCAAAAAGTCGCTCTTGGTGCTAAACATATGGCTGATTTTCAACGAACGTGCTAATCAAATGTAAGAGAAAACCCGCATAAACTTAAATATCGTGCAAGCCTAGCCCCGGCGAAGTGAACGCATTCAAATCACTCTCCGACAGCGTGCCGATGAGATTGACAAGGTTCCTGACGCCGAGGTTCGCGATACCTCTCGTCGTGCTGATGGTGTTGATGCTGGTGCTGAGCGCGCACTCCGCCTTCGCTCAGACCACGTACACGCCACCGGCCAACTTGAACAGCTTCCCGGCCGTGGCCGTTCCTAACTGGCTCGACACCGGTAGCAACGCATGGATGATGACTGCGGCCACCTTCGTGGGCCTCCAGAGCATCCCCGGACTGTCCCTCTATTACGGCGGGCTCACAAGGAAGAAGTTCTCGATCAACACTGCCCTGATGTGTTTCTACGGCTTCTCGGCGGTGCTCGTAATCTGGGTACTCCTCGGTTACAACTTCGGCTTCGGCTACCCCGCCAGCATCTCGATAGGAAAGTTCGGAATCGTCGGGCCTCTTACCTCGATAGCGCCGGGAATCAACGAAGGCGCCCAAGCCGTGGTCGGCCCAGGCGGGCTCGCCCTGAACATCCCGCTCTCTACGGTGGTCTGGTTCCAGTTCGTCTTCGCCGCAATCACTCCCCTGCTCTTCGTGGGGGCGATCATAGAAAGGACCAACTTCAAGGCGTGGATAGTCTTCGTCCCTCTCTGGTCGCTGCTCGTCTACAGCCCGATGGCGTACGCATTGTTCGCCGGCGGCTGGCTCGCGCAGATGGGGGCGGTAGACTTCTCAGGTGGGTATGTCATCCACCTCAACGCAGGCATAGCAGCTCTAGCCTCGGCGATTGCAATCGGGCCTAGAGCGATAAAGGCCAGAGGAATAAAGCCCAACAACCTCTACTGGGTCTTCGTGGGCTGCGGCCTAGTGTGGCTCGGCTGGAACGGGTTCAACGGAGGCGACCCGTACGGCTCCAGCATAGACGCCTCGATAGCGGTTCTCAACACCGACCTCGCCACAGCAGTGAGCGCGGTGACTTGGATGGCCATGGACATGCAGTTCCTGAAGAAGCCCACCCTGGTGGGCGCCATGAGCGGCGCGATTACGGGCCTGGTCGCAATCACCCCGGCCGCAGGCTATGTCAGCGGTTGGGGCGCGATAGTCCTAGGAATCGCTGGCGGCACCATCCCATGGCTCGCGACATACAAGCTCCTGCCCAGGATGAAGGTCGACGACGCGCTCGGCGTCTTCCCGGCGCACGGAGTCGCAGGCCTCACCGGCGGCATCCTGACCGGGATACTCGCAGACCCGGCGGTGACCCAGTACGTCTACCCAGGGCTCACAGGAGCTGCCTTCGGCGGCTGGAGCCTGCTCGGGATACAGATCGTGGCAGCAGCGGTGGTCATCGTCTACAGCTTCGTGGTGACCTTCGGCATATGGAAGGTCATCGGGCTGGTCATGCCGCTAAGGATGACAGACAAGGAGCTTGGCGAAGGAGACGCGGCCATCCACGGAGAGGAGATAGAACCTCCCTCCGATGAGCCTGAGATGTCCGAGATACGGCCCTCGGAAAAGACATGACTGGCCGGCTCCCCGACTAAGCCCGACCTCCTCGCCCGCGACGAGGAGGCCCCAACCATCTTCCGGAATTCATAAATAATATTCTAATGAAACTTCGCTTCGTGAACTCGAGCAAGCTTCAACCCTACAAGCTCGTCAACCTTGGTAGGCAGCTGAAGACGCCCGTCCTCGTCCGCGTCGACATCAACCTCCCCGCGTCAAAGGGAGAGATTGAGGAAGACGCCCTCAGGATGCGCGTCTACGGGCACGTCCTCGAGATGTATTCTGATTATGCGGGGCTGGTTGTCATGAGCCACCAGGGAAGGAAAGGCGGCGACGACTTCACATCCTTCAAGCCCCACTGCGAGACCCTCCAGAAGCTCCTTCCGAGCGACATGTCGGTCGAGTTCGTCCCCTACGACAAGGTGTTCACCGAGGAGACCAAGCGCAAGATCAAGAGCCTCAAGCGGAGGCAGATAATCCTCCTCGACAACATGAGGTACTTCGAGGAGGAGAAGAAGTGGGACGCGGTGAACAACACCTACGTGCCGTTCTTCAAGGGCGTAATACAGAGCTGCGTCAACGACTCGATACCGACCTGGCACAGGGAGGACTCGAGCCTGATGTGCCTCCCCTACATCGCGAGGACATGGATAGGACTCCGCTCGTCTTACGAGCTCAGGATACTGCAAGAAGTGGTAGCGAGCAAGGAGCCGAAGGCCCTCGTCATGGGCGGCGCCAAGCTCCAGAAGGTCAACGACCTCATGAAGATCGCGAAGACGGGGGTGGACATATTCACGGGAGGCCTGCCCGGCCAGCTCATCGCCAAGTCCAAGGGATACGACCTCGGCGAAGCCAACAACGCGTTCCTAGCCAAGAAGTTCAGCGCCGAGGACCTCGGGGAGGCCAAGAAGCTCGACGAGATCCTGAAAGGAGGCAAGGCGGATGCGGGAGTCAAGCACCCGATCGACTTCGTCGTGGTCGACGAGAAGGGGCAACGGAAGAACGTCAGGATCGAGGACCTCCCCAAGACAAAGGGCGAGATCAGAGACATCGGCCCCGAGACCCTTGAGAAGTACGCCTCCATGCTGGGCGAAAAGCCGTTGAGGATACGCGCGGGCCCGCTCGGCGTCTACGAGAAGGGCTTCACGAACGGGCTGGAGCTAACAAAGAGGATAAGCGGGGACGGCCTGATCTTCCTCGGAGGCGACACCTCCCAGGAGCTCAACGCAGGCGGTCTCCTGGGCCACATAGAGGACTCCGGAGGAAGGATATGCATCAGCGGCGGTTCGTTCCTGCACGGGTGGGCAGGAGGCTCCTTCCCGCCGATCGAGTCGCTGCTCGCGCTCCAGTCGCCTCTGGTGCTCGACCATCCGAGCTAGAGAGCCGATCCGCTCAGGACGCGCTCGAACGCTTCAAGCAGTCTACCTGGCATAGACTTGGCCGCTTTCGAGCGGCCTGGGAGCGTGCGCTCGGGCATGTCTCGCCATGTGGATGTAGCAGTAGGCGTCGCCGCAGACGTGGCAAGCGAAGTGGAACCCCAGTCTTAGCTTCCCTCCGCAGTATTGGCAGAAGGTCTCTTGGTTGATGGGGGCGTGCGTGGCCTCGCTCATCTTTCTTCCTGCCTCGTCTTCAACGCCAACCGATAATGCGCGGGGCAGAAGTATAGCGCTTTCCGAAATAATCTATGTCACACAATAGGGGCTATTGGGTCACAATAAGCTAGCCGGCGGGTCGCTTCTTCGGAGTCTCGATGATCTGCTTCGCCCGCTCTCCCTTGTAGTACTTCATCGCAAGCTTCGTGAATTGGAGGGGTTGTTCGCATAGAGGACCCGCAACTCTCTGACGAGCTGTTCATCGGACAGTACCCCGGCCATCGGAACACGTTCCATTGAATCCCAGTCAACTCCTTGCCGCCTCGCCGGCCGCGTTTCCCTCTGGCGCCTCCCAGAAACGCATTAATGGAGGCCTGGCCTCCGAAACATGAGCTCGTTGCTATTCCTGGTATCCCACAGGCACAGCGTGGACAAGTGCCCCGGAAACGAAGGGAAGGAGGCCGTCGACAGGCACTACCGAAGCCTCCAGACCGACATCGCGAACAGGCTGGGGATCAAGATCATCGCCATGTACACCGCCCCGATACAGCACTCGCGCTTCATCGTCCTCCAGACAGACAGCTTCGAGGGCCTTCGCGACTACCTCGAGCCGCTCTATCTGCTGGGCACCGTGGAGATATTCCCCGTCTCCTCGTTCTCGGAGAGGGTGCACAACATCGAGAGGCTCGAGCCTCCCCCTACGGACTACTACTGCATGACCTGCAGGGTCAATTTCTTCGAGAACGAGATGGAGAGCCACAGGGGTCACAAGTACTACAACCAGAAGCAGATGGAGGAAATCTGGCCCCACGAGCTCGGCGGGGAAGCTGGCGGCGGGTAGTCGGCTAGAATAGGCGCAAGCTCGAGCTAGAGGCGTCTCTCTTTTTTAAGCCGCATGTGGGTTAGGTCCTTGAAGAGGTAGATTCTCCGATTTCCAGCCATGCATCCGGCTCGGAAGGCGCTGGTCCCTCGAAAGGTTCGAGGCGCTTCCTTCTGCTTGGCGCCGCTCTGATCATCATCCTGGTCGTCCTCCTGTTCTCGTTGAGCACCCTGGGAGGCTCGGCCTCGTCATCGACCGGGTCGACGACTACATCCACCTCGTTCAACGTCGCCGCCACATCCGTCGTCTCGGCCGTGACAAATAACCCGCCGAGCGGGTACCAAACGGGGACGGCCAGGCTGCTGACCCCGAACGAGACTGGAATCTTGAGCGCGGCCTATGGGACCTACTTCACCGAAGGAGGTGCCATAGCCAACATGACAATCCTCGTCTTCAACGGGCCTCAGTCCGCTCAGACCTACGGGGACAGCGTCATCAACAACGAGAAGGGCCTCACAGGCTACTCGAACCTCAACGCCTCCTTGGCAAGTTATACAGGATACGGGACCTGCTTCGGGTTCGGGGAGACCGACCCTGAGGGGAACGGGGCGATCGCTACAGGGGAGTGCATCAAGGGCAACGTCTACATCCAGGTCATGGTGGTCTCGACGTCGTCGCTTTCAGCGGCTGAAGGGGACATGTCCGCCTTCGTCGGCGAGGCGTATCAGTACTCTACCGGGCTCAGCGGCTGAGCTTCAGAAGCGCGGGCCCGCCCCCGACGCTTTCGGTCCCCAATATTCCAATTCGCATGACGGGGAAAATGAGGCCGATTCGCATCAAGGCCTGGCCGGAGCCAATCCATTTTCCAAGTTTCAGTTAAATGGGGGTTGTTAGGGCAGCCCATTCGATGGCCTCTGCGTCGGATTCCACTTCGCCTCAGGGAGGCGACGGTGCAGCTGCACGTGCGGCGGCGGACGCAGTCAAGGACTCGAAGTACCCAACGAGGGTCCTCCTATGCGTCACGGCGGTCGCCCTGCTGGTGAACTACGTCGAGACGATGGTCATCCCCGGGGTCCCGGTAATCCAGAAGGACTTCTCCACGACGCCCACGATCGCCTCGTGGATCACCTCCGCGTTCCTTATCGTCGGGAGCGCCGTGGCGCCCCTGTTCGGGAGGCTCGGCGACAACTACGGCAAGAAGAGGATGGTCCTTGTGTCCCTGATCTTCTACACCTTCGGGGTCGGCATAGCCGGCTTCTCCCCATCGATCTACTTCCTCCTCTTCTCTCGCGCCGTCCAGGGAGTGGGCTTCGCCATCGTCCCCCTGGGGCTCGCGATAATCACCGACACCTTCCCAAGGGAGAAGATAGCAGGCGCTCAGGGGGTCATCAGCGGGACCTTCGCGATCGGCGCAGCCGCGGGCCTCGCCATCGGCTCCGAGGTCGTCCAAAACCTGGGCTGGCAGTACGCGTTCCATAGCGCATTCGTGCTCAGCATCGTACTCTTCCTGCTCGTTTGGAGGGTCATCAAGAAGGACGTCCCTCGCGCCAAGCGCAAAGTGGACTTTCTGGGCGCCGCTATCTTGATGTCGGGCGTGACCCTAATCCTCGTCTACACCACAGAGGGTCCCTCGCTCGGCTGGCTCAGCGGCGAGGAAATCGCATTCCTCTTGCCCGGAATCGTCCTCACTCTGCTCTTCTTCTATTTCGAGACCAAGGTCGCCGAGCCGCTGATCAGGCTCGACCTGCTGCGGATAAGGAACGTCCTCGTCGCCAACCTCGTCGGTCTGGTGTCGGGCATCGTGATGTTCCTGCTCTTCTTCGCGATAATCTACTACGCGGAGCTGCCCACGCCCTTCGGGCTCACCTTGGGGATAGTCGCGACCGGCCTCACCCTCGCCCCAGCCACGCTCGCGATGCTCGTCGTCGGGCCCTTCGCCGGGAGGTCGGTGGCGCAATTCGGGCCTCGGCCCATGCTCTTCGTCGCGTGCCTCGCCATGGGCACCGGCCTGACGCTCTTCATCGTCAACAGAGCGACCTCAGTCGACCTTTCGCTCGACATGGTGTTCTCGCTCGTCGGGGTGGTCTGCGTCATAATCCCCATCGTGAACATGGTCTCTCTTTCGCTGCCGCGGGAGACCATCGGCGTGGGACTAGGGTTCAACACCATGCTCAGGAACCTCGGCGGGGCGATCGGGCCTGTCGTCGCGACCGCAATAATGGCGAGCTACACCTCTCCGTTGACGGCGGTGGTCAACGGGCATACGGTGGTGGAAGGACAGTTCCCTAACTCGACCGCGTTCGACCTGGTCTTCGGGGTCGGGCTGGGCCTCACAGTATTGGTCTTAGTGCTGAGCTCGCTCGCCCGGAACTACACCTTCAAGGGGGCCGCTCGGCCCGCCGCGGGGCACTAGGCCATGCCAAGCGCTCCGGGCTCGCCGACCAGAGACGAGAAGCTCGAGAACCTCATCGTCAACCACTCCCTGATCTTCATGGGGATGTTCGAGGAAGCCTTCGCCGACATCGCCGAGAAGATGACCGAGGCGATGGGCAAGGCCGCAGGGGCGATGGCTGGTGCTCTAGGCGCCCCCGAGAGCTCGGTCGCCGAGGTCGATGAGAAGATGAGGAAGGTCACCCCTGAGATGAGGACCCAGATGACACACGCCTTCTCAGGCTTGAGGGAGGAAATGGCGGAGCAGTGGCCGAAGACCCCCGGAGCCTTCAAGGACTACATATCCGGCCCTGGCTTCGACAGGGGCATCGCGATCGTCGAGAGGTATGACTTTGGAAGGCCGAAGCTCACGGAGAAGCTCACCGACGAAGTCCTCGCCTCCTACATCTTCCTCGTGAAGAGCGGGGACGCGAAGATCGCTGCCATGTTCAAGGAGCTCTCCGACTGGCAGGCAAGCCTCCCCAGGCCTCCCTGGCGGGGCTGAGGCGCAGCCTAGATCGGTCGACCTGCCTCAGAGGCCAGGTCTTCGCGGAATCACACGGGCGCCGGGCCGGCCGACTGCCCCTTCGGCAGCTGCCCCTTGAGGAAGAGGCCGAAGACCAACGCCACGGCTAGAAGCCCCACCATCACGGTGAAGGTCTGGTCGTAGGACGTTACGAGCGAGGTCTGCAGGGATCCTAGAAAGCTGGCGCAGGTAGGCATCGGGGGGCTTGCGGAGAGGCAGGCTGCGCCGGGCGAAGGATCGATCGCCGCGAGCCGGGTTGCCTGGAACGAGGCCAGGACAGAGAGCCCGACCGCGCCGCCCAAGGACTGCAAGAACTGTATCATCCCGCCGGCCTCGCCAACGTCCGCCTTCCCCACCTGGTTCTGGGCTGCCAGCAGGAAGACGGGGAAAGTGAGGCCCACACCGAAGCCCAAGGGTATCAGAGGGAGGATCACCCCGCCCACCGGGATGAAGCCATAGGCGAACTTCCAAAGCGGAGTCGTTGTGGAGAGTCCCGCCAATACGGCCATCCCGATGCTCCCGACGACCAAGCCGAGCACCGTCACGAGCCGATACGGGCGTCGAGTGATCATCTGTCCGCCGAGGGCCGCCCCTACAACCAACGGCAAGACGAGGAAGTAGAGTATGTCTCTCACGGTGTCCGAGGAATTCCCTGTCCCCGGAGCCAGGACCACCCCGACCACGAGAGAGAGGAAGGTCGCGACAGGGAAGAAGACCATCCCGATGAAGAAGGTCGCCCCTCCCCCCGCGGCTATCACGCGGTGGCTGAACAGCCTGACGGGGACAAGCGGGTTGCCTGCCCGCAGCTCCCAGGCGATGAACGCCACTATCAGTATGCCACCCGTCCCGAAGAGCCCCAGAGCCTGCGAGTCGGTCCACGCCCAGCCACTGTCCACTATCTGATAGAGAGGATACATGATCGCGGCCACCCATCCTACTAGCAACGCCGCGCCGAGGACGTCGAACTTCCGCCGCA
>Ga0187771_10001512_pt1 | contig 15572 bp, 13 predicted proteins | sample 0116_SJ02_MP15_1_FD_133139 | JGI IMG/M metagenome (GOLD analysis project Ga0187771, IMG submission 133139) | Tropical peat soil microbial communities from peatlands in Department of Meta, Colombia - 0116_SJ02_MP15_10_MG | ecosystem: Environmental > Terrestrial > Soil > Wetlands > Peat | place...
CCAGGAGCTGAAGGACTCCGGCGCGGAGATCCTGGTGAACTACCTCCCTGTCGGGAGCACTGCCGCGTCTCAGGCCTACGCCGAAGCGGCTCTGAAGGCAGGAGTGGCCTTCGTGAACGCCATCCCTGTGTTCATAGCCTCCGACAGGGCATGGGCGGACCGATTCGTGAAAGCTGGCCTCCCCGTGGCCGGAGACGACGTAATGAGCCAGGTGGGTGCGACCGTCCTCCACAAGACCCTGGTGAAGATGGCGGTCGACAGGGGAGTCAAGGTCGACGAGACCTACCAGCTGAACATCGGCGGGGACACCGACTTCCTGAATATGCTTGAGGAGAGCCGGCTGAAGGACAAGAGGGAGAGCAAGACGAGCGCCGTCAGGGCAATGTCTCCTTACGCCGTCCCGACCAGGATAGGGCCGAGCGACTACGTGCCCTTCCTCGACAACGATAAGGTCTGCTACATCTGGCTCAAGGGGCGATACTTCGGCGGCACTGTCGTGAAGATGGACGTCAAGCTGCACGTCGTTGACGCCTATGATAGCGGGGGCGTGATGGTGGACGCCATCAGGGGCACGAGGCTTGCGCTCGACAGGGGGACATCCGGCCAGCTCGAGAGCATTTCCGCCTTCTGCTTCAAGCACCCACCTGTGCAGATGCCCTACCCTGCGGCAAAGGCGGCCTTCGAGGAATTTACTTCGGGGAAGCGGGAAAGGTAGGGGCAGCCTTCCTTCTCACATAGAAGGCGGTAAACAGGAGCACCAAGAGGATGAAGGCTATCGGGATCACGTACCTGGTGGTGACGTCCTCCCCGATGGCAATCCCCGAGCCTGTGGGGACGATCCCGCTTATCGAAGTCCCCGAGTAGCTGAAGGTAAGCTTGGCCTTATCGAAGGGGATCGTAATCCCGGAGCTTGCGACCGCGGTGGCGGTCGCTGTCACCGTGCCGTGAGCCGCCAGACTGCCCTGGCTCACGGTGAGCACCCCTGACGAATAGGTCGCGCCGTTGAGGTTGGTGAGCCCTACCCCCGATGGGACCGGCAGCGTGAACTGCACGCTGGACACTCCCACACCAGACGGGTTGGTTATCTGAACGCTGATTGTGAAGTTCTTCCCTTCTTCGGGAGAGGAGGGCTTGGTCGATATGGTCACGATCAGCGGCTGGTAAATCCCGACGGTCGGGCCTGCGCCGTTGACCGTGTATTGCGACCCTCCGAAGTAGAACTTCGCGGTGGGAGGCGTGCCCGTGCGGTTTCCGTAGACCGTGGTCGCGGTCACGCCATAGGAGAGGGTGGTGTTCCCGCCTGCAGGTATGGTCTGGGGCCCCTTGGAAAGGGCAGCAGCGCTCGACAGGGTGTCGAAGGAGTCGACCGTGGAGCCGACGGTGGTGTTGTAGAGAGAGAGCGGGCCCATGTTTGATGCGGAGACCTTCACGGCCGAGCTCATGCCTCCGAACAGCTGAGCGGGGACGAACGCCTTGGCGAGCACGAGGCCAGCGGGGATCGCCACAGCGTTCGACAGTCCCGTATCGTTGAGGCCAGAGCTCGATCCTTGGAACCTGAGCGGGGCCATGATGAAGTTTGCAGGGAATGTGAGGTTGTACCTCATGGTGGTAGTCTCAGTGGCGGACTTCGCCAGCTGCGGATACTTCAGGGTCACCACCCCGCCGGAGCATGAAATCCCAGTTCCGTTTACCACTCCGCACCCGAGGCCCGTAGGCAGCGCTCCCTCGGCGACGAATGAAGTGATGTTCGCGCCCCCGGCGTTGGCCGTTGTGAACGTGAGCGTCAGGTTCGATTTCAGGTTAGCTAGCGTGGACAGCTGGGCGCCGACACTGACGCTGGGGAACCCAATTGTCATAGAGATTTGGGAGAACTCTTCGGAGATTACGTTGGATGTCGCGTTCAGGGCAGCCCCGCTCGAGCCCTGGTAAGTAACAGTGTAAGAGTGAGTCGAATTGATTCCGAGCAACCCGATGGCCGCCTGGGTCACGATCGCGTACTGCGTGTCGCCAGCCCCGAGCTCGAAGGCTGACTGGCCCGCCACCGCCACCGACAAGGCAGAGACCGTTCCCACGTTCTTGACTGTGACGTTGAACTTCTGGATGTTGCCCACCGCCTGGTCGAATGCCCCTTCGGGGGCGACAGTGGCATAGAGAACCGCGTCGTCCTGACCCAACGAGAGGCGGATGGGGTTAAGCGTCGCTGTCCCGTTGAACGACGTGGTGCCTACGACATAGGTGTACCGGACCACCGAGGCTGGTATGACCAGGCTCCCGGCCGCTGTCCCCGTGTACTGGAGCCGGTAGGCCGCTCCTGTAACGCTCCCTCCCGCAAGGATGACAGAGTTGGTAACCGTGTCATTTCCACCTATGAACTTGAAGTCGCCAGTCTTGACCCACCAGTTGTCGGAGAAGGTCACGCTGCCAATGGTGTCGGTAGGGGAGAGGTTCCTGAGATTGATGGTCACGGTCAGGTTGTTCCCTGTACGGAGGACCCCTGTATTGACGACCCTGGAAGCGAGCAGCTCGGCTGGCTGCTGATCCAGTGTCGCGTTGATTGCCGACACCTTCTTCCCTGCTGGGAGGGCAAGCGTGTATGACCCGGTGAACGCTGCCGTGTTGCTGGTCACCGTCGCCCCCTTGTCGCTGGACTTCGCTATTCCGTCAAGGAACCTGAACTGGATTACTGAGGATGAGCTGCGGTTGGAGGCGGAGAGAGAGGTAATCGTGCTCCCAAAAATACCCGTAAGGTTCGGCTGGCCCAGCCCGCTCAGCGCGGAGGTCGATATGGACCCGAGCACCAGGTCATGGGTGAAACCTGAAGACCCCTTCTGCCCCTCGAGGAGGATGAACGGGGAGGCCGTACCGAAGAAGTAGGTGCTCACCAGCACCTTGGCGAAACCCCCTTCCGCAGAGGGGACGAACTTGAACAGGGTCGCAGGGATAAGGCTGCTGAAGGAAATCGGACTGTAGAAAGTGTAAGTCCCCGTTCCGTTCGAGTAGGACCTGAACGACGTCAGAAGATACGAGTCAAGGGCGGTTGCGGCGGCCGAGGCGTCGCCAAAAGAATCAGAGCCGACCGTAAGAAAGAGCCCCTGCGACGGGGTGAATGGAACCGGCAGCAGGTTGTACCCCCTCGGCCCGAAAATCTGCATGTCCGACTGCCATCCCGTGGTGCTGATTGCGCTGATGTTGTACCAGCTGAGACCCGGCGTAGACTCGAGCGCAGCGAGGTGTCCCGAGCCGTTGATGCCTGTGAATGCCATTTCCCAAAGAGCCAGGGACCCGGCGGTGAACACCGTCAGCTTCTCTGTGTACCCGCCCTGTGCAAAAGCGACCTGCGCCGGGACCGCCGAAAGCACCATTAGGGCAACCACGGCGACAGCAAACAACTGAGAACGCTTCAAGCGAGACGCGGGAGGGCGCTCGGTTCTCACTATAAAACCGTTAGTGGGCTGCCTACTTCTTTCTGGTCGTTTCTTCTGGTGGGTCGTCTATCCCTCTCTCGTTGAGGACGAAGACCGTGTCCCTTTCAGGGTGGTAGGGGCTGTCCACCATCCTCGCGATGCGGTTCTTCGCCGCCTTCCTGAGATAGATCCTGTAGGTGCTGGTGTGCGCGACGACGTGGCCTCCCGTGGGCCGTGTGGGGTCCCCGAAGAACGAGTCGGGGGCTGCCTGCACCTGGTTCGTCACCACGACCGCTATGTTGTAGATTTCGGCAGTCCTGAGAAGCTGGTGCATGAACCTGTTGAGCCTCTGCTGGCGCTCGGCCAGGGTCCCTCTCCCTAGGAACTCGGCCCTGTAGTGGGCGACTGCGCTGTCGAGTATCACTAGCTTGATTTTGTTGGGCTCGATTATCCTCCCCAGGTCCTTCACGATGAGCTCTTGGTGAGCGCTGTTGTACGCCCTTGCGACCGTGATTCGGGAAAGGATCTTCTCGGAATCCAGCTCCCTTGCCTCGGCGATCTCGGCTATCCGCTCGGGCCTGAACGTGCCCTCTGTGTCGATGTAGATGGCTCCCGAGTCCAGTCCTCCCTCCCCCTTAGGCTGCTGGACCGTCACGCAGAGAGTGTGGCAAATCTGGCTTTTGCCCGAGCCGAATTCGCCGTAGAACTCGGTCATGGCCCAGGTCTCGATCCCCCCTCCGAGCAGGTCGTCCAGGTTCTTCGACCCGGTCGAAATCCTGTCTATGGCCTTCCTCTTCGCCAGGAGGTCGGCGGCGTTGATGAAGTCTGGCTCGAGGCGGTTCATCTCGACCAGCTTCTTCCTCGCCTTGTTGTTCAGCTCAACGGCCTTCGTGACGTCGATGTCCACTGCTTCGGCTATGTCCATGGGCCCAGCGGTGGCAAGGTCGAGGATCGTCTCGATGCCCGCGTCCTTCAGCTTCGTCTTGGTGGCAGGGCCAACCCCGGGGAGTGTGTCTAGCTCAAGTTCTGCTTCGTCGGATGCCACCTTTGCCTCGACCTCTTCGTCCTCTTTCTTCTCCGCCCTGGTGCTGGCCAACTTGAAGCACGAATCTATTCCGGTAGATAAGTGTGCCCTAGGGGGAGATACGTGAAACTGTCCTCGGAAAGAGGCTCGCGGAGCGGATGTGCTTGAGCCCGGCAATCCACCTCGTACAGCGCTCCACCCCTATGCCGAAGCCCGTGTGAGGGGGCATCCCGAACTTCCGGAGCTCGAGGTACCAGCCGAAGGACTCCGTGGGAAGGTCCTGGCTCGCTATCCTAGACATCAGCTCGTTGTAGTCGTGGATCCTCTGCCCGCCCGTGGCGAGCTCCCCGATCCCTTCAGGCGCAATCAGGTCGGCAGACATGGTGACCTTGGGCCTGTCCGAGTAGGTCATGTGGTAGAAGGACCGGGCGCTCAGCGGATAGTCCGTGATGAAGAAGGGTGAGTCCTGGGTGAGGCTTATGGCCCTCTCCGCCTCTGTGGGGAGGTCCTCCCCCCATTCGAAACCGAACCCTTTCTTCTCAGCGATTCCCCTTGCTTCGTCGTAGGTCATCATCATGAAGGGCATCTCCGGCTGCTTCAAGGTCCTCCCCAGAATCTTCAGCTCGGCCTGTCTCCTTTCAAGGACCCGTTCAACCATCTTCGACAGCAGCCCCTCCTGAACCTCCATGTTCTCGGCCTGAGTGGTGAAGGCCTGCTCTGCCTCTATCATCCAGAACTCTGTGAGGTGCTTAGCTGTCTTCGACTTCTCGGCCCGGAAGGCGGGCTGGAAGATCCAAACCTTCTGGAGGGCGGGGAGGGCAGCCTCTTCGTAGAACTGTGCGCTCTGGCTCAGGTTCGCCTTCTTGCCAAAGTAGTCGACGGAGAAGAGGGTGGACCCTCCCTCGACGGCAGCCTGGACGAACGTCGGAGCGCTAATCAGCTGGAAGCCGTGCTCCCTGAAGTAGTCGAAGGCAGCGCCGATCACCTCGGTCCTGATCCTCATGGCCGCTATTGCCTTGGGGCCCCGTATGCTGAGGTGCCTCTTGTCGAAAAGGAAGCCCGGGGAACGCGCAGCCGTGCGAGTTATCGGCCAGCTCTCCGCGAGGGATATGATCTCGAATTCTGAAGCTGCAATCTCTTTGCCTCCAGGTGCCCGCCTGTCGTCCCTCACGTTCCCCCTGACAACAACAGCCGATTCCTTGGTCGCCTGGCGGGCCGCGCCGTAGGCCTTGTCTGACGTCCCTTTCCTGGCGGAGACCTGGACATACCCTGTCCCGTCCCTGATTAGCGCGAACAGCAGCCCCCCCACCGTGTGCTTGCGGGCGACCCACCCTCTGACCTCGACCTGGGGCGGGGTCCTGCCCGCCAAGACTTCCGCCGCGGTGGAGACCGGAAAGCTTTCCTTCACGGTGAGGGGCTCAGCTAGCTCGTTCTAAAAGTGTGACGCGCCTCAAGGGTTAAAGGAGCCGCGGCGGGGTCGCCCGAGTCCCCCGGAATGCCATCGGCGAGAGCTACGATCCTTAGATGGACAGGCAATGGGAGCATGGACAGCCTCGAGTCGTCAGTCAAGTTCGTCTTGGAGGAGGAGAAGGTGAAGGCTCGTGTCTCCAGGATTGGTCGATCTCTGGTTCTGGATGGTCCGGAGCCCATCGGAGTCGCGACACTCGTCGGGGATATGCCTGGGGTGTCGTGGGTAGCTGCTGGCACCACGGTGGGTTCGTTCAGAGAGCTCGCCTCGGTCGCGCGCCTCCTCGCCAAGAGATACCTGAGGAGCGGGGACCGATTCGTAGTCGAAGCTGAAGGGACGGGAGGGGTCACGGCTTCGGATGTCGGCGGGCTCGTGACGTCCGCAGCTCTGGATGTTGCGAAGGGCGCGAGACTCGCGGAGTCCGCAAGGGTCAGATTCAGGGTAGCCTTTGATGGCGAGAAAGGAGCTGCGGGGGTCGAGGTGAAGAGGGGACCAGGTGGAGCTCCGACAGGGAAAGATCAGGTGGTGTGCTTCGTCTCCGGCGGTGCCCACAGCTCTGTCCTGGCGTGGGAGGCAGTCCTCAAGGGGTTCAGGGTTCGGCTCGTGCACGCGAAGCAATCCGAGGAGAGCCTGCTGGCAGTGGCCAGGCTCTACTCCGAGCTCTCGCACCGTGCGGACCCCAGGGGGCTGAGCCTTGAAGTGTTGGAGGGAGATTCAATCGCAGGAGCTCTGTCAGGTTATGTGCAATCGGCCAAAGTCCCTGCGTACGCGGGGTATACCGCAGGAGGAAGGAAGATGCCGGGACCGAAGATTCTCGCCCCTCTGTACCTGATGGCCGAGGAGAAGTTCAGAGAGGAGTTCGAGGCTCTGAAAATCAAGAGTCACGACGCACCGGAGGCCTGGAACAAGAAGGGGGAGGAGAAGCGGGTCGTGAGGAGGTTCGGCGGGGTTCGGGCCGATGTCAGCAGGGTCCTCGACGGCCTGAGGTAGCCATCGCCCGCGAGCAAGAAGGAAGAATAATTCAGCCGGCGGTTGTGTCGACCCGCGCCGGCTCGCCCCGAGGCGACTTCTCAGCGAACACTTCGGCCTGAAAGACCTCCACCCTAGTTCCCTCCTGCAGCCAGGCGTCGAAGGGGAGACCGGCCTTGCCACATGCCTCCGAGAGGTAGGTCTCCTGGTCCCACCCCTGCTCCGTCGCGACCTGGGGGAGGAAAAGACCCGAGGTGAACGAGTTCGAGATTACAAGGCCATCGACGCCGAGCCTGATCTTGGAGGGCAGGTCCTTCCTTCGGGGAGCGTGGATCTCCTGGGGGAGGGTCAGGACGCTGACCTCGACCACAATCCTGTCGAGCTCCTCCGGTCTGACGGGGAAGGGGAAGCGCGGGTCCTCGGCAGCGTAGATCGAGACGTCCCGTATTGCCTCCCCGAGCGGTTTGATGGGCTGGGGGTATCCGATGCACCCCCTCAGCTCCTTGGCCCCCCTTTCGAGTGTGTTCAGCGTTACGAAGACCCCCCGCTTCTCTGCCAGTACTCCGGACAGCGGGGTTCTAGGCTTCGGCCTCCCCCTCACGTGCTCCTCGAGGGCCTCCCTGGCGAGCTTCACGCAGGCCCGCCCCTCGTTCAGAGATAGCGCCATTCTAGCTCTGCTTGAGCCGCCTAGCCAGTGAGATTAATTTCTTCCAGTGGCTCCCCCGCCAGTACATCTGCCCGCACGAAGAGCACCTGAAGAAGAGGCGATGGCGGCGCCTCACGGATGGAGGGACCTTCTCTGAGATCTCGTCCCTTGCCACTACGCGGAGGGGCCCTCCGCAGATGGAGCAGAGAGGATCCCCCCTCGTCAGGATGAAACCCCTTGCGGCGGCCCCCCGGGCGAGGGCGCCGATTCTCTTGCCGTCCGAGTTCCCAGTGACAAGGAGCGCCCTGATCCCCTTCGCGTCGGCCCTGGCGGCCAGCGACCTGTCGGCAGTAAGGATGATGCGACCCTCGCGCCGGGAGAGCTCCATCAATTCGGTGTCGTCCCCCGATTTGTAGTAGGCAGCGTCAAAGCCTAGGGCCCTTAGTTTCCTCGCAAGTGAACCGAGCATGGCGTCGACGGTGAACCGGCTCCTCCCCTCTCCTCCGGGGGCCGGTCGGGAACGGCCGCCAGCCCTACCTTGTCTGCTCTGCCGCCCTGACCTTCTCGAAGAGCTTCCTGGCATTCGGGTCCTTCACGAAGTGCTCTCTGATCGGTGAAATTATTCCGTCGAGGGCTTCGCCCACCCCCTTCTTCAGGTCGGCCGGATGCAGGGCTCCCCCGGCGTATGCTTTCTCGAGCTCTTCCGCCGAGAAGAACTCGACGTTTCCGCCGTACTTCTCGGGCCGCTCTATTCGTAGGGACCTGCCCCTCTTGAAGACAATGTACCTGGAGTACTCGATCAGCGCGTTCCCCTCGAGGACCTTCGGCGGGCAGTAAGCGGAGTTCACCTTCTTCATTATCTCTTGGGTGCTGTCGTGGACGAATATCGATGTCTCTGGCTTGCTCTTGCTCATCTTGCTGGCGATCTCGGCGTCGAGGGCCCCGTTTTCGTCGTACCCCTCCGGCTCCCTCGTCCCCTGGAGCCCTATGAGCATGTGATGATGAACCGCCACGGGCTTCTTCCACTTCATCTTTTCCGCAATCTCCCGGGCGAGGATATTCGCCCGCCTCTGGTCGAGCCCCAGCTGGCAGATATCGACGTCTAGCCAGAAGATGTCTGCGACCTGCATCATGGGGTAGAAGAGCTGGGCCGTCTGGATCGCGTCCTTGGTGGTCCGCCCTGCGATGGTGAGGGCCCTCTGCGCCCTGGCAAGAGTCGAGTTCTGGGCCACGATCACCACCTTCTTCCAATATTCCTCGTTGCGCGCAGCATCGCTGGTCCACAGTACCTCGACCTTGCTCATGTCCACCCCGGCGGCCTTCCAGACTTCCACGAAGTACTTCCCCACCTCCTGGATCTTGTTCAGGTCCCCGCCCATCTTGTTGTTGACCCATGCGTGCCAGTCTGCGAGCCACAGCTTCATCCTCACCCCTGCCTTGAGCATCTCGTCCACGAGTATGGGGCGGAGGACCCCGAACGCTAGGTTGGCGAGCCCGCTCGGCTCGAAGCCGTCGTAGGCCGAGGGGTGGTCGTTGGTCTCGAAGAGAGTGCGCAGTTCCTTCTCTGTGATAATTTCCTCTCCTACCGCCCGGACGTGCGCGAGCCGCGTCTCTATGTCCAACGCAGTGTGTGGCCTAGCCTAGTGTTGTTAAATCCTTCAGGAGGGTCGCTTCGCTCTGGCAAAGGCCGCCACTGCGACACCGAACGTGAGGATCGCGAGTCCCTGATGCGCCGCCACCAAGAGCGCCTGCTCCTCCTGAGCAATCACTACCCCGCCGAGGATGACCTGGGCCACGATCAGCAGCATGGCCAAGTAGACAGTCCTCTTGACCACCTTCTCGGCGTCCCGAGCTCGCCAGAACGCCACCGTCGTGAGCAAAAGAAACAGCGTAGAAAGCGCTGCGAAGAGCCGGTGGGTGTACTCCATGACAGGAGCGGTCTGGAGAGGCGGGAGCAACGCACCGAGGCAGGTGGGCCAGTCCTGTGGGACGCTCGAACCGCAGGCATCGCCGTAGTTGGCCACGGTGACATAGGCGCCCACTACTATGGTCGTGAATAGCGACGCCGCCGCTAGCAACAGTAGGACGTACTTCGCCTGCATCTTCGCATCCCCCTCTTCAGGCGACTTTTATGGTTCTATGCGTTCTTGACTAGAGCGTCGACCTTGGCCTTCAGGACGGAGGACGGGACCGCGCCTATAACTATGTCCTCCACCTTCCCCTTCGAGAAGAACATCACCGTCGGTATGCTCATTATGCCGAACTGCATGGCCAGCTCCTGGTTGGCGTCCGTGTCGACCTTCACGAACTTCACCTTCCCCTGATACTCCTCTGAGAGCTTGTGGATCACAGGCTCGATGATCTTGCAGGGGCCGCACCAGTCGGCATAGAAGTCGACCACGACGGGCTGGGTCGCTTTCACGACTTCGTCTTGGAACCTGTTTCCCTGGATTGATGTTACTGTGTCGGCCAATCTAATTAACCGACACGCCGGCTCAGTGCTGGTATATAATTTTGACTAAGAAGCAAGTTTTGACTGCACACCTGTCTCCGCCATCTTAGCCCGAGGCATCGCCTCCGATAGCGGCGAGGTCTTCAGAACATCTCCAACAGGGTTGTAGGTTACCAGTGACGCCCTGTCGAGCGAACTCCACACCAGCCCAGCCAAGCCGAACCTTCTCACATACTCGGACAACTCGTCTCCCTTCACCCTGGTCCTCGGATGGCGCGTGATGATGGCGCAGCAGTCCTTGTACTCCTCCAGGGACAGGTCGTAGGTGCCGATGCGCCTCGCGAGTCCAATGATCTCGTCCTTGTCGTAGGTGAGGAGAGGACGGAGCGCCGGGAGTGTTGACCCTTCGTCGATCGCCGCTATGTTCCAGAGCGTCTGCGAAGCCGCCTGCGAAAGCGAATCCCCAGTTGAGACCGCCTTCGCGTCGAACCTTGGCGCTAGCGCCTCTGCTGTCATCCTCATGAACCTCCGGAAGAGGGCAGGTTCAAGCCCCCCCGGGACACCTGTCGTGGCCAGCTGGTAGTCAGCGAAGGGGACGAGCACGAGAGTGCTCTTCCCCCCGAAGGCCGAAAGGGCCTTCACGAGCTTCATGATTTTGCTCTCAAGGGCCGCTTGAGGAGACGGGGCGAGATAGAAGTGCAGGTAGACGGGCCGCGTCCCTCTCTTCATGAGGAGCCAAGCGGCGACGGGGGAATCTATCCCCCCAGAGAAGAGGTGCATGACTCGGCCGGCAGTCCCCAGGGGCAGCCCCCCGGGCCCCCTCGACCTGTCCGAGTACACCAGCGCGCTCCCCCTGACAACATCCACGTGGACGGAGAGCTCCGGATGGGAGAGGTCGACGGACTTCCCTGTCGCCCGCATCACTTCCGCACCCAGCTTCGCCGCCAGCTCCTGAGAGCTAGCCGGGAAGGCCTTGTCTGCTCTTCTCACGGCTATCCTGAAGGTCCGTGCCTCCGTCCCGACCGATGAGGCGAGCACGCTTTCGAGGATCTTGGGATACTCTTCGGGGACGACATTCACCGGGGCGAACCAAGAGATGCCGAACACCTTCGAAAGCCTTCCAGCTACTTCGTCCTCCTTCGCCGCCGTATCAATGATGAATCTACCTTCCGAGTACACGACCGTGTGGTCCAGGCCAGCAAGGGCTCTGTTCAACCCTCTCCTGAGCGCTCTGACGAACTCGGGCCTGTTGTTCCCCTTCAGGGCCACCTCTGCGTAGTGCGCTACGAAACGCATTCCTGCTTTCCTGTCTGCCTCGATGTGCGACTGGAGAAAAGGCTTGCCTGCCCTGTATTCAGCCGTGAAGTACCGCTGCCACCATGGCGGCGAGGAAGACGACCGCGAGATAGGGGCTCGAGAACTTGAATGCCAGCCAGGCGTTTGGCTTCGTGGGCTTCCTCAGCAGCTTGATGTTTGTGTATAGGAGCGTCGACCCGAAAACGGCTGCAACCGCAAGGTAAACGAAGAGCCCCAGCCCGGAGAGGTAGAAGGCAAGGAGCAGGCTCACGGGGATAAGCAGCAGCGTGTTGACAACGATGTATTTCGATGCGGCCTCGGGCCCGACCACAGAGGGGAGCATCGGAATCCCCACGGCGGAGTAATCCTCTTCGGTGATGACAGCAAGGGACCAGAAATGGCTAGGAGTCCAGACGAACACGAGTGCCCCGAGGATCCATCCAACCGCGGCTCCGCTCCAGGTCACGGCATACCACCCCGCGAGGGCTGCGCAGCTCCCCGCAAACCCGCCCAGGACGATGTTCCAGCTGGTCCTTGGTTTCAGGAAAAGGGTGTAGACCGGAACGTATACGAAGGCGCCGAGGGCGATGAAGAAGGTTCCCAGGACGTTCAGCGTCAGGGCTGCGATGACGACCCCTGTCGCCACCAGCCCGAGCCCCAGGAGAAGTGCGTGACTCGCCGGGACGATCTTCCCAGACGGGAGGGGCCGGCCCATGGTCCTCTTCATCTTCGCGTCCATCCCCATCTCCAGATAGCTGTTGAGTGCGAGCGCGCCCGCGGAAGCTGCAGCTCCCCCGATCATGACCCCCGCCAGGACGTAGAGGGATGGAATCGCCTTCGCCGCCACGACAGCCGACCCCAAGCCCGCCATGAGCAGCAGAGGCACGATTTTCGGCTTCGTCAGCGCAAAATAGTCTGAGAATGACAACGGCCGGGCTCCGCTTTCCGGTTGCCCGCGTTTGCATGTATTTTAGTCATGCGCGACCCGAGCGGGTGCAGCGCCTCACGTGAGAGGAGACTCCTCGGAGGCGCAGAATCAATTTAAGGCGGGCCCCGGACCGCGGAGAACCTAGTGCAGAGCCGGTTTCTAACGACACCTCAGTTGCCCATAGGGGGCCTCCTGTTCGCCCTCGGATGCGGATGGGTCGCCTTGGACTCGGCTGCCTGGTACTCTAATCAGAACCTGTACGCCATCTATGACCAGCAGTCGATTCTGAGCCTGGTCCAGAAGTACTATGTGGCCGAGGCTCTCGCGATATGCGTGGTCGTCGCTGGTGCCTACCTGACCTACAGAGGGCTGAAGACGTGGAAGACCACGGACAATCCAGACTCGGTCCGGTACATGCTCGCAGACGCGCTGTCTTCCCGGCGGGACCTGAGAATCGGCTCGGCTGCGGCTGTCGTGTATGCAATAGCCTACTTGTTCGTGTCGAGCATCATTGTTTTTCAGCCCGGAGTCAACTCTGGGGCTTGGACCGGCTTTTCCCCTCTTAGCTGGAACGCGGCCGCGTGCTGCGGGTCCGTGGGAACCGTCCCTTCCCTGATTGTCTACCTGGCCCCCCAGGCGCACCTCGCCCTGCAGATCCTCCCTCTCGACGCCCTGTTCGCCGTGGTCGTGCCCATCCTCGTCGGGTTCAACGTGACCGTGGCTTCCCACTCCTTGCGGAACAGGTTCGTAAGAAGGAACGTCGGGTGGATGAGCACTCTCGGAATCCTCGCAGGCCTCTTCACTGGGTGCCCGACCTGCGCGGGGCTCTTCCTGGCGAGCGCCTTCGGGGGTCTCGGGGCGACCTCCCTTGCGGTGGCACTTGCCCCCTACCAGATGCTCTTTGTGGTCGTAAGCATCCCACTGCTCGCAGCGAGCCCGTTGCTCATCACGGTCAACGCGAGGAGGGCGGTAAGGGCTGCGTGCCCCGTTCCTGTACCTGCCGCGTCAGCGGTACGACCGGTCTCCACCGAACGATAGAGGTTCCGTGCCTCTTCTTCCTATGCTTACCTCGGCGTCTGAACCCGAGGAGGCACAGGCCGAGGATGACGACGACCCCCAGGGCAACAATCCACCAGTATTGGAATCCTTGCGATACGGTGACCGCAAGAATGGTACTGGATACGAGGCCGGTGGTCGAGGTGCCGCTCACAGTGATGTAGTAGATCCCCGGAGAGAGGCCCGAGGACGTGAGGGTTAGGGTGCCTGTCTCTCCGGTCGCCCCCAGGGTAATGTTCCTGGGCTCGAAGGTCGCGGTCAGATTGACGAGGGCGCCGTCCCTCGAGACCCCTTCGGCCTGGAGGCCGATGCTGCCGGTCCCGGAAGCAGAGAGGGAGACCGTCGCTGTTCCGGAAGCGCCAAGCGCGACGACGGCAGGATTCAGCGTAACCTCGAATGGCGCCGCGGAACCAGCCGGGCTTAGCTCGCCAATGGCGTTGCCGAAGCTCTCCGTGAACCAGATCGTTCCATTGGCGCCATCGGCCAGGTATAACGTCCCCGCGATCTCAGCCTTGCAGCAGGGTATCGGATACTCAACCATCGAGCCCGTCGCTGGGTCGAACTCGGCCACCCTGTTCCCGTAGTGCTCGGCCACCCAGACCAAGCCAGAGGCGCCCACTGCAATTCCGTTCGGGAGGGACTGGGTGTACAGGCTCGACAAAGGCGGGGAGGTGAAGTACTTGGTGAGGGTCTTCGAAGCGATGTCGTAGCGGTCGAAGGAGCCGGCACCGTGCTCGGTAATCCAGAGCGAGGCCCCGTCGGGGGAGAAGGCGACCTGGCTCGGAACAGCCAAACTGGTCACCACCTCGCCTCCAGGCACCAGCGGGTTCACTATGGTGGTGAGATAGGTGCTGTTCAGGGGTGCGAATTCTTCGATGCCGTTGGTGGTGCCGGGCCTGAGCTGGCTGATGGTCGCGTAGCCGAGCATTCCCGAATCCGCAGCCGTGAACCAGAAATTCCCCGCGCTATCGAAGAGGACCTGGAGCGGCGCAGAAAACGAGACAGGAAGGTCGAACTGCTTGAGTATCCCGGCGGACGGGACATACTCGTCGATCTGGTTGGAGAACTCGCATGTTACCCAGATGGACCCGTTGCCCTGCGGCGTCACCCCAATGGGGCCACATGCGATGCCGTAGGGCCCGGGAGGGATGGTGACCTCTCGTATGGTGCCGTTCCCCGGGAAAAGGACCCCCAGCCCGTTGGGGGTGAGTTCCGCGAACCAGACATTCCCCTGTTGGTCCACTGCGATCCCCTCTGGGAGGGAATTCGCTGTCGGTATGAGATACTCCGAGAAGGACTTCGACGACGGGTCGTAGCTGCCTATCTGGTTGCTCCCCTGCTCGACGAACCACATCCTCCCCGAGTGGTCGGCGGCAATCTGCATAGGCCCCGTGGAACCCGAGGGGAGCGGGTATTGGGCCATTGAGTAGAACGGGAGCACACCTCCCGACTCGGTGTTGGCAGTGCGTGTCAGGGCTGGGGAGATTGCGAGCGCCAGGAGCAGAAAGGCGGCAAAGAGAGAGATGGCCCCTCGCATGTCTATTCCATCAGAGAGCCCTAGTTACCGCTATCGGACGAGTCTAGGACGAGCTGGAGGTCGAGGTGCACGCCGCGGAGTGCGTGTTGCAGTAAGTGTTCGGGAGGACCACCAGGTAGGCGAACATCCCGTTGGACACATGGTAATAGCAGTAGAACTCGAAGATCCCCGCGATGGACGCCCTGAACGACGCTATGCTCCAGACGGCGTTGTAGGTCCCATCTTCGTGGACGAAGTGGAACTGGTTATCGACCGTGATCTGCTCAGGCGTGGCAGGAGGCAGAGGGGAAGAGGCGGGGTTCGGGTTTATCGGAACCTTGTACGTCCCGCCCGGGGCCAGCAGGCTCGACCCTGAAACGCAGTCACTGCTTGACAGGCCCGTGCTTGCCTGTGCGAAAGACGCCTGGACGCAGCTCGACTGGAAGTAGGCGTTCGTCAGGAAGTTGTGCATCCCGTTCCCGGTAGTGGAGAAGTTGCCGCTAGAGCCCGAAGCCCCATAGGTGTTGTTCAGCTGGAGGTTGTACCCGCCAGCCACCAGGGTGAAGGTATGGGCGTCGGTGTCATTGGTCTCGAACAGTATCTGGACAAGATCCCCCTGATGGACGATGAGGACAGGAGGGCAGAACCTGTCCTGCCCCGTGTTGTCACTATTGCACCAGTCGACCCTGAAAGCCATGATCGTCGGTGTGGAGTTCACGGAGGCCAGCCCTGACTTCGCGACGAGCTCCGGAATCTGGGTCTGGAGGCTGCTCACCTGGCTCTGCAGGCTGTTGACCTGGGTGCTGGAGCCGA
>Ga0187771_10001513_pt1 | contig 15567 bp, 19 predicted proteins | sample 0116_SJ02_MP15_1_FD_133139 | JGI IMG/M metagenome (GOLD analysis project Ga0187771, IMG submission 133139) | Tropical peat soil microbial communities from peatlands in Department of Meta, Colombia - 0116_SJ02_MP15_10_MG | ecosystem: Environmental > Terrestrial > Soil > Wetlands > Peat | place...
AAGGTGATTTTGTGGGTGGTTTGTGGTGGTGTTGTGGTGGATTTCTGACTTGGAACAGAGCTTACATCAGGCTTCTTTCGCAAAACACGCTCTCCTCCTAGCTTTGTTCTGGAAAACTTTTTTTTCTGAAAACTTCGCTCCGAGATTCGATCAAGAATCTTCCTCTTCTCAGCATCAGGAAGTGTAAACCGTGCGCGCGTTGGCTTGTGTTTAGTCAAGCCTAGCTCCACAACCTGGGCACTCATAATATCCTTTCAAACTAAGCTGCAATTTGAGACCACAATAGAAACAAATACAGATTCCACACTTAGCACAGTGCCAATTAGCGCCTTCTATTCTCTTTCCGCAGATGTCGCAGGGTTTAGTCAAGCATGGGTCCAACATGACATCACGCTCTAAGGAGTTTGACGCCTTGCTCAGAACGTGAGTCTTCTAATGTTTACTAAGGGGAATAAGAACACTGGAAGGTTCAGGGGTTGAACGTTAGAAGCCTTAATCAAATCACGCCTAAGCATGGCACATCAAACTCCCGCGATAAAAACAACCGCGTCTTTTGATATTTAAAATCCAAAGCTAAACCAAATAGCAGACTAGCGGAGTGAGTAGAGTGAAACTAAAGAGATTAACGAAGCAGCCAGCTTGAAGCACGCACAGCTTTTCCCTGTTATTGCAACAACCAGTGAGTAGGTTGAGTTACTTCATGAACCCGTTTATATTATTGTAACCCACGACTTCTAACCAGTTTTTGCATTCACAAATTCGCGCTTCTATCACTATTTGATCGAGGCGTTGATCTAATTCAACGCTGCAAGAGACTTCACAAGAAAGATTTCGCGTTTGCTACTAACTTTACGGCGCGCGCATTCACTTATTCTCAATGAAAGCGACATAGCATAGTTGAAAAGCATGCGAGATGATCAAGAACTGAGATTATGGGCAGTAGGAGCTCTGAAGGATGAAACCTCAAGAGAAAAGGCCATACTTGAACTTTCGAAATCTGAGCTTGAACTTCTCAAAACAGCTAAGGAACCAAACTAGTCGAAGGCAGTAGCCAACCTCCAAAGAAAGGCAGGACATAATTCTCTCTAGTGCTCATCTTTGATCTTCAGCGCGCGCAATTTAGCTTCAATCTGAATATTGAGAAAAAGCGTGGCAAGGAGGACCACCAATTGGAACGTCGATAAGGGCTGTCGTATTCCTCAATTTTCTCTAGTATCTCTACATTTCTATGAATTTGGCAAAGTCGAGTCTTTTGCGCATGTTTATCGATTTCAGACAAATGGACACTTGCCAATCTATGCCCACAAAGGCAAGGTAGACGTCCTGGCTCCAGCAAAAGGGTCGATAACGCGGTCGATAGCCCCCCAGCTGAAACATTCATCCGTCTAATAGACTCTCACGGTTTTTTTCCGCCTTTCACAAAAATCAACTTCAATTAATAAAGGTCCTATCTTAAGTCTAAGACGGCGGATCTTGAAAGCTAAAATAATGAATACAACGCAAAAGAAAGCTGCAAGTATTTCGCCTGCAAGATTGCCGATGATAAACGATGCGATTGTGCAACCGGCAAATGCAAGACAGAGAACCATGCAAATTACATGCGGGATAACTTCTAGTCGGTAATTTAGCCAATTGAGCCTTCTCTTAGGTCGATGTGAAGACATTTCGCTTTTTTTATTCTGTTTCATCTTGTTCTCTCTAAGTACAGTTTGGAAATCTTCTGGCTCTTCGAACAGCCCGTAAACCGAAGCAAATCCCACGTATACCATGTGGTCGAGTTTTTTCAAGTGCTTGGTTATGAGGTCGCCTATTTCTTGTGAGATCACTTCTTCTTTGCCTTGTGCTATCAAGTCTTGTCTCATTTGCTCCGCCAAGTTGCGAATCTGTTCCAAAGAGACAGGTCGTTCTTCACGGCTCTCTACAGGCCTTTGGTGATTTTGTCCGAGTCGAAGTGTTCCGTTCCCGCCTTTTTACTCGCCAACAGCTCGTTTCGATATAGTCATAGGTAGTGAAGCGTCTTTCGCAGTTGGCGCACTCTTTTCCCAGTGTCCCGCAGTTAACTCGTGAGCCTCGTATGATTCCGACACTTTGGCCGATTAGATTATAATTAACCGTCTATAATATTATTTTATTGCCTGTAACAGGTGATATTAGACTTTAAATACCAGTAGCATATGTACATTAGCACATGACAAGAAGGGCGATTTTGAGACCTCTCATAGTAAAGATACTGGAAGAAAGCGATAAGCCTCTTCGCTTTGTCGAAATAAGGACTAAACTTGAAGAAGAACTAAGCAGAAAACGATTAGATGATAAACAGCTCTCCTCTAATCTTCTTGAAATGCAAGAACAAGGTGTACTTGAGAAGAGAATACTGGATGGAAGACCTAAATACAGCTTAACTTATAGCCACTACGAACAAGCACTAACAAGAGCCCTCACGGAAATTCTGAATCGGCGAAAGCCCTCCGAGGTTCATGCTGATCTCAGTGACGAAAAGTTGCCGCCTCATATAGTGTTTGTTTCGCCTCCTTCCTATGACTATGAAACTAAAAAAGCAATTGAAGAAAAAACCCTTCGAAGGAACTCCCTGACTTACGGAGGAGGACCAATGAAAAGGATAGGCGAAAGTCGGTACGTACCTAACTGGGATAGTCCGGCATCAGCAATCTCAAGTGTGTTGCTGAACGATTTTCACGGTTTACTTGAACCACATCAACAGAAAGGAATCATTGAACTTATCAGATGGGCATATTGGTTAGGTTGTAGATGCTTAATCGAAGGTAACGATATGGGCCCATCTTTCTCGCTTGATTCTCTCATAAGCAAAAATAAGTCATTCGCTCAAGCCTGTATTGAGAAATTCAAAAATGACCATAATAGAGTCGATCTCGAACATACACTAATCAGAATTCTTGATTTGACAGAAGAGCTAGCGAACAAGGAAAACTTGGCCGAATTTCTCTCTTACTATTACGAGAAATTCGATGAGTACACTCACTTCCTGAAAAGGTTAACGATGCTTGAGGAAGGATTCGTTGGCGGAGGAGAGAGACAATTTTCGGAATTTGGTGATTTCCATGCTCTGGTTGTCTCTGGTCTTTGGAGGGCACGTTTGCTGCACCTGAACCCATCTTTTGCGCTAAGGTCATTTGAAGAAACGCTCTTTTTGACATCTGGAAAAGTCTGGAGCGAGTTTATGGAAAGCATCATAACTATGAAGCGGTTTTGTTCACCCGCGGAACTGAAGGAGGACTCAAATCTTCGAGAAATTGTTGGCGGTTCTCAGGTTAGTGTGAAAAAAGTCCGAGAACTACAAAGGTACTTGAAACCCTTGACAGAACTTTCAAGAAAAAGACAAATTTTGATAGCATATTTATGGGGCTTCTCTCAAACAACTGATCTCTCCAAGAAGAGTTTCATCCCAATCTTTGAGGATTGGCTGGACGCCCTAGAGAAAGGACGTTTGGATAATGAAAGGTTGATTTTCGAGGAGGGAATCGAATCAGTAGCGAGATCAATAAGAGCCATCAAAAGGGGGAAGTCTCCTCCACCTCTTTTGTTGGACCTGCAGCCTTGGAATACGAGAGATGTATTTGAGCATTACCCTCAAGGCAAAGATCAACGGTTCTGGGAGAATCTATTAAAACTCATGCGAGGACGCATGAATTTCAGAAACACTACCTAGGCAATAGGTCAAGTAGAACTGCGTAATCTTCGCTTTGACATCTATAATCATCCAACGCACGCTAAACACGTGCTACACATTGTTAGCTAGAGACTACACAAGAAGAATGAAAGCGCAAGTGCTGAGCAGGGTATTGCGATGCGAGTTTTTATCCCAATAGGTTTTTGGCAACACTTTCCAAAATCCTAACTTTGGCTGCGGCCTTTGGGCTTGGGAACATTCTTCCCTTCAGATGTATTTGCCCATCTGTGCCCATTATTCTTGAATATCCGATAATGCCTATTATTATTCGAGTGTCTTCATCTTTTTCTGTCATGGTTTTTCCGCGTTGATTGAAGGTCTCAATCACCTCTCCCGTTTCTCGATTTACTCTGAACACGAATTGAGGTTCTCCTTTGACGTAATCTTGAATGCTGGCATATTGCATCTCAGAGTCCCCGAAGTCAATTATTATAATAACGTCTTGCTCAATTTTCATTCCTCCAAAGTGTTTCTTTATTTCCTCAGTGATTTTGCCTCTTGTTCTGTTTGGGATGCCAGCAGCGTGGAAATATCGCAACGGGGGGAACATATCAGGAGAGATTACTTCAATGTAGACTTCATCGTCGTTATAAATCATGCGAAGATCAGGACGTTTGATTTTGACTTCCGAACCTTGCTGTACCTCCAGACTCGGAGATATTGCAACTTGGTAGCCGCTTGTCGCAAGTCGACTGGCGACATCTATTTCGCTAAATGACTTCCAGAAATGTTCCTCTTGGCGAAGCGATGCCTTAGTATTTCTGAGGCCAGCGCTTGCTTTAATTTCGCCTATTTCCTTTTCCAAATGCGCCAATAGCGCTCTTGTCCTTCTTGCGTTAGAAAGACGCACTTCTGCCGCATACTTGGCCTTTTTCTCAAGATTCTCGAGTTCTTTGACTTTGCGCTCAAATTCTCTTTCATCTAAACAACTATCTGATAAATAGACAAGCAAGGGATGGGTTCTATTGTGTTCTTTCTCCATCTGCTTAAACCATTTCTCGCCCATGAACTCCCGAATGTTTGGGAAGTGGTTAAGATTGCGCCAAATTGTCCCATAATCGAGATTTCCATGCTCGTGCTCAATTGTTTCGATAAGGATAAGGCATTTGAAAATTGTCAGTTCTTCTCTTCTGGCTATCCCTTCAGAATCGAATCCTCGATTTTGTGCTACGTTCTTGAGTTTACTTAACAATTTGCCAACTGTTTTCTCGTCTGATTCCAAAAGTTTTTTGCCATCGGACGATCGGTCATAAATTTCGTTCAGAAGAATCCTTGATGTCTTGAACGTGAACCAGAATAGTTTTTCGTTGTCCATAGACGATATGAGGCTATCGACAAGTCTGCTGGTGTCTTTCTTGCTGACTTCGACCGCTATTGTTGGCGCTGCAAACTCAATCTCTACATCCTTCTCCTCCACCCATGAATTCAGAGCCTTCAGGCAAGTTTCTAAATCAATTTCTCCCAACTTGTTTAAAGCCATATTAAGTGATGGAATTTCGAAAAATGAGTGACTTTTTAAAACTCTGCGAACAACTTTCAGTTCACTCTTGACATCATCCGATGCCAGTTTGTACATTGCTAGACTGACATTTTCAAGAACTGTCTTATCGTCACTTTGGGACATTTCTTCTAAAAAGCTTTGGTAATGAGGTTTACTCATCCCTCTTAGGGACATGAAGAGTGACGCAACGCGTTTCAACACTTCGTTCTGTTTAGACAGCTCAATCATGCTAGAAAAACACACTTCTTCAGAATATTTATATAAGGTTGAGTAGACCCTAAGAAGTTCGATCTTGACTTGCTGGTCTGGATCAGCTTTGACTTTCTGAAGAAGTTGAAAGACCTTGTCTGCCCATTCTGGCTCCATCCTTTCTCCAAAAGCTACCATGATCGCAGTTAAGGCGGAAATTCTCAGTTCTGAGGAAGGGGATCCAATGTCTTCAAGTATCATCTTGTATATTTGTTTAAAATCCCTCTTGCCTAATCCACCGACAATCCAACGGCAACAGAAAAACAGTTCTGGTTTTTTGATTTCTCTGGCTTTGTTGCATATCGCAAGGGCTATATCAGGAGTATTGTAACCGATCTGGACTAAGTTGTCGGCAAGAACACCGCTATCCTGTCGCATGACAGTTAAGAGTACGTTTAGGAATTCTTCATTTGCTACTGCATTTTTCTGCAGAAGATACCCAGCGAGATCATGCCAATAGAATAGATTCTTTTGACCAATTCTCTCAACCAGTTCAAACGATGTCGCTCGGTTCAGTTGAATATTCTCTTTGACGAAATAGTCAACGGCCCCTTTAAGATACATCCTCTTCTCTTCTAGCAGTTTGAAGATATTTGTAACTGCGTCAGACATACATCCAAGCCACCAAGGAAGGAAAGGCAGACATTTCAGAAATCACGTGCACTATAGAGCACTGGATTCGCTTGCATTAATGTTAGCTTTTTGCCATCCCATTGTCCTCACCCAGGTATATGAAAAGATACACAATTCGGATAAAAAGCGAGCGCTAGGGATAAGAAACGTAAATGCACTCAAACGAAATGCATGAAATTTCATAAATACACTATTGTTATCGAACGCGCGTTCGCTCCCAAAACCTCCCACTCTCGAGCATGTACATCGCAAGTCAACCTGAGGAAAAGCGAATTTGGAATGCGCAACATTCATATCGACATTTGGACTATGAGCCAGTTCCCAGTGCAGCCGTTATGCTGCAACTAAGGTAGAAGGTCTTTAGAACTTTTCCAGATTTCGTCAAATCTTTTCTCCAATTCCGTTCTGCTTTGGGCATTTATCTCTGTTATCATGGACATTTTCTTTCCAATATCTTTCAAAGATGATCCAACAGTCCAACCTTGGTTTGGAGTTAATATGAACCTATCATGTATCAGTCCATGCTCGCACTTTCTAATTTGAAACTGTGGCCTCTCCGTTTTGAACCTATGGTAGGCTTTGACAAACTGCCTTTCTTTTTCTTTTCCGCCCAAAAGTTCCGTCACAAGTTTGGTAGGCAGATTCTTTGGGATTTGCAGAAGAAACTCAAGCGTTGTTTCATCAACGTATGGATCGATTATTTTCGCGTATCCTTGTATGCTTCGCAAAAGTTCTTTCAGTGTTAGAGCGCTTGAAAACGTGTGTCTGGGAGAAATAACTGTCTCCATCGTGATCTGCGATGATGCAATGTCTCTGTTGTAGATAAGGTGTTTACGCGTGATGCTTTTGAGCGCCACGATCGTTCTTCTTATCTGTGTTTCAACTCTCTGAAATTCCTGGGCGTGATCGAGCCTTTCGATCAAAGAATGACTGTTTGGTCCCCGAAGAGTCTTTTTGTAGATTGACACCGAAGAAAGAAGGTTTCTGGCTTCCTGCACTAAGGACTCGTGCTGGCTCTGTAACTTGCTTCTTTCAACAAGCACTTGGTTCTTTTGTTGATGTTCAAGTATCGCTTTGGTCAGTTTTCGACCAAGTTTTCCGGCTGCCGATGACTCGAACAGGCCTGACGCGATCGCTGCCGCTCCTTCGCTTATTACAGTTTTACCGATTTCCTGTCCAATATTTCCACGTTGCGTCGTCTGAGAGAATTGATTGAGCAGGGCTTGTTCTATTTGGATATATCTTTCCAGGAAGCTCTTGATGTCTCCTGACATTGCAATCTAAACCATAATAGTGAATCCGAGTATTTATCAATCAAGCGCGCGCTTTCAACCGTACGCTGATTGAAAATATTTGTTCTTCCAATCAATTAAACACAAGCGAGAACCGAGAATCAACTTGCTCTGGCGCCTCGCTATGAAATCCAAAGAGAGAGCAACACGGTGATACCTCCTTCAATCAGTTTTTTGAACCCCGTACCAAAAAAGCTCGCCTATTACTTTAGCAGGAATAAAGAGACGATACTTGCTTCAACGTTTTACAAGGGTTGTTTTGCTTCGAGCTTAAAAGATAGTACGTAACGGTCAGTGATTCTGGGATTTTCTATAACCCACGTTAGCTCTTTCCCGCCCTCCAGGGTTGGAAGATATTCCTTCTTAATCCTATCGCGCTCTCTATCGTCAGGATGCCGATGAAAATCGTCAACGCTGAAGTCCCAGTTAGTAATCGCTATATTCCTTTCAGTCAACACTTTTATAGTGAGATTATCAGTCAAAACGTCAATAGAATGTACGGTTTTGTCAGGATTCTCGAATGCATTTCTGCAATATCCAGGGATCAGTACAGTAAAACTGTGAACCGGTAACGGAGACCTCTTATGGACAGGATGAGGAAACTTGAAGTAGAATTTGCTTTCATATTTTGAAGGCTTTGTTTGGTTCTTTTTGGTCTTTGACATTGAATCGACACTTACCTCTATTCTATCGCCATTAATAGTCCCCTCAACTTTATCTGGCAGAAAATCAGTACTGTCATACTCTCTCATTTCGTGGAAAAGCTCTTCCAAAGGGTAGTCCCCTAGGTTCTCTCCTTCAACGAAAAACTTGATTTTGGCATCTCCTTTTTCGTTGAGGATCCTTACTTCTTTTATGACTTGATGATATTTTATGCTTCCAGGTAAGCTCTCATACAATGCCCAATTTCGTTTGGTTGTCGCATAAAGTATAGCCGCAATTACCCAGAAGGATCCAAGCGCGAGGACTGCTAGAAACTGAATCATGCCCTGTGGAAACATAGAGAAGATTAAAGATACTACAAGAGTGAATATGAACAAGTAGAGTGGGTGCCCAAGGAAATCTTTGAAGTAATCCTTCCATGTTTTGTTCATAATAGTTTTCGCTCATCTGAGAGAAGTCTAGCTGTTTTATAACCCTTATTTCAATAATAGATTTACGTTTCGTTTTCAATATCCAAATCTGAAAATCGAAGCAATTTCGACTGATTGCCTAATAGGTCGACTATTGCTTTACAGGCAGCATCCGAGACCCAGCCGCGCTGTGAATGCCCTGCGATTTTTCTTGCTATCCTCCGGTTTCATCACCCATGATTTCAAACCTCAAAGTTTTGCGATATATTACCTAACTTAGCTAGTGATTCATACTTAAAGCTGTAATCGCCTTCGAAGGCGTTGTTGCACGTGCAACGATGCCCTGTCTCATCCCCAAGAGGTTGCACACGGAATGAACTAGCGGAAGAGCGAGCATTGAACGATATTGCATTATTGGCTAAATAGAACGTCGCAAAAACAAGCATTGCTACAAGGATAAAGAGAGAGCCAACCGCCCTACTAGTTACTTCCAACTTCAACCCTCCAAAAAGTACTTATGTGTATCATAGGTTAATAACATTTGTCCTATAGTACAAAAATGGTCCTCAATACATAAGGAATTGATAAGGATGCTTGAAGATATCAAAAGTCACTTTAATGGATTTCCAGCACAATGGCAAGTGGCAAGGCTGCTATTTCAAAGAGGTTTTCAAGTGAGAGATGACGGCAAAATCGTCAGTGGAAACATAGAAATAGCTCACAGTCAAGTCGCTAAGGAAGTAGGAGTCGGACGCCGCGCAGTTGATGAAACAGCCCAAACGATAATATCCATACCTCAGTTAAGGAAAATATACTCAAATCTCAGGCAGACGTATTCTTTAGAAGAGGTCGCACGCCAGGAGAATCTAGGAGTAATAGTGATCGAACCGATGAATCCTCGTGAGAAGGGTGTTCTGTCTAGGATTACTGAAGAGATATATAAAGAAAGACTTGAAATCTTGCAAGTTTTTGCCGATCATCCAAGTATAAGTTCGGAGCCAAAGCTCACGATAATATTCGAAAGGAAGATTCCTTCAAAACTAGTAGAAAGACTTCAAAAGCTGGAAGGAATTAAGAATATCACGATTTACTAGCACATGATAATTCAGTCAAAGGCTGTGCAACTCACGCAGGTCCACGCTAGGCAATTCTTAACTCGTCGTTCTTACGAACATTGCACAAGTGTAAGTCGAATTTCGTGCTTGGCTATGCGTCATGCGGAGGCTGAAATATGAGGGTGACAATCGACGAAACTATTTTGGAATTGATTCTTTGCAACATCACTGATTTGGACACTGACGCCATAGTTAATGCTGGAAACACTACGCTGCAACTAGGCGTGGAGTGGCGGGCGCCATCAGGAGAAAAGGCGGACCAAGAATTCAGGAAGAATGCGACAAGATAGGAGGAACCATCGTAGATGGAGCGGTCATGACTACTGGTGGAAACCTCAAGGCTAAATATATCATTCATGCAGTTGGTCCAATGCACGGCAAGGAGCATGAGGATGAAAGACTCAAGGATGCAAGGCTAAACTCGTTGATTCTCGCCGACAAAAACAGTTTGAAAAGCATAGCATTCCCAGCCATAAGCACTGGAATCTTCGGCTTTCCAAAAGACAGATGCGCCACGATAATGCTATCAACCACAATAGCGTACCTAGAAGGCCCCACACAACTGGAAAGAGTAATCTACTGCCTCCACGACCAAGAAACCCTAGAAACCTTCAAAACAACCCTCAAAACCCTATTGTCCAAACGCTAACCGCCTAGAAGCAAAAGGAGAAACCTAACTAGCGTGGGCGCACTCACGGCGTGCGCTTGTATTCTATTAGCATTTTTCGCCTGTCGAACCCTGCTAATTCGTATTCTTTACTCATCGTGATCGCGGTTCTTGGGCATATCTCTGCGCATTGTGCGCAGAACACGCAGCGGTCCACGTAATGATTTATCTCTGCTTGCATGCCTTTCCCTATCATCTCAACCGCGCCAGAAGGACAAACCGATTGGCACATGCCGCAGCCTATGCATTTGTGCATGTCCCAAACAGGGCGGCCTCTGAACCCTTCGGGCACTGTTTGGCGTTCATAGGGGTACTTGAGCGTCGCTGGTTTTTTGAATAGTTGCCTCAGCGCTTCTTTGACCATGCTCAAAGCGGTAGCCCTCCGAGCCCAAACTGAATCAGAATGATCTGTAGAATCGCAAGTGGCAGCAGATACTTCCACATTCCGCTTATCATCTGGTCTATGCGAAAACGGGCGAAAACCGCCCTCAGAAGCGTTAGCAGCAACACCACAGCGACTGTTTTTATGAGGAAAGTAACGATTGACGGAACAATCCAAACTTGCTGAGGACCACCCAGAAAGAGCGAGACTAATAAAGCTGAAACGAACACGAGCTCAAAGTCTTTTCCGAGCCTAAACAGGGCTAGTTTTCGTCCACTGTATTCGGTTTGCCATCCCGCGACGATTTCTGTCTCGGCTTCTGGAATATCAAAAGGCACGTAGCCCAACTCGGCGAGTAGACAGATAACGAGAATGGCGAAACCTAGAGGCTGAAGCAGAATGTTCCAAATGTTGTTGCTCTGCTGCCACTCGACTATGCCGCTTATGGAGAGACTCTTTGCCACTATGGCTGGACCAACTATGGCTAGGGCCATCGGAATCTCGTAGCCCAGCATTTGCAGAGCAGCACGAACTCCACCGATCACGCTGAACCGTGTCATCGAGCACCAGCCAGACAAGAAAATGGTCACTACAATAAGCGTAAAAATGAACAGAACAAAAATCAGGTCTCCCTCAAAAGATATCAACCCTGTTTGGCTGGCAACTGGAACAATAAACATGGCGGTCAAGGGTAAAGCAGAATAGAAAACCGGCGCAAGACTGAAGAGAAGCGTATCCGCGGTGATAGGCATTATGTCCTCTTTCGAAAGCAACTTAAGAAAATCCGCAAACGGCTGCAAAATCCCCCCGGGGCCTGTGTACATAGGTCCGTACCTGTTTTGTAAACGAGCTAAGAATTTTCTGTTTATCCACTCGTAAAAGAAGGCTAGCACAAGAAGAAACAGGGTACCGGGAAAAATTAGGACCTGCAGAACTGAGAGAACCGTTGTTGCTATCGTCATTTGCTCGTGTGCCTCTTCAATTCCTGCGTTGTCCAGACCCAGTGCTTGCTAGTTTTAACGTCGACAAAGGCCATGCGGTCCATGCAAGAGAAACACGGGTCTATTCCAGCAAGAATTATAGGCACATCAGCGAGGTGACCGCCCATCAGCGTCTTGCACACGGCAGGAATATTACCCAGCGTTGGACTCCGCACCTTGTAACGCTCGAGTTTCGTCGTGCCGTTGGATTTAGCGTAATGAATCAACTCTCCCCTAGGCGCTTCCACCCGTGAAACCGCTTCACCCTTGGGTACAGCCATCGGAACTTTCACTCGAATCATTCCAGCAGGCATGTGATCAAGCGCGTAGCGAGTCATGTTTACGCTTTCTAGCATCTCTTCAACGCGCACTAGCATTCTGCTGAAGACGTCGCCTTGATCATGAGTTATAACGTTGAAGGGAATCTCGCCATAAGCCGCATAAGGGTCGTCTGCTCTGACGTCGTTTTTGATTCCGCTCGCCCGTAACGTTGGACCAACAGCGCACAGGTCAACCGCATCTTTAGGCGGTAGAACTCCCACACCCACCGTTCGCTTCAGGATTGTCTGCTCAGTCTTGACCATGTTCAAATAGTATTTTGTTCTCTCCTCCAAGAAATCTAAAGCCTGTTTGATCTTGGGAATCAAGTCTGCAGGTATGTCTCTTCGGACTCCACCTATGGTGTTCATCGCATAATGGACACGGTTGCCCGAAATCAGCTCAAGCAGGTTCATCACCGCCTCACGGTCTCGCCAAAGATACATAAAAAGCGTATCAAACCCTATCTCATGCGCCGCTACGCCAACCCAAAGCGAATGGCTATGAAGCCGCTCAAGTTCCGCAACGATCACACGGATGTACTTTGCCCGCGGCGGAACCTCAGCACCCAATAGTTCCTCTACACCTTGAACGTAAGCAGTTGCATGCGCGTCTGAGCATATACCACAAATTCTCTCGGCCAAATACACGTTCTGAAGATAAGTCCTAAGCTCGAAAGCTTTCTCCATACCGCGGTGGTTGTATCCTATACGCGGCTTTATACCTACAACGATGTCGCCATCCACATCGAAAATGAAGTTTGCCGGCTCCTTCAACGCAGGATGCTGAGGACCGAACGGAACCTTAATTGTTGAACCATAACCCATTGCGTTCTCTCTCCTACTTTGAGCCAATTTTACGCAGCTCCTCGAATTTCTCTTCTTTTCTCAGGGGATAGACGCCTTGCGGCCAGTCTTCAGGCAAGATGAGAGGCGACAGGTCCGGATGCCCTTCAAACACGACACCTAACAAGTCGTGAACTTCACGTTCGTACAGAACAGCGCCTGGAATCGCATCCGTGATTGTTGGAACGCTAGGATTGTTCTTAGGGATCGTTGTTTTGACAGAAAGCTCAATAGAGCCTTTGTACGCCAAGTGATAGATCAACTCGAGGTCTTCGCCCAAATCGGAACCAGTTATCGTGGATAAGTGCTTAAACTCTAAATCATTCACCAAAAAGCCGACAGCTTTCTTCAAGGCTTCTGGCCTTATGCTAACGAAAACTCTTCTATCTCTCGGAACCTTGGTCTCAAGCACATCTTCTTTCAGAAATTGCTGCAGTTTATCTATGATTTCATGTTCCTTTTCCAACTTCTTCACCCTTCTTTAGTTTTCCAATAAGTTTGGCTATTCCATCGATTATGGCTTCAGGCTTTGGCGGGCAGCCAGGGACATAAGCATCGACGGGCAGTATCGTGTCGATTCCGCCGTGAACGCAGTAGCAGTCTTTAAAAGGCGCTCCACTCAAGGCGCAGGCGCCTATGGCTACGACGTGCTTCGGTTCAGGCATTTGCTCATAAATTCGCACCAATCTGTCTTTCACTTGAGACGTCACTGGTCCAGTCACGGCGAGAATGTCAGCATGCCTCGGGCTTCCTTCTAGCAGTATTCCAAAGCGTTCAACATCAAACCCAGGCGTAAGCGCGGCCACCAACTCGATGTCGCAGCCGTTGCAACCACCAGTATTGAAGTGGATTACCCACGGCGACTTAGTACGCGCCCAATCAAAAGCTTTCATTTTACAAACGCCTCCTAACACCAAGAAGCATGAGCACAGCCATCAAAACAATCACCGCGTACGCGGCAGGTACAAGACCCAGCGAGTTGAACGACGTAGCGAGTATGAACGCGAACACATCAAAAATCAGAAAATACACGGCAAAAATGAAAAACCTATCCATGTCAAACTTCAACTCTTCAGAAGGCAAGTCTTCTCCACAAGCGTACGGCGCTGTTTTCCCAGCCGCACTGCCCTGTCTTGGCCTAGCTGAGATTTTTCCGCCAAACCAGTAAATAAGTAACATCACGATTAAGCAGAAGCCGAAGACAGCGGGCAGCAAACAAGGCGATTCGCCTAGCATTCGATTGCCTCTTTGTGAAAGACTTTTAAGCAACGTTTAAAGTTTTCTCATATTCCCCCTTAAAAAATGGCGCGAGTGAATGTGAGGAAGGATCTCGAACGCTCACAGGAGATTTAGTCCAAATCGCATTGATGATTTTAGCAGTGATATTCGCACTGGCAACTGTTGAATTAAGAGACATCCTACATGCGATTATCACTTTCTGTGGCATGAGCATAACTATAGGCGCACTCTTCTGGCTTCTAGACGCACCGTACGTGGCGGTCTTTCAGCTATTAATCTACGCAGGCGCAATAGTTGCATTATTCACCGCGACAGTCATGCTAACCACACGAAAGGAGAGCATCAAATAAAATGACCATAGACAGGACAAGCTTAGCAGGACTCGTCGCAAGCCTTTTTCTAGTAGTAATTCTAGGCGTGTTTATCGCACAAAACAGTTTCCCAGCCTTCTTATATGCACCCACATTAAAAGAGGCACTTTCGAATGGACAATTAGTCCCCGTCACACAACCGATAGGCCCGGCAGAAAGCAATTTCATGTGGACCAATCGCTACACGGACCTGATTGCGCAGGCTTTCGTTCTCTTTGCAGCAGCGGCCGGATGCCTAGTAATACTGCGAATAGAAGAAGATAAGAAGAGGGAGGTTGAATGATTCCGCTTTCTTATTATCTAATGTTCACGTTCACACTGTTCATAATTGGATTTTACTGCCTCGTCACTAAGCGTAACATGATTCGACTGATTTTAGGAGTAGAATTAATGGTGAACGCGGCGAATTTCAATTTCATTGTTTTTTCATCTTACTGGAGCCAAGGAAACGTTGACCCGTTGGCTCATTCGTTTGTCATTATTTCCACCGGATTGGTCGGTTCTGTGACAGCCGTGGCTTTGACGATCGTTGTTTATGCTTACAGGCACTACGCAACTTTGGACGTCCGTGAATTGAGACGCTTGAGAGGCTGAGACCAAGGAGATAGCCGATGTTCCCGCTCACATTGGAGATACTTTTCTTCTTTGTCGTTACCACGCCATTTGTCGGTTGGTTGCTCGCGAAAAAGAACAGACAAAACCTGTGCGGCATATACACAGTCTTAGGCCTGCTGATTTCCGGTATTGCACTTTACAGCCTCTTTTCGCAAGTGTCAGGCGGCAGCGTTGTCTCTTATCCTTCCCCGCTGAGTTCATTTGTGGCGGGCTTCAGAATTGACATGCTCGGCGTTTTCATGGCTACGATTTCCATCGGATTAGGCTTACTCGTTGTTGTTTATTCGATAAAGTACATGGAAAACGAAACAGGAAACATGCTCTATTACACGCTGCTAGCGGCTATGATAAGCGGAACGATCGGCGTAGCCTTTGCTGGAGACCTTTTCACGCTGTATGTTTTCTGGGAGCTCATGTGCATTTCTTCTTATGTTCTTGTCGCCTTCAGAAAAACGGATTGGGAACCAATCGAAGCAGGCATGAAGTATCTTATCATGAGTGCTGCTGGTTCAGCAACTCTTCTCATGGGTATGTCGCTTCTCTACGGCATCACTGGAACACTGAATTTTCAAAGCTTA
>Ga0187771_10001514_pt1 | contig 15564 bp, 16 predicted proteins | sample 0116_SJ02_MP15_1_FD_133139 | JGI IMG/M metagenome (GOLD analysis project Ga0187771, IMG submission 133139) | Tropical peat soil microbial communities from peatlands in Department of Meta, Colombia - 0116_SJ02_MP15_10_MG | ecosystem: Environmental > Terrestrial > Soil > Wetlands > Peat | place...
CGCCCGCGGCGACGAGCAGTGCCAGCAGCAATCTCAATGACCTGGATCGACGCATCAATTGCCTCCTGCGAGCGGGGAAGGGGCCGGGCTCGCGCCGCGGGCCCCGGTGTGGGCAGTTGAGACCGTACAACAAGCGCTGGCTGGCGTCCATGCGACATCTGGGCCGGCTCGGGCTGGATTTGCCCATGGGGCGGCGGGGGAGGGGGGTAGCGGCGGCGCCGGGCGCTGTTCGCTGCTGCTGGCGCCGCATCGGTCGTTCCGGGTGCGTACGATGGGCGGGCCAGCGTGGGAGGAACCTCTGATGATCAAGCGAGCCCAGCGGGTCCAGGCGGTTCGCGGCTTCGGCATCGATCGGGTGGCGGCGGCCGCGGAGAGCGGGTCTGCTCCCGTCGAGACGGTGCTGCGCATGGAGAACCTGGACACCAACCTGCCCCTGCCTCCCGAGGCCGTCGAGGTGACGGCGGCCGCGCTCTCCACCCCGCCCGCCAACAGCTGGCTGCCCTTCACCGGCGACCACGGTCTGCGTGCCGCGGTCTCGGAGTTCACGGCAGCCCGCACCGGTCACGGCTACGACCCGGAGCGCGAGATCGTGGTGGTGAGCGGCGGGATGGAGGGACTTCTCGACACCCTCCTCGCTGTCGTCGATCCCGGCGACCAGGTGGTGGTCACCGATCCCACCTACGCTGGGATCGTCAACCGGATCAGGCTCGCCGGAGGGGTGCCTCGCTTCGTCCCCTTCGTGGCGACCGACGGCGGCTGGCGCCTCGACCGCGACGCGCTCGCCTCCGCGGTGGGCGACCGGACCGTCGCCTTCCTGCTGATGAGCCCGTCGATGCCGTCTGGCGGCTGGCTGGACCAGGCGGACTGGGGCCAGGTCTGCGACCTCTGCCGGGAACGCGACCTCGCGCTGATCTACGACGCGGCGATGGAGCGATTGCTGTTCGACGGGCGGCCATTGATCCATCCACTCGGTTTCGAGGGCATGGCGGAGCGGACCCTGGTGGTCGGCTCCCTCTCCAAGGAGCACCGCATGATCGGCTGGCGGGTCGGCTGGGTCTGCGGTCCGGCGGCCACCCTCGCCGACATCGGCTGGGTGCACATCTACAACACGACGATGCCGACGGCCATCTCCCGGGCCGCGGCCACTGCGGTGCTGCGCGGCGACCAGGGTCACGTCCAGGAGTGCGTCGACGAGCTGCAGCGGCGCCGCGACTGCATCCTCGAGGGCCTGCCCGGCTGGCCCCTGGTCCGGCCGGCCGGCGGGTGGTCGATGCTGCTCGATGTCGCCGCCCTCGGCTTCACGCCGGAGCGGGCCTCCCAGCTCCTCCTCGGCGAATCCGGGATCGCCGCCACCGGGATGACCGGATGGGGTGACTCGGTCGGCGGCCGCTACGTGCGCCTCGTCTTCAGCGCGGAGAGCCTGGAGCGACTGCGCACCATCCCCGATCGGCTGGCGGGGAGGAGCCTGGCGACGGCGGTCGCCCGACGCTAGGGATCAGCGTCCCGGTCGCTCCGGCCAGGCGAGCCGGACCGGCAGGCCGAGGAATCTGCCGAGACGCTCCGCCGCGCCTCCGACCGCCGCGCGCTCCCCTCTGCGGAACCGGTCGACGGGCCGGATGTCGACGGTCACCCTGAGGCGCTCCAGGGTCCGTCGCCAGCTGCCCCGGACGATCCCGTCCAGCGTGACCACGTTGGAGAGCACGCTGCCGAAGGAGAAGAGGCTGGCATCAACCGCACCGTCGGGGTCCAGGGCCGAGCGGTCGCGATAGGCGACCGTGTACTCGTCGAAGTTGGGCAGGAGGTGAGCGCCGCCCGGGATCGCATCGCCGCGTGCGCTCGTCGCATCGAACCAGAGCTCCTGACCGTCGATCTCCTCGCGCTCCATCCCGGTGTCGAGGATCCCCCGCCGGGCGTCGCTGGCGGCCAGCCCGGACCACCAGGCGAAGTCCTGCACCGAGGCCGGTCCGCGGCTGCGCAGGTACCGGCGCGCCAGCTCGACGAGTGCCTCGGCCCGGTCCAGCCGGCGCGGCTGGACCACTCGCTCGTCGAACAGCCCGTAGGTGAACTGTCTGCCCCGCCGTGGCCCGCTGATCAGCAGCCGGTCCAGCTCCGCGGCCGCCAGCAGATGGGGGAGGCGCTGTCCCTCCGGGGAGATCCCGCGGGCGGCCAGGAACGTGGCCAGCTCCTGGCGGGTGAGGGGGTTGCCGGGCTGGAGGGCCGATTCGAACGCCTTCTCGGCGCCGCGGATCACCGTCTCGTCGATCCCGAGCTGGCGGAAGCGGCCGGTCAGCCCCCGCCGGACCCGGGGACCCAGCAGCGAGATGAGCCAGCCGGCATCCTCGGGGAGCATGAAGTGCCAGGTCGGCCGCGGCACGTGGGTGCGCAGGATGGCGCCCTGGTTGAACAGCCGCTCCACCTCGGCCTCGGTGGCGGTGCGGCTGCGCAGGCTCAGCCCCCACTTGGCGGCCGCATAGTCCTGGGACTGCACGGCGCCGAGCCAGCGGACGGCGTCGACGGCGGAGGCGAACGGTTCACCGGTGAGCCGGTGCGCGACCAGACGCCGGCGGACGATCTCGGTGGCCCTCACCTCCGCAGGCTAGCCGAGCGGGCTCCCGGGGACGATCGGCGCCGCCCGAGCAGAGCTGGCCGGCGGTCACCGCCGGGGCCGGTGCCGAGGGCGGAACTAGCCCTCCCTGATCCCCGAGGGCCGGTGGGTGGCGCCCTCCAGCTGGGCGACCGCGTCGCTGAGCAGCTCGTGGGCCAGCTCCGACAGTGCCCGCGACACCGCGAGGTCCTCCCCGACCCTGGGCAGCGAGGGGTCCAGGGGGTTGCGCCGCGCCGTGCCGCGGCCGTGGAGCGTCCGATCGCCGGTGACGAGCTTCGCCACCGCCACCGTCCGCTCATCGTCCTCCTCGAGGCGGAGCTCCATGCTCCACCTGCCTGCGACAGCCTCCGCGCTCATCGCTCTCGACCCTCCGCGACCCGGTCCGCGCCCACCGCTACCTGCGCTGCAGACGATGCACCGGATCGGCTCCGAGCGCTAGGGGCCTTGGCCATGTCAACCCGGCCTGGGCCATGACAACCCGGCCGAGAAGGAGTACACCGTGAGCCTGGAGAAGCTGGGTTGGCTCCGAGAAAGACCGAGGAGGACTGCGATGCCGACCTACGAGTTCGAATGCCGAGATTGCGGAAAGCGCTTTGAAATCGTCACTCGAATCAGTGAGCACGACAAGCTGAAGAAGGAGCCGCCCGCCTGCCCCGAGTGTGGCAAGCGCGACACCCGCCAGCTGGCCTCCCTCTTCAGCTGCAAGGTGGCCAGCCCCGGTTTCTAGGCCCGGCAAGGGTTGGGGGAGCCGCCCGGACGGCGAAGGACCCCCTGATAGCATGGTCGCGTGGGTGAGGCGGTCTTAGTCGGATCCAGCGCGGTCGAGAAGCAGCTCGAGCAGCACCGTCGCGACCTGACCGCGTACTGCTACCGGATGCTGGGCTCTCCCTTCGAGGCCGAGGATGCAGTGCAGGAGACCATGCTGCGTGCCTGGCGCGGTCTCGACCAGTTCGAGGGGCGCGCGGCGCTGCGCTCATGGCTGTACCGGATCGCCACCAACGTCTGTCTCGACATGGTCAGGGGACGGGCTCATCGGGCCATGCCCATGGACCTCGGACCGGCCCGCACCCTGGACAACGTCACCATGAGCACGCTGCCGGAGGCAACCTGGATCCAGCCGATGCCCGACAGCACCGTGGCGGCGGCCGCCGATCCCGCCGAGCTGACCGTCAAGCACGAGGCCATCACGCTCGCCTTCGTCACCGCCCTTCAGCACCTGCCCGCGCGCCAGCGCGCCGTGCTCATCCTCTGCGAGGTGCTGCGCTGGCGGGCGAGCGAGGTCGCCGAGCTGCTCGACACCACCGCGGCGGCGGTGAACAGCGCGCTGCAGCGCGCCCGGGCGACCCTGGGCTCGCGGGGGGTCAGCAGTGACGACCCCGTCCCGAGGCTCGATGAGACCCAGCGGGCGCTGCTGGCACGCTACCTGAAGGCCTTCGAGAGCTACGACTTCCCGACCCTCACCTCGCTGATCAGAGAGGACGCCATCCAGTCGATGCCGCCCTACGAGATGTGGCTGTCAGGGCGCGACAGCATCTTCGCCTGGTGGGTCGGACCTGGCATCGGCTGCCGCGACTCCCGCCTGCTGCCCACGGTGCGGGCCAACGGCTTGGCGGCCTTCGGTCAGTACAAGCCGGATCCCAGTGGTGGCGCCGGCCGCACCCCGTGGGCGCTCCAGGTGCTGGAGCTCGACGAGCGCGGCATCGCCCAGCTCAACTTCTTCCTGGACACGGAGCGCCTCTTCCCGCTCTTCGGCCTGCCGCTCCGGCTCGACGGCTGATCCTGCCGGCGCTCCGGTCGCCCAGCCCGCGGCGGTCGGGCCGGGACATGGCACCATCGCCTTCCGTCACTGTCCAGTTGTGGACATGGATGGCGTAAAGGCGCGGCTCACTCAATCAGCACGTCGTCCAGGCCCATGAGGGCGACGATCTCAGCCAGCGCCTTCGAGGGGCACCGCAGCCTGACCCGGCACCCATGGCGCTTCACCGCAAGCTGCAAGCGGGCCAGGGCGTCGACGGTCACGGCATCGGCTGCCACGTCACTCACGTAGCAGTCCACCAACCGGCTCTGGCCTGCGCCCAGAAGCTGGCCGACCCGCTGGCACAGACCGGGGAGGTCGGCGCGCGCCAGCGGTCCCCGGATCGTCAATGCGGCGCCGGGCTGCTCTTGCATGGAGTCCTCCAGGGTGTGAGACGGTCGAGCGCCCCGGGACTCATCGGGCCGCCAACTCGAAGAACCAGCACCCGGGCCGGCGCGGCGACGGCTGATCTGCCGTCCATCGCTCTCCAGCCGGCGGTGACCGCTGATTTCACTGCCGGTCCCCCGTCATAACCCGCAGGCGACCAACCCCATCGGGAGAGCTCAGGTGATCGGGACAGCCGCACGGGCGAGGCCGGATACCCCGGGCACGGGTAAGGGAAACCCCCGGAGAACTTGGGGGGATCCCCGGATGGCGGGGCACCGCCTGCTCGCCTACCGTGGTCGCATGGTCAGCGGCTCCGTGGTGGCGGTGTCCAGCCGTGCATGGTCTGGACCCAGGCGTCGCCCCGCGCTCCGACGGCTCGCGTCGCGCGGCCTTCCCCTGGTCGCGGCCGTCGCCGGGCTGGCCGCCCTGGTGAAGGTCATCGACCCCCAGGCCGTGGTGGCCAGCCTGGGCCGCCTCGATCCCTGGATCCTGGCGCCGATCGCGGGCCTGATCGTGGGCGCCTCCTTGCTCCAGGGTCTCCGCTGGCACCTCCTGCTCCGCCGGGTCGGGGCCCGGGCCGGTCTGGTCGACAGCGAGCTGACCAACCTCTCCGCCCAGGCCGTCAGCGCGGTCGTCCCCTTCGGCGACCTCACCCGCGCGGTCATGGCCAGCCGGGCGACCGGGATCTCGTTGGGGCGTGTGGCCGCGACGGTGACGCTCCAGGAGCTCACCTTCAGCCTCCTGGTGGTCCTGGGCGCGGCGCCTGCCATCGCCCGCCTTCCCGGGGGTCCCGTGCTCATGGCCGGGCTGGTCCTGGCCATCGCCGGGATCGTCGCGCTGCTGACCGTGCCCGCCCTCTTCGCCCTGGTGCGCCATCCGCTCCGCGCCATCCCCGGCGCCCGGCGCCTCGTGGACGAGCTCGACTCGCTGCGCGACCAGGTCGGCCGGCTGCTCGTCGATCCGAGAGCGCTGGCCGGCGCCGGCCTCGATGCCGCTCGCGTGCTGCTGACCAACGCTGCGCTGATCCTCGTGCTCCGCGGCTTCCAGATCGACTCGGTGGGCTGGTGGCAGGCGGCGCTGGTGCTCGCGGTGTCATTCGTCGGTGGGGCGCTGAGCATGCTTCCGGGCGGCATCGGCGCCAACGAGGCCAGCGTCGTCGGGGTGCTGGTGCTCCTCGGCATCAACCCGGCGGCCGCGGCGGCCGCCGCCCTCGTCTTCCGGCTGATGCTCACCCTCGTCCCCGCGGCGTGTGGCGCCGGCGCCTACGCCGTGCTGCGCCGCCGGCACTCCCTCCGGCGCGTCCAACCCCGCGTCTCCCCACGCCGGGCCGCTGACGCCGTCCCCGCCGAGCTCGCGGCCTGAGACGGCCCGCCGAGGTCAGCCGGCGCTGGCTCAGCCGAGCCTCGGCCGCCGCCCGCCGCACCTCCTCGTCGACGCTCGCCTCCGCCGAGTCCCCCCAGAATCCATGCGGCGTGAGCAGGTGGTCGATCAGCTCCTGGAGCCCGTCGCCGTAGCCGGCCCGAGAGGCTCGGAGCCGGTCCCAGGCCTCCTCCCCAGAGCCGGGTCGGCCTTCAGCCGCCGCTCCGGGCGCGGGTCACGATCAGGGTGCCGATGGCGTCGCTGAGCATGAGCAGCACGAGGAGGACGCCGCCGGCGGCCGCCAGCCAATGGCCCAGCTGGCTCACTCGGGACCCGTTCCAAAGAGGCGGCCGATCAGGTCCCGGGCCAGCGCCAGGAACGCCTCCCGATCCGGCTGCTCCTGGTGCAGCGAGGGCAGCATGGCGGCATGTACCCCTGCCACCAGGACGCCGGCCAGGAACGCCGGGTCGCCGGGGCGGAGCCACCCGCTCGCCATTCCCGCCGCGAGGAACGATGCCAGCGCGTCGGTGACCGGGCCCAGCTGCTCCTGGGCGGCGCCGCCGGCGTCATGGAAGAGGACGTGGTGGAGGTCTCGGTGCTCGACCGCGAACTCGAACATGGAGGCCGCCAGGGCCTCGAGGCGCGGCACCGCCAGCCCCGCATCGGCTGAGGCGTCGAGGCGCTGCGACCCCGGCCCCACGTCGGGTGAGGCCTGGAGCAGCCGCCTCGCCCGCTCCGCCATCTCGGTGTCGTACTCCAGCCTCAGCGCGGCGAGCAGCTCGGCCTTGGAGGGGAAGTAGAGGTAGGGCGTGCCCTTGGCAACGCCGGCGGCGGCCGCGACGTCGTCCATGGTGGTGCCCTGGATGCCGTGGCGCAGCAGCGCCTGCCGGGCTCCGGCGAGGATCGCCCGTCGCCGTGCGGCAGGGCTGAGCCGGGAGCGCCGGAGCGCTCCGCGCCGCCCGGGAGAGCCTGGGTTGGCCATCTGACTGGTGGTCAGTCTAGCTTACGGCCGGCTCCCCTCACTTGGCCTGATTTGACATCTAGACCAATGGAGTGGATCATATGACTGACCGTCAGTCATAATGGCCGACCGGGCGGGGCGTGGGGCCCCGCCCGCCGCGGTCAGGAGGTACCGGGATGCTGCGGGAGCGGATCGGCAGGCTGTACTACCGGCTGGCCTATCGGGGCCGGCCACGCTGGGATACCGGCACCCTGCCGGAGGCGCTGGCGGCGCTGGTCGAGGGCCGGCGCGCCGGGCGGCTGCTGGACCTCGGCTGCGGCACGGGAGCTGCGGCGGTGCGCCTGGCCGAATCGGGCTGGCAGGTGACCGGCATCGACTACGTCCCGGCGGCGGTGGTGGCGGCCCGGCGGCGGGCCGCCGAGAGCGGGGTCGCCGCCGACTTCCGGGTCGGCGACGTGACCCACCTCGACCAGCTGGTAGACGGCTGCCGGTACGACCTCGTCTTCGACGCCGGCTGCTACCACGGCCTCTCGGAGCCGGGACGCGAGCGCTACGCCAGCGGCGTGGCCCGGGTGGCCGCCCCCGGCGCCGAGCTCCTCCTCCTCGGTTTCCATGAGGTGCCGTTGAGCTGGCGGCTGATCGGGGCCCCGGGATCCGGCACCGCCGACGTGCCGGCGCGGTTCGCGCCCTGGTTCACCGTGGAGGAACGGGGCATGGAGACGGGCCGCCGGCTGCGCATGGAGTGGCTGCGGCTGCGGCGCCGCGGGGACGTCACAGCCTGACGGCGGTGCCCCGGACCGCGGCGATCGCCTCGTCGCTGCCCGAGAGCGTCACCTGAGCCGCCGACCGGCGGCCGCTCAGGTAGACGGCGAGCTCCGTGGGGGATCCGCTCAGGGTGGCCGCCCGCCCTCGGCCGAAGCTGCGCCGCCGGCCGTCGGCGGCGACCAGCACGAGGCCGTGAGGGCGGATCCGCCGGGCGAGCCGCCTCCCCAGGTACCCGGTCATCCGCCAGGACAGCGCCTCCAGCTCGGGAACGCTGCGGGGCGGCCGGCCGTTTGCCCGCCTGACGTCCTCGTGATGGATGAAGAACTCGAAGCCGTTGAGCAGCGTCCTCGCCCCGGGCAGACGCCACGGGAAGAGCGGCGCTCCCCGCCGCAGCCGACGGACCAGCGCTGGGAAGCCCCTCGCCTTCGCCGCGGCCAGCCGTCGCGCTCCCCAGCGGTGGAAATGTTCGCGGAGCACCAGGTGGGCGGCGAGGTCCGCGGTCGTCCAGCCCTCGCAGAGGGTGGGGGCGTCCGGCCCCAGCTCAGCCAGGAGGTCGCAGAGCTGGCGCCTTTCGGACGCGTCGAGCGGCTCGGTTCGTGACCGGGGGACGGGCTGGGCGTGGCCGACATTGCTCACCGGACCACGATATCGGGGTGCCGCCGGCGGGCTGGGCCGGCGAACGGACCCGGCGAGCGATGACGCTCCCCACCTCGAGCCCTGGCATGGCAGGCTCTTCGTCGTGCAGCTCCCCCTCCGCTCCCTCCCCACCCGCCTCGCCGCCGGCGCCTACATCCTGCATTCGGGCCTCGAGAAGTGGAGGGCGCCGGCCGAGCGCGCCGCTGCCCTCCACGGCGCCGCGTCCGGCGCCTACCCCTTCCTGCGCCCGATCCCGGCTGCCTTGTTCGTGAAGCTGCTCTCCGCCGGCGAGATCGGGCTCGGGGCGACCCTGCTCACGCCCGTGATCCGGGACCGGGTGGCCGGCGCCGCGCTCAGCGTCTTCTCGGGATCGCTGCTGACCATGTACCTGCGCACCCCGGCGATGCACCGCCCCGGCAGTGTCTGGCCCACCGCGGCCGGGACCGCGGTCAGCAAGGACGTCTGGATGCTGGGCATCGGCCTCGGGCTGATCGCCGGCGACCTGGCCTGATCGATCCGCCCGTTGCGCCCGGGCCGGCCACGTGCTATCCTTTGGATACTAAATTATTTGCTTTGTCTGAACAAAAGGCCAGCAGCCCGTGACCGAACGAGAGAGCCTTCTCCAGCGCTTCATCAGCCTCCAGCCACCGCTGCGCTCACGCTTCCGCTCGGCGATGTCGCCGGAGGCCCGAGCCAGCCTGCAGGCCGCCCTCGAGGAGCTGCCCGCCGCTCAGTTCGAGGTGCTCATGCTCCTCCGGGAGCACGCCGGCGGCCTGAGCATGAGCGAGCTGGCCCTGGCCCACTCGTCCACCGCCGGTTCGGCCACCCAGCTGGTGGAGCGCCTGGTCCGGATCGGCATGGTGGAGCGGCTCCGGGACCCCGGGGACCGGCGGGTGGTCCGGGTCCGGCTCTCGGCCTCCGCCCAGCAGCGCTGCGAGCAGCTGGCCAGGCATGGCATGGACCACCTGCGTGAGGTCACCGCGGCGCTGTCCGACCAGGAGCTGGAGCTCCTGGTCGGGCTGATGGCCAAGCTGGCGGGACAGGAAGCGAGCCCGGCTGAACCGGTGTCCCTCCACCTCGAGGTGCCGGCATGAGCCTGCAGTTCCCGGCCCGAGCCGCGAGCCGCGCCGTCCCCGTCGAGAGGCGCAGCCTGGCGGTGATCTTCAGCGCCCTGATGCTCGCCATGCTGCTGGCGGCGCTGGATCAGACCATCGTCTCCACCGCGCTGCCCACCATCGTGGGCGACCTGGGCGGCCTCACCGAGCTCTCCTGGGTGGTGACCGCCTACATCCTCACCTCGACGGTGAGCACCCCGCTCTACGGCAAGTTCGGCGACATCTACGGCCGCAAGCGGATCTTCCAGGGGGCGATCGTGGTCTTCCTGGCCGGTTCCATGCTCTGCGGGATCTCCCAGAACATGACCGAGCTGATCGGCTTCCGCGCCCTCCAGGGCATCGGGGCCGGCGGCCTCATGGTCGGGGCTCAGGCGATCATCGGGGACGTCGTCTCGCCTCGCGAGCGCGGCCGCTACATGGGCTACTTCGGCGCCGTCTTCGGTCTGGCCACCGTGGCCGGTCCGCTTCTCGGCGGCTTCTTCGTCGACCACGCCAGCTGGCGCTGGGTGTTCTACGTCAACGTCCCGCTGGGCGCGCTGGCCCTGGTTATGACCCAGATCGCCCTCCACCTTCCCCGGCGCCGCCACGAGCACCGGATGGACTACCTGGGCGCGGCCCTGCTCGCCGCCGGCGTCGCCTGCATCGTCCTGTTCACCACCTGGGGCGGCACCCAGTATCCCTGGGGCTCGGGGCAGATCGTCGGGCTCGGGGTCGCGGGCGCGGTGCTCCTGGTCGCGTTCGGCTTCGTCGAGCGCGCCGCCGCCGAGCCGATCCTGCCGCTCCGTCTCTTCCGCAGCGCCAACTTCACGCTGGTCAACATCGTCGGCTTCATCGTCGGCCTCGCCCTCTTCGGCTCCATCGTCTTCCTGCCCCAGTACCTCCAGATCGTCAAGGGTGACGGCGCCACCAACTCGGGCCTGCTGCTGGTACCGATGATGGCCGGGGTGCTGGTCACGTCGATCGTCAGCGGGCAGCTGATCAGCCGCACCGGGCGCTACCGCTACTGGCCCATCCTGGGCACCGCGATCATGGCCGCCGGCCTCTACCTGCTCTCCACCATGGGCCCCGGCACCCCGGTGGGCGTGACCGCCGGCTACATGGTGGTGGTGGGACTGGGCATCGGCGGGGTCATGCAGGTGCTGGTGCTGCTGGCTCAGAACGCGGTGGCCCCGCGAGATCTGGGCACCGCCACCTCGACCGCGACCTTCTTCCGCTCCATGGGCGGCTCCATCGGGCTGCCCATCTTCGGGAGCGTCTTCAGCAACCTGCTGGCCGGGAATCTCGCCCGCTCCCTGCCCGCCGGATTCCATCTGGCCGGGTTGTCCGGCGGCACCGGCAACGCCAGCCCGCAGGTCCTGTCCACGCTCCCTCCACCCATCCACACCGCCGTGGTCCACGCCTTCTCGCAATCGTTGGGAGGCGTCTTCCTGGCCGGGGTGCCGGTCGCGATCCTCGCCTTCGTCCTGGTCTGGCTGATCCGCGAGGTCCCCCTGCGGACCCGGGTGGGCGCCGCGATGGAGGGTGTCCAGGAGACCCTGGGCAGCTCCGCCACCGCGGCCGGCGGGACCGAGGTCCGGGTGGCGGCGGGGCGCTGACCCGCCGGACCGCTCCGTATCATCCGGCCCGATGAGGATCGAGAGGGTCAGCTACCCGGGGGCCAGGGTCGCGGTCGACGGCTACCTGGCCTTGCCCGACGGCCAGATGCCCCATCCCGGTGTCGTCGTGATCCACGAGGTCTTCGGGCTCAACGGCAACATCAGGGACATCGCCCGGCGCTTGGCCGGCGAGGGTTACGCGGCGCTGGCCGCGGACCTGTTCGGCGATCGCAGCCGGGCCCTGTGCATGGCGCGGATCATGGCGTCGGCGCTCGCCGGCCGTGACCCGTCCGAGGTCGGCGACCTCCGAGCCTCGCTCCGCTACCTGGGCTCGCGCCCGGAGGTGGACCCGGAGCGGCTGGGCGCGATCGGCTTCTGCATGGGTGGCGGGCTGGCCATCGCCTGGGCCCGCCGCGAGCCCGGACTGCGGGCCATCGCGCCCTTCTACGCGAGCAATCCCCGGCCGCTCGAGGAAGCGGTGCGCCGAATCTGCCCGGTGGTCGGCAGCTATCCAGGCCGCGATCTCACCGCCCGGCACGGCCTCCGGCTGGATGCGCACCTGGACAGGCTCGGCGTGCCCCACGACATCAAGATCTACCCGGGGGCGCGCCACTCCTTCTTCAACGACCAGGGCCGGGCTCACGACCCGGCGGCGTCGGCGGACGCCTGGCGTCGTACCCTGGCCTTCTTCGCCGAGCACGTGCGCTCGGGTCAGCTGCCGTCCCCGACCGGTCCCTCCTCTTCGCCGACCGGTTAGGGACAAGAAAGTCCACAACTAGTCGGTGACGCATCGGGCCCGAGCCCCTTCCGCCGCGAACGCCGCTGCCGGCGGTGGGGCGATCCGCCCGGATCCGACGAGATGCCTCCGCCCCCGGCTCTCAGGCTGCTCTCATCGTCCTCTCAGCGCCGGCTCAACGCCCTGGGCCGACGAGGCGCCACGATCGGTCCATCTGATACCGGCCACTCGCGGGGGCGCCGGAAGGGCCCCCGATCGCGGGGACTCTGGACGTGAAAACTCGACGCTCGCTTCTCACCGTGGCGGTCACCGCCACCCTCCTGTGCGCCGCCTGCGGCTCAGCGACCTCGGCACCCGGCGGCACGACCGCCGATCCCTCCGCGACTGCCGCGGGCTCTCAGACCTCCGTCGCGGGCGGCAGTGCCTCGCCGGCAGCCCAGGTTGCGGCCCCGGTTCCGGCGCAGTACCAGCAGGCCTACAGCACCCTTCAGGGCCAGGTCAGCGCCTTCGCGGCGGTGGCCGAGCCGGGTCCTGCGACCAGCGCCACCGTGATCTCCTCGGCCCTGGAGCCGGCGGACGGCAACGCCATGCACCCGGGGATCCTCCAGGGCAGCGCGCTGCAGACCAGCATCACCATGATCAGCGGGATGAGGGCGATGGGGGAGACTGGCGTCACCGTCCAGGTCAGCTTTCCACTGCTCCTCTCCAGCTTCCCGGACAGCTCCGAGTACCTGAGCTTCTACCGCCAGGTCGCTGCCGCGGTCCATCAGCAGGGAATGACCCTGACCGTCGAGGAGAATCCGCTCTTCCCCAACATGTCCGGCCTCCCCGTGTCCGGCTTTTACGCCGGGCTCGATCTCCAGAGCTTCGCCGCCGACTACCAGCAGCAGGCGGAGACCATCATCACCGCGATGCAGCCGCGCTACCTCTCCTTCCTCAACGAGCCCGACACCTACACCGCCAACCTCCACAACCCCTCGATCCGGCTCACCGATCCCGTCACCGGAGTGGAGTTCGTCAACCTGGTGCTGGGTGGCCTCGACCGCCAGGGCACCTCGCTGTGCGCGGGCAGCGGCACCTGGCAGGATGCGAGCTACGACCAGGCGCTGCTCGACCAGACCTCGATCGACTGCCTCGACCTTCACATGTACCCGGTGGCCGCTCAGGATGTCAGCAACCTGCAAGCCGAGGTGACTGCCGCAGAGGTTGCCCACCGGCCGGTGGTCATGAGCGAGTGCTGGCTGTACAAGCAGAGCACCGACGGCCGGCCGGTGGACTCGGTGACCAGCGCTCCCGATGAGCAGAAGGACGGCACCTTCAGCTTCTGGGAGCCGCTGGACAGCGCCTTCCTGACCGCCATGGTCGACTACGCCCGCGGTCACGGCTTCGCGGTGGCCTCGCCCTTCAGCACCGAGAACTTCTTCGCCTACCAGGCCTGGACGCCGGCGCTGGAGGCGGAGACCCCCACCCAGGCGCGCCAGTCCTTCAACCTTCTGGTGAGCCAGGCGCTGAAAGAGGGTCAGCTGTCCTCGCTGGGGAGCGCCTTCGCCGGGCTGGCGCGGTCCTGAGGCTGGCGGCGGGGAAGGATGCCGCCCCCGCCTCCACCGCGGAGCTGCGGCCGTCGAACGGACCGCCGGATCCCGCCCCGCCGCTGGGGGCGTCAGCCCGCCTCGACCAGGGGGGCCTCGAACTGGCTCTGGTAGAGGTCGTAGTAGAAGCCGTGCCGGCGCATCAGCTCAGCGTGACTGCCGTGCTCGACGATGCGGCCCTGGTCCATCACGATGATGGTGGTCGCGTTGCGGATGGTGGAGAGGCGGTGGGCGATCACGAAGCTGGTGCGCCCGTGACGGAGCCGCGCCATCGCCTCCTGGATCAGCACCTCGGTGCGGGTGTCGACGTTGCTGGTCGCCTCGTCGAGGATGAGGATGGATGGATCGGAGATGAAGGCGCGGGCGATGGTGAGCAGCTGGCGCTGACCCGAGGAGATGTTGGAGGCGTCCTCGTCGAGGGCGGTGGCGTAGCCCTCCGGAAGGGTGCGGATGAACCCGTCGGCGTGGGCGGCCGCCGCCGCCGCCACGACCTCCTCGTCGCTGGCGCCCTCCTTGCCGTAGGCGATGTTCTCCCGGATCGTGCCCGCGAAGAGCCAGGTGTCCTGGAGCACCATCCCGAATGCGGAGCGGACCGTGTCCCGGGTGAGCTGCCGGGTGCTGATGCCGTCGAGCTTGATCCAGCCCGCCTCGATCTCGTAGAAGCGCATCAGCAGGTTGACGATGGTGGTCTTGCCGGCACCGGTGGGACCGACGATGGCGATCGTATCGCCGGGCTCCACCTCCAGGTTGAAGTCGGCGATCAGGGGCTTGGCCGGCTCGTAGCGGAAGTGGACGTTCTCCAGGCTGACCCGCCCGGTCGGCTGCGCCAGGCTGAGTGGGGAGGCGACGTCGGGCTCCTCCTCCTCGGCCAGCAGGAACTCGAAGACCCGCTCCGCCGAGGCCAGCCCCGACTGGAGCATGTTCATCTGGCTGGCAACCTGGGTGATCGGCATGGTGAACTGGCGCGAGTACTGGATGAAGGCCTGGACGTCGCCCAGGCTCATCTGCCCGGAGACGATCCGGTAGCCGCCGAAGGCGGCGATGACCACGTAGTTGACGTTGGCCAGGAGCTGCATCACCGGCTGGATGATCCCGGAGAGGAACTGGGCCCGGAAGCTGGCCCGGTACACCTTCTCGTTGAGCCCGTGGAACTCGTCGACCACCGCCTCCCGGCGGCCGAACACGGCCACCAGCTCGTGCCCGGTGTGCATCTCCTCGACGTGGCCGTTGAGGTCGCCGGTCCCCTCCCACTGGGCGGTGAACTGCTTCTGGGACCGCTTGATGACCGCCCAGGAGCAGAGCATGGAGAGGGGCACGATCACCACCGAGACAGCGGCCAGGATCGGGCTGATCAGGAACATCATGACCAGCACGCCGAGGATGGTCAGCACCGAGTTGAGCAGCTGGCCCAGTCCCTGCTGGAGCACCGTGGTGAGGTTGTCGATATCGTTGGTGACCCGGCTGAGGATGTCACCGTGGGGGTGGCTGTCGAAGTAGCGCAGGGGGAGGCGGGCGAGCTTGGTCTCCACCTCCCGGCGCAGCCCGTACATGGTCCGCTGGGTGACCCCCGCCATCACGAAGCCCTGGGCCCAGGTGAAGACGGCGCCGAGGAGATAGACGCCAGCCGCCAGGCCGAGCTCCCGGCCGAGATCGTTGAAGATGATGCCCACCCCAGGGACCACGTTCATCCCCGAGAGCATCGACGCCTCCTGGGAGTGGCCCTGGGCGTTGAGGTAGGCGATCGCCTGAGCCTTGGTGGTGCCCGCCGGCAGCATCTTGCCGATCAGGCCGTTGAAGATGACGTTGGTGGCGTCGCCCAGGATCCGCGGCCCGATGACCAGGAAGGCCACGCTCACCCCGGTCAGCAGCGCCGCCAGCAGGATTCGCGGCCACTCCGCGCGCAGCCTGGCCACCAGCCGCTTCAGGGTGCCCCAGGCGTCCTTGGACTTGGCCGCCGGCATCATGCCCATGGGGCCCCTTCCCATCGGGCCGCCCCGCCGCATGCCCCGTCCGGGGCCGCC
>Ga0187771_10001515_pt1 | contig 15560 bp, 13 predicted proteins | sample 0116_SJ02_MP15_1_FD_133139 | JGI IMG/M metagenome (GOLD analysis project Ga0187771, IMG submission 133139) | Tropical peat soil microbial communities from peatlands in Department of Meta, Colombia - 0116_SJ02_MP15_10_MG | ecosystem: Environmental > Terrestrial > Soil > Wetlands > Peat | place...
ACTACGTCACCATTTCTTCGCGGCATAGAAAACCGTTTAGATGCCATTTTTGAATTAGACAACAAGCAGCCTGATCAATTAGAAGCTGATCCGCTGAAGGAAGTGACTGTTGGCGCCGACATTTCTGAAGTTGGCCAAGCTGATGACAAAAAGGGTTTTAAGATCGATGACGCAATAGAATCAACTCCATCTCAACTGCTGCAAGGAATAGACAATCGCCTTGATGCCATTTTTGGGGCAGAAATTTCAGGGATGCATCATATTAAGGAAGAAGATCCTCTGAAGGAGGTATCAATGGAAATGGCTGTTTCTGATATGCATCGTGACGATAGTAAAAGAGATTTTAAAATTGATGAGGCTATAGACATGACTGCAGAACCCTCATTTGGTCATGAAGAAGAAAACAAACTTATCTTAGAGGATAGTAATATGCCTGATCATACAGAAGAAGCCGGTATTCATGATATTCAAGAGACTGATAGCCCGAAGAAGGCTGTAGCAGAAACTGAATTGCCAAGTGAAAGAGATAACAAGGTAGAACGCTTTGAACAACTATTCGAAGAATTAGTTACTTCCACTTCAATATGGTATTCACCTCTAAAAGACCTGAAAAGTACGGTTCTGTCGATTGAATGGGAATTAACTGATGAGATCATGGAAAAATTCGATAGTGAGGTTAACAGATTAATTAACTTATTTGCAGAAGATAACATTATTATTGGATTCCTCAGGATACTCCGCTTCTTGGGAAGATATATCAAGGTAAAGGGTATTGAAGCTCATTATATTTCTATAAAATTGCTTCTTTCTGTATATGATGATCTTGAAAGAGTGTTATTAACTAGAGAGATGACGGAAGAAAAAAAACGGGCAGTCCTTAGTGAAAATATTGGAAAGTACAAAGAGTGGGTAGAAACAGTGGACCTTACAATACCCGAGGAGGATAAATGGGCCAAAGAAGAAACACCTGTAGAGGATGTGAAAAAGAGACTTTCCGAACGGCAAAAAATGGATGATATAACTGAGCCGATTATTATATCCAAAATGAAGGAGATACCTATGGAAGAAACTATACGTCCATCCAAAGATGAAGCATCGTCTTTAAACTCCATCTCCGGAATGACTCCGCATGAGGCCTTTGCCTATGCTTTGGATGAGATAAAAAAAGTCATAAGTGCTGAGTTCAGCGCACTAAAGGCAGAATTAAAATTGTGGAGGCAGGGGCAATAAATATGGTTAAGGCCATATCTTAATTTTGATGTCGGTTCAAGGTATTGTCTATTATTGTAAATATTAACTGTATCTAATATTTTTAAAATAAAGTCGATATAATTTCTATGGAGCGTTGCACATGATCGTATTCTGTGAGGAATGTGGAGAAAAATATATAATAGAAAATGATGAAATCAAAGAGAAAGTAATTATGTTCAATTGCAGGATTTGCATGGACCCCATAAAGGTTTTACTGCCGGACGATATGGTTGTGACTCCAGCAAATGACGAGGAAACCAGGAACTGACGTAATAACCCGTGCTCATGTCTAATTTCATGAAATGCTAGATTGAACAAATCGATATCCAAGGAAAAGGTGGCGAAGTGGCCATTAAAAATGAATCCCCAGCTTTATTTCATGAAAAGCAAGATCTGGACAATTTTCTGTCAAGTTTAAAAGACATCCGCATGCCTGGTGATATTGCGCAGGGAAGAGGCGTAGTTACTGCTGAAACAGAAAAAAATTTGACGGTATTTGATCGGGATAAATCATTATATTTGATCCGTGAAAAGGAAGAAACGGACATTTTTCTGTCGCATATAACATCAGAAAAACCTCCTGATGGAATTATATTGGAGAAGGCCGCAGTTTCGAAGGCGGAAGAAAAGTTACCGGCATCCGAAGATTTATCTGCATATGAAGAGGCGGAAAGGCAGATTCAGTTTGATGAAGAGGAACAACCCGCTAAGGATGAACGGGAGAAAATTGTAATTGCTACACGGTCAAAAGAAGATATGCATATATCCGTCGCTTTACCGGAAGATAAAAAAGCGGCCAAGGATAGTTTGTTTAGTTTAAAGGATACGAGCGAAGAACAGCCTTTGACAAGTGATCAAGATCGAAAGGACGAATCCATTTTTGTGAAAGAACCGCCTGAATTGGTTCAGGTTCAAAAAGTTGCCGTTCAGATGTCAGATACTGCCGACGCACTACCGTCAGTTGGTGTTAAAATTGCGGAACAAACCGTTGTAGAAAAATTCGAAAAGAGCACTAGAATCGCGCCAGAAAAACCCGCTGCGAAAAAGATTGAGAGACCAGGGAAAATAACCCCCGAACCTGCAAAAAAGAAAAGCAAACATGTCTCTTGGGGCATCAGTATGCGTTTATCAATCCTCTTTCTGGTCTTTGTGGTCGTGATGCAGGGTTATCTTTGGATGTATCCTGAAGCAGGGTATCAAACTATTGAATGGATGCATTTTAATTTCCCTATGATGGATCAGCTTTTAGGAATTGAGAAAGTCCAGAAGCAGGATATCATCACTGATCAGGTTGAATTCATCAATGTGCGACAGCGTTTTGTAGATAATGAATCATTAGGAAACCTCAGGGTCATAGAAGGAGAAGTTGTAAACCACGCGGATTTCCCTATTGCAAAAATAAAGGTCATGGGAGAGTTGTTTGATTCTAGTGAGGCATTGTTGGTTGCACGGATGTCTTATTGTGGTAATGTTCTCCAAGATGAAATACTTAGTCGGTTAAAAGAAGAAGAAATTCGCTCGGCTTTATCAACTTCTTCTGGTGGTAACTTATCTGATAACAAAATATTACCCAAGGGCCAGATACCGTTTATGATTGTGTTTACTCACGAACCACCAGGTGTAGCAAAAGCTACCGTTACGGCTGTATGGGCTGAGAGAATTTTACCATGATACCTCTTGTAAAAGGCTTTTATGAGAGGTAAAACTTCGGTCTCCATGTCGCACTATTCTTAGATCTAAAAACAAAAAATCCCCCTGGAATGGATTTTTGAATATTTGTGAATGTCGTAGTTTTTATTTTATGCATGCCCGGAAAACTTGCTTTAAATCAGTAAGACCTATTATGGCTTTTGATACCCCGTCCTGAAGCAGTGTTCTCATTCCTTCGGAAATGGCGTTCTCTCTTATGGTTTCAATAGTCGCACGCTTGAGGATGAGTCTTTTGTTGGTGTCTGTATTGATAAGAAGTTCATGAATGCCCATCCTGCCTTTGTACCCTGAGTTTTCACAACTATCACAGCCCTTGGGGCGGTAAAGGTTAAGGATCTTTGCACTGGGTACATTCAATTTGTCGAACAATTTTTTCCCGTAAGCACGAACTATTTCTTTATACTCTTCATCAGTGGGATGATAAGCCTCCTTGCATTTTTTACAGAGTGTCCTTACCAATCTCTGCGCCAAAATACCTAGCAGAGAATCTGAAAAGTTAAATTGATCAATTCCCATATCGAGCAGTCTGGTGACTGTTTCAGGTGCACTATTCGTGTGTAAAGTGCTGAAGACAAGATGGCCGGTCAATGATGCCTCAACGGCGATTTTAGCTGTTTCATAATCCCTCATTTCGCCGACCATAATAATATCCGGGTCCGACCGGAGGAAAGATCGCATTGCAGCGGCAAAATCGAATCCGATTTTAGAGTGAACCTGAACTTGTCGAAGGCCACGCTGTGTAATCTCAATAGGATCTTCTGCCGTCCATATTTTTCTTTCCGGCGTATTGATATAGCGTAAGGCTGCGTGAAGCATTGTTGTCTTGCCGGATCCGGTTGGTCCGACCACAAGGATTATGCCATACGGTTTTTCACATAGCTTCAGCAGTTCTTTATAATTCCTTTTGGTCAAACCTTGGGCTTCTAAAGGTATTAACTTCCCCGCCGTCAGAATACGCATCACTACATCTTCGAGATTTTCCTGTGTCGGCATAGTGGCGACGCGGAGTTCTATTGCCTTTCCGTCCGGACGATTCATTTTTATTTTGCCATCCTGCGGTAGCCTCCTGACCGTTATATCAAGGGCCGCCATGATTTTGATTCTGGAAACCAGAGCAGCTCTGAAACCATAAGGTACAGTCATATGAGGTATGCAGGTGCCATCTATTCTGTAGCGGATACCCACGTTTCCTGCTTCTGGGTCTGGTTCAATATGAATGTCCGAGGCGCCTTTTGCAAACGCTTCATTTATGATCTTGTTCACGAGCTGAATAACTTCGTTGTCTGATTCTTTAATGTATGCTTCCTTAATGGCAGCTTGCTTGGCCATACCAAGAGATTCTGTGATGACCTTACTTTCAAGTTCTTTTGCCTCCCTGTCTCCATCGTCCATGACTTCGTCTTCAGTCATCAGCTGCATCATATCTTCTTCTGAATCTTTAATGACTGCCTCACCAGTTTTATCACTGTCATAATCTTCTGAAATGTCACTTTCATCCGGTTCAGCAACTTCGGGCACATAAGCATGATTAATGAATCTTATAATGTCTTCAGGGAGGGCGACATCATATTTCACATCCGACGAATTTAAAGTGTTTTCAATGATTTTTCTTTTCTGCAAATCGTGAGGATCTTCAACAATGATATGGATGAATCCACCAACTTCCTCAAATGGAATCCAAAGGTTACGGAGAAGTTGGCTTTTTTCGAGCTTTTCTAACAGATAGCTAGGAATTGTGGTTCTGCGATTGAACTGAATAAATCTACATTTATAATATATTTCCAGTGATTTTCGGATGTCATCCCTTAAGATATGATATTTTTTCATTAAAATAACCTCAAGGGCTTCCTTTTTAGCCATTGCTTCGCTTCTGGCTTTTTCCAACTCCTCTTCAGTAATTAAATCTTGACTGATCAGATATCCAAATTTTGTCTCTTTCCTTTTTGGTGATTCTTCTTTTTTGTATTTATGAAAGGCGGCACCTAAAGCTTCTGAGATTTCGTGGAGCATTACAGGTTCTTCCTCGGCAAATTCGCCTGAAGGGTCCGTTTTGTTAATTATCTGGATAACACCCATTAACTCAATATTGTATGTAATAGGGACAGCCATGACTTGCTTTGTTCGAATCCCCAATTTTTTGTCAATGGAGGCATCAAATGTCAGCTCTTTGTCAATACTTTTCAGCTCCTCTTTATTGTAGACATCGGCAATGGTGATCGAATTTCTGGTTGTAGCGACATAACCTGGGATACTTTTTTTATCGATAGGCAGTCTTATTTTTTCTGACTTGTTTCCTTCATGACCAATTAAGTAGACATCTTTTTTTGACTGATCTACTGCAAATATGTTAACTAACTGAACTTTAAAAAGATCTAAAATATGATCCTTCGTATCCATGAACATCTGGTTAATGTCCTCTGATGCATTAATCGACTCGGTGATCTCCTGCAACAGTTCTTGTACGCGCTGGAATTCCTGAAGTTCTGAAATTTCATCAAACTCATTGACGTCCATTGTGTTACTCCGCTTATCATGACTTTATAAAACAGTCATGACATCAAAAAAATAATTCGGTCCTCATTAGATTCTCTAAAAAAGGCCGGCAGGCATAAACCCTTCGGTCATATCTGGCGGCTTGACTGTATATGGTGATCCCCCGTAGTGCATAAGTATATGCAATAAATGTGCGCAATCCTTTCAAATATATGTTTTTTTATTAAAGCTTGCATTCGAAGTCAAGATTTTTTATGAATACAAAAATTGTAGCATTGAAAGATACGCTCTCGTGTTTATCTATCTTACGCTCCTGCCCTTTACCTCTCGGTACCAGTCTATTGTTTTTTTCAATCCATCTCGTAGGCTTGTCTTTGCTGTGAATCCAAATTCCTGAAAGGCTCTTGCAGTATTTAGCATCCTGCGTGGCTGGCCATCAGGTTTACCTTCATCCCATATGATTTTACCCTGAAATCCAGTCAGTTCAGTTATCAATTCAACGAGGTCTTTAATTGATATCTCGCGTCCGGTTCCAATGTTGACAGGGTCATTCTTATTGTAGGATTCAGTTGCTAAAATGATTGCCTCGGCGGCATCTTCAACATAGATGAATTCACGTGTAGCCCGCCCACTTCCCCAGACTATGATCTCTCTTTCATTATTCAGGTTCGCGTCGATGCACTTCTTTATCAGAGAAGGAATGACATGGGAGGATTGGGGATCGAAATTATCGCGAGGTCCGTATAAATTGACGGGAATGAGAAAGATGGAATTGAAGCCGTACTGCTGACGATAAGCCTGAGATTGCACAAGCATCATTTTTTTTGCAAGACCGTAAGGTGCGTTTGTTTCTTCAGGATAGCCGTTCCATAGATCATCTTCCTTGAAGGGAACCGGGGTGAATTTCGGATAGGCGCAGACGGTACCTATGGCTACAAATTTATCAATGTTCCTCAAGTAACCTTCGTGGATGAGCTGAGCGCCCATAATCAGGTTGGCATAAAACAGTGTGGCAGGATTTTCCCTGTTGTAACCTATGCCTCCCACTCTGGCGGCCAGATGTATGACGATATCCGGTCTCTTGTCAGCATACATACGTATGATGTTATCCAAATGTGTAAGGTCATAGTCTGATGAACTTATGGCATCTATATGATCGTACCCGCGCTCTCTGAGCTTATTAACTAGGTGATGACCCAAGAAACCCTTGCCGCCGGTTACCGTTATTCTCTTATTCTTTAATGACATTTATCCATTAACTCGGAAGAAATAAAGTTAATTATATATGTGAGTTTATATTCGTTATATTAACGTATATCACAATTCGCATAGCCAGCATCTCTTAGCGTTTTTTCTTTGTTTGCTAATTCCATGTCGCATTCAATCATCATATCAATTAACGACTCAAAATTCACCTTTGGTTTCCATCCGAGCCTCTTTGCCGCCTTGGCGGCATCTCCCAATAGGACATCTACCTCCGTTGGCCGGAAATACTTTGGATCAATGACGACGTGTTTTCTGTAATCAAGGCCGAGCTTCTGAAAGACCCTTTCGGCGAATTCCCGCACTGAATGGGTCTCTCCCGTTGCAATCACATAATCATCGGGTTCATCCTGCTGCAGCATTAACCACATGGCAGCCACATAATCACCGGCAAAACCCCAATCTCTTTTTGCTTCCAAATTCCCGAGGTAGAGTTTGTCCTTGAGACCCAGTTTAATCTGTGTGGCTGCGCGGGTAATTTTCCTGGTCACAAAAGTTTCACCACGGCGGGGAGATTCATGGTTGAACAGAATGCCGTTGCAGGCGAAAATTTGGTAAGCTTCCCGGTAATTCTGCACCATGTGGTAGGAGTATACCTTTGCGGCTGCGTACGGACTACGCGGCTGAAACGGGGTCGATTCATTCTGAGGCGGTGGGGCTGAACCAAACATCTCGCTCGATGAGGCCTGATAGAATCTTGTATTGATACCAGTTTTGCGAATGGCCTCGAGCAGCCTGAGTGTCCCCAGACCGGTAACGTCACTTGTGTATTCCGGCATATCGAAGCTTACCCGGACATGGCTCTGTGCGCCAAGGTGGTATATCTCATCAGGTTTTATCGTGTGCAACAGATCCGTCAGCTGTCCCGATACGGAGAGGTCGCCATAGTACAGGTATACGCGCGCATTGGGGTCATGAAAGTCCTTGTATAAATGGTCAATACGGTCTGTGTTGAATGTGCTTGACCTGCGAATAAGTCCATGAACTTCATAGCCTTTGTCCAGCAGCAACTCTGCCAGATAAGAGCCGTCCTGCCCTGTAATACCTGTTATAAACGCTTTTTTCATTGTATTGCTCCTCAGATTTTATAATACTCCCTATACCATTTCATAAAATACCTGATACCGTCTTCTATGGATGTAACCGGTTTAAAGCCAACATCTCTCATAAGATCGTCTATATCGGCAAAGGTTTCCGGTACGTCACCGGGCTGCAGGGGAAGCAAGTTCATTTTTGCCTTCTTGCCTAACTGTCTCTCCAGTATATGTATGAATTCAAGAAGACCTACGGGGCTGTTATTGCCTATGTTATAGATCTTATACGGGGCAAAACTCGTAGCAGGGTCCGGGTGGTCGCCATGCCAGTCCGGGTTAGACTTCGGGATTTTATCCGCGATTCTAATTACACCCTCCACGATATCATCGATATAAGTAAAGTCTCTCTGCATGTTGCCGTTGTTGAAGACATCGATGGTTCTGTCTTCCAGGATAGCCTTTGTAAACAGAAACAGAGCCATATCCGGTCTACCCCAGGGCCCGTAGACGGTGAAGAATCTCAACCCCGTGCAGGGAAGCTTGTATAGACAAGCATACGTGTGTGCCATCAGTTCATTGGCCTTTTTCGTGGCTGCATAAAGACTGACAGGATGATCCACGTTGTGGTGTACGGAAAACGGCATAAGCGTATTGGCCCCATAGACAGAACTGGATGAGGCAAAAACCAAATGCCGGCAATTATAGTGTCTGCACTCTTCGAGTATATTCAAAAAACCGACCAGGTTACTATTCAGATACGCATAGGGGTTTATGAGTGAGTATCTGACTCCGGCCTGAGCTGCCAGATGGACAACGATCTCAGGCTCATTTTTCTTGAAAAGCAAGGCAGTTTGTTCCTTATCTGCAATATCCGTTTTCATGAAATGGAAATTCTGGTTGTCTGTAAGAAGGTTCAGTCTTGCCTGCTTCAAATTAACGTCATAATAGTCATTTAAATTGTCCGCACCTACCACGGAGTGACCGGCCTTCAGGAGACGTTTTGCTAAGTGAAACCCAATAAAGCCGGCTGCGCCGGTGACGAGAATTTTCTTCATCTTCCCAACCTTTTTGGTTCTGACATTAGTTTTTGGATTCCTTCCCCTATGAAAATCCATCTACAGGGCATTCAGTGTCTCTGCGCACGCGGCGAGGGTTTTTTCTATATCTTCATCCGTATGGGCAAGTGAGAGAAAAGAGGCCTCAAACTGGGAAGGAGCCAGGTAGATGCACCGAGATAACATACCTTTAAAATAACGAGTATAGAGTTTCGCATCGCTTTTTGCTGCGGAGGTGAAATCGTACACCTCTTCTTTGGTAAAAAAAACAGTGAACATGGAGCCCGACCGATTAATACGAACGGGGATGCTCTTATAATCAAACAATCTCTGCAATTCTTTGCACAGGTAAGATGTGAGATGGTCCAGGCCGGCATAATTCCCCGGATTTTTCTTGAGAATGCTGAGAGTGGCGATACCTGCCGACATGGCCACAGGATTTCCTGAAAGGGTGCCCGCCTGGTAGACTGGACCTAATGGTGCCAGCTTCTCCATGATATCCCGTTTACCCCCGAAGGCACCAACGGGAAGTCCGCCGCCTATGATCTTCCCCAGACAGGTTATATCCGGCTCAATCTCGGCAAGGTTTTGATAACCGCCGTATGTCAACCGGAAGCCTGTAATTACCTCATCAAAGATGAGAAGTACGCCGCGCCGGCGAGTAACATCTCTGAGCGTCTCCAAAAATCCTGCTCGGGGTAAAACAACACCCATATTCCCCGCTACAGGTTCAACGATAATGCAGGCCAGGTCATCTCCATGTGAATCCATTGCGGATATAACGGCCTCGATATTGTTGAAGGGCAGCGTAATGGTCTTTTCCGCCAATACTCGGGGGACACCGGGACTTCCCGGGATGCCCAGCGTTGCCACACCGGAGCCGGTTTTTACCAATAGCGAATCGGCATGGCCGTGATAGCAGCCGTCAAATTTGATAATTTTCTCCCTGCCTGTGTAGCCACGCGCGAGCCTGATGGCACTCATTGCCGCTTCCGTTCCCGAACTGACCAGCCTTACCATGTCAATAGAAGGGAAGGCATCGACGATCATCTTTGCCATCTCAATTTCCAGTTCAGTAGGGGCGCCGTAACTGGTTCCCTTTGCCGCTGCCGTCTGGATGGCATGAACGACCTGGGGATTGCTGTGGCCCAGGATCATGGGCCCCCAGGAGGATACGTAATCGATATATTCCTTTTCCTCGACATCGTATATCTTGGAGCCGGAGGCACTATTGATAAATACGGGTGTTGAGTCAACAGACCTGAAGGCCCTAACCGGGCTGTTTACGCCGCCGGGGATATATTTGCCGGCTTCTCTAAATAGGGCCTCGGAAGATTTATTCGACATCTGTGAAATACTCCATGCTGTTTTTTTTATACTCTTCCTTGCTTATGAGAACCTTGAAGTATTTTATATCCACCGCTCGCGAAAGTTTCTGGATGACGCTCTCCTGATTATCTTCCTGAAAGTGAATCATCGTGAAGATGTTGTATTTCCCTTCGAAGGAGGGTACTCTTTCATAACAGTGGGTTACTTCGGCAAAAGAGGCCAGAATCTTCCCGATAGGTTCACACTTCTCCGGCGGCACAGCCCAGACAACCATCGCATTGTGCCTGAAACCTGCTTTCTGATGTCTTAGGACGGCTCCAAATTTTCGGATGCAGCCTTTCTCCATCAATCCCTGGATGATTGTAAGGACTTCCTCTTCGGAAGCAAAAGCTTGTTTCGCAATACTCTTGAAGGGTTTCTTTTCGAGAGGGATGTCTTTCTGAATGAGCTTAGAAACCCTTTTCTCCATTTCTGTCAACATTGTGGCAATCTTATATCAGTTTTATCTTCCTTATTCCAGTGGGAAGGAATGCTTCGAACGCAGAGACTTCTTTTCCGATTGCATGTGTTTGAGCATCAAGATCTTTTCCTTGACGCGCCTGGAGCGGCGGCGTTTCTGCCTCTTTATCTTTTCAACGCGATCCCTGTCTGCCTGTGCTAGTCCCTGTTGTATCCTTTCAAGCCTGTCCAGAAGCAAGCGCCTTGCCAGAAAGCGATTCAGTGATTGAGAACGTGACTGCTGGCATTTGACCGACAAGCCCGATGGTACGTGGACGAGATGAACACATGAGGCTGCTTTATTGACCTTCTGCCCGCCCGGTCCGGATGATCTCACGAATGTCTCACGGAAATCCGTTTCCTTAACTCCAAGACGTTCCATGCGCTCGTTTAAGGCTTTCTCTTTTTCTGGGGAGACATTAAACAGACTCATAATTTTTTATACGGCAAACTCTACTATATCGCCTTCCTGAAGAATGTAATCCCTCTGGATCATCTGACCGTCACGAACTGATTTACCCCACGCCCTGGCGTATTTTAATTTGTTAACGAAGTCGTTGTGGATCTTACCTGCCAAATCTTCCAGGGTACTCCCCACAGGGATGACAAAGGGGGCTGTTTTATCCGCCTCTCTGCCGGGCGGTTTGGTATAAACGCGGATAATTCCGGATAGTTCATAAAGCTTGTCCAGGAATGTCATGATATTCCGGCAGGTGCGTGTCGAAATATCCATATAGGGCAATTTGATACCGGAGAGTTCTAAAAAAATATCCAGATCTTCTTTGTCTTCAGGTCTATCCATTTTGTTAACGACGACAATCATTTTTTTGATCATAGGAGATTTTCTCAAATCTTCTGGTAAATTGCATGTTTCGGAATAAATCCGATATGAATGGAGAATTGAAAGGGTATCCTCAAACTGCTTAATAGGGTCAGTATAGAGATCCAATAATATGACGATAATATCAGCCCGGCGGATCAGATCGGTTAGGCCGGGTTCCATGTAATCCTTTGTAAGGGGAGGTGTATCTATAAGCTGGAACTGGATGTTTTCATATTGAGCCATTCCCGGCGTGGGTTTATGGGTAGTATGAGGAAAATTTGCCACTTCCGGAGAGGCATTGGTTATTAACTTCACGAGGGATGATTTGCCCGTATTAGGCGGACCGATGACAACGATTTGGCTAGCCCCCTCTTTTTCAATGTCATAAGCCGTCTTCTGTCTGGCGGCTCCCTTTTTCTTCTGTGCTTGGTCTTTCAGTTTTGATATACGTTCGCGCAGCATGGCCTTGAGCTTATCCGTCCCTTTGTGTTTCGGCATGATGGCAAGCATCTCTTCCAGGGCATCGACTTTGTCTTCCGGTGTCTTAGCTTTCCGGAATCTTTCTTCCGCTTCAAAATATTGGGGGGGCAAATTAGCCGGCATGTATGTTTATTTCCTCAGATCAGGTTGTTGTGAACAAGTATTTTCGAACTCAATAATGAAAGTCAAGTTGAATTTATTAAAAATCATGATATTCTACGTATATTGAATTTGATAAGGCAATAAAGATTAAAAACGGCAGTTGATATGCAGGAACGTTGTAATTATAATTACTACAAGGTAAAAATGGTATATGTTCAGCGCCCATCTGATCAATGATCCCTTTGGTGATCCGGGGGTATATGTCGAATTTAAGTACCGGCGCCAGGCGCTCCTATTTGACCTGGGTGATATTCATAATCTGAGTCCGAGAAAGCTACTCAAGATCAATCACATCTTTGTTTCTCATACACATATGGATCATTTCATAGGGTTTGATTATCTGTTGCGTGTATGTTTAGGCCGTGACTGTCATATCTCCATTTTTGGTCCCCCCGGCTTCCATCAACAGGTAGAGAATAAGATTAACGCCTATACATGGAATCTTGTGGAAAATTACACGAACGATTTTGCTATTCACGTTATGGAGGTTCATCCGGACTATAAACTGCTCAGAAGCTATCACTGCCGGAAGGCTTTTAAACCTGAAATCGATGTTGTGAATGAGAACTTTAACGGCACCCTTGTAGAGGATGGTTTCTTTTCAGTCAAGGGGGAATTTCTTGATCACAAGATCCCCTGTCTTGCATACAGTTTCGAGGAAAAAAACCGTATCAACATCAAGAAAAATGTTCTGCAGGAAATGGGGCTTCCGGTTGGGGCATGGCTGATGGACTTGAAGGATCGCATTCTTTGCGGCGATCCGGATGACACCCCCATACGTGTTTGGCGCAAGCATGGAAAGGAAGAGACGGGAGAAAAGTTTATCCCTCTCGGTGAATTAAAGGCGACAATTGTGAAGGTAACGCCTGGCCAAAAGATTACATATATCACGGATGCTGTCTATAATGAAGACAATGCCCGCAGGATTACAGAACTGGGACAAGGTTCAGATTTGATGTTTATAGAAGCGACATTCCTCCATGAGGATGCTGATAAGGCCGCACAGAAATATCATCTCACGGCTTTACAAGCTGGAATGCTGGCACGAAGGGCGGGAGCAAAGAGGATTTCACTGTTTCATATTTCACCTAAGTACAAAGGGTCTGGGGAACTCCTGTTCGAGGAAGCGATGAAGGCATTCAATGAGTGAGCGCTTTCTGAAGTAAATCTTCTGTACTGAAAGGCCCTGTGGTTAGATCTTTTTGATCTGAAAACCCTCAAGCTTGATGGCAACCGATCTCTGAAGGAGTTCTATGGATATTACAAAGAGTTCTTTGCTATAGTCTGTACTGACAACCACTCCTTCAATACCGGTGAAAGGTCCGTCAACGATCAGGGCCGGTTCCCCAACCTTGGGGTACTGGATTTGCTGAACCTCTACTTTGGACTGAATTATTCTCTGGATAGCCTCTATCTTGGCGTCGGGAACTGGTATCGGCTCAGATCCCGTCGGCTTTCCGAGGATTCTGACCACCCCGAATGTCTTAAGGACATTCAGTTTTGTCTGACTGTCCAGGGATAAAAGTTCCACAAATAGATACCCTGGGAACATGGGGATCATGATCTTCTTTCTTCTGTCCTTTCGTTTACTCCATACCTCTATTTTGGGGAGGAAGGTGTGAACTGATTTCTGTATAAGACCGGTGTATACCATGTCTTCATGTCTGCTCCGTGTGTGTACCGCGTACCATGGCATGAAAGATACCTCATATACGGGTTTGCTTTTATGCAGTAATTTATTTGAGTCTTTCTGATATAATAATCGTTATATTTTTTCAATGGTGAAATCATGCTGAAATTGAGAATCTCCGGCATCGTGCTTTCCCTCGGCGAAAGCGAAGATTTATTGAAGGGGAAAACGGCATCGATCATCGGTATCCCGGAGGAATCTGTTTTATCTCTCAGGGTGATCAGAAAGTCAATCGATGCGAGGAGAAGGAGAAAACCGCGTTTCGTTTATTCTGTGGATGTGTCTGTGCCGTATAAGATTGGCTTGCCGGTCAAGGCAGGAAGGGATGTAAATATAGAGGTATTGAAAGAAGAGACGCAACCGCTGCGCCATCCTGCAAGGATAAAGTCCGGTAAAAGGCCCATCATCGTCGGATGCGGCCCTGCTGGTCTCTTTGCGGCGCTTACCATGGCAGAAAGGGGAATTCCTCCGCTCCTCCTCGAAAGGGGTAAGCGGATCTCCGAGCGCATTGCTGATGTCCATGCCTTCTGGGAGAAGGGGATCTTGAATACGGAGAGCCATGTGCATTTCGGAGAGGGTGGCGCCGGCACATTTTCTGACGGCAAGCTGACAAGCCGGGTCAAGAATCCGTATACGGAATGGGTTAAAAAAAGTTTTGTTGATGCGGGCGCTCCCTCTGAGATTCTGACCGACGCGAAGCCCCACATAGGGACGGACAGGTTGCGGGAAGTAGTGGTTAACTTGAGAAAGAGACTTTTGGAGTTAGGCTGTGAAGTTCGGTTTGAATCGAGGGTTACAGATTTTTTGATTCATGAGGACAGTGTAGAAGGAGTGATCGTCAATGGCAAGGAGGAGATAAAAACAGACCATCTGATTCTTTCTGCCGGGCAGAGCGCGGAAGACATCTACATCATGCTTTGCGAACATGGCGTGCGTCTTGAGGCCAAACCCTTTGCCGTCGGTCTCCGTGTTGAACACCCCCAGGAATTGATCGACACTGTTCAGTACGGCAAATGGCGAGGTCATCCTGATCTGCCGCCGGCGGACTACTTTCTGACGGCGAAGCTTGCCGATATGAACCGATCGGCTTATACATTTTGCATGTGTCCCGGCGGCTCTGTCATCGGGTGCAGTTCGGAGAAGGGCAGAGTGGTCACCAACGGCATGAGCCGCCACCGGAGAGCGGGTCCATATGCCAACAGTGCTGTTGTGGCAAATGTTAATATTAAAGATTTTATGGATATCGTATCTGATCCGCTTTGTGGTCTCATCTTCCGGAGGCATTGGGAGGAGAAGGCCTTTGTTCTGGGTGGAGAAAATTATCACGCCCCCGCACAGCGTCTGATTGATTTTTTACAGGATAAGGTTGGCGATCTTCCAAAATCGACCAGTTTTCTGCCAGGCGTAAACGTTGTGTCTCTGCGTGAGGCCCTGCCGGGATTTGTAATTGACGCCCTGAAGCGGGGGATCATCCAGTTTGATCGGAAGATGCATGGATTCGTTACGGAGGAAGCAACTCTGATCGGCGTTGAAACCAGGACATCATCGCCGGTGAGAATAGTGAGAGGTCCAGATGGTCAGAGTGTTAACGTAAGCGGTCTCTATCCCTGCGGTGAAGGGGCCGGTTATGCAGGCGGGATCATAAGTTCCGCCCTGGACGGGATCAGGATTGCGGGGAAGGTTGCAACCTGAGATCATTTTTCAATTCTTCCATCAATGATCAGGTCATCACCCTTCCTGAGGATTTTTCCGTAGGTGAGTTTGAGCGATTC
>Ga0187771_10001516_pt1 | contig 15556 bp, 14 predicted proteins | sample 0116_SJ02_MP15_1_FD_133139 | JGI IMG/M metagenome (GOLD analysis project Ga0187771, IMG submission 133139) | Tropical peat soil microbial communities from peatlands in Department of Meta, Colombia - 0116_SJ02_MP15_10_MG | ecosystem: Environmental > Terrestrial > Soil > Wetlands > Peat | place...
CCCCGGCAGTCCTGGGTGATCGGGCACGCCTCCACGCAGAACGGCAGCGCGCACTGCAGGCAGCGCTGCGCCTCGAGCATCGCCTCCTCCCGCGTGTACGAGTGGAGGACCTCGCGAAAGTCGACGGTCCGTTCGGCCGGTCGTTCCTCGGGAACCTCGATCCGCAGGTACCGCGACTTCGCCGCTGTCATGCTCGACCCGGCCTATCGTGAACAGGCGCTCGAACCACCGTCCTCGGCCCTTTAAGCCGCACGCACCCGTGCCACGGCATCGCACATCGCGAAGGACCCGACCCACGCACCCCGGGTATCCTCGGGTCCCGACCCCAGGTGTCCGAGGACGACGCGTCGGGGTCGACGCGGGCGGCCTGGCGGGGCCCCCGGCCCGGAGGGTGCTGCGACCCGCCGGTCGCTCTGGTTCGCCAGGGCCTCCCGACCAGTACGAGGGTGAGCAACCCCGACGCACCGACGTCGAGCCACCAGCCGAGGCCTCCACCCCAGGAGAACGTGGATCCCCCGTGCTGCCGCGTTCCCCAGAACGAGGCGCACGCGCCGGCCGCGGAGAGGGAACCGCACGAACCGCCTGAGTTGGCGAGGCCGAGGAGGGCCGGCTGGGCGAGCGGCACGACGACCGCAAGGGCGAGACCGACCGCCGCTCCGGCGAGGAGCGCGGCGCCCGCAAGCCTTCGTGCCCGTTCGCCGTTCCACCTCCCGATCGAGCGACCGACGCCGTAGGCCGTAGCGCAACCCGCGAGGAGCACGAAGGCCAGGGATCCCGTGAGGATCGCTTCGTACAGCACCCCGACCGGCGCGACCCCCGCGTGGACGTAGGAGGTGAACCCTCCCCCGCCGCCCCCGCCGGCGTAGAGGTCGGCGCCGGGGTAGAAGTAGGTCACCGACGACGTCCCCGAACTCGAGACCGAGGCGTACCACCACGGACTGACGGTCGAAGCTGCGGAAAGCAGACCGGCGACCAGGACCCCCGCGGCACCGAGCGAGCTGCGCCGCTCAGTGGGGCGCTTCTGGGGAGGCGAAAGCGACGGATCGAGGGCCGGTTCGGGTGCCGTAGGGGGGCGGACGGGAGCCCTGCGTATACCCGTTCGCCGCGTCCACCGGCTAACACGGACACGGGGCTGGAGGGCTATCGTCAGGGGGAACCCTTCCTTGTCGCCCGACGGCCGGCCGAGAGCTGCCGGTCCTTAGGGATCGACCGGGTGCGCTCCGACAGCCGGGAACCCCATCCCGTGCCCGGGCGGTTCGGCTACGGCATCGTCCGGTTCGATCCTGGTGCGCACCTGCGGAGAGCTCGCCTTCGTCACCGGGGTGACGTTGGCGACCTGGGACATGCGGGTTCCCTAGGGCCCGAGTCCACCCAGGTGTCCCCAGGTGATGTCCTGCCCGTACCAGATCGCGGCGATCCCTGCGAGCACGACGACGACGAGGAAGAGCAGGATGAGCACGGTCCACATCCGGGGGTACGCCGGGGTCGTGGAGGAGGCGAGGGGACCGGCCGCCGGGTTCTGGGCGCCGATCACGAACCAGTCCACGTAGAGCGTCGCGCCGTAGGACCCGATCGCCATCGCGCCCCAGACCAGGAACAGCAGGAACGTCTCGAGGTGGTCCAGCGTGAGGCTGTTCTGGTATCCCAGGTAGCCGTAGTAGATCACTCCGCCGCCGCTCACAACCGCCATCAGCCCGATGAAATGCGTGGGCAGCTTCGCCCAGACCGCCGCGCCGAATCCGACGAGCAGCAGCGAGAGCAACACCAGCGGGTCGAAGAAGAAGATGTTGTAGACCGTGAGCGGGCCCCCTCCGGTCTGGATCGTCAGGGGCCAGACGAACTCGCCCCAGACCGCGAACAACCCGAGGAGACCTCCGAGCAGCCCCAGGACGAACCCACCCTCGCGGAGGTGCGCGTACGCCCGAGCCGGGTCCGGCTTGTACGAGGTATGGTACCACACGAGGAAGCCGGTGTAGAAGATCACGACCGCCACCAGCACCAACAGGTCCACGATGAGGCTCAGGTCGTCGATGAACGCCATCTTGTTTCCTTCCCGCCGACCGTTGCGCGGTCGAGGCGGAGCCGTGTCGCATTTTATAGGTATTTCGTATATTCCGCTGCGCTGGCCTAGGGGTGCGGAATGCACGGGGCCGGCGCCCATTCGTCACGAGGACGTCCGGCCGCGCACGAGAAGACCGCCGTCAGGCCTGTGGCACCGGGGGTCCTCCCCTGCCGACCGGTTGGGCGTCGGCGTGAACTCCCTCGCTTGGTGAGCCCCCGCCCGCTGCGATAGCGCAGCCCGGACGACGCCCCCGACTAGGGCTCGGGCGCCAGGTAGAGCTCGTTGCCGTCCGGGTCGCGGATCGAGGCGCCCCACCCCCAGTCGTACTTGGTAGGGGGACTGGAGAACTCGACCCCGCGCGCCTCGAGTGCGGCGCAGGATTTTACGAAATCCCCGGGCAGGTGGAAGGCGATCCCACTGTTCCCGGGCTCGAGGGGTGCCTTGGGGTCGAACTCCGAGACCTGGCATAGATGCAGGGCGCCGGGAACGCCCTTCTTCCCCACCGTCTGCCAGTGATCGTCGTCGGCAAGCCGGTCGAGCCCGAGCTTCTCCGTATACCACGCGACGGCCTTCTTCCGGTCCGAGACCACGATCGCGACGCTCGAGAAGCGGGGGACCACCGTGTCCGACCTCTGCGACTTTGCCGTCATGTTTCCTCGTGGGGGGCAAGCGGCCTTCCGCCCTTAAGACACAACCCGAGGGAGGTTGAAACGGTCCTTCGGCGGCCTGCCCTAACGGGAGGACGGTCGGCCCTGGCCGACGAGAACTTATCCCAATTCTTCCCTTGAGCGGCCGCTCGGTCTCGGGAGGGTCGCGGGGTACCGTCACCTCACGCTCTCGGGAACGGTCCTGGCGATGCGCGGTCGAAGGAGTACGGGAGCGGCCGTGCGGCCACCCCGGACGGCGCAGACGACACGCGCGGGTCGCCGTTGGGCGGACGCCGCGTTAGGGGTCGACCTTGGTGGGACCAAGATCGCGCTCGGCCTCGTCGACCGGAACGGGGCGGTCCTCGAGGCCGAGAGAATCCCCACCCGCGCCTCTCGCCCGGCCTCCGAGGTGATCGATGAGATCGTCGGGTGCATCGAGGCGCGGTGGGGCGACAGCCTACCGAGGTCCCAGCCCGTCGGGGTCGGGGTCGCGGGCCAGGTCGGGCGGGACGGCACCGTCCTCTTCGGCCCCAACCTCCGCTGGCATGACGTTCCCCTCGGGGCCCGGCTCGCCAGGGCGCTCGAGCGGCCGGTCGCGGTGCTGAACGACGTACAGGCGGCCACGTTCGGCGAGTGGAAGCTCGGCGCCGGCCGCGGCACCGACGACCTGGTCTGCCTCTTCGTCGGGACGGGAGTCGGGGGCGGGATCGTCGCGGACGGCCGGCTCCGCCACGGCGCGACCGGGACGGCGGGCGAGCTCGGTCACCTTACGGTCGAGCGCAACGGCCGGAAGTGCACGTGTCCGAACTCCGGCTGCCTCGAGGCGTACGCCGGCGGGTGGGCGATCGCGGAACGCGCGCGGGAGGCGGTCGCCGCCGACCCGGGGCGCGGGCGGCGCCTCGTTGCCCTCGCCGGAAGCCCCCGTGCCATCACGTCCGAGACCGTCGAGGAGGCCTACCGGGCCGGTGACCCGCTCGCGCGCGGGATCGTGGCCGTGACGAGGGAGTACCTTGCCGCCGGCTTGGTGTCGATCGTCAACGCGATCGATCCGGCCATGATCGTCCTCGGGGGCGGGGTCCTCACGGGCTACCGGTCCCTCATCGACGACCTGGCCCGCGACGTCCGGCCGCGTGCGCTCGCGGCGGCGGTCGATGGGCTCCGGATCGTCCGGGCCGGCCTTGGCCCGGAGAGCGGGCTGGTCGGCGCCGCGGCGTTCGCTCGAGAGTTCGCGGCGAGGTGAAGGACGATGGCCTCCGAGGATGACCTGCTGATCAACACGATCCGGTTCCTCGCCGTCGACATGGTCGAGGAGGCGAGGTCGGGTCACCCGGGTCTCCCCCTCGGTGCTGCGCCGATGGCCTACGTGCTGTGGGACCGGTTCCTCAAACACAATCCGGCGGATCCCCGCTGGCCGGACCGCGACCGGTTCGTCCTGTCCGCTGGCCACGGTTCGGCGTTGCTGTACGCCCTGCTGCACCTCACGGGCTACGACCTCTCGCTGGACGACCTGCGCCGGTTCCGCCAGCTCGGGAGCCGCACCCCGGGGCACCCGGAGCACGGGGTGACCCCGGGCGTCGAGGCGACCACCGGCCCGCTCGGCCAGGGCCTGGCCAACGCGGTCGGGATGGCGCTGGCGCAACACTACCTCGCCGGTCGGTTCAACCGGCCCGGGTTCAAGATCGTCGACCACACGACGTTCGCCCTCTGCTCGGACGGCGACCTCATGGAGGGGATCGGGGCCGAGGCCGCCTCGTTCGCCGGCTCGCTGAAGGTGAACCCGTTCCTCGTGCTCTACGACGACAACCGGATCTCGCTCGAAGGACCGACCAGCCTCGCCTTCACCGAGGACGTCGACCGCCGGTTCTCCGCGTACGGCTGGCAGGTCGCCTCCGTCGAGGACGGCAATTCGGTGGACGCCCTGGACTCGGCGATCCGACGGGCGCTGGCCCATCCGGGCGCGCCGTGGCTGATCCGGGTCCGGACCCACATCGGCTACGGGAGCCCGAGGCAGGACACGAAGGAGGCCCACGGCGAACCCCTCGGACCGGAGGGGACCCGACAGACGAAACACAAGCTCGGCTGGCCGGTCGAGCCGACGTTCATCGTGCCCGAGGAGGCGAAGGGGCACTTCCGTCGGGCCCTGGGTCGAGGGAGGGCCCGGGAGGACGAGTGGCGCAGCCTGTTCGAGGAGTACCGGCGCGCCTTCCCGGAACTGGCCGGCGAGTTCGAGCGGCTGGTCGAGGGCAAGGCCCCCACCGCCTGGACGCCGGAGCTGCCGTCGTTCCCCGCCGGCGAGCCGGTCGCCACGCGCGACGCCTCCGCGAGCGTCCTGCGGGTCGCCGCCGGCCAGTGGCCCGCGCTCCTCGGCGGGTCGGCCGACCTCGCGCCGTCGACCAAGACGCTCCTCCCCGGTCTTGCCGATGTCTCGTTCGAGGGGGAATCCGGCCGGAACCTCCACTTCGGGGTCCGGGAGAACGCGATGGTGGCGATCCTCAACGGCCTCGCCCTCCACGGAGGAATTCGGCCCTACGGCTCGACGTTCTTGGTCTTCTCGGACTACGCGCGACCCGCGATCCGGCTCTCCGCCCTGATGCAGACCCCCACGATCCTGGTCTTCACCCACGATTCGATCGCCGTCGGCGAGGACGGCCCGACGCACCAGCCGATCGAGCAGCTCGCCTCTCTCCGCGCCATTCCGGGGCTCACGACGTTCCGCCCGGCCGACGGGAACGAGACGACGGAGGCCTGGCGCGCCGCCCTCGCCCGTACCGGGCCGGTCGCTCTCGTCCTCACCCGCCAGAAGGTGCCGGTCCTCGACCCTGCGACGTTCCCCATCCGCGCGGGCGTCGGACGTGGGGCGTACGTGCTTTCGGAGGCGCCCCGTGGCCCGCCCGCGGTCGTCCTCCTCGCCACGGGCTCGGAGGTCCACCTAGCCCTCGCCGCCCAGAAGCGCCTCGCCGACCAGGGTCTCGGAGCGCGCGTCGTCTCGATGCCCTGTCGTGAGATCTTCGAGGAGCAGGCCGCCGAGTACCGCGACGGCGTGCTCCCGTCCGGGGTACCGCGTGTCATCATCGAGGCCGCGAGCACGTTCGGGTGGGACCGGTATGCCGGCCCGGGGGGCGTGGTGATCGGTATCGACCGGTTCGGCGCGTCCGGGCCGGGGCCTGACGTGTACGACAAGCTCGGCTTCACCGTTGAGCGGGTCGTCGCCGCGGCCGTGGGTGTCGTCCGACCCGCCCCGGGTCCCGGGTAGGCCACCGTGCCCCGGACTCCTCCCCGGCGGGCGCTGGTCGCGTCCGATCGGGATCCCCCCCTCCCGCCGGACCCGACGAGCCGACCATGGAGCCTGGGCGCCGCCGGGGCTGCGGTCGAGTCCCGGCTCGCGGCGTGGGCCTCGTCCGATGCCGTGGGCAGGCTCTGGCGGAGGGACCCGGCGTTCTGGCCCGCGGCGCCCCCGTCGGACGTCTCGAGCCGGCTTGGCTGGCTCCGCACCCCGGAGCAGAGCGCCTCGCGCGTCACCGAGCTGAGCGCCTTCGCCGAGGACGTGATCCGCGAGGGGGTCGACCACATCCTCCTTCTCGGGATGGGCGGCTCGAGCCTCGCCCCCCAGGTCCTCTCCGCGGTCCTCCCCCACGGACGCGGCCGCCCGGACCTCACCGTCCTTGACAGCACGCATCCGGAGGCGGTCCGCGCCGTCGCGGAGCGCTGTCCCCCCGACAGGACGCTCTATCTCGTCTCCAGCAAGTCGGGGACGACGCTCGAACCGAACGCGTTCTTCCGGTTCTTCTGGGCGCGCGCCGCGAGGACCTCCGCTGCTCCCGGCCAGCGGTTCGTCGCGATCACCGACCCCGGGACCCCCCTCGAGAGGCTCGCCGCGGAACGCCGGTTCCGGGCGTGCTTCACCGCCCCGCCGGACGTTGGGGGACGCTACAGCGCCCTCACCGTCTTCGGTCTCGTCCCGGCAGCGCTGGTCGGCGTCGACCTGGCCGGCCTGTTGTCGACCGCGCGCGGGATGGTCGCGCGGTGCGCGGAATCGACGGACCCGGCGACGAACCCGGGGTTGCGGCTCGGGGCCGCGCTGGGGGAGCTCGCCCGCTCCGGCCGGGACAAGGTCGTCTTCTTCACGTCGAAGACGCTACGGTCGTTCCCGGCGTGGGCCGAACAGCTCATCGCCGAGAGCTTGGGCAAGCTCGGCCGGGGGATCGTCCCGGTCGCTGGCCGGTTGCGTCGCTCGGAGCTCCCCCGCGGCGCCGACGTCGTCGGCGTCCATCTCGCGCTGACCGGCGAGTCGGACCGATCGACCACGCGCGAGCTGGACAGCCTAGCGGCGAACGGAACGCCGGTGCTGCGCTTCGAGCTGGGGTCCCCGCTCGACCTCGGAGGCGAGTTCTTCCGCTGGGAGTTCGCCATCGCGACCTGCGGGGCCGTCCTCGAGGTCGACCCGTTCGACCAGCCGGACGTCGAGCACGCCAAGGAGCTGGCTCGCGAGGCGATGCGCGGTCCGGCACCGGGCGCCGGCCCCTCGGTCGCCTACGGCGTCCCGCCCGACGCGGGCCTGGGCCCGGCGCTCGACGGGTGGCTCGCCAGCTCGCGGCCGGGGGACTACGTCGCCGTCCAGGCGTTCGTCGCCCCCGGACCGTCGATGGATGAGGCCCTCGAGCGCGTCGCCTCACGCCTGCGCTCCCGGCTCGGGACCGTGGTCACCGTCGGCTACGGTCCCCGGTTCCTCCACTCGACCGGCCAGCTCCACAAGGGCGGCCCACCGTCCGGCATGTTCCTACAGCTGGTCGACGAGCCCGACGCGGACGTGGACGTTCCAGAGCTCGGTCTCTCCTTCGGCAGGATCGTCCGGGCGCAAGCGAGCGGCGACCGCGGGGCGCTGGAGGAGCACCAGCGGCGGCTGCTCGTGGTCAACGCGGGGCCGCGGCCGCTCGAGGGGCTAGCGTCGCTCGCTCGGATGCTGGGCCGGCGCGCGGCTCCCCCACCGCCTGCGGGATGATGTCATAACGCACCGCGGATAGGAGAGCCCGGACGCCTCAGCCCGCCCCCGTCGAGCCTTCCGCGCGAGCCGACCGTCGTAGCGCCCGGCGCCACGACCTCGCTTCCCCGGTGGGACCCGGACGCCGCGGCGGAGGAAAGGGACCGTCCGGCCGGAGGTCGCGGATGGAGATCGGGATCGTAGGGCTCGGAAGGATGGGTGGGGGGATGGCGGCCCGCCTCGCGAAGGGTGGCCACCGCGTGGTCGGCTTTGCCCGGACCCCCGCTGCGGTAGCGGCCGCCGTCGCGGACGGGGCGGTCGGCGCGTCGTCCCTGAGCGACCTGGTCCAGAAGCTCGCTCGGCCGCGCACGGTCTGGCTCATGGTCCCGGCCGGCGAGCCGACCGAGCAGTACGTCGGGGAACTGGTGGGCCTCCTCTCGTCCGGCGACACGCTCGTCGACGGCGGCAACTCGAACTTCCGCGACTCCCTCCGTCACGCCGCCAGGGCGAAGGCGGCCGGGGTCGACTTCCTCGACGTCGGGGTCAGCGGGGGCGTCTGGGGACGAACGGAGGGCTACTGCCTGATGATCGGCGGGGACGCCGCTGCCTGCGAGCGGCTCGCCCCGCTCTTCCGGAGCCTCGCCCCGTCGCCGACGGAGGGGTGGGGGCGCGTCGGCGACAGCGGGTCCGGCCACTACGTGAAGATGGTCCACAACGGGATCGAGTACGGGCTGATGGAAGCCTACGCGGAGGGGTTCGACATCCTCCGCGCCCAGCCGGCCTGGAAGCTCGACCTCGGCCAGGTCGCGACGATCTGGCGCCGAGGCAGCGTCGTCCGGTCCTGGCTGCTCGACCTGACGGCCGACATCCTAGCATCCAGCGCCGAGCTCGAGCAGATCGCCCCGTACGTCCGCGACTCGGGGGAGGGACGCTGGACCGTCGAGGAGTCGATCGCGCTCGACGTGCCGGCCCCGGTGATCATGATGGCCCTCGAGCGCCGGCTGCGCTCGCGGCAGGCCGACCCGTTCGCGGAGCGGCTCCTCGCGGCGATGCGCCAGCGGTTCGGGGGCCACGCGGTCGGGACGGGGTGAGCCGTTGGCCGCCCCGCGGGTCGACCGGCACCTGTTCGTCGTCTTCGGGGCGACGGGCGACCTGATGCGACGGAAGCTCCTCCCGTCGCTCTACAAGGTCGGCGCATCGCTCGGGGACCCGCCGCCGTTCCGGCTCCTCGGCGTCGCCCGACGGTCGCTCGACGACGCGGGCTTCCGGGCCCTCTGTGCCGGAGCGTTGGTCGACAGCGGGGCCGCCCCGCCGGCCGAGGCGGCGCGGTGGGCCGCGGCGAACGTGCAGTACGCTTCGCTCGGGGCGGGAGCGGACGCCGACTACGGTCGGCTCGGTCGGCGGGTCGAGGAGGTCGAGTCGGTCGCCCAGTTGCCGGGTCACCGGGTCTTCTACCTCGCCCTACCGTCCGACGCGATCGCCTCCGTCGTCCAGGGGCTCGGGGCCGCGGGGCTCTCCCACGGTCCGGGGTGGACCCGGGTCGTGGTGGAAAAGCCGTTCGGGACCGATCTCGCCTCGGCCCGGGAGCTGAACGGAGAGCTGCACCGCGAGTTCGACGAGCGGTCGGTCTATCGCATCGACCACTACCTCGGCAAGGAGACGGTCCAGAACCTGATCGTCTTCCGGTTCGCCAACATGCTCTTCGAGTCCGTCTGGAACCGCGACCGGATCTCGCACGTCGAGATCACCGTCGCCGAGGACCTCGGCGTCGAGGACCGCGCGACGTACTACGACGGCGCGGGCGCGCTCCGTGACATGGTCCAGAGCCACCTCACCCAGCTGCTCTCGCTGACGGCGATGGAGGTCCCGTCGAGCCTGGAAGCGGACGCGGTGCGCAACGAGAAGGTGAAGGTCCTCGAGTCGATCGAGCCGCTGGGGCCGGACGATGTCGTCCGCGGCCAGTACGGTCCGGGACGCGCGGGGAGCGCGTCGCTCCCCGGGTACCTCGCCGAGGCCGGCGTCCGGCCGTCGTCCACGACGGAGACGTTCGTCGCGGTGCGTCTGCGCTTGAACAACTGGCGGTGGCAGGGGGTCCCGTTCTTCCTGCGGACCGGTAAGCGCCTCCCGGAGAAGCGCACCGAGATCGTCGTCCACTTCCGCCGTCCCCCGGTCTGGTTCTTCCCGGGGCCCGCTCCGGCCGAGATCTCGGCCAACACCCTGACCGTGACCCTGCAACCCCACGAGGGGTTCGAGCTCGCCTTCGAGATCAAGCGCCCCGGTCGCGCGATCGAGCTCGAGACCCATCGACTGCACTTCCAGTATTCCGAAGCGTTCGGGCCGCTGGAGGACGCCTACCAGACGCTGCTCGTCGACCTGATGCGCGGCGACCCCACGCTGTTCGTGCGAGCGGACGAGGTCGAGGCGGCCTGGCGCGTCTACGGCCCCGTCCTCGAACGACCCCCTCCGCTCCACGGGTACCCGGCGGGGAGCTGGGGGCCAGAGGAGGCCGCTCGACTTCCGGCGGAGCTGGGGCACGCGTGGTCGACCGACTGAATCGCGTCGTGCACGTCTACCCGGACCCGGCCTCCGCAGCCCGAGCGGCCGCCGAACGGCTGGTCCGGCTCTCGGACGCCGCGGTGGAGCGCGGCCGACCGTTCGCGCTGGCGCTCTCCGGCGGCCGCACTCCCGAACCGCTGTACCGCGCTTTGGGCTCTTGGCCCGACGGGGCCCGCCGATGGCCGTCGTGGCAGCTGTTCTGGTGCGACGAACGGTGCGTCCCGCAGGACGACCCGCGTAGCAACGCCGGGCTCGCGCGACGCCTCTGGCTCGGTCCGTGCCGGTTCCCCGAGGAGAACGTCCACCCCGTCGACACCGCGGTGCCGATGGAGGAGGCGGCCCAACGCTACGAGCGGTTGCTGCGCACGGCCTTGGTCGGAACCGGCGCCACGTTCGACGCGGTCGTGCTCGGTGTCGGAGCGGACGGCCACACCGCCTCCCTGTACCCCGGCGCGGCGGCCCTGAGGGCGACGGGCCGCTGGGTCGTCGGCGAGCCGTCCCCCTCCCAGCCGCCCGACGTCCCCCGCGTCACGCTGACCCTGGAGGGGATCGGCCGGGCCCGGACGGCCGTCTTCCTCGTCACCGGACGCGACAAGCGTCCGGCGCTCCGCCGGATCCTCCTCCCGCCGGAGCCGGGAGCCGATGCGCTGCGCCTCCCTGCAGCCCAGGTCACCGCGCTCGAGGGCGTCGAGTGGTTCGTCGACCGCGACGCGGCTCCTCCCGGGGTACCTGTCGGAGGACCGCCGTCCGGTAGCTGAAAGGACCCCTGGCGGATCATGGGGTCGCCCTCCTCCCCTCGGCGACGGTGCTCTGACCCGCCGCCCACAGGGAACGCGGCCCCTGACCCTGCCCAGGGGACGTCCGCCCGGCCGCGTCGGCCGGTCCGAGGCGTTTGGATAAGCAGTTAACCGTCGAGCGCTCGTCGCGGCCGTCATGAGCGAACCTCCCCGCCGGCCGCACCAGCCCCCGCCCGAACCGGGGGCCAACGAGGTCCGCTTCGAGGAGCTCCCGCTGCACCCGAGCCTGCACGCCGGCGCCAAGGAGATGGGCTATCTCGCCGCGACCCCGATCCAGAGCCTCGCCATCCCCGAAGCCGTCCTGGGCCGCGATCTCGTCGCGACCGCGCAGACCGGCACCGGCAAGACCGCCGCGTTCCTCCTCCCGATCCTCGAGCGGACGCTCGACCTCCCCCCGGGGAGGATCTACGCCCTCGTCCTCACGCCGACGCGCGAGCTCGCGCTCCAGGCCGAGGAGTTCCTCCGCAAGCTGGGGCGGCACACGCACCGGCGGGGCGTCGCCGTCTACGGCGGCGTCGGCCTGGAGCCGCAGATCCAGGCCGTGCGGGGGGGCGTCGAGATCGTGGTGGCGACGCCCGGCCGGCTCCTCGACCTGATGGAGCGGGGCCACCTCGATTGGAAGGATCTCAAGATCCTCGTCCTGGACGAGGCGGACCGGATGCTCGATATGGGGTTCCTGCCCGACGTCCGTCGCGTCCTCCGGGCGTTGCCCCGGGAACGGCAGACGATGCTGTTCTCCGCGACGATGCCTCCGGCGGTGGTGGAGCTCGCCCGCGAGTTCTTGCGCTCGCCGAAGATGGTCCACGTCGACCCGACGACCGTCGCCGCCGTCGGGGTGACCCATCTGGCGCTGCCGGTCCCCGGCCAGCTCAAGGGCGAGCTCCTCCGCGAACTGCTGCTGGACCAGACGATGACGAGTGTCCTCGTCTTCGCTCGGACGAAGCACCGGGCGAACCGCCTCGCCCAGCAGCTCAGCCGCTGGTCGATCTCCTCGGCCGTGATCCACGGGAACCGGAGCCAGAACCAACGGGTGCTCGCGCTGGAGGGGTTCCGGGGCGGCTCCCACCGCGTCCTGGTCGCCACGGACATCGCCGCGCGGGGCCTGGACGTCGAGGGGGTAAGCCACGTCGTGAACTTCGACGTCCCCCACGAGCCCGAGGTCTACATCCACCGCGTCGGCCGTACCGCGCGGGCCCAGCGGAGAGGCGACGCGTTCTCGCTGGTCAGCCCGGAGGAGGAGGGCGACTTCACCCGGATCGAGAGGTTGCTGGGCTTCGGGATCCCCCGGGCCCGCATCCCGGGGTTCGATTACAACGCCCGTCCGATGCCCAGCGCCGGGCCGGGCGACGGGGGCGGGGGGCGGCGGGACCGCGGAGGGGGTCGACGCGGTCGGGGCGGGCCGCCCCGGAGACCTCCCCCTCGCTCGGGAGGGCCTCCGGGCCGGCGCGACGGCGGGCGACACCCCGGGCGGTCGCACCCGCGCTACTGACGGGGTCCTCGGACGATCCGGACGGCAGGACATGTCGGGCACGGAGGAGCACTTCCGGATCGAACAGCTCGCCGACGGGGTCTTCGCCGCGATCGCCTCCCCGCGCGGCTTCGCGCTGTGCAACGCGGGGATCGTCGATCTCGGAGGAGCGTCGCTCGTCTTCGACGCGATGCTCACCCCCCAGGCGGGAGAGGCCCTCGGCCGTGCGGCCGAACGGCTTACCCACCGGCCGGTCGGGCTCCTGGTGAACAGCCACTATCACGGCGACCACGTCCGCGGGAACTCGACCGTCGGCGCGGCGCACATCGTCTCGACGAGCCGGGTCCGGGACCTGGTCGTCGAGCGGGCGCCGGTGCACCTTCGAGGGGACTTCGACGAGGCCGCGGCCGACCTCGCCCGCCTCCGCTCGGGCGAGCTCAAGGTCGGTCCCGTCGAGCGGGTCGTCTACGAAGGCTGGTTCGAGGGCATCCTCGCCACCCCCAGGGACTACACGATCCGGCCGCCGGACGTCACGTTCGAGTCCGAGATGACGGTCCACGGGACCCGCCGGAGCGCCCGCATCCTCACGTTCGGTGGAGGGCATTCGCCGAGCGACGTGCTGGTCTACCTGCCGCAGGAGCGTCTCGCGTTCCTGGGCGACCTCCTATCGGTAGGGTTCCACCCGTCCCTGTCGGACGGGGACCCCGAGGAGTTCGTCCGGATCCTCGGCGAGGCGAGCGCGCTCGGGATCGACCGCGTGCTCCCCGGGCACGGGCCGGTAGCGTCGGGGGCTGCGCTCGGCGACATGGCACGTTACATCGCGACGCTGCTCGAGCGGGCGCGCGACGCTCGCGAGCGGGGCGTGGGGCGGGAGGAGCTCGCCCTCGCCCCCCCAGCACCGCCGTTCGACACCTGGACGTTCAGCCCGATCTACCAGGACAACGCCCGGTTCGTCTTCGACCGTCTGGCAAACAGCCCGGCGCGCGGCGCCTAGGCCGGGCCTACCACACCCCGCACCAGTGGGGATGGCACGACGGCGATCCGGCCGGCCGACCGCCAGGTTCGAACGGTCCGGACCGAACCCGTATGAAGCGATGCGCCCCCGCGTAGCCGCGTCATGGGCCCCTCCGCGGTGGCGATCGCGCTCTCCCTGGCCGCCCTAGGGGCGGCGCTCGGGGTCCTTGCCGGTCGGGGCTTCGTCCGCGCGGTCCGCACCCGAAAGCTCGCTCAGGCGCTCTGGGGCGCCGGCCTCTCGCTGGGCGCCGCCGCGATGGCGATCGAGTTCCTGGCGTACGTCGGGCTGGTGACCGTCGGCCTATTGCAGACCTACGTGTTCCTTTCGGCGGGGATCGTGGGCGTCCTCTCCCTCGGGGCGGTCGGCTCGTTGCACCGCCCCAGGCTGGCCCGCGGGTTCGCGGCGTTCGAGCTCGTCGCGTTGGCGGTGACCGCCGGGGCGAGCTACGCCACGCCCCTTCCGCTGTCGATGGTGGTCGGCGGGATCATCGTCGGCAACCCGCCTCCGAACCTCCTCATCCTCTCCACGGTGGTGACCGTCCCCGCCACGGTCGTCCTGCTCGGGACGGCGGTCATCTCCCTCCGACGCGCCTTCCGCTGGAGCCATGTGACGATGCTGGCCGGGGCGTGCGTCCTCGGGGCGGGCGGAGCGTTCTACATCGCGTCGTTCCCCGTGATGCTGTACTACGCGGAGTTCGTCGGGATCGTGATGCTGTTCGTGGGGCTGATCAACCTCTCCCGGCTCCCGATCGGGACCCCGGCCCCTGGGCCGACGCCCCGCCCGGAGTGAGGCTCGGGTCCTCAGGTCCCCGGGAACCGTCCGGGGGTCTCCCGCCGGCAGGCGCGGCAGCCGGGGGCCGAAGACGCAGCCCGAGCAGGACCTCCCCGTGGACGAGGAGCATCCGGCTCCGGAGCCCCCAGGCCCCGAGACCCCCGTCCCGCCAGCCGGTCCCCTTCCGCTCGACGCTCCGGAAGCCCCGGCCCTCGAACAGCCGACGCGACGGGAGGTTCTCCTCCCGTACCGCGGCGTAGACGACCTCGACCGGGCCGGCCCGGAACCTCTCCAGCGCGTCGTCCAGCAAGAGGCTCGCGACCCCCCGGCGGCGATGGGGGGAGATCACGGCGATGTAGTACACGTAGCCGACCTCGGGGAGGAGGCGGTCGAGCAGGGAGACCCCGACGACCTCGCCGCCGAGCTCCGCGGCGCGCACCGTCGGGACGTCCCGCAGGGTGCGCTTCGCGTGCCAGCGGTAAATCCCGACGAACCCGTCACGGAGGACCGGGACCGCCCGCTCGCGGTCGGCGTCCTCGAGGTCCGCGACCGTGACGGCGCCCCGACCGGTCCCGTCGTGCTCGGGCACCACCGGTCGCTCCGCCGGATCCGACCGGGCCGGGGTCGAGCCGAGTCGTTCTCAGGCCCCGCGCTCAGTGGCCCGCGGGGGTGGCGGTCGCACCGGCCGCCGCGGTCGGCGTGGACATCGGTGCCGGCGCCGGAGCGGACACCCCGACGGGCTCCACCTGGAGCGCGCGCGGCTTGACCCGGACGGCGATCGTCTCGGCCTTGGGGGTGATCAGGTTCCAACCCCCCTTCAGGATCGACGCGCCCACCAGGTACTCGATCCCGAGGAACGTGAACGCCTCGAGGAACCGCCCGTTGAACGAGCCGTTGACGGCCCCGCTCCCCGACCCGTTCCCGGCCTTGCCCCCGATCGTCACGACGTTGTAGTTGCCCGTCGGCGGGTGCACGGTGTAGTCGTAGGCCTGCACGAACCCGAACAAGAGCAGCCCCAGTCCGACCGCGATCAGGGCGGTCCCCAGGGATCGGTCGTACGCGCGTTCCATCGACGATATTGAGGCCCTCTCCTTCCAGATATAGCCCACGTCTGCCCGGAAGAGGCCATCGTGGGGGGATGGGGTCGGTCCCGTCCCGGACCGCGGGACACGACCTAATGAGAGGGGCGTCCTCCGGTCGGGCATGGACAGCCCGGCGACGTGGCGGAAGCTGACGCGGGCGGAGGAGGCCGTGATCGTCCA
>Ga0187771_10001517_pt1 | contig 15554 bp, 14 predicted proteins | sample 0116_SJ02_MP15_1_FD_133139 | JGI IMG/M metagenome (GOLD analysis project Ga0187771, IMG submission 133139) | Tropical peat soil microbial communities from peatlands in Department of Meta, Colombia - 0116_SJ02_MP15_10_MG | ecosystem: Environmental > Terrestrial > Soil > Wetlands > Peat | place...
CATCACCACGGCGGCGTCGCGCACCACGTGGTCGGACCAGCGCCCGAGATCCGCATTGGAGCCCTTGTCGTCGAATCCCACCACCCGATGGCTCTTCCAGTCGTCCTTGCGCTCGGGCAGCCCAAAGCGGGCGACATAGTCGCGCGAGGCGTAGAAGCCGGCGCCGAGCCGGGCGATCTTGCGCCCCACCAGGTTCTCGTCGCCGCTCTGGAACACCCGCAGAACGATATCGGCGTCGCGCTTCAGCACGCTGGCCGGAAACGGATGGGTGACGAGGTCGATCTCGATCTCGGCGTGCTGCTGCAGGAACGCGTCCATCCGCGGCATCAGCCAATAGGCCGCGAGCGTCGGGCCGATCGACAGCCTGACCGTGCCGCGGGCCCGCGCGCCGCGCGCGGACACCGCCGCTTCCGCCCGCAGCGCTGCGGTCGCCATGGCCTGGACATGCGTGCGGAACACCCTCCCCTGCTCGGTCAGCGCGAGCCCCTCGGTCGAGCGGGCGAACAGCTTGGTGCCGAGCTGGCCCTCCAGCGCGGCGACCGCCCGGCCGACCGTCGGATGGCTGGTGCGCAGCAGCCGGGCCGCGCCGAGGTAGCTGCCGGCGTCGGCCACCGCGAGAAAGGTGCGGCAGAGATTCCAATCCATCATTGTTCACTTCTGGAAATATCTCTGTACAAATTCGAACAGATCGCGGCGGCCGGTCAAGCGCTAAGAAGGAGCCCCTTTCTTCAATGAGGATGGCCCCATGCCGCTCCCCGCATCGCTCGACGGCAAGCTCGACCTGCCGGTCGTCGGCTCGCCGCTGTTCATCGTGTCAGGCCCCGACCTCGTGATCGCCCAGTGCAAGGCGGGCATCGTCGGCTCGTTCCCGGCGCTCAACGCCCGTCCGGCGGAGATGCTCGACGACTGGCTGAAGCGGATCAGGAACGAACTCGGCGAGTACCAGTCGCTGCATCCCCACAAGAAGGTGGCGCCGTTCGCGGTCAACCAGATCTGCCACGCCTCCAATGACCGCCTGATGCACGACATGGAGGCCTGCGTGCGGCATCAGGTGCCAATCATCATCACCTCGCTGCGCCCGCCGGCGGAGATCGTCGAGGCGGCGCACTCCTACGGCGGCGTCGTGTTCCACGACGTCATCAACGTCAAGCACGCCCGCAAGGCCGCCGAACAGGGCGTCGACGGATTGATCCTGGTGTGCGCCGGTGCCGGCGGCCATGCCGGAACCCTGTCGCCCTTCGCGCTGGTGCGCGAGGTCAAGCAATGGTTCAAGGGCACGATCCTGTTGTCCGGCGCGATTTCCGACGGCTGGGGCATTGCGTCAGCGCTCGCCCTCGGCGCCGACCTCGCCTACATGGGAACCCGGTTCATCGCCACCAAAGAGGCCAACGCCGACCCGGCCTACAAGCAGGCGCTGACGGAATACGCCGCGCACGACATCGTCTACACCAACCTCTTCACCGGCGTGCACGGCAACTATCTCGGCCCCTCGATCGTCGCGGCCGGCCTCGATCCGGACAACCTGCCGGTCGCGGACAAATCGAAGATGAATTTCGGCTCCGGCGGCAACACCAAGGCCAAGGCCTGGCGCGACATCTGGGGCTCCGGCCAGGGCATCGGCCAGATCACCGACGCACCTCCGGTGGCCGAGCTGGTCGAGCGCCTCAAGGCCGAGTTCACGCAAGCCCGCGAGAGCTTCGTGCAGAAGGCGAGCGCCTAGCAGCAAATTGACCTGTTGTCGAAACAACGCGCGGCATCATGCCCGCGCGGCAAGGAACTGCGGCATGATCATCAGCGGCGAACGTCAGGTCAGCTATCCGGAGATCGCAGCGCGCATCGCGCGGGCGACGGGCGGCCTGAAATCTCTGGGGCTCGCCGGCGGCACGCCGGTCGCGCTGATGCTGCGCAACGATTTCGCGCTGTTCGAGGCGAGCGCCGCCGCCGCCAACCTGAAATCGCCGGTGGTGCCGATCAACTGGCACCTCAAGGCCGAGGAAGTCGCCTACATCCTCGACGACTGCGGCGCCGACATCCTGGTCTGCCACGCCGATCTCTTGGGCCAGATCCGCGACGGCCTGCCGCCGCGCATCCGCCTGTTGGTGGTGGCAACGCCGCCGGAAATCGCCGCGGCCTATGGGGTTTCGCCCGACGCCGCCCGCGTCCCGGACGGCCTCACCGACTGGGATGGCTGGCGCGACGGCCACGCGCCCTCGACCGAGCCGCCGGGCCGGGCCTCGCCCATGTTCTACACCTCCGGCACCACCGGCCGGCCGAAGGGGGTGCGGCGCAAGCCGATGTCGCCCGAGCAGGCCGGGCGCGCCGAGTATATCGGCGGCCTCACCTATGGCGTGAAGCCGAACGAGGATCAGGTCGTCCTGATGAACGGGCCGATGTACCACTCGGCGCCGAACTCCTACGGCATGCTGGCGTTCCGCCACCGCTGCACCATCGTGCTCGAGCCGCGTTTCGACCCGGAGGAATTGCTGCAGCTGATCGAGCGCCACCGCATCACCAACATGCACATGGTGCCGACCATGTTCGTGCGGCTGCTCAGGCTGCCCGAGGAGGTGAAGTCCCGCTACGACCTGTCGTCGCTGCGCTTCGTGATCCATGGCGCGGCGCCCTGCCCGATCCACGTCAAGCAGGCGATGATCAGGTGGTGGGGACCGGTGATCAACGAGTATCTCGGCTCGACCGAGACCGGCATCCCGGTCTGGCACTCCTCGGCGGAGGCGCTGGCCAAGCCCGGAACGGTCGGCCGGGTGATCGAGGGCGGCATCGTCAGGATCTTCCGGCCCGACGGCACGCCGTGCGAGGTCGGAGAGCCAGGCGAGATCTTCATGCGGCAGACCGCGATCGCGGATTTCGACTACCACGGCAACGCCGCCGCGCGCGCCGAGGCCGGCCGCGACGACCTCGTCAGCGTCGGCGACGTCGGCTATCTCGATGCCGACGGCTACCTGTTCCTGTGCGACCGCAAGCGCGACATGGTGATCTCCGGCGGCGTCAACATCTATCCCGCCGAGATCGAGAACACGCTGATCGCCCTCGACGGCGTGCGCGACTGCGCGGTGTTCGGCATTCCCGACGAGGAATTCGGAGAGCGGCTGTGCGCCTGTGTCGAGCCGGACGCGGGCGCGGCGCTCACGCCTGCCGGCGTACAGGACCATCTCCGCAAGCACCTCGCCAACTTCAAGGTACCGAAGGCCGCCGACATCCACTTCATCGACGCGCTGCCGCGCGAGGCCAGCGGCAAGATCTTCAAGCGCAAGCTGCGCGAGCCCTATTGGCGGGGGCAGCTCCGCGCCTAGGAAGGCGGAGCGAACGCGAAATCAACTTTATTGCAGCAGCGAAGCAGCCCTGCATTGCGGCAGCGGATGTTGGCGCATCGCAGCATGGCCAGACGCTTAACCTCGCGCGCCGCGGTGCAGCGGAACTCGTAACTTCCCGAAACGTTCATTCATCAATAAGAATCCCCATTGCCGCGTCCGCAGCTTCGGGCGCCGCGCCAAAACAAGATCATTGGGGAACGCATCATCGGGGAAACGACCATGGCTACAACTACCGTAAATTCACTGTCGGAATCCGAACATCAGGTCCAGCTTCGCCGCGCCGTGTTTGCCGCAACCATCGGCACGGCTATCGAGTGGTACGATTTCTTCCTCTACAGCACCGTCACCGGCCTCGTCTTCGCCAAGCTCTACTTCCCGCACTCCGATCCGCTGGTCGGCACACTCGAAGCCTTCGCGATCTATGCGGTCGGCTTCGTCGCGCGTCCGGTGGGCGCGGCGATCTTCGGCCACTACGGCGACCGCATCGGCCGCAAGTCGACGCTGATCGCGACGCTTCTGCTGATGGGGCTCGCGACCTTCGCCGTCGCGCTGGTCCCGACCTATGACAGCATCGGCATCTGGGGCGCCGTTCTCCTCACCGTGCTGCGCTTCATCCAGGGCGTCGGCGTCGGCGGCGAATGGGGCGGCTCGGTGCTGTTGTCGATGGAATGGGCCCGCACCGACCAGTCCCGCGGCTTCATCGCCTCGTGGCCGCAATTCGGCGTGCCGTGCGGGTTGTTCCTCGCCAACCTCGCGGTGCTGGCCTTCAGCCAGATGTCGGGCGAGCAGTTCCTCGCCTGGGGCTGGCGCATTCCGTTCCTGCTGAGCCTCCTGCTCGTCGGCGTCGGCCTCTACATCCGGCTCGGCATTCTCGAGACCCCGGTGTTCGTCAAGCTGACCGCCGAGCAGAAGATCGAGCGCATGCCGATCCTCGAAGTGATCAAGCGCCAGCCGATGCAGATCCTGCAGTCGGCGTTCGCGCGCATGGCCGAGCAGGCGCCGTTCTACATCTTCACCGCCTTCGTGTTCTCCTACGGCACCGGCACGCTGCACGTCAGCCGCGACTTCCTGCTGACCGCCGTGCTGGTCGCTTCGGTGGTGTCGTTCTTCTCGATCCCGCTGTTCGGGCACCTCTCGGACCGCATCGGCCGCAAGACCATGTACATGCTCGGCGCGCTGACCACGGGAGTGTTCGGCTTCATCTATTTCGGCATGCTCGACACCGCGGTGCCGTGGATCATCTTCTTCGCCATCGTGCTGTCGCTGATTCCGCACGACATGATGTACGGTCCGCAGGCCGCGCTGATCGCCGAGAGCTTCACCGGGAGGCTGCGCTACAGCGGCGCATCGCTCGGCTACCAGCTCGCCTCGGTGATCGCCGGCGGCCCCGCGCCGCTGATTGCCGCCTATCTGTTCGGCACCTATCACAACTCCTACGTGATCGCGATCTACATCGCCTGCTGCGCGGTGATCAGCCTGATCGCGACGGCGCTGATGACCGACTACACCGGCAAGGACATCAGCCGCGAATACGCGCTCACCACCGACTAGCGCCAGCCTTCGAAGTCAAAAGGGCCGCGACCAGTGGGTCGCGGCCCTTTAATCCCTGCGAGTTGAACTGACTTTACTGCCCCGCCATGTATTCCGGCAGCCAGCGCTCGAAGGCGGCGTCGAGATCCTTGACCGCGACCCTGCCCTCGCCGCCGATGAGGAGGCTGTCGCCGCCGGTCACGCCGATCTGGGTGACCGGCACCTCGACGGTCTTGAGCTTGGTCAGGACGCCGAGCAGCTCGGCCTGCGGCACGGTGACGACGTAGCGCGCCTGGTCCTCGCCGAACCACCAGGCATGGGGCACCAGGGACTCGGGCGCCGGATCGAGAATGGCGCCGATCTTGCCGGCGATCGCCATTTCGGCGAGCGCCACCAACAGCCCGCCGTCGGACAGGTCATGCACCGCGGTGGCGGTGCCGGCATGGATCATGCCGCGCACCACGTCGCCGTTGCGCTTCTCGGCGGCGAGATCGACCGGCGGCGGCGCGCCCTGCTCGCGGCCGCAGATGTCGCGCAGGTAGACCGACTGGCCGAGCCAGCCGTGGGTGTCGCCGATCAGGAGGATCGCCTCGCCCTCGGCCTTGAAGGCGAGCGTCGCCGACTTGGTGAAGTCGGGAAGCACGCCGACGCCGCCGATCGACGGGGTCGGCAGGATGCCGCGGCCGTTGGTCTCGTTGTAGAGCGAGACGTTGCCGGAGACGACGGGGAAGTCGAGCGCGGTGCAGGCCGCCGAGATGCCGCGCAGGCAGCCGACGAACTGGCCCATGATCTCCGCCCGCTCGGGATTGCCGAAATTGAGGTTGTCGGTGATGGCGAGCGGCCGGCCGCCGACCGCGGTGATGTTGCGCCAGGCCTCCGCCACCGCCTGCTTGCCGCCCTCGAACGGATCGGCCTCGCAGTAGCGCGGCGTGACGTCGACGGTGAGCGCGAGCCCCTTCGGCCCGTCCTCGACGCGCACCACCGCGGCATCACCGCCCGGGCGCTGCACGGTGTTGCCGAGAATGACGTGGTCGTACTGCTCCCACACCCAGCGCTTGGAGCAGAGGTCCGGCGTCGCCAGGAGGCGCTGTAGCGCCTGCAGCGGCGAGCACGGCGCCGCGACGTCGCGGGCGTGGACCACCGGCAGCCTGGGGCTGTCGACGAAGGGGCGGTCGTAGAGCGGCGCCTCGTCGCCGAGCTCCTTGATCGGCAGATCCGCCATCACGTCGCCGCCATGCTTGACGACGAAGCGCCTGGTCGGCGTGGTGTGGCCGACCACCGCGAAATCGAGCCCCCACTTGCGGAAGATCGCCTCGGCTTCCTGCTCCTTCTCGGGCTTGAGCACCATGAGCATGCGCTCCTGGCTCTCCGAGAGCATCATCTCGTAGGCGCTCATGCCGGTCTCGCGGGTCGGCACGCGGTCGAGATCGAGCTCGACGCCGAGGTCGCCCTTGGCGCCCATCTCCACCGCCGAGCAGGTCAGCCCCGCCGCGCCCATGTCCTGGATGGCGATGACGCAGCCCTTGGCCATGATCTCCAGGCAGGCTTCGAGCAAGAGCTTCTCGGCGAACGGATCGCCAACCTGCACCGTCGGGCGCTTCTCCTCGGAGGCGTCGTCGAACTCGGCGGAGGCCATGGTGGCGCCATGGATGCCGTCGCGCCCGGTCTTGGAGCCGAGATAGACGATCGGCATGTTCACGCCGGAGGCCGCGGCATAGAAGATCTTGTTGGCCTCGGCGAGGCCGACCGCCATGGCGTTGACGAGGATGTTGCCGTTGTAGCGGGTGTGGAAGCGGGTCTGCCCGCCGACGGTGGGCACGCCGAACGAGTTGCCGTAGCCGCCGATGCCGGCGACCACGCCCGACACCAGGTGGCGGGTCTTCGGGTGCGTCGGATCGCCGAACGACAGCGCGTTGAGGCAGGCGATCGGCCGCGCGCCCATGGTGAAGACGTCGCGCAGGATGCCGCCGACGCCGGTGGTCGCGCCCTGATAGGGCTCGATGTAGCTCGGATGGTTGTGGCTCTCCATCTTGAAGACCACCGCCTGGCCGTCGCCGATGTCGATGACGCCCGCGTTCTCGCCCGGCCCCTGGATCACCCAGGGCGCCTTGGTCGGCAGCCCGCGCAGGTGCTTGCGCGAGGACTTGTACGAGCAGTGCTCGTTCCACATCGCCGAGAAGATGCCGAGCTCGGTGAAGGTCGGCTCGCGTCCGATCAGCTCGAGGATGCGTTGGTACTCGTCGGGCTTCAGCCCATGGCTGGCGATCAGCTCCGGCGTGATCTTCGGCTCGTTGGGAATCATGGGGTCGGCGGCTCGCGCGGGCTTCAAAGCCCCTGTTTAAGGAGAACATGGGGGCCGGGAAAGGGGTTTTTAAGGCCGGTACGCCGCCATCGGGCAAAGCTGGGGATGGGACGGGAGCACAGGATTTGCGCTTCCGTGTTCAACCGGACTATGAGGTGCCGGCAAGCTTTCAGGAGACCGCCTTGAACCTCGTTCCGCCCACCCCGCCCCACCGGCGCTCCGACGTTCACATCGCCACCGGAGGCGAATTTGCCGGCTGGACCACCTGGACCCGCGATACCTTCGAATCGCAGAACGGCCCGTTCTGGCACATCGAGGAACACGGCCGCACCCGCTGCGCCTTCCGGGTCGAGAAGAAGCACCTCAACGGCCTCGGCCACGTCCATGGCGGCTGCTTCATGACCTTCGCCGACTACTGCCTGTTCGCGTTCGCCCGGCGCGAGCTGAACGGCCCCGGGCTCACGGTGGCGTTCAATTCCGAATTCCTCGGCGGCGCCCAGGAAGGCGAGCGGATCGAGGCCACCGGCGAGGTCACCCGGGCCGGCGGATCGCTGATCTTCGTGCGCGGCATGATGCATAGCGCCGAGCGGCCGCTGCTCAACTTCTCCGGCACCATCAAGCGGATCAAGCAGCGGGTGTGAGGGGCGCGCAGCGACTTCTCAGTGAGTGGCGGGACGCGCCTTGCCACACCACCCTGTCGTCGCCCGGTTCAACCGGGCGGCCCAGTATTCCGCGGCGTTAGCGAGGAAACTGAGATGTCTCGGCGTATCTGGATCGCCCGATCAAGTCGGGCGATGACGCCTGAGTGTTTGGAGACGCTGCCGTATGGACGTCCTACGCCGCGCGGCCGAGATGGGCGACGAGGCCGGCGAACAGGCCGCGGCCGTCGGTCGAGCCCATGATCGGCTCCACGTGGTTCTCCGGGTGCGGCATCATGCCGAGCACGTTGCCCGTCTCGTTGACGATGCCGGCGATGGAATCCGCCGCGCCATTGATGTTGGAGGCCTCACCCACCACGCCGTCGGGCGAGCAGTAGCGGTAGAGCACCCGGCCCTCGCCCTCGAGGCGCTTGATGGTCTCTTCATCCGCCTCGTAGTTGCCCTCGCCGTGGGCGACCGGCACCCGGATCACCTGTCCGGCGTTGTAGCCGGCGGTGAACGGCGAGTCGGAGCGCTCGACCTTGAGGTAGACGTCGCGGCAGATGAACTTGAGCCGCGCGTTGCGCATCAAGACGCCCGGCAGGAGCTCCGACTCGCACAGGATCTGAAAGCCGTTGCAGACGCCGAGCACGAGGCCGCCCTTGGCGGCGAAGGCGCGCACCGCGTCCATCACCGGGGCGCGGGCGGCGATGGCGCCGCAGCGCAGATAGTCGCCGTAGGAAAAGCCGCCCGGCACCACCACGAGGTCGGTGCCCGCCGGAAGCTGCGTCTCCGCGTGCCACACCATGGCGGGCTCACGGCCCGAGATCAATTTGAGCGCGCGCGCCATGTCGCGCTCGCGGTTGATGCCCGGGAAGACGAGAACGGCAGCTTTCATGGTGTGATGGTTTCGCTCAGTTCGAGACGGCGTTCAATACGATCCAGGCGCGCTTCCTCGCGCACCGCTCGCAGCTCGATTTTGATCTCGTCGATCTTGTGGTCGATTCGATCAACCTGCTCTTCCACCTGCTTGAGCGTCTCGTAGATCAGCTCGTCGGTGACTTCCGCCATTGACCGATCCTCAGCCGACGACGTCGACCCGGTAGTTCTCGATCACCGTGTTGGCGAGCAGCTTGTCGGCGGCGGCCTTGAGCGCCGCCTCCGCCTTGACCTTGTCGCCGCCGGCGAGCTCGATGTCGAACACCTTGCCCTGGCGGACGCTGGCGACGCCCTCGATGCCGAGCGACTTCAGGGCGCCCTCGATCGCCTTGCCCTGGGGATCGAGGATGCCGCTCTTCAGCGTGACCGTGACGCGCGCCTTCATGGCGATCAGCTCTTCACCAGCACCGGGCCCGAGCCCGCCGGGCGCTCGTTCTCGCCGAGGATGCCGAGACGCTTGGCGACCTCGGTATAGGCTTCGAGCAGGCCGCCGAGATCGCGGCGGAAGCGGTCCTTGTCGAGCTTCTCGTTGGACTTGATGTCCCACAGCCGGCAGGAGTCCGGCGAGATCTCGTCGGCGACGATGATCCGCATCATCTCGTTCTCGAACAGGCGGCCGCACTCCATCTTGAAGTCGACGAGGCGGATGCCGATGCCGAGAAACAGCCCGGTGAGGAAATCGTTGACGCGGATGGCGAGCGCCATGATGTCGTCGATCTCCTGGGGCGTCGCCCAGCCGAACGCGGTGATGTGCTCCTCCGACACCATCGGGTCGTTGAGCTGGTCGTTCTTGTAATAGAACTCGATGATCGAGCGCGGCAGTTGCGTGCCCTCGTCGATGCCGAGCCGCTGCGACAGCGAGCCGGCGGCGACGTTGCGCACCACGACCTCGAGCGGCACGATCTCGACCTCGCGAATCAGCTGCTCGCGCATGTTGAGGCGGCGAATGAAGTGGGTCGGCACCCCGATGTCGTTCAGGTGCTGGAAGATGTATTCCGAAATCCGGTTGTTGAGGACACCCTTGCCCTCGATCACCTGATGCTTCTTGGCGTTGAACGCGGTGGCGTCGTCCTTGAAATGCTGGATCAGAGTGCCCGGTTCAGGCCCTTCGTACAGGACCTTGGCCTTGCCTTCGTAAATGCGACGCCGACGGCTCATTGGGATGTACCGTGTGTTGTTGTCCATTGATGTGATCGCTCCGTATGAAGCATGACCCGCGGCGGAGCTGCCGCGAGACCCCGGGCCGGGTGGCCGGGGCGAGTGTTCCGAGTTCGAACGTCGCTGTCGTCTGGGTCGCCGTCGGAGAGCGAGATTCGATGTTGGCAGGACACCAGATTCCTTTGATTTTCGTGTGACTTTCGCATCCGGCCCTCCTCGCGGAGGCACCCGACGCCGGCCGGTTCCCGGAGCGGCCAAGCTAGTGCGGTGGATTTGACATTCGCTTCAGCATTGCCGCGAATCTTCCGAGTGAATGTCAAATCCTAGAACCGCACTAAAGTATTGAATTTGCTAGTATCCTTCGGTTCCGGCATTCGCAACAGAGCCAGACGCAAAGCGATGCGAATGTCAGAACCGGGACACTAGCGTCGAACCTACCCGATCGGGCCCCCTGACACAATCGACGGGGCCCGGATTCGGCCAGTTTTACCGGTTTCGTCGGCCGCCTTCGGGACCATGGCCTGAACACATAAATGTTAACGAACGAGCGGAGGAACAAGGGGCTGCCGGGCGCCGTCGATCGCCGATCCCGGCGGCGTTCGACGCCGGATGCGTTAAATTGGCAGGCCCTGGAGTAAACACGATGTCGCGCGCCGCCCGTCTGCTCGACCTCATTCAGATCTTCCGCCGCAGCCGCCGTCCGGTGACGGCCAAGAGCCTCGCCGACAGCCTCGGCGTGTCGGAGCGCACCGTCTATCGCGACATCCTGACGCTGAACGCCCAGGGCGCCGACATCCGCGGCGAGGCCGGACTCGGCTACGTGCTCGCGGAGGGCTTCACCCTCCCGCCTCTGATGTTCAGCGACGACGAGATCGAGGCGATCATCCTCGGGCTGCGCTGGGTGGCCCAGCGCGGCGACGAAGACCTCGCGCGCGGCGCGAGCGACGCCTCCGCCAAGATCACCGACGTGCTGCCGCCCAACTTGCGCGAGCGGGCGGAGCGCACCGCGCTGCGCGTCGCGACCGTCAACCGCCGCCCGATCGGCTACCGCCCCGCGGTGGTGCGCGCGGCGATGCGCGACGAGCGCAAGCTCGAGATCACCTATCTCGACGTGGAACAGCGGCGGACCTCGCGCAAGATCTGGCCCTTGATGCTCGGCTTCTTCGAGCACGCCGAGATCCTGGCGGCGTGGTGCGAGACACGGCAGGACTTCCGGCATTTCCGCATCGACCGCATCGTCAACGCGAAACTCACCGCCGAGCCGCTGCCGAAGCGCCGCACCGCGCTGGTGGCGGAATGGCGCCGCATCCGCCCGGCGTCGCTCGCGGATTGATCCGGTTCCCTCCCCGCTCCTGACAGAAACTGACAGGCCACGGATCTAGAAGCTCTCCATCCCCACCATGGAGAACGCCCCATGCTCACCCCCGCCATCAAGTTCGATTTCGTGCTGCTCTATGTCGTCGATCCGCTGCGCAGCGCCCGGTTCTACGCGCGGCTCCTGAAAGAGGAACCGATCGAGGCGACGCCGACCTTCGCCATGCTGAAGCTGTCCTCCGACATCATGCTCGGGATGTGGCTGCGCGGCGACGTCGCACCGCCCGCCACGGCGCCGGCCGGCGGCAGCGAGATCGCCTTCACGGTGGCGACACCCGAGGACGTCAGGACCCTCTACGCGCACTGGAGCGCATCCGAGATCCCGATGGCGCAGCCGCCGACCGAAATGGATTTCGGCCACACCTTCGTGGCGCTCGACCCGGACGGCAACCGCCTCCGGGTGTTCTGGCCGGCGCTGCGATGAGTAGCGCAAGCGCGCGTCCGGCCACGCGGCCGGACGCAACAAAGCGGCTATTTCACGGTGATCTGCAGATTCATCGAGCCGTTGACAGTATAGCCTTCCTGCTGCTGGCGGCCGTAGTCGCCGCGGTTCGCATTGATGTTGGCGTTGACGGACTCCAGCCGGCAGTCCTTGGCCAGTGTCTCGCGCAGCAGGTCGCACTCGCGCGCTGCCATCTCGTAGACGGTGCGGCGCGCCTGGTCGCGAAGCTGCTTGGCCTCCTCGCTGTCGCCGGTCGGCCCGGGCAGGAAAAAATTGATGCTTGACTGAATCCGGACCTGGCCCTCGCCGCGGCCCATCATCTGGGCGGCGGCGGGTTCGGCAACCATGGCGACAAGGCAGGCAATCATCGCGGCGCGGCGCAAGTGCATCGTCAACTCCTGGGGCAATCGAAGGGGTGGAAGCGCGGCCGGGTTCTAACAACCAGAAATTGCCATGATGAAAATGGTGCCGCGTTGGTTTTTCCCCCGCGGTTGAGGCGGCATTAACCGCGAGTCGGCGACGGATTTGTGAAGCTTCGACGACCGTCGGAATTCCCTCGCCGCGGGCTCAATCCGGGGCGCGCGCCCCCTCCGCGGCCAACCGGTCGAGCGCTCCTGCAAGATCGCGCTCGATCTCCTCGGTGCGCAGCGCCACCACGCGATAGCCGCGCGCCTCGAGCCATGCCGCGCGCTGGGCGCGGTCGGCGACGACGGCGTCGGATTCGCCCGGGCCGACCAGTTCGATGGCGACGCGGCGCGGAAACGACACGAAGTCGGGAATGAAGCGGCCGACCGGCGTCTGGCGCTTGAATTCGCCGGCGAAGCGGCGGTCGCGGCGCAGCGCCTCCCACAGCATGCGCTCGGCGTCGGTCGGATTGCGCCGCAGCAGCCGCGCCAGCCCCCGCACCGTGCCCCCCTCCTCCGGCGCGCGGCCGGTGCCCTGCTCAGCGAGCAGCTCGCGCAGCCGCTTGGCTTGCGTGCCGTCGAGCACGCCGCCCTTGGCCGGGCCCTTGCGGCCTTCCGCGATTGCCATCACCACCCCGTGCAGGGTGTGCATGTCCTGCTTGGTCGGCTCCATCCGGGTGAAGATGTTGCGCAGGTTGACCAGCATGGTGTCGCGCTTCTCCGGCGGGCGCAGGAACTCGACCTTGTCGAGCTCGCGCACCAGGTTGTCGAAGAAGGCGTCGATCTGCTCCTTGCCGGCGCGCGGGCTGCGCTCCGGCATCACATGCGGCAACGCCGCGCCGCTCGCGCGCTTGAACCACTCGTAGCCGACGAGCAGCACCGCCTGCGCGAGGTTGAGCGAGGCAAATCCCGGATTGACCGGAAAGGTGACGATGCGATCGGCCAGCGCCACCTCCTCGGCCTTGAGCCCGAAGCGCTCGCGCCCGAACAGGATGCCGGCGTCGCCACCGCCGGCGATATGGGCGATCACCTCGCTGGCGGCGTCCTCGGGCCCGATCACGGGCTTGGCCTGGTCGTGGGGACGCGCCGTGGTCGCGAGCACCAGGTTGAGGTCGGCGATGGCGGCGGACGGCGTGTCGAACAGCTCGACGTTGGCGAGAATGTGATCGGCGCCGGCCGCGGCGCGCGTCGCGTGCACGTTGGGCCAGCCGTCGCGCGGGTTGACGAGCCGCAGCCGCGTCAAGCCGAAATTGCCCATGGCGCGCGCCGCCATCCCGACATTCTCGCCGAGCTGTGGCTCGACCAGGATGACCACCGGTCCCTTGAGATCCACCGCGGTCTTGGTTCTGTCCGTGCCCGACATCGGTTGGCGCTACTCTTATCGTTGAGCTTGAGTCGGCGGCGGCGCCGAGCGGACCTCCCGCCCGACCGATCCACCAACCCGGCTTCGATTGCCCCGATCGGCGCCATACCTCAAGGGGATAGTGCGCGGCGCCCCTTGTTGTACCGCTGGCGGTTGCGCGCGATCTGGTTTCAGATAGGCTGATTAACGAAACAAAAGCGAGGCCAAAAGGCCGAGGCCGGGGTCGACGTGCCCGAACGGCCAACCGGGGGGAGGACTTCCATGCACAGCAAATGGTTCTGGGCGATCGTCGGCGTCGTGCTGATCGTCGCCGGCGGCTGGATTGCGGCCGCGACACAGACGGCCGGCGGCATCCGCATCGAGGATGTGCGGTTCAAGGGCGCCGATGGCACCACCATGAGCGCCCTGGTCTACACCCCGCCGAACGCCACGCCCGAGAAGCCCGCCCCCGGCATCCTCGCGGTCCACGGCTACATCAATTCGCGCGAGACCCAGGACGGCTTCGCCATCGAGTTCGCCCGCCGCGGCTATGTGGTGGTGGCGCTCGACCAGACCGGCCACGGCTACAGCGACCCGCCCGCCTTCGCCAACGGCTTCGGCGGGCCGGACGGTCTCGCCTACCTGCGCAGCCTGAAGCAGGTCGACAAGGACAATATCGGCCTCGAAGGCCATTCCATGGGCGGCTGGACCGTGCTCGCCGCCGCGGCGGCGATGCCGAACGACTACAAGTCCATGGTGCTGGAGGGCTCCTCCACCGGCAAGCCGTTCGCTGCCGAAGGCACCACGAGCTGGCCGCGCAACCTCGCTTTGGTGTTCGCGCAATACGAGGAGTTCCCCGAGCTGATGTGGGGCGTTGCGCGCGCCAAGGACGTGACCCAGAGCCCGAAATTGCAGGCCCTGTTCGGCGCCAGCGGCCCGGTCGAACCCGGCAAGCTCTACGGCGACATCGCCAAGGGAACGGCCCGGGTGCTCTACACCCCGGCCATGATCCACCCCGACGAGCACATCTCCCATGAAGCGATCGGCTACGCGCTCGACTGGTTCGGCAAGACGCTGACCGGCGGCACACCACGGCCGGTCGACGACCAGATCTGGCTTTACAAGGAAATCGGCACCCTGATCGCGCTGGTCGGCTTCGTCGCGCTTCTGATGGGTGCCTTCGACCTGCTGCTCGGCCTGCCGATGTTTGCCTCGCTCGCGGTTCCACAGCCGGAGACCGAGCCGGCGGCTTTCGCGACTGCCCCGATCGGCAGCGGCGGGCGGTGGTGGATGGCATTCTGGCTCACCGCCCTGATCCCGGCGCTGACCTATTACCCGTGCTTCGCGGTCGCCGGCGCGCTGCTGCCCTCTAGGCCCTATCTGCCCCAGGGCATCACCAACCAGATCATGGTCTGGGCGCTGGTCAATCTGGTGATCACGCTCGCCCTGATGCGGTTCGCGCGGAAGCGTCCGAGCCGCAGCGGCATCATCGGCACGTCGATCGGCATTGCCGTGGTCACCGTCGCGATCGGTTACGTCGCGCTCTGGCTGTCCGATCTCGTCTTCAAGATCGACTTCCGGTTCTGGGTGGTCGCGCTCAAGCTGATGAGCGCCAAGCAGTGGCTGATCTTCCTGATCTATGTGGTCCCGATCACCGCGTTCTTTGTCGCCGCGCTCCACGTCCTGCACCGCAATTTCAGCCGGCGCGACACCGGGATGGTGGCGCTCGCGGTCACCAATGTGCTGGCGCTGACCACCGGGTTCATCATCCTGCTGGTGCTGCAATACGGCACGCTGTGGCGCACCGGCCACCTGTTCAATCCGCTGACCGCCCCCGACCTGGTCGGGTTCGTGCCGCTGACCACCATCATCGCCATCCAGTTCGTGCCCCTGCTCGCTGCCGTCGGCGTGCTCGCGACCCATACCTGGCGAAGGACCGGATCGAGCCTGCCGGGCGCCCTGATCTGCGGACTGGTCGTCACCTGGTATGTCGTGGCGGGAACGGCCACCCAGGCGGCGTTCTGAACGCCTGCGCCGGCAGCATATAAAACAGGCCGAAACTGGGGAGGAGACGAGCTTTCGCCGGGCGAATG
>Ga0187771_10001518_pt1 | contig 15547 bp, 14 predicted proteins | sample 0116_SJ02_MP15_1_FD_133139 | JGI IMG/M metagenome (GOLD analysis project Ga0187771, IMG submission 133139) | Tropical peat soil microbial communities from peatlands in Department of Meta, Colombia - 0116_SJ02_MP15_10_MG | ecosystem: Environmental > Terrestrial > Soil > Wetlands > Peat | place...
CTCCGATGATGAGACGGGCGCCTTCAAAGAGGACAGGAGTACTCTGCGCGAACGCCAGAGCGGCGGAGAAAACAAGGATGGGCAAACACAGTATCCGCATGGACGCAGACCAAGTTTATCCGAGAAAGCGGCTCAGTTCATCCCCGGGCGACGCCGGAGCAAATTTGAAAAAGCAAAAACACCGCGGCTAAACTGACAAAAATGACCATCACGGGAATCCAGGCCTTCCTCCGGCCGCGACGCTGCCCGGACCCGGAGTTGAATGCTTCTTCCGTGGTGATTCACTGGGTCTCGTGGCTGCTCGTTCCGATCGCGCTCGTCATCCTGCTCGCGGAGGCGATTGCGTTTCGAGGGGAAGCGCTTCGCCCCGTGCTCTACCTGAGCACTCTGATCGCCGGCCTGAGCGTTGTGCTGGTCCTGAATTATCGGGGCTGGTTCCGTCTGAGCGGAGTCCTGCTGCCGCTCCTGATCTGGGGGATCGTGACGCAGGCCGCACGATCTTCGGGCGGCATCCATTCGCCGATGATCTGGTTCTATCCCTCCGTCGTTATCCTCGCCGGATTCGCCCGCGGTGCGCGCTGGGGACTGGCGATGGGGCTCCTCTGCTGCCTCACCACGTTGTCAATCGCCGCCGGTCTCATCCCCATCCAGCCGCTGGCGCTGCGTCCCGGCCGCATCTGGCTGCTGAACCTCATGAGCCTGTTGTCGGCCAGCGCGTTTCAGTACATTGCCTCGGAAACACTGCGCCGTTACCTGCGCCGCGCCGGCCATGAACTGGCCGAGCGCGAGCGCGCCGAACGGGCTCTGGCGGAAAGCGAAGCGACTTACCGCGCCATCGTGAACGAGATTGGCGACGGCGTGGGCAACCTGGATGAAAAGGGCAATTCCGTGGTCGCCAATCCCGCGCTCGAAGGTATCTTCGGGGTCGGGCCGGGCAAACTGCGCGGGCGCAATATCTTCGAGTTTCTGGAACGGGATGACAGCGCGCTAGTGGCCGAGCAGATGCAGCGGCGGAGGCTGGGGGAGACCGGGCGCTATCAGGTCCGGATCCGCCGCGGCGACGGCACCTTCCGCACGATCCACGTCACCGCGGCCCCGCAGGTGGATGCGAAAGGGGATTTTCTCGGCGCCGTCACCATCGTCCGGGACGTGACCGATCCGCGCCTGCTCGAAGGCCAGATTCGTCTTCTCGCCGAGGCGCTGCGCAGCGCCGGCGAGTGCATCTGGATTGCCGACCCCGCAGGGAAGCTGCTTTATGTGAACGATGCTCTCAAGCGGACTTTCGGCTATGAGGAGCGGCAGTTACTGGGCCGGTCCATCTCCGTTCTGGCCGCTGCCGGCGAAGACAGCGTTGCGGGAGGCATCTGCCCGACGCGGCTGTATGACGGCTGGCGGGGCGAGATCCTCTGCAAAACGAGCGATGGCCGCGCATTTCCGAGCGAGGTGACGACCACGCGGATTCGCGATGAACACGGCGCCGGAATCGCCTGGGTGGGAGTGGGCCGCGATACCACACTGGAGAAACAGGCCGAGGCCACTCTGCGTGAATCCGAGCGCCGCTTCCGCGAGCATCTTGAGAAGGTCCAGCTTGCCGCGGTGATGATCGACCGCAACGGGATGATCACATTCGCCAACGACTACTTCCTCAATCTGACCGGCTGGACCCGCGACGATGTGGTGGGAAGTCCGGCGCTGAAGCTCATCGCGTCGGAGGATCAGGTGCGAGCTGTTGCGGGAATGGACGCCCTCCGCGAGCGGGCGCGCCTTCCCCGCACGCTGGAAAACATGATCATGACCAGGAGCGGGGCGCGCCGGCTGATTCAATGGCATAACTCGCCGCTTTTTGATTCGAACGGCGTGCTGACCGGGCTCTCCGGGCTCGGCGTCGATATCACGGAACATCGCGCGCTGATGGAGCAGCGGCAGCAATCGGAGCGCCTCGAGAGCGTGGGACGCCTCGCGGCGGGTGTGGCGCACGACTTCAACAACCTCCTCACCGTCATCAACGGCTACAGCGAGATGTCGCTCAGCCACATGCACTCGAGCGATCCCGGCCGCAAAGTGCTGGTCGAGATCCGCAAAGCCGGCGAGCAGGCGGCGGCTCTTACGCGCCAGCTCCTGACGTTCAGCCGGCGCCAGTTGATTGAGCCGGGGCCGGTGGCGCTCAATCAGGTGATTCTTGAAAGCGAAAGGATGTTCGAGCAGCTTCTGGGCGGCCGCATCCGGCTGGTGACGCTGCTTGCGCCGGGTCTGGGCCACGTGCTGGCGGATAAAGCGCAGCTCCAGCAGGTGCTGATGAACCTGATGACCAACGCCATGCACGCCATGCCGCAGGGCGGGACCATCCGGATCGAGACCAGCATCGCGGCGCATCCGGAAGGCGACGCCGGAGACTGGATCCTTCTGGCCGTCAGCGACAACGGCGTCGGCATGGACAGCGAAACGCTCTCGCATGTTTTCGAGCCGTTCTTTACCACGAGGAAGGACGGGAAAGGCACGGGGCTCGGGCTCTCGATCGTCTACGGGATCGTGAAACAGAGCAACGGATGCCTGACGGTTGAAAGTGAACCCGGCAAGGGCACGACGTTCCGCATCTGGCTGCCGCGCGTGGAGGAGCCGAACCCGGTTTCCGGCGAATCCGCGTCTCCGGTCCATCCGGAAGGTTCGGAAACGGTGCTGGTGGTGGAGGATCGCGAGGATGTCCGGCGGCTGGTCGTGTCAATTCTCGAGAGGCGCGGCTACCGCGTCGAATCGGCGCCGAGCGGCGAGAGCGCGCTCGAGCTGGTGCGCAACCTGCGCCAGCCGATCGATCTGCTTCTGACCGACGTGGTGATGCCGGGAATGAACGGGCGGGAACTCGCGGCCCGCTTGACCGCGCGCGATTCCCGGCTGAAGGTCATTCTGATGTCGGGTTACGCGGCCGATGTGATCACGCCGGAGAATCTGGAGGAATCGGGTATCGCCTTCCTGCAGAAACCGCTGACGGCGGATGTGCTGATCTCGAGAGTGCGGCAGTCTCTCGACAGCCGTTCCGCTCAGGGGTGAGGATCGGAATGCGAATCGCTGCAGGGCTTCGCGTCTGCCGACTGCGGCACGTCGATCGCGAAAGTGCCGGTGCGCACGACCCCGCTCCAGGGAACGCCGAACTTCGCCCAGCGGTCTGAGAGCACGGCATCGAGCACGGTGGACAGTTCGCGGTGCGCCAGATCGAGGCGGATGTAAACGCGATGGCCGCGCAGATCCGGGTTGTGATGGAAGAGAACAGGACGATCGACCGGCAGGGTGAGGTCCTCGACAATCGGCTCTTTCATATCGCCGCCCGCGGGAACCACTGTGAAGACATCGTTCTTCGGCTCGGCGGGGTTGTCGGGATTCACGTCGGCCGGCAGATGCTTCATCTCTTTATAAGAGGGCTCCATGAGTTCGAACGGAAGGTGGAACACCGTCATGGGCCCGGGCTGGAAGGCCGTGTAGATGGTGCGCGAGTGTTCGAGCGGGACGATGAGGGGCCGGTTCCAGCGGTTGTGATAGGAAACCCGCACCTGGAGCTGGAGCACGAGATACGCTTCCGGCATGCGCCCCGGATCGAGGCCGCGCACGCGCGCGAAGCAGAACAGAGCGCTTGAGATCCTTGCGTCGGCCGCGGGCGCGGGGATGCGGGTCTGGGGCAGGCTGGCGGCCTGCGCCGCAAGGCAGCCGAGAGCGGCGGCGATGAGAAGACTCGGGCGAAACAAGGTCAGCCTCACAGTTCGAGCTTGCCCTGGAACTGCATCTGGCTCGTATCGAAATACTGCGACAGAGCCACGCGCCCGATCACGGCTTCGAATTCGATGATGCCGTCGCGGCTTGTGAACTCGGCCGAGGCCGGGAACTGATAGACCACGGCCAGACCATCCTCGCGCTGGAACACTTCCACCGTGACCGGCTTCACGTCCTTCTTGCCCACGCGCTTGATCACGGCCGATTCCTTCAGTGGTTTGCCCAGTCTGGAAGGGTCTTCGTTGAAGAATGACCCCGGTATGCCGTAGACGGCGAGGCTGTAGCCATCGCCGCTCAGCACCGGCGGTTCGATGAATCCGGATTTGAGTTCGGCGGCGCGAACCGGCATGGCGCTTTCCCAGCGGAGCTGGAATTTCAGGTCCTGGCGCGGCGGGCTCTTTTCGCCCGGTTTCGCGGTGAAGTACTTCCTCGGGAGTTTCCCGCGGTCCTGATTGGGATCGACGCCGTCGTAGCCGACGCCGTGCGGCTGGCCCATCCGGCCGCCATCGCGGAGCTCGAACTCCGTCTCGAGGCGGCGCAGGCTGCCGGTGGCGACTTTGGCCCAGGGCGAGTTGGTCAGAATCTGGCGCGCGTCTTCCTGGGTCCAGTTCGAGACGGGTTTCTCCTGCCAGGCGGCATCGGCCGCAAAGAGCAGAGCCGCGGAAACGGGAATTAACAGGAGAGCCTGCGGGCGCCAGGTGGAGCCGTATTGCATAAGTTCGATTCCTTCAGAGCCGCAACGGATTATGTATGATTACTTGCCCACCGGAGGTCTGGCTGAACGGATCTGCGACTCGGCGAGTTCTTTGGGATCGAGTTCGCCGCTCTTGTCCTTGTCGAGCCGCTCGAACTCCTTCTGCATGAAAGCCATGAACTCCGCTCTGGAGACCTTGCCGTTCTTGTCGGTATCCATCAAAAGCAGGAGCTGTTTTACTTCGTCTTCGCCGAGGGCCACCCGGTCCTGGGCTTTGGGCGTCGCCTTCTGCGCGATCACCGGCCCGACTGCCACGCCGCCAAAGAGAAATGTGGCGACGGCCAATACCGTCGTGAACGTTCTTTGCTTCGTCTGCAACATGTCCTCCCCTTTCCTGGCTTAACACGAACGGGGCCGAGCCGCCAGCGGGCAGCCAGCGGCCCGGCGTCCGTCTTCCGCTAGAACTTCACCATCAGGTCGATATCGAGAAGAATTTCGTTCTTCTTGAGATCGGGATACCAGACGCCGCCGTTGCCGGAGCAGGCGCCGGGCGCGAGGGTCATACCCGCCGGAGTACCGTCGTTGCAGACATACTGCGTGGGGTAACCGTTGTTCGTGCCGGTCGCGGAACCGAGGAACGCCGGCGGCGTGACACCGCCCGCGCCGCTCCAGTAGGGAACGTTGGCGTGCCGGTAATCGCCTTCGAAGCGGAACGTGATCCACTGGCGCGGCATGTAGTCGAACGTCACCGAAGTGTCCCACGCCTTGAAGGGATCGCCCGGATTGAACGTGAAGTAGGGCGAGTTGATGGCAGCCGAGGCAGCGCTCTCACCGTTGATCGGCGGAATCAGCACGAGGTAACGGCCGGGGTTGTTGATCTGGCCCCCGCCGAACGTGATCGCGTAGGTATCGTGCTTGAACCAGGTGCGTTCATAGATCATGTATCCGATGAAGCTCTGCTTCGGGTTGCCGTTCTTCGAGTTGTGGCAGCTCACGCCATCGCCCCATTCGCAGCCGAGGTCGCCCGTGAAGGTAAGAGCGTTCTTCGAGATGAACTTTGTCTGGTTCTCGTAGAACTTGAACTCGAAGCTGTTGTCGGTGTGAAGGCGGTTGCGCTGCGGCGCATAGAGATCGTCGTGGCCCAGACCGTAGTTGTTCGAAACCAGGTTGAACCACGGTTTCGGCGTCCACTTGATCTGTCCGCCGAGTCCCTTGCGGGAGTTGGCCGACGCGTAAGACTGCCAGCCGTTGATGATCCAGGGCTCCAGCTTCAGGTGATGCGTGGGGAAGATCTGGATTCGAATGCCCTGGAAGAACCACGGCGTATTGGACGACACGTAAGACGGCTGGTAAGCCCAGTTATCGTAGTTGTAGTAACTGAACAGACCGATGTACGACATGAAGATACCGGCGTCGATGTTCATGCCGTGCATCCAGTTGATGTGATAACCGCCGTAAGCTTCCGCCAGATAGCGATCGGCGTCGGCGAGATCCCACTGGCCTTTCGAGTAAGATCCGTCGTTACGGATGGTCGCTGTTGAATAGCCGCCGAACTGCGTCATGAAACGGGCGCGAACGTTATCCCAGTGGAAATCGCCGCCGAGGCCGAGCTGTTCGAGCTGGATTTCGTTGGCGCGGAACAGTTCGCTCGAACCGCCCATGGAGTTATCCACGGGGTGGTTGAAATCGTAGGTGTAGGTGAGGTCGGCGCGGATTTCCGGCGTGAAGAACTTCGAGTCGAAGGCCACGTCGTGGTTGCGCGGGTTGCCGTTCAGCCACGTCCAGTCGTAGTCCGCAAACGGAGTGACATTGTCGACCTCCGGGGTTGCCGGCGGAGCAGGAGCTGCGCCGGCCTGAGCCTGCTCCTGAGGCGCGGGATTCGCCGGGAAGGGCAGATCGGGCGTAGCCGCGGCGGGCTTGTCGAAGGCTCCGGCCGGCGGGGCTCCGAGAGAGGCGGTGCTCACGGGTTCGGCAACCGGCGGATTCGTCAGCGCCGGGTTGCGTGACATGACCGGCTGCCGTCTGATGAGCCGGTCAAAAGTATTCTGTCCCGCGGCGTTGGTGGACGCGCTGAGCGGAGCGGGCGCGGGCGACGGAGCCGGGCTGGCCTTGGCATCGACCGCCGTCATTGCCACGTCGATGCGGGTGGCTTTTCCCGCGACAATCTGCAGGCTGGCGATGGACGCATCCGGGAAACCATCGGCCTGCGAAGTCACCCGATACTCGCCGGGCGCGAGGTTCGAGACGGAGTAGATACCGTTGGCATCGGAAATGGTGGTCCACAAGCCGCTGCCATCGGCGCGGGTAATGGTGATGGTTGCGCCCGCAACGGAGACTTTGTCGGGGCCTCTGACAACGCCCGTGATGCCTCCAACGGAGACTGGCTTCGACTCGACGGCGACGGCAGGCGTCTGGGCCTGAATCGTCGACGTCGCGAACAGAACAGCAGCGGCTAAGAGGAAAGGTGTCTTCATAGAGAGCTTTCAGGTTTCGAGTTTCGGACCTGGCAGCTAAGAAATGCATAACTGAAGCCTAAGAGACGCCTTGATTTCAGTTCGAATCTTTTGATGATTGAAATAGAAAAATTATATTTGTGCCAGCGCCGAATACGGTGCAAATGGCGCACAGACAACTTCCTGTGACCGCAATTACGATCTCATTGTGATTTCCTCATGCGCGGGGCGTACACGCGTCCAGGCGGATTGCTTCGCGGCCCGACGTTGTCTTTTTCATTAGACAAGACTTATTACTTCATGATTCGCCAGTCCCTAAACTCGCCTTGAAGGCACGCGCCGGTCCGCACATGACGCCGAAGAGCAGGGTCCTCGTCATCGACAGCGACAGCAACGAGAGGCGGCTTGTTCATCACCTGCTGCTCGATTTCGGTTTCCCGGTCACTGATGTGGAAGATCCGAACGAAGCGGCGGCGATTTCTCCTCTGCTGCGGTTCGACGCCGTCCTGGTGAACCCCGGCGCGCAGGAGAAATACGGGATGGAGGTGTGCCGGCTGCTGCGGTCCTGTTTCCCGCGCGCGGCGATTCTGGTGCTCGGAGAATCGAGTGAGAAGATTCGCAGGATCGAAGCGCTCGAGGCCGGCGCCGATGATTATCTGGTGGCCCCGTTCGATGTGCGGGAACTCGTCGCGCGCATGGAGTGCATCGCGCGCCGCGCCGGCGCCGCGCCGGAAGATGCGGACGATGTGATCACGATCGGCGAGATCCAGCTCGATCCGCAGAAGCGCCAGGTCTCAAAGAAGGGCGAGCTGGTGCATCTGACTCCGGCCGAGTTCAGCCTGCTGCATGTCCTGATGCTCCACGCGGGCACGCCGGTGACCAGCTTTGCGCTGCCGGGCGGCGCGGGCAAGCCCGGGCGGCCGCCGCAGATGAAGTATCTGCGGAAGACGATTCAGCATCTGCGCGAGAAGCTCGACAACAGCGCGAATCCGCGCTATCTGCTCACTGACCGGCGCGTGGGTTATCGATTCGTGGCGCCCGATGCAATCCGCCCCGAGTGACGGTTTCAGAAAGCCGCTTTGAGCGTCATCCTGATACTGCCGGAGTTCTGCGACTTCGTCGCCACCCGCAGATATAAAGCGCCGGCGCGCAGTTTTTCCATATCGGTGCCCGAAAGCATGTCCGAACCGGAGAGCGATACGAACGGATGGTTGGAAAGCAGCGCGATCACGGGGCCGTTTTCATCCTTCGTCACGCGATGGATGGTGGCGTAGCGGATTTCGCCGGGAGGGAAACCGGCGGTGGTGATGCGGTACTTCAGCTCGCCGGTGGTGGGATCGAGGGTGAAGTTCCCCGAGATGCGCGCTGGCGATCCGGGCACCGAGACGCTCGATTGCCACGTGACCGCGGGGACGGAAGTGCGCGAGCCGAGCGCCGGCGTCAGCTCGGGAGCGCGGCGATGGTGCGTGGCCTGTTCATACGAATAGGCGAGCGAGACGAGCTTCGCATCGTCGAACGGGCGTCCGTAGAGTTCCACTCCGATGGGCAGACCGTCGGGCGTGAAGCCGGCCTGCATGCTGATGGCGGGGAATCCGGTGGCGGGGCTGAGCTGGCAGTTCGATCCCCCCTGCGGTTCGCCGGTGCGCGTGGGATGCCGCTTCAGGGTGGGGTAGACGAGCGCATCGAGCTGCTGATCGTCCATCGCTTTGAGCATGGCGTCCATCAGGGCGGCGCGCTTCGCCATCGCCTTGCGGTATTCATCGGAATCGCGGCCTTTCGATTCGAGATCGCGGCGCATGCCGGCTTCGAGCGAGAAGTGAATCAGGCCGTTGTCCACGATTTCCGCGAGCGAATGCACGGGCGGATTGCCGCTCGATGCGAGATAGTTGCGCAGGTCTTCCTGGAATTCGAAGCCGATGAGCGAGACGCCTTCGAGATCCGCGTTCAGCTCGGGCATCGGCACGCTGACGATGACGGCTCCGGCTTTCTTCATCTCGTCGACCGCGGCGCGGACGACGCGGCTGACGTCCGGATCGTCTCCCGAGCCGCCGAAGAGCGGTTCGAGCGTTCCGATACGCGCTCCTTTGAGCGCGCCGCTCTCGAGAGCCTGCGTGAAGTTGGGGCGCGTCTGGCCGGGCTTGAGGTGCGTTGCGGGGTCGTTGGGATCCTCGCCGATGGTGGCGTCGAGCATGGTGGCGAGATCGGTCACGCTGCGCGCGAGCGGACCTGCCACGTCCTGGGTGACGGAGAGCGGCACGATGCCGGCGATGCTCGACAGACCTTTGGTGGGGCGCAGCCCGACGAGATTGTTGTGCGAGGAAGGAATGCGGATGGATCCGCAGGTATCGGTGCCCATGCCTGCGGCGGCGAAACTGGCTGCGATGGCGGCGCCGGTGCCGCCGCTCGATCCGCCGGGGTTGCGGGTGGGGTCGTATGGGTTCAGGGTCTGGCCGCCGGCCGAACTGATGGTGGTGATTCCCGAGGCGAGTTCGTGCAGGTTCGATTTGGCGAGGATCACGGCTCCGGCTTCGCGCAGCTTCTTCACCTGGAAGGCGTCGATCGAGGGAATGAAGCCGAGCAGCGCGATGGTCCCGGCGGTGGTGGGCATGTCGGTGGTGCTGTAGTTGTCTTTCACGATCACCGGAATGCCGTGCAGAGGCCCCCGCGGACCTTTCTGCGCGCGCTCGCGATCGAGAGCCTCGGCTTCCTGGATGGCGTTCGGGTTGACGGTGAGGATGGCGTTCAGCTTCGGGCCCTGACGGTCGTAGGCTTCAATGCGCCTGAGATAGGCCTCGACAAGCGCGCGCGAGGTGACGCGGCCTTCCGTCATCGCCTTCTGCTCATCGGCGATGGAGGATTCCATCACCTCGAAGGTCTGTGCGAGACCGCAGACGGCGGAACATGCGACGAGCGCACAGGCGAACAACAGCCGGGATTCTGGCATGCCGGAAGGTTACCAGGAAAAACGGAATTGCGTCAATCGCAGGCGGGGAAGGAGGGTGCCGGGTTCACGGTTCACAGGATAATGAAATGCGGGGCAGCCTGGATGAGCGTCTCTTTGACACCCGAACAGGAACGCGTTGTGGACCGCTGGCCCGGAGTTGCGGCGTCGGCCCGCGACTGATCGATGGAAAGCTCAGCGTCGCTGGGTTCGTTCGAGCGCGCGGCCACTGTTTTCGGCTCGCGGGCTGGATCATCTCGTACCTGCCAAAGGCGCATGTCCCCCTGTCGTCAACAAGTCTATGTGTCCGCTCCGATTAGCACGTGATCTGTCCGCTTTTGGGTTCACCGGCTTTGCAGAACAGCCCTTTGCTTTCGATCGCCTCTTGCATTGCCTGCATCACGGTGCGCGTCGACTCCTCCTCCACCAGCTGCGCGTAGTAAATCTCGCTGGTGGCATCGTCCATCACCACCAGCAGGTCGTACCAGCGATCGTCCTGAAACCAGCGCTGTTTACTGCCATCGATGTGCAGCGGCATGCCGGGCAGAGGCCGCCGCCGTTTGAGGAGCCGTGTACCAGCAGATTTGCGGGGCGAATGTGGATTTGGCCACTGTCACGGGCAGCACCACTGCATACGGATAGCCCATCAGGCTGGGCAGCGAAAACAACACGAGCACCGTGCGGATCGGCCGAGTGGTTGCACTGATCCGTGCGAGCTATCGTCCGGGAAATCCCCAGTAGCTCCAGTGAGAACCTGTGTCCGGCAGTCGCGTATGGACGTGCGTCACAAAGATGCCACCTGGGACAATGGCGCTGGGGACTCTCTGGGCGTCGACGATCGTACTGGCAATCGCCGGCCGCCCCGGCAGCCTGATCGCCTCGGTAATGATGAAGTCGTCGGCTTCCGCCGCCGTGGTTCCGTCAGGCTTCGTGACGACGCGGTTCATCGTTCCGGTCCCGTTGCAATTCACGGTGTAGGTACCTGTGCTCGACACTGTTCCGAGGGTTCTTTCTCCTGTTGTTGACCCGGATGCAGGCTGGTTCAGAATACCTGTCCGATTGAGATTGCCGCTTCCGTCGAGAGTCTCCGCCCATAGCCCGAGTGCTATGTTGGCGCCGTAGTTGGCGATAACCGAATAGGAACCCTCAAGGCTTGCAAGGTTGTAGGGGCAATTATGCGCCGCGTCCGGTATCTGGGCACTTGCGATTGATCCCTGGGAGACGCCGGCAAGAATGATTGTCGTCGCAACAACCAGGCTCTTCCTGCTCAACATGTTGTTTCCTTTCGCACACCGCGCATTCCATTCCATGCCGGTGTTTCGATTTCATTCGGGGAAAGTTCTCGCACTCGGAATTCCGAAGTCTCACAATGAGTGTGTGCATCCGGGCCGCAACGGCTTCCTCATCTCACGAGGGCACGTGCGATAAGAATCGACCCTCTTGCCTTGTTGGTGCGCCCACGCTGGCTGATCGCGAAACGGCACAACAACTGGGCTACAACACGCAGAATTTCCCTTGTGTCCGATTTGCAGTGACTCTCACTTCGGCTAACTCCATTCGTTTCCGACTCCGGTTATGGCAGCCATAGTGCTTTAGCTGCAGATTGTTGCACGGGCGAAGAACTGGCCCTTGCGCAGGTCAAGGCCGCCGGCGTCAAGGCTCGAGCGATCCTGCTGCGCACCACGAAGAACGGAAAGCCGGTGAATCTGCCGGTGCACGCGGACCTTCAGGCCGCGCTCGACGCGCTGCCTCTGCCGCGGGGCGCGCGTGGACCGGACTGGCCGTACTTCTTCTGGAGTGGCAACCGCACGGCGCGCGCAGTGCATCTCGATCTCGCACGATGGCGACGGTGTTCGCAAAGTCAGGTGCAGCCGGTGCGTGCTCTCACCGTTTCCGTCACACGCTCGCAACGGAGATTCTGGAGATGGGCGGAACGCTCGAGGAAGCCGCGGATGTTCCGGGCGATTCCGTGGCGATCGTCCGGAAGCATCACGCCAAATGGTCAGCGGGGCGGCAGAGCCGCATCATTGAGCTTCTGGCACGTATATGGCACGCGAAAAAACCGCGCCCGGAAGATATTGAAAACAAAGAGGAAAGAATGGTGGACGACATGGGATTCGAACCCACGACCCCCGCATTGCGAACGCGGTGCTCTCCCAACTGAGCTAGTCGCCCACGGTCGGACTGTTTGCCTTTACTATAGCAGATTCGCCCTTCTTCCTCTTTTCCCAGTAGAGCTTCATGCGCCGCGATACTTCCTGCCTTTCGGCGCCGTTCATCGGTTTCCGGCCGCGCCGTTTCCGGGCGGTTTTGGTTTGTCCGGATCCGCCACGCTCGAGCGCTTCAATCATGGCCAGGATCCGTTCTCTTTCCCTCCGCAACTCGTAAATAATCTGGATCAAATCCATATTTTCGTTCCGTTTTTACCGGACGAAAAAGGGCCATCCGGCGACGAAGTGGTATCCATAATATCGCGAGATCAGGACCACCATCAGTACTATTGCCACCAGTACGATCACAAACCATTTGAAGAATGTTTTCCACGGGAATTTGCGATTCTCGCGCCGCAGCACCAGCAGGTAGCTGGCGAAAATGCCCACGTAAAACAGGATGATCATCGGAGTGGCGAAAAGCGCCAGATTGAAAACGTCGCCTGTCGGCGTGATAATCGCCGCGAGGGTGACAATGGCGAGAATCGCGTAACGGCTGTGCCGCACGAGGAACGAGGGGCTGACGACATGCACGAGCGTCAGCAGGAACAGCAGAACCGGGATTTCGAAGATGACGCCGACGCCGAGCATCACGTCGACGAAAAGATCGTAATATTCGTTGACATTGACGCCGGGATCGATGCCTTTGCCGATGCCGAGGCCAAGCAGGAACTCAAGACCGTAGCGGAATGCGATGAAATACGCGAAGAGTCCGCCGAGAATGAAGAGGCCGGCGCTCGAAAGCACAAACGGGACAGCGAGGCGCCTTTCTCTCTTATACAGGCCTGGCGCGATAAATGCCCACACCTGATAGAGAACCCACGGCGAAGAAAGGAATACCGCAAACAAAATGGGCACCTTCATCCAGAGAATCTGGAAGGTATCCATGGGCGAAATCAGCTTCAGGGTGGGCGGATTGACGTGGAGGTCCGTGAGCGCCTTGCCGGCGGGCCCGAAAACGATATCCCAGAGCTGGTCGCTGAAGAACAGGCAGGCGAAAAAGGCCACGCCGATGCCGCCGATCGCGAGCAGCAGGCGGCGGCGCAGTTCTTCGAGGTGCTCCATGAAACTCATGCGCGCCATGCCCGCTTCTTCCTCTTCGTCGGGATCTGGCGGATCGGGAGGTTTCGGAGGTTTGGGCGGTTTGCCCGATCCTCCGCCGGCGCCCGGCGGGGGCGGAGGGGGAGGCGCGGGCGGCAGAGGCGGGGCGGCATATTCCGGCGCGGCCTCGAACGTTTCCGTGTAGCCGGTTTCCGAGCCAGCGGCTGTCTCCGCGGCGGGTTTCCCGGCCGGTTTGTCGGCCGGGTCCTCAAAGACCTGAGAAAAATCCGGCTCACCCAAATGACGGTTGTGCCACGCGTCGCTCGGGGCGGGACTGAGATAGGACGAAGGGTCGTCCGGGGGAGCCGGAGCTCCCTTCGGATCGTCGGAAGATGCCATTATTTCGTTAGCCGTGAACCGTATTCTGCACGGACTCGTGCGTCCCTGTTTCGTGGGCAGGAGTACCGTGTTCGCCAGTTGCCGCCGGCGCGGTTTCCGGCTCGTCCGCGTGTGCCGCGGGAGCGTCCAGATAGCCGCTCGCGATGGAGCCGGCTGCCGCTTCCAGTTGCAGAGCTGGTTTGGACTCGGCGCCCTCAGTTGCGGATGCGCCGTACGTCGATGGTGTGGTTACGGTGGTGGAATTGTACGAACCGCTGTACGCCCCGTTTTCGTCGTAGTACGACGGGTTGTAGGAAGAGTGTTCGTAATCGTAGCTGCTGGCCTGATATGTGGTTGCCGTCAGTTCCTGCAGTCCTGTCTCCCGCTCCAGGTTTTTCATTTCGCGCTCGAACGTCGTCTTCAGTTCGGACTGCGCGCGGCGGAACTCCGTCATCGCCTTGCCGATTGTTCTGCCCAGTTCCGGCAACTTCTTCGGACCGAACAGAAGCAGGGCCAGGATGAAGATGAACACCAGTTCCTGTGTACCCAGCGGACCCATGTTTAGAGAGTTACAACCTCCAACTCGTATTGTAAGCCACCCGGGGCGGTCGGAGGGGCTGGGAGAGCGTCGGCTACCATTGTCTAAAAGATGATTCAGACCCTCTTCGGCACCGTACCGCAGGAGCCGACGCTTCTTGAAAAACTCAAATCCGGCGTGCAGAAGACGCGCGACGGCCTGGTTTCGCGCCTCGAAGACGTCATTTCCGGCCGCAAGGAGATTGACGCCGATCTTCTCGACGAACTCGAATACACGCTCATCAGCGCCGACATCGGCGTGAAAACGACCGAGGAAATTCTCGAACGGATTCGCGAACGCGTGGATCGCAAGCTGGTGGGCGACGCCGCCGAGTTGCGCGGGCTGATTCGCGAGTACCTTCTCGAAGTGCTGCAGGCAAGCGACCGGCCGCTCGGCTATGTCGACGAGCCGCCGGCGGTGATCATGGTGGTCGGGGTGAACGGGGCGGGGAAGACGACGACCATCGGCAAGCTCGCCATGCACCTCAAGGGTGAAGGACACTCGGTTCTGCTTTGCGCCGCCGATACCTTCCGCGCCGCGGCCATCGAGCAGCTGGAAGTCTGGGGCCAGCGGACCGATACCGACGTGATTCGCCAGAAGACGGGCGCCGATCCGAGCGCGGTTCTGTTCGACGCGCTGCAGGCGGCGAAATCGCGCGGCGTGGATTACGTGATCATCGATACCGCCGGCCGGCTGCAGACCAAAACCAATCTCATGGCGGAGCTGGAAAAGATGAACCGCACGGCGGCGCGCGTGATTCCGGGTGCGCCGCATGAAGTGCTGCTGGTGCTCGATGCCACCACCGGGCAGAACGGACTGGAACAGGCGCGCAAGTTCACGGAAACTTCCGGTGTGACGGGGATCGTGCTGACGAAACTCGATGGCACCGCGAAGGGCGGGGTGGTGGTCGCGATCGCGCGCGAGCTTGGCCTGCCCATCCGCTTCATCGGCGTGGGCGAAAAAGTGGATGACCTGCTGCCGTTCGATCCCGAAAAATTCATAGAATCGCTGTTCACCGCGTGAAACCATGAGGACCCCGGCAGATTACATGCGCGAGGCGCTGGACCTCGCAAGACAGGGCGTCGGGCTCGCATCGCCCAATCCGATGGTCGGCGCGGTCATCGTGAAGAATGGCGAGGTGGTGGGGCGCGGTTCCTATCGCTGGGATGGGCTGAAACACGCCGAAATCCTCGCGATCGAGGAAGCCGGCGAGCGCGCGCGCGGCGCCACCATGTATGTCTCGCTCGAGCCACACGCCCATACGGGACGCACGCCGCCCTGCACCGACGCGATCATTGCGGCGGGGATCGCGAAGGTCGTCACGGCCTCGACAGATCCGAATCCGAAAGTCTCCGGCGCGGGCATCCGGCAGCTCACCGATGCGGGTGTCGAAGTCAGTATCGACATCGAGTTTCAGGCCGAGGCCGAGAAACTCAACGAACCGTTTTTCCATTTCATGCGCACCGGCAAGCCGCTGGTGACGCTGAAATCGGC
>Ga0187771_10001519_pt1 | contig 15545 bp, 15 predicted proteins | sample 0116_SJ02_MP15_1_FD_133139 | JGI IMG/M metagenome (GOLD analysis project Ga0187771, IMG submission 133139) | Tropical peat soil microbial communities from peatlands in Department of Meta, Colombia - 0116_SJ02_MP15_10_MG | ecosystem: Environmental > Terrestrial > Soil > Wetlands > Peat | place...
CGGCCGCGCTCGGGGTCCCCTACAAGAAAGAATAGGGGCTCTGTTCGCAATATATCTTTAAAGGGAGACGGAATTCGAGCCGTAAAGCTTGTCTAAGAAGAGGAAGAGCAGGGGACGCTCCAAAGGAGGAAAGGGAAGGAGCGACATCGTCTACTGCAGCAACTGCGGCGCCAGCGTCCCGAGGGACAAGGCAAAGAGGGTGACGACCCGTCTGAACCTCGTCGAACCGACCCTCGCGCGAGAGCTTAGAGCTGCGGGAGCGTACATAGCGGCCCCCACGGTCAATCGCTTCTATTGCATATCTTGCAGTGTTCATTATGGAATTGTGAAGGTTAGAGCGAAAAGCGAGAGACGGACCTGGTAGATTCACAACAACATCCAGCGCCTGCCTGATATCTCGCCACTGCGGCATTCCGATTTGACTCTTGCTATTTCACTTTCGACGAACTCTCCTCTTGGGCTCGGCCCCGGGTAGGAGGAAGAATCAGGCGGGAGAGGCGCTTCCTTGAAGCGAGGCCTCCTCTATAGGTCCACCCGTGAGCAAATCCCATCGCATATTCTCGCGTCTTCTCAATACTTGCACTGTGCTACGGGCTGCGGCGAAGGTGCCTGTGACGCGCTTATCATCGTCACGTTGTCCAGGTACACCGGCGTTATTGGCTGGTCGGCTATCGGGTTCCCGTTTTGCGTCGCTGATGAATTGTAGACGGGGACCTTCGAAATGCTGCAGACCACGCTCATCCCACCGATCACCTTACCGAAGATGGTGTAGTACCCTTCGAGCGCCTGATATGTAGACACCGTCTGGTTGTTTGTCAGGATGTAGAACTGGGACGTCCCGGTGTCCAGACCGCTGGTCTGGTTGCCCTGCCGAGCCATCCCGAGGTACCCGGCGTATTGGTGGAGCCAGGAGCAGATTTCCAGCGGGACGGTGTTATTGGACCTGCCCTGACCCCAGGTCGAGCGGGTGCTGTTCACGGCGTTCCTGGTATTCGGGTCGCCTGTCTGAATCACGAACCCCTTGATGATCCGATGCCAGACGAGATTGTCATAGAACCCGGAGTTGGCTAGGTTCTCAAAGTTGTTGACCGTATTCGGCGCGCACGCCGGAAAGAGCTCCACGTAGAACGCCCCCATGCTCGTTCCTATTTTCGCGTAGACGGGGGGTGGGCTGTAGATGTATGCGTCGTACACATAGTATCCTATGGCTCCGACGATCAGCACTCCCACGATGACGGCTGTTATCTTCCCCCAGGGGGGGTTGTTCTTCTTCCGCCGTCCGGGCTTGTCCACCAATTCGGGTTCTCAGGCTCGCCCGTTTCCGTAGAAATACGCTTCGGTATACTAGGCAACGACGCTTTCAGTGTGCAGATGAACGGCAACCGGGACACAACCTAGTCGGTCTATCGTCTCTCTCCATCTGATTTGATTCCATAGTCGACTTCAGGCGCGCTCCTATGGCTTCTGAACCCCCCCTTGTCTTGCATTATTCTCGAATCATTGCCTGGGATTCCTTCCACGCCACCGCTCTTCTGGTGGTGTACTTCACGACCTCTGCAAGAACCAAGCTAATGACTGCCAAGATGATGATCAGAGCGCCAGAGAGCGCCAACTGCAAGTTGTCTGCTGCGTCGTCCATCAAGCCCCCGATTCCAACCACCGTGAAAACCATTTCGGCAATGATTACCCCTTCAATCGCTCTTGATATGCCCAGCCGCAGACTCACCATTATGCTCGGCAAGGTTGCGGGAAGAATGATCTTGGTCAAGATTTGTGTCTGCGATGCTCCGTATGCCGCTCCGCAATCGACGAGCGAGCCACTGATATTCTTAACACCGCCATAGACGTTTATGATTACAGTGAATACTGTGATCAGAAAAGCGATAATTACGGAGCTTGTTGACGAGACTCCCGTCCAGTTCATCGTCAAGGGTACGAATGCTATGGCCGGAATCGAGTACCAGATATTGACCCATGGATCGCAGAAAAGATCCGCAATCAGGTACCTTCCCATGAGAACACCAATGGGGATTCCCACCATGACTGCCAAGGCGAATCCAATCAGAATGGACGTAATCGTGACCTGCAGTCCGGCAGCCAACAACCTCGCAAGGGGTGGATCAGTGAAAAGGCTGACGAGTGCTCTTCCGGTTTGGAGTGGACCGACTATCTCCCTGGAATTATTCACCTCCGCGGCTATCACCCACCAGACTGCTACAAAGATGATCAGGGTCCCTGGAAGGATGCCGTACCTCGCATAGGATGCTTTCATCTTCTTATCTCCCTGGAAAGGCTCTCGGTTTCTTTCCACCTAAACAATCGACGCTCCAAGATCTTTGGCAGCTGAAGAACCGCGATCCCCATCAGTGCTATCAAAAAGACAACCGCCATCATGTAGGGCGTATTGAGAACGTCTTGAAACGTCATCATCATTCCTCCGAGACCATTCCCGCTCATCAGTACTTCCGCTAGGACGGCGGCGAGGATGGCTCGACCCATCCCGATCCTCATCCCTGAGATAATATCCGGCATGGATGCCGGAAGTATGATTTTTGTTACGAATTGACTTTCAGATGCCCCGTAGCTCTTGCCAACCTCGGCGAGTGCGTTGCTCACATACTTCACTCCGTGATGAGTGTTAACGATAATTGTGAAAACAGTAAGGAGAAATGTGACGAAGACTTCGGCGTAGAAGTCCGCGCCGATGGCAAAATAGAGCATCGGAATCAGAATTACAATTGGAATCGAATAGGTCGCGCTTAGCCAAGGGTCGATCAGCACCTCGGCCGTCTTCCAGCGCCCCATGATCAGTCCGACTGGGATCCCCACAATGCAGGCGAGGACGAAACCAAACAAGATGGTAGCCAGGGTTTGCAGTATCGCGGCATCCGCACCCTGTATCCCGAGGATTCCACGTGGAAGATGGTTCTGAAGCAGCGCAATCAGGGCCCGCAGGACGGGAATCGGCCCCACGAGAATGAGAGATTTCCCCACGCCCAGAACTGCGACCTCCCAGAGGCCGAAAAACAATCCCAGGCTTGCGCAGAAAATCCCAAACCTGACCAAGAACGACATCGTGCCCGTAGACTTCATGGCCAACCTCGACTGCCCTTGTTCATGACTGCCATAGGATTGAACCCCGCCGTCGCGTGGAGTGCCTGTCCTCCAATGAAATGAGGAATGGCTTGTGGCCGTTCAGGAAATTAGACAAGCATTCAGTTGGATTGGGATGCGATCGAACCGAAGCCCCCCGCCTCCATGATTTCGTTCTCGAGAAACTTCCAGATTTTTTGCCACAGCCTTCCGTACTCAGGGTCAGATCGGATGTCGTAGGTCCAGCGCTCAGGGGGGAGATTCACGCTGACTATCTCCTTCACCCTCGCCGGGCGACCGCCCAAGAGCACGATTTCGTCTGATAGGGCGATTGCCTCGTCCACGTTGTGTGTGACAAATAGGGTCGTCTTCCGGACCGTGCCCTTTACGATCTGCAACAGTTGTTTTTGCAAAATCTGCCGCGTCTGCTCATCGACGGAAGCGAAAGGTTCGTCCATCAGGAGCACATCGGGATCAATCGTCAGGGCCCGCGCCAGGCCCACTCGTTGCTGCATGCCGGCGGATATCTCATGCACGTAATGATTCTCGAACCCCCTAAGTCCGACTATCCCGATGTACTTTCTTGCAACTCTCTCCCTTTCATTTGAATCGATGCCGCGCAGCTCGAGACCGAATTCCACATTCTTTAGTACTGTCCGCCACGGGAGCAGCCCAAACTGCTGAAAGACAAACCCCATTTTCGACGGCGGAGCGGTCACAGGCTCGCCGTTGAAGACAACTTTGCCGGAGTCTGGTCTGATCAGCCCGTCAATTATCCGGAAGAGGGTTGTCTTGCCACACCCTGACGGTCCGATGACACTTGTGAACGAGCCGCTCTTCAGCTCGAATGTCACTCCTCCCAGAACGTCGAATCTGTCGTCCTTCCCACTGATGGCGTCCTTCTTCGTGAACGATTTGGTGACTTCCTCTACCGAAATCAGAGACGGTTTTAATGCACTCAAGTGTTGCCCCCGCTGTATTTCCTGCGCTCGCAATCCAAATTTAAGCTGAAACGAGTCGAAATCTATATCCAAACTAGATTCCGAATAAATACGAATGTTGCATCTCCGGTCTGAGTTCTGTGAGCCTCAAGAAATACGCCCCAATCATGGTGGCCTGTATTCTAGTGGTCTCCATAGCGTCTGCCGCTCAGCTCACCTTGCCAGCCGCGGCTGGTGCAAACAGCGTCACCCTAAGAGTCGGCTATCCTGACTCGCTCGACGAAAGCGACGTTATGGATCTTTACGCCTTCCAGATCCTGTCCAATGAAGGCGTCCATGTGGTCCCCACGTACTACGACTCGCCCCCCTTGGCATACAAGGCACTGATATCCGGTCAACAGGACATCGCTTATGACGAAAGCGGGGGCTCATTCTTCACTGGGCAGCAAACGACCTGCGTGGGCGGTTACATGCTGTCGGGAACCTTCCTCGCCATAGTGGGAGATGGAATCACCAGCCCGTCGCAGTTGCTGGGCAAGACTGCAGAGGATTTTGGGCCGGGAACCATAATGAGATATTTGAACTACTACTGGTTCAAGGAGGCTGGAATAGCCGTCAACACGGACGGGCGTAGCCCGACCTCGGTCTATCTGAAGAATGGTGGTGAGAATATCGTGAGAGTGAACGACCTCATGAGCGGTGCTGCCCAGGAGATAGTCGTCGACGACTTCATCCTAGCTGACTTTGAAAGCCCAGCAATAAACAACACCGCCCATGGCGGCCCATACCATGTCCTCTTCTACTCCCCGAACAACTACTTCGATACCTGTTACGTGGTAGCCGACGACTGGTTGAGCGACGGTGCGAATCAGGGACTACTGGTAAGGTTCCTTGCGGCGCTCTATCAGGCTCAACGCTACTTCATTTCCAACCCCGATCTGTTCATTACTTTTGCGGAGCAGCAACTTCCCCTGGCACCCTCCGCGGAGATTCAATTCGCCTCGACCTTTTATCCTGGTCATTACACCTACTGGCCGTACGGGCTCTACAATCTTCAGGGCAGCCAGAGCTTGGGAGCGAAGTTTGTCGAGACGAGCGATTTCTTCATGACCGCGGGCGTTATTTCTGGACCCCTGGTGAATGGCTCCGTGAAGCCATACGGGATGATAAACAGGTATTTTGAGCTTAAGGCCCTCGAGGACATCGGACCTTACATCTACCCGAAGGAGTCCTGGGTTGACCCGACTTTCTCTGCCAATATTCAATCGTGGGCTCCGGCGTGGATGACAGGCTCTGAAAGTTCTGTTGTCGCCGCCTCTGCGCAGACTACGCCGTCCCAAATCTCTGCGGGGTTCGGGCTGGAGTTCCCCGGTGGGGGGTCCTCCTGAATGTTTTCAAGAATTGAAGGTGTCGGACTGGCTATTCTCATAGCGGGTGTCGCAATCGGGGTCATAGGGGTGACCAGACCATTCGCTTCGGTCTCTCAGCAACCCGTCACTCTCATCGATACCGCAATTACCGTAGACCCGAATGATTACGCGACTCAAAGCCTCATCATGACGGCCGGACAGACCATTCAGGTTGCGTTAAGAATCGACAATCAAACGGTTTTCACCTTCGACATCATGAACCAGACACAATACGAGGTCTGGTACAACTGTGCCCCCCGGTGCCACCAGCCGTTATTGGGTGGGAATGGCACTTACTACGAGCAAGCCAATGAAATGACCCCAACTCTGGTGAACGCCACAGTTTCTCCTTCGTCGCCGTACATGGCGCAATTCGTATCCCCATCAAACGCGACATACTACTTTGTGCTTGACAACTCCGTTGGTCCGACATGGAGGAACTACCTTAACCAAGATGCCTCGGGGTACACGGTAGTCCAACTAACACTGATTTCGATGCAGGCCGTGACGGATTATGCGGTAAACTGGTTGTTCGTCGGACTCGGTTCGGTGGTCATACTTGTGGGCGGGGCCATTGCAACGTGGCTGCCACATCCTAGACGGAAGTCGACCGAAGGGGCCCGAGAATCTTGATGCGGTTCCGGTTCGCCGACGCGCGCTTCCACCGTGGCATGGCGGTCCTCATCCTTCTCACGAGTCTTGTTCTCGCATCAGTCTCCTTTGTGCCCTCTGCAGGTGCCCAGACCTTAGTGACGACGATAGGCGTTGGACATTATCCCCTCGGCATCGCCTGTGACTCCTCGAAGGGTGAGGTCTACGTAGCCAACTATTATGATGCCACTGTTTCTGTCATCTCGGACATGACCAACACCGTGGTTACGACGATAGGCGTTGGATATGATCCCGCCTCCGTCGCATATGACTACGGCAGAGGAGAGATCTTCGTGACCAATGAGGCCAGCGGCACTGTCTCTGTCATCTCGGACGCAACCAATACCGTGGTCGCCAATGTGAGCTTGAAATTCGGGGCGGACCCCATCGCCTACGATTCCTCCAAGGGCGAGATCTTTGTGGCGAATGAAGCCTTCAATACCCTCTCTGTCATCTCGGACGCAACCAATACCGTGATCGCCAATGTGAGCGTAGGAAGGAATCCAATCGCCGTCGCCTACGACTCCGGCAGAGGGGAAGTCTTCGTGGCGAACGAAAACGACGGCACCCTCTCTATCATCTCAGACGAGAACAACAGCGTGGTAGCGACAGTGAGTGTGGGATACGGTCCCCTCGGCATCGCCTATGATTCCTCCAGGGGCGAGGTTTTCGTGACCAATGGTTTTGCCAACACCGTATCCATCCTATCCGATGTGACGAATGCTCTGGTCGCGACAGTGAATGTGGGATACGGGCCCACCGGCGTCGCCTACGACTCCGGCAGAGGGGAAGTCTTCGTGGCAAATAAGGACGACAGCTCCGTTTCGGTCGTCTCGGACACCGCCAACACCGTGGTCGCGACATTGAACGTTGGAACCTATCCCAACTCCGTAGCCTACGACTCCGGTAGGGGGGAGGTCTTTGTGACCGATGAAGTCACTAACGCTGTTACTGTCATCTCCGACGCTGCAAGCGTCGCGACTTCCACCACCACTTCATCGACCTCAACGGCCTCGACACCGACGACCTATACCACGACACCGACCACGACCACGACCACGAGCGCATCGGGGTCGACTACACCAACTACGACCATGAGTCAAACCACTCACACCACGACACCGACCCCTACAGCGACCACGAGCGCCTATGAATCGACTACAGGAACTACGACGGTAACCACCACCGCGGCCTTCACCACCTCTGCCGGTTCAGCCACTTCTTCTGGGGGTGCTTCGGTTGCGCCGTTTTATTATGTTGTGGGGGGCTTGATTGTGGTGGTTTTCGCCGGAACTTTGGTCTGGCTGTCAAGGCGTCAAAGGAAGCAACACATGGCTGGTTTCCGGAGTCGAGTCACAGACCTTGGGTCATCGGCGGCGCCAAATAGGGTCCGGTCGGTCAGGCACTGTGGGAAGGGGAGGGAGAAGTCTGGAATCTTGTTCGCGCCCATTCGAATGTTCTTGCCAAACCCTCGAAGAACGGCGTCGTCGGCTCCCAGCCGAGCGTCTCCTTGATGCGGCTCAGGTCGGGCGTCCTGTCCAGCGCCCCCGTAGGCTTCGAGGGGTCGAGCTTCGGCTTGATTTTCTTCCCTGAGAGACGGATGATCTGCTCAGCTAGTTCCATGACGGTGACCTCGTCCGTGCTCCCCACGTTGACCGTGAGGTTCCTCTTCTTGTCCACATAGCGAAGCAACCTGAAGAGGGCGTCGATCACGTCGTCGACATAGACGAAACACCGCCTCTGGCGGCCGTTCCCCCAGACCACGAAGTCCTCCTCCGGGTACCTGATTGCTTTCCTCATCAGTGATGCGATGACCTGGCTCCTGTCCGGCCTGACGTAGATGTTCACGCCGTAGGCATGGAATATCCTCGCCACACCGACGTGCACTTCAGGCATGTACGAGAGTTCCTTCTCGGCAATGTACTTCGACCACCCGTACCCTCCCTCGGGGTTCACCTTCGCCTCTGCGTCCTCCTCTCTGAATTTCACGCGGTTCCCAAGCTGCATGTCGAACGGGTATACTGAAACGCTCGATGCGTAGATGATGTTTCTGATGCCGTTCTCAGCGCACGCGCGGAATACGTTGGCGTCTATGGTGACATTGGCCAGCAGCGCTGCGAGCTCCCTCGATTGAGACCCGTGAAGGTATTCCACGCTCCCAACCTCGGCCGCGAAATGGAACACGGTTTCGACCCCCCTCAGCGAGCGCTTCGCGAATCCATAGTCCTTCAGGTCCCCCCTGGTGACTCTCTGCTTCACCCCCGCGTCCCTGAGGTTCTGGACGCTCCCCGCAGACATGTCGTCTATGATGGACATCTCGTGCCCTTCGTCGACGAGCCTCTTCGCGATGTGACTCCCAAGGAAGCCTGCCCCTCCCGTAACCGCGACCTTTGCCATGTGTGTCTAGGCGCCCTTCCTGCTAAGCTCTTTCAGGGTCCACTCGGCGGTGGCCCGGATCGCCTCCCTCGGGGGGGTCTTCGGCCTCCACCCGAGCCGCTTTATTCTCTCCACGGAGAGCTGAACGACCGGGTTGTCCCCCTTCCATCCGCGGGGGCCGCCGGTGTACTTCCTCTTAACGTCCTTGAGGCCCATTACGTCTATCACTATGTCCGCCACCTCGTCGACGGACGTCCGCTCCCTCAGACCGAGGTTGAATATGTTGACGGGGGAGGAGCTCCTCTCGTATCCGAGCATCACTCCGTCCACGCAGTCCCTCACCGAAAGGTAGTCCTTGATCTGCTTCCCGTCTCCCAGTATCTCCAGTTCTTTCGGGTTCTCCGTGAGCTTGTGCTCGAAGTCCCATATCGCCCCTCGCCTGCACCGCTCCCCAAGCACCGTCCCGAACCTAAACGCCCAGAGTTTCATCGGCCTGAACTGGACGAAAACAGATGCGAAGGCCTCGCCCGCCAGCTTTGACGCCCCGTAGAAGGAGGTCTGGATGCCCGAGTAGTCCTCAGGTGTGGGGGTGACCTCGGCCTCGCCGTAAAGGGCAGAGGTCGAAGCGAAGACGAAATCCTGGACGCCGTTGTCCGCAGTGGTCCGCAGGACGTTCATCGTGCCCATCAGGTTGTAGTCGAGGTCAGCCGCCGGATTGTCCGCGCTGACTCTCATGAGGGCGTGGGCCGCCAAGTGGAACACTGCGTCGCACCCTTTCGAAACCCGGGCGAGGGTCTTCGGATGGCGGATGTCTCCGTCCGCCACCACGAGCCGCTTGTCCCCCCTGTGTTGGAAAAGGTTCGACCGCCGGCCGGTTAGCAGATTGTCAAGAACAACGACGTTCCAATCGTCCGCAAGCAAGCGGTCCACCACGTGGCTTCCTATGAAGCCGAGACCACCTGTGACCAGAGCTTTCTTCATCGAATGGGGCGGCGCCTCAAACGGTGATTAAAGGTGTCGCATGGTGGTGATGGCTGCAGAGACCCGAGAACTGCGTCCTTACTTCTTGGTGCTGCGTCTCTGCTTTGGAGCCACCCTAAGGGAGGTCCCACTGCCATGCATCGCGAGGAACTCCTGCCACGCCTTGTCGAACTCCTCTCGTGTCTCCTCGGTCCTCTTGTTGAACGGCATCTGCCTGAGAATCTTCGTGGGGATGGTGACGACGTGCGCGCCGGCCGCGAACGCAGAAGCGACGTCTTCTGGGGTCCTGATGCTACCTACGATGAGCCGCGCTTTAAGGAGAACTTTCCAAGTGGAGGACTTTGTAGACTAGACTTGACCCGGGCTCTGCGTGTGCTGGGAACTAGGGAGGAACAAGTTGTTCTTGGCGACGAACTCCTTCCATGCATCATCGAATTCATTGATCGTCTCTTCAGTTTTTGGATGGAAGACCATCTGGCGGAGGACCTTCGGAGTTATGGTGGCGATGTCCCCGCCCGCCGCGACTATCTCCTCAACATCTTCCGCTTTTCTTATACTTCCGACGATAAGTTCAACCCCGCCGTGCTTCCTAAGGAAAGGGGTTATGTCGCGTATTGATTTGACGGGGTCAAGACCTGCATCCCGGGCCCTGTTGAAGAACAGGCTTACGTAAGTCGCTCCCGCCTTCGCGGCAAGAAAGAGTTGGTTCGTGGTTACCATAACGGTCATGTTGGTCCTGATCCCCTCGTCATGGAGGCGTTTGACGACTTTAAGCCCAGTCGCGTTTTTGTCCATGGCCACCTTCACGACCACGTTCTTGTGCCACTTCGAGTACATCTTGGCCTCCGCAACGAGCTCGTCGAACCCCTTGGTCGTTGTCTCGACGGAGACGGGCCAGTCTTTCTTCATCTCGCATATGTCCAACACCCGCTTCTTGAAGTCCACGTTCCCCTCGCTGAGGAAGATCTTCTGGTTTGTCGTAACGCCGTCACCTATACCCCAGGAAAGAAATTCGCGGATCTCATCCGCGCTTGCGGTGTCCAAGAATATCTTCGTCAATGTCGGATTTACAGGATTCGACATGCTGAGGATATGAAGGTTACGGGACGCTCAGATCAAGCCGGAGGGTAGTACTTTCAGCTCACCCTCTGCTCCCGTTTCGTCTATTCGTGTCCTTGGCTTAATTAGGAACATTTCTCTTTTGCAAGAAACCGAGGGCGGGGCTGCCTGAGACACGCTGCAAGAACCTTTTTCGATGACAGGAAGTCCTGCCTTTATCGCTTGAGATAGGAGACGAGACTTGAAGTGGGCAAGTCTCCTGAAATCAATTGGAATGGCGACTTCGCCCAGGTTATCTCGGGAGGGTTGCTTGGGGACGGGTGCATGTCCCTTCAAGGTAGGGCCATAACCCCAACGTACGAGGAGACTCACGGATACCGCCAGCGGGACTACATCCTGTGGAAGTGCCGGGTCCTCGGAGGGTCGAGCAGAGACGCGACTTACTTTGACAAACGAACAGGCCGCTTCTATCTCAGAAGCTACATGTGGGTTATCGATGACCGAAACCAAGCCCTTTACGCCTTATTCTATCATCGAGGAAGGAAGGCTATCACGTACCGTGCACTGAGTCACATGAACGAGTTGGGCCTAACGGTACTTTGGCTGGACGATGGCTCAACGAAGCTGCACGATGGCAACGGAAAACTGAGCCTCCAAAGCTTCCTTCCCAACGAGAATCGGTTGATTATGAGGTGGCTTGAGAGACAGTATGGAATAGAATCGGTGCTAACGTGCGAGAACGAAATCTTCTTCAATTCAAGAGAAATGCCCAAGCTCCTGTCTTGCGTTTATCCCGTTTTCAAGACTTGGCACTTTCCTGCGTGTATGAGTTACAAGATGGGTTTTATGGAGCCTCAGAATGCCCGGGCGATTGAAGAGGCCAAGGAGGCTCGGCGCTCGAGGGATCGAGCGCAGTACAGAAAGGTGATGATGGACCCAGTTCGGAAGGCAAAATTGCACGAAACGGTGAAGAAAGCCAGATGGCGTAGAATGCAGGACCTCGAGTATAGGCGTAAGTACAACGAGTATCAGAAAGAGTACATGCGGATGAGAAGGGCCAGGCATGCGCAATAGAGCGATTCTACTCGATAGGGACGGTGTGATAAACGACCTCGTGTACGACAAGCAAGAGGGGCGCTCGTCCAGCCCCGTCTCGTCGCGGGAGCTCAGGGTCTTCCCCTTCGTCGCCGAGGCTGTCAAGAAACTGAAGGACATGGGCTACCTTGTAATAGTCATCTCGAACCAGCCGGGGGTCGCCAAGCGCCAGTTCACCCGTGCAGACCTCAAGAGGATGAGCTCCAAGATTCGAAGAGAGCTATCTTCCAAGGGGACTTCGCTCGACGGCGAGTACTACTGCCTGCACAGTCCCGACGGTCTGGTCAAAGGGCTCCGAGTGACGTGCGACTGCAGGAAACCAAAGCCGGGGCTGCTATTGGAAGCGGCCAAGGAAAGGGACATCGACCTCGGGATGTCCTACTTCGTCGGAGACGGCCTGATCGACGTGGAGGCGGGAAGGAACGCTGGGTGCAGGACAATCCTCGTCGGCCACATGACCACCTTCCTTTCAAAGATGATGGAGGAGAGGGATGCAACCCCGGACTACGTGGTTCACACACTGAAGGACGTGCCCGCCCTGCTTTCGAAGGTAAACCCTCAGTAGTGCGTTCCCGGGGCCTTGGATATCAGCGCCCGGAGCTGTTCACTCATCAGGTGGGTCAGCACTAGGTGCATCCCTTCCACGTGCGGTGTTGACTCCGCTGGAACCACGACGCAGGCGTCAGCAGCAGTCTTAAGCACTCCGCCGTCGAAACCGGACAGACCAACGACCTTCCCTCCATTGTCCTTCACGTATTTCACGGCCTTCAGGAGATTCTGTGACCAGGGCCCAGCCTTGTCGCTTCCGGACCCGCCGTGCACGCTTATCGCCACGAGCACGTCGCCCTTCCTGAAGAAGTTCCTCAACTGCTCGACGTAGACCTCTCCCCAGCCGTTGTCGTTGGTTAGGGCGCTCATCAGTGGTATGTTGTCAACGAGGGCGAAGGCCCTGAACTTCCTCTCAGCCTCGTCGGACACCCACTTGTTCAGGTCGCATGCGAAATGGGTGCTTGTTCCCGCGCTCCCGCCATTCCCTATCACAAACACCTGACTGTCGTTCTTCCAGGCATCATACAGGATGGAAATCGCTCTATCAATGTCCTCTCTGTTGAGTTCGGAGGCAATCTTCGAAACTTCAGAGAGATACTCGTCTGTGCGGGCCAATTGGAGAGTTCGCCCCTTTGGGTTCGGCTATTAGGTTTGTGGTCGGATGAGAGACCCCCTCTGGGCACCCTATGCTTGGCTTCCGCCTACGGGTTATATCTTGGCCCAATCGGACTCCCGTCGGGGCTGATACATCCCGGTTGATTGTCTCGAGGACCCCGTTCAGGCTGTCTCTCGGCGGCGGGGGGACCGACCTGCCGGCCTACTACACGAAGTTCGGAGGATTCTTCGTGTCCGGGGCAGTGAACAGGTACATGCACATAATCGTAAACGACAGGTTCGAGCCGGGCATCAGAGTGAGTTACTCCCAGACGGAAATCGTGCAGTCGGCAGATTCCGTGCGGCATCCCATCGTCCGTGAGACCCTGAAGCACCTTGACTTCAAGGACAGGATAGAGATAGTCTCGCTGGCTGATGTTCCGGCCGCAACCGGCCTGGGTTCTTCAGGGAGCTTTTCCGTGGGGTTGCTCAACGCCCTTTACGCCCACAAGAAGATGACCAGGACGCCCAAGGAGGTGGCCGAAGAGGCATGTCACATCGCCATGGTCCGGCTTCACGAACCTTCGGGGAAGCAGGACGAATATGCGGCAAGTCTCGGGGGAATCCGGTCCTACGAGGTAGACAGGGAAGGCAGGGTCACCCCCAGAGAGCTGAAGATCTCCCCCGAAACGCTGGACGAGCTTGAGCATGGCATCATGATGTTCTACACTGGGATGAAGAGGAACGCCAACGACATCCTGCGTGCTCAGCGTGACAAGGTGTCTTCCGGCGAAGACGGGGCGGTCGAGAAGATGCATGCCATCAAGTCAATCGGGCACGAGAGTATGGACGCCCTCGAGTCTGGAAACCTCAGACGCTTCGGGGAGCTCCTCGACGAGCACTGGAAGGTGAAGAGGGGGGTCACAGACGCGATGACCACGGAAGGCATCGATCACTGGTATGCTCTGGCGAGGGGGGCCGGTGCCCTCGGGGGCAAGGTCGTAGGCGCCGGGGGCGGGGGGTTCCTCATGCTCTACTGTGAGGAGGGAAGACAAGCTGTGAGGGCGGCTCTGACAAGAGAGGGGCTCGTCGAGATGAAGTTCAGGTTCGACTTCGAAGGAAGCAAGGTAATCTACAACATCTGACGGCTGATGGTTTGGCACACATGCAGGCTGTGATACTGGCCGGAGGCCTGGGGACAAGGCTACGGCCCCTGACAGAGGCGGTCCCGAAGGCCCTGATTCCAGTGAGGGGCAAACCGTTCGTGGATTACCAGCTCGACCTCCTGGAGAAAAGCGGGGTAGACGAATTCGTCTTCTGCGTCGGGCACCTGGGGGAGAAGATCGAAAGGCACCTGGGGGACGGGAGCGACTACGGATGCAGGATTCGGTACAGCTTCGACGGCCCTCGTCTCCTTGGCCCTGCGGGGGCTCTGAAGAGCGCGGAACGGCTCCTACGGGACCGGTTCTTCGTAACCTACGGAGACGCCTACCTCCGGGCCCCCTACGGCGACATTATGGAGACTCTCGGTTCTTCCGGCAAGCTCGCCGTCATGTCTGTCTATAGGAACGAGAACAGGTTGGGAAGGAGCGACGTCGTGGTAAGAGGGGGAGCCGTTGTACGGTACGACAAGAAGAACAGGGTCAGAGGGATGGACTGGATCAACTACGGCGTGAGCGCCCTCAAGAAGGAGGCGCTGGTCCTCGTACCGGAGGGAGAGTTCTGCGACGAGGAGGCATTCTATGGGTCGCTGATCACGCGCAAGGAACTCCTTGCGTTCGAAGTTAGAGAGCGCTTCTACGAAATCGGGACCCCGGCCTCCCTCGCCGAGTTCGAAGCTTTCATGGGGAAGGAGCGCTAGGGTGCACCATCATCACGCCCACTCTGACGCTTTCAGGCCGTGCTGCGGATGATTTCCGCGCACCTCTCAACCCCCCTGTACCTCTTGGAGACCTCGGAGACCGCCCCGAGGCTCTTGACATAGGACGGGTCTCCAGCGCACTTCTCGATTGATCCCATCAGGTTCTGGGGAGTGAGTTGTTCTGCCCTTATCATGACACCCAGGCCGAGCTTCTCGAACTTCTCTGCGTTGCTCAGCTGCTCGGGGTGATTGTGGATCGGAACCAGCACAGCCGGCTTGACGTGGTCAATACACTGGCCGATGGTGCTGTGTCCAGCCCTGGCTACGATAACGGTGGAGAGTTCGAAGAGCTCGTCCTTGATCGGACACCAATCGAAGAGCCATCCACCGCCGGAGAGCCTCCGGGGTTCACGGGAGCCTCCCGAGTATCCCATCGAGATGACGAGATTGAAGCTCCGCGTAATCAAGTCAGCGGATTTCAGGATCGTTTCCGCGAATCTCTCCTTCGTGACGTCCGGCCCGCTTATCTGGCAGAAGACAAGGGGCCTGTTGTCCAGGCCAAGGTCCTCCTTCGCCCTCCTGACCTTCGCCGGGGACGCATCCACTATGGGCGCCGTGAATCCCACGAACTCCACTATGGATGAGACCTCAGAGCCTGCTAGGTTTTCTTCGCCAATTGTGTATGGGGGAGGGAGGTCGGTCATGAGTACCCTCCCACTGAGTGACCACATCAGACCAAGGACGTCCCCGGCGACACGCTCGTAGAACCTGCCCATCCTCCCCCTGAATCTGGGGGGGAACAGTATCTTGAACTGGTTGAGCATCGTGATGACGGGATACCCCGTGGACCAGGCCGCCAGGAGGGCGGAAAGACGGGAGTCGGAAACCACCAGCGTCGGACCGAAGTCCCTGATTGCCCTCCGCTCGAACGCCAGC
>Ga0187771_10001520_pt1 | contig 15545 bp, 12 predicted proteins | sample 0116_SJ02_MP15_1_FD_133139 | JGI IMG/M metagenome (GOLD analysis project Ga0187771, IMG submission 133139) | Tropical peat soil microbial communities from peatlands in Department of Meta, Colombia - 0116_SJ02_MP15_10_MG | ecosystem: Environmental > Terrestrial > Soil > Wetlands > Peat | place...
GGCCGGGCGGCAAGCGATAGGTGCGATCATACCCTTCTGATTCTGTCTCGGGATTGAAGCCGACGGAGACGATCGCAACATCCGCCATGCCGGCAATCTTCTTCACCTCCGGCAAAAGCATTTCTTCCACCGGAACAACACCGAGGCTGGCTCCGATTTCTTCCGACTGGGTCAAGTATTCGAAGCGGATAGCCACCGGCTTGCCTGCAGTCAAGTCGAGGTCCGCGGCCTTGGCAGCCTGGCCCTCGCTCGATGGCTGCTCCAGTGCGAAGTTGTTGTCCACGTAGAGCCGATAGGCATCGCGACCGCCAGCCACGGCGATGAAGCGGTGCGGCCCGGAGGTCTTGGGAAGGTAATAGCCCGTCCAGCGCACGCTCCGGTTGTTTTTCAGGTTGGGCGTCCAGCGGGGTCCCGACCAACGATCGAGGTTGGGCACGGTGCGCACATGCTCAGGTTGACCTTCAAAGCTATCGTTGGAGAACTCCTCTTGCTCGAGGCCGGCGTGCTTGCCCTCCTCATCGATCCAGAAGACAGGGCGACCGCCGAAGATCCCGCCACCAGCGGAGAAGATGTCGCGCACGTCCTTGACGCCGCGGCTCCACAGAACTTTTGTGCCCGTTCCCAGCGCGTCACTCAGCCCGGTCAATGGACTGACCGGCGCGAACGCAGTGATGATGGCGCTGCCGCCGGCGGAGGTTACGGCCGGATAGGCATTCGGACCAATGATGGCAATTGTGTGAACGCGGTGCGTGTCGAATGGCAACAGGCGGCCTTCATTCTTGAGCAGTACGATCGCCTCCTCGGCTGATCCGAGAGCGGTTTCGCGGGACTGTTGGCTGTAAAGAGGGATGCTCAAGTCGGCTTGGTCACGATCAGGCCACCCGTACTCGAGCGCAATGCGCAAAATTCGGCGGACCTTATCGTCGATAGTTGCGACCGAGACTTTCCCGGATTGGACGGCGGGCAGCAGGGTCGCCCGGTTCATGAATAGCCCCCAGGGCATCTCGAGATCGAGTCCGCTATTGGCCGCCGCCACGCCGTCGTAAGTGGCAAACCAGTCCGACATCAAAATGCCGCGAAATCCCCAGTCCTTCTTCAAGACTTCGGTGTTCAAGAAAGTATTCTGGGTGGCGTGCTCGCCGTTGAGGAGGTTGTAGGAGTCCATGACCGCGCCGACGTGACCTTCTTTGACGGCCGCCTCAAAAACCGGCAGGTAGATCTCGCGCAGCGTGCGCTCGTCGATGATGGAATTGACGTTGTGCCGGTCGTACTCGGAGTTGTTTCCGGCGTAGTGTTTGACGGTGGCGACAACGCCCCGGCTCTGTACGCCTTGAATGTAGTGGACGGCGATGCGCCCAGCGAGATAAGGATCCTCGCCGTAATACTCAAAGTTGCGTCCATTCATGGGCATGCGGTAAATGTTCACGCCTGGACCCAGGAGAAAGTGTACGCCCCGAGCCCTTGCGTCCTGCCCGATGGCCGCGCCAACGCGGCGGGCCAGCGCAGTATCCCACGAGGCCGCAAGTCCAATGCCGGCAGCATAGCCCGAAGTCGTGCCCCAGCTGCGGGCACCCATCGGTCCATCGGACATCTTGAGCCGAGGCTGTCCGATTTCCGGAGTGGCGCGGATGAACAACCAATCCTCTCCCCCAATGAGGTCGATCTTTTGTTCCAGGGTCAGCTTCGCCAGCATGGCATCGACGCGGCGGTCGATGCCCGTGGCCGCGGTCTGCTGCGCGGCGGCGACTACGGCAAACAAAGCGGTGGCGATAGATAGCGATAAAAGCGAAATAGTGAGACGCCTCGAGCATTCGTAGGCTCCGATTTTCATTGTACCCCCCGACTGCGCGCCGGCCGGCTTCAGGCTCCGCCGATGCTCGGACGGCCCGGAAGCGTGCCCCTTGGCGACGCAAGTGCGACGGCCAGGTGCGCGGTCATCATCAGTAGATCTGATCTACAGCCGAGCTTGGACACCCGGCTTGCCGAGAGTGTATACCAAGAACCGGTGCCCCTCGAAGATTTTGGGTCGGAGAATGTTGAGTGCGTACCGCCAACCGTCATGCCTGTCCGGCTTTTGGCGGACCGAAGCTCCGGGCTGCCTGATGCTTCAAGCCTCCTGCCGTGTCAGCGCTATGATTCGGTGTGATTCAAGGAGCGCGAATGCGGCGGTCGTGTTACAATTACGTTCTTGTGCGTCCATTCCACTTGCTAAGGGAAGGCAGAGTCTGATGAAGAATAAGAGTGTGGGACAAACGTGTTTGGCAATTATCATGCTGATGGGGATCGCGATCTGTCCGGCTGGCGCCCAAGAGTCTCCCGGAACGGCGGCGAAACCTGCGCCAACGCCGACTGCCCCTCCTGCCGGTCCGGCGAAAAGTGCGGCCCCGGCGCCAACCGAATCCCCCGACACCGTCGTCCTGAAGGTGGGAGCCGCCCAGGTGACCAAAGGCGATCTTGATTTTCTGATCTCCAATTTGAATCCGCAGGGTCGGCAAGCTCTGGCGCTGCATGGCCGGCGGCCTTTCGCCGACTGGTATGTAAATTCGCTGGTGTTGTCGCAGGCCGCAGAGAGCGATCACTTGGAGTCCGTACCCGAAGTCCGCCAGAGGATTGAGTTGCAACGTCAGCAGTTACTCGCCAGCGCGGAGATGGAGAAACTTAGGAAAGAGGTTCAGCCCAGTCCAGAAGAGATCACTCAATATTTCATGGCCCACCAGCCCGACTTCGAGAGAGTGCAGATGCGCCAGTTCCTGGTGCGGAAAAGGCCGGAGGGCTCCAAGGCGACATCCGCGGGGTTGACTGCGGAAGAAGCGCGCGCCAAGGCGGATGCCATTCGAAAGGCGGTCACCGACGGCACGGACCTGAAGAAAGTGTCGGAACAGTTCGGCGTTCCCAATGTCGTGTTAATCGATATGGACCCGCGCCCGATTCGACGCCACAGCCTGCCGCCCGCCATGGATGAAGTGGCGTTTTCGCTCAAGGATGGCGAGGTCTCTCCGCCTATCGATATGCCTCAGGCCATTGTCCTTATTCAAGTTTCCGGACACGTGCACCCGGAACAGAAAGAGGTTGCCGCGGAAATCGAAAGCACGTTGCACCAGCAGAAGCTAGAGGCCAAACTGGAAGACCTGAAGAAGAAAACTGGCGTTTGGATGGACGAACAATACTTCAACGCCCCGCCGGCAAAGCCCCCGGTTCCAGCCGCGCCTCCCGCTGGACCTGCTCAGGGGACTCCGGGGCCGCGACCCCCCGGGACCGTACAAGCCCCCAAGCAGTAAAGGGCGGTGGGAAACGAGACGGAAGCACTCATCCTGCAAGGGCATGCCCCACCCCACCCTTTGGCTATTTCCCCAGGAACGCGAACGAAACCCAGCACGCGTGGCAACTGCATTGAGATTCTTCTGTCGACTCTGGCTGCTGTCCGGAAATTTTTTTCTCGCCTAGCCCCCCGAAGGATTTTTTGGCAACAAAAAAATCTTTTCAACAGACCTGTTGAAAAGTTTGTGGAAAAGGAGGCTCGAAATTAATTTAAGAGTCCAAATTTGAGTAGCTTTGTGCTCTTTGCACCAATGTGTAGCAATTGTTGCGCGCCGGTTAAGCTAGTGCCGAGCAGCCCTGGAGATCAGAATTACCTTGCGAAGAAAGACAGCCTGGCATTGGAAGGGACAGGATTTGGCAATCAAGTTGCCACGTTACGCTTCGCCTTGCTCCGTGCTAGCGTGCGCAAGAAATTGCGGCAGGATTATATTTGCGGCTGGGGTTTCTTCAGCTTGATTTCGATGACTTGATCGTCCTGTTCAATTTCAAAATCCTTCCCGAAAGACTCGTGGTGTTCGGCGGTCACCATCAACCGAATGGTGCCCTTGGGAATGTCCAGGAATTTGTACCGGCCCTGAGGATTCGTCTTGGCGGTGTACGTGGTTGGGCGGGACCGTTTGAGTTTGAACTTGTTCCCCGGCTCCCGGAATTGGAAGGTCAAGTGCGCCTGGTTGATCGGTTGACCAGTCTCAGCATCCGTGACCACGATCTGAACGCTGGTGCGATCCTCCGGCGAGGGAGTCGCCGTCAGCATAGGCGCGACCAGAAGGCCGCAGGCAATCCCGAACCCCAGGAGCCAGGGCCACCTTATCATTCGAAGTCCGAGCATGTTAGGGCCACCTCTCTTCCAGCCGAATGGCTTCGGCGTTGTCGCAACCGGAGAACTGATCACGGCCTTGACGCGCTGCGTGGCGCCATTATATCAGAGGCCCGGTTTATTGCCGATTGCCGATTGATAATTGCCGGTTGAGTGAAGGCGAAGACCGAAACTCGAAAATCGACGACGGTTTCTGCCCGCGAGTTTCCAGTTTCGAGTTTCGAATTTCCTGCTTTGCGCCAATCCTCAATCGGCCATCAGCAACTGGCAATAAGGCGACCGCGCTCCCCGCTCAGCGTTGACTTAGTCCAACTTCTCCGGTAACTTACCCCCCGCAGCGTACTGCCGACAAGAAGCACACCTCGGAGGAAAGTCATTATGGGGTTCTCGACTGACGCGATTCACGTGGGACAACAACCTGACCCAGCCACCGGCGCCATCATTGTCCCCATCTATCAGACGTCCACGTTCGTCCAAGAGGAACTGGGCAAACACAAGGGATACGAATATGCCCGCACGTCGAACCCTACCCGGGTCGCACTGGAAAAAAACCTCGCCTGCCTGGACAGAGGACAATTTGGATACGCGTTTGCTTCCGGGATGGCGGCCATCAACGCCTTGATGACGTTGTTCAAGTCGGGAGACCATGTGGTCGCCGGTCACGACCTTTATGGCGGAACGTTCCGTCTTTTCGAGCGAGTGCTGAAGGATTTCGGGCTCACCTTCAGCTATGCCGATACGACCCGGCTCGACGCGATTGAGAAGGCCCTCCGGCCTGCAACCCGTCTGATTTTTATTGAAACGCCCACCAATCCCATCATGCAGATAACGGATATTGCGGCCGTCGCGCGGTTGGCGCGCCAACAGGGAATCCTGTTGGCCGTGGATAACACCTTCATGAGCCCTTATCTCCAACGACCCCTCGAACTGGGCGCGGACTTCGTCGTTCACAGCACGACAAAATACCTGAACGGACATAGCGATGGAGTAGGGGGCGCCGTAATTTTGAAGGATGCCGCCCTCGCCGAGCGATTAAAGTTCATTCAGAATGCCGCCGGCGCCGTGCTGGGGCCGTTCGATAGCTGGCTCGTCCTGCGGGGTGTGAAAACCCTCGCCTTGCGGATGGAGCGGCACAGCCAAAACGGCCTCCGCGTTGCTCAGCACCTCGAACGCCACCCGAAGGTGAAGAAAGTTCATTATCCCGGCCTGTCCGCCCATCCTCAACACCTTCTGGCCAAGAAGCAGATGCGCGGCTTCGGTGGAATGCTTTCATTTGAGACCGGATCTTTGGACAATGCCAAGACCGTTCTGAAGTCGGTACGCTTATGTTCGCTGGCGGAGAGCCTGGGTGGCGTCGAAACTCTGATTTCTCACCCCGCCACCATGACCCACGCCAGCGTGCCCCCCGAACAAAGACAACGGCTGGGCATCACCGATGGGCTGGTGCGAATTTCCGTGGGCATCGAAGACGTCGAGGATTTGATCGCCGACCTGGACCAGGCGCTGGCCAAGATCTGATTGTCAATTACGCTTCCGAAAACGCAGGCACGACGGCGGGGCGGCGCAGGCGGACGGAAACCACGCGCAGGAGAAGCAGAATGAAAAGGACTTGCAAAGCCAGGCCCACGTAGATGCCCGGTGAGACGCTGGGTTGAATCCCTCGGGTATCAAATGTGCCGTAAGGCGTCAGGCCTCCCAACAGAAAGCGCCCTTTCTCGCTGGACATAATAGAGACCACCATCACAACAACACCGGCGGCCGCGTAATAAAGCCACAGATAGAGAAAACCCTTCACCACCGGCCGCGTCATCCGAGTCAAAATTGCCCATTGAAGAAACAGAATATCCCGGGCCGTGAAGACCAGGAAGACCAGAAGCCCGAGAGCAGCAGTTCCGAGATGCCATTGGTCCAGCGGGAGGCTGCCCCGCAGGCCGAAGGCCTCTGCGGCGAGCAAAGCATAAGCGATGATCGCGGCGGGAATCAGCCACGGCCACGGCGGACCTGACTCGGAGAGGTAGGGCTCCTCGCCCGCCGCATGTTTTCTCCACCAAACCTTCAGTTTCTCCCGCGGCGCAAGCATGGCGATGCCAACCACCAAAAGAATGACCGCGTTTATCACCATCGCCATGATGGAGACTTCCTGGGGAGTGACGGATCCAAACTTCGCCGCGGTGGTAACCTTTTGCGGGTCCAGGAGGGCGTAAAAGAGGATGTTCAGAAACGCGGCAAAACCGACGGCCTGCCAGCGCGAGAGAAGCCGAATCTGCTCGATGTCCTTCTTGATGTTGCGATGCAGCATCAAAACGAACCAGGCGCCAAACAGCCCATAGAGCAGCAGCGTAACTGCGACGAAAGAAACTGGCTTTCCAAAGAGCGTGGGCACGACAGCCGCCAAATCCGTGCGCGCTCCATGGACTCTCAAAAGAGCCGGGAAAATGCTGATGGCGCCAAATCCAGGGAAGGGTGTCTCGGCAAACCCGAACCCGAGCGCCACGGGAATAATCGCCAGCAGGCCCACGGACCGGGCGCTCGAGCCTTCAAGCTGCATCGAACACCAGAGGCTCATCACGCTCACAAACAGCGCGGCCGCTGCCAAAAGGAGATAAGTCCAAAGTAGCGTGGGCGGCGAATAGCCGCCCAAGATCCCGAGCACGATGGAAACCGGTAGCGTGCAGCCCACTGTGAAGTAAGCTTGAATCGGGACGCCCAGAACTTTCCCCACCGTCAGTTCGCCGGCTGTTAGACGTGTGGTTCTCAGGAAGTCGTAGGTCTTCAGCTCACGTTCGCGCGCGATGGCGTGACCGCACGCCGAGGCGCACCAGAAAATAAGCACGACGTACTGGATGCCCATCAGCCAGAGATAGTAATCTTTGAAGAATTCCTGTGGCCCGCTGTGCTCGCCGCTCCAGGCTGAGAGTCCCACCAGGCTGCAAATCACCAAGGCCAGCGCCGCCGAACTCAGGGCGCGTGCCGGGCGCAGTTCGGCGCGCACGTACCGCACGAATTCAGGATTTCGCCAGAAGCCCACTACATCACCTCGTTGCGTGAAAGCTTCAAGTACAGGTCTTCGACCGTTTGTTTCACTTCCCCGAATGAAACCACGCGGACGCCGGCCGTCACCAAGTCGCGCAGGACTTCCGCCAACTCTTCCTCCGAACCCGCGAACTTGCAGACCGCTTCCGACCCGCGTGCCAGGACACCGGAAACTCTGCTGTCCTCCGCGAGTTTGGATTGCACCAGGCTGTCCGCGTCGCCCACCCAACTCAGTCGCACGACGCGGTAATGGCTCTCGGCGGCGGTGATTTCTTCGATCGTCCCGCTGCGCACCATGCGCCCTTTCTCCATCAGGCCAATGGAAGTGCAGAACCCTTCAAGCTCGGTGAGGATGTGGGAAGAGATGAGGACTGTTGTGCCTTCTGCGCTCATCGAGCGCAGCAGATTCCGCAAGTCCAGGCGCGCCTTCGGGTCGAGCCCGGAGGCCGGCTCGTCGAGCAGGAGCACCTTGGGCTTATGGATCACGGCGCGCGCGATTCCCAAGCGCTGCTTCATACCGCGCGAGAGGCCTTTGATCATCGCGTCGGTTTTCACTTCCAGACCTACCTCGTGGATGACCTCATCGATGCGCGCGGGAATGCCGCTCTCCGGCATTTTGTAGGCGTGGGCAAAGTAGTCGAGATACTCCCAAACTTTCAAGTCCTCATAAACGGAGAAGAAATCCGAAAGGTAGCCGATATACTGCTGGGCGCGTTCGGGCTCCTGGTGAACGTCCACATTCGCCACGTGCACCTTGCCGCCCGTGGGCTCGAGCAACCCGCAGGCCATCCGGATGGTCGTGGTCTTCCCCGCCCCGTTGGGGCCGATCAGGCCGTAAATCTCCCCCTCCGGAATGACCACATCAAGGTCGTTCACGGCCACGAGGTCATCAAATTCCTTTCGCAGTTTCTCCAGTCGGATCATCGTGTTTTGTAGCGGCGGTCTATGACCGCCGACCATTCTAACGAATCAAGAACGGCGGTCACCGCCCTGCGGGGGAGGCTCCGACCGCCCCTACAGACCAATACGTATTTCTCAATGCTCCGGTTCCTCGCCCGGCACCACATCTTCGGCGGGTGTGGGCTGCTTCACCGACTCGCCCAGCCAGTGCAGATAAGCTTGCGATCCGTCCACGATCGGCAAGCAAATCACTTCGGGCACCCCGTAGGTGTGGAGCGTGAGGATCGCCTTTCGGATTTCAGGAAAGAGGTCGCGCGTGCTCTTGATGACGAGGAGGAACTCCTTTTCTTCCTCGACCTTTCCTTCCCACCGGTAAATCGATTCGACCGGCTGCGTGATGTTGACGCACGCCGCCAGCCGCGCCTTCACCAAGTGGCGCGCAATCTTGCGGCACTCGCGCCGGTTCGAGCTGGTTACGAGAATCATGACTTTGTCCGTCACAACGCCTCCACGACCAAACACGATCAGGCCCCTGCGTGTTGCCTTCGGGAGCCAGTCAGGGTGATTCCAGACTTCTTAAGTCGTGCCATATCTTATACTACTCACAGAGATAGAGAAGGCCCCTTGCAAAAGCCGTATTTCGAGGCCTTTGGGAGGCTAAAACCGTCCAGAATTGGGTTCGAAGTTGGGTTCGTTCCAAATCGACTTCCTTTGTTTTGTGTGACTTGGTGGCTTCGAACCTCATTTTTTCACATTTTCCCCCTCGCCTCGCCTCGCTGCCGTCCTATTCCTTCCTCGGGCACCGCCGCCGAAAATATCGGATTTTCAATCTTAGTTAACACCATGACGTCTGTCAAAACGAACTTATACCATCCTATTACTGATTTGTCAAGTCCTAATTCTCGAAGGGGAGTCTTTCCCGCCCAGGATGTGGATTTCCTGGCCCGAGCGGCGATGCCGTCAGTTTCCAGATCCTCTTCGAGAGGGGCTGTGGAAGCGGCCCGCCCCCGGACGGCAGCAGTAGGGGCGCCCCTTGTGGGCGCCCACCCAATTAGCAAAAGGCCGGGCAGTTGGGCGCCCCTGGCGGGCGCCCGGCCGCAGGGCAAAAGGGGGGCACAAGACCCGCCCCTACGAAGGCATATGGCGCGCGGCTTTTTCCTTCGCGATGCCGCGGGTGGCGATTTGAAACTACCACCTGTGAATCTCAGACATGGCATAATGCGGGCCATGCCAGCGTTGCGACCGGGACTTGAAATCGCCAATTCCGGTTACAAACTCGATCGTGCGACTCAACCGGCGAGTTTGGCGATGCGTATCAACTCCGCAAATCAAACAGGACCAGGACAAATGAAAAACACACGACTCTCGCGTTTCGCCCTATTGCTGCTCGCCGGAGTGGTTTTGGTTGCCGGCGCGCATCAGATCCAGGCTCAGCAAGCGAACAAAAAGGCCGCCAACCTTGCCCAAAATAAGCCGGAGGCGCTCGGCTTCTCGTCGGAGCGACTCGAGCGGCTCCATGCGGCGATCCAGCAGGAAGTGGACCAAAAGCAGCTTGCCGGCATCGTAACAATCCTGGCGCGCCACGGCAAAGTGGTGGAGGAGCGGACCTACGGCAAGAAGGACGTTGCCAGCGGCGCTCCGATGACAAGGGACACCATCTTCCGCATCTACTCCATGACCAAGCCCGTCACCGGGGTTGCCATGATGATCCTCTACGAAGAAGGCAAATGGCACCCTTCGGACCCGGTCTCGAAGTACATCCCCGAGTTCGCCCTCCTGAAAGTCTTTAAGGGCATGGATGAGACGGGGAAGATGATTCTGGAAGACCCTGTCCATCCCCCAACCATGCGCGAGCTGATGACCCACACGGCGGGTTTTACTTACGGGTTCTTCGGCAACACTCCGGTCGACAAGATGTACGTGGGCCAGCAGTTGCTGCAATCCCAATCCCTTCAGGGCATGATCGACAAGCTCTCGAAAATCCCGCTGCTTTACCAGCCGGGAACTCGCTGGGTCTACAGCCTGTCGATGGATATCCAGGGCTATATTGTTGAAAAATTGTCGGGCCAGTCCTTGCCCGATTTCATGCATCAGCACATTTTCGAGCCCCTCGGCATGAAGGACACGGGCTTCTTCGTTCCCGAAGAAAAGCGAAACCGGTTTGCTACGCTCTATACAGAAGGTCAGAAAGGCGAACTGGTGACGGGCGGCGCATCGCCCACCGACTATGCAAGTCAGCCATCGATGCCCTCGGGCGGCGGCGGTATGGTCTCGACCGCCGAGGACTATCGGCGCTTCGCTCAGATGCTCCTGAATGGCGGCGAGCTGAACGGCGCGCGCATCCTGGCGCCGGCCACGGTCGAGCTCATGACCACGAACCATCTCGCCCCCAGTCTCATGACGGGCGAGTTCTCGATTGGCCCAGCGATCATCCGGCCCGGTCTGGGGTACGGCTACGATTGCGGGGTTTACTCGGACCCGCTCGAAGCCGACGCAGTGTTTGGCAAAGGCACTTTCTTCTGGTTAGGCGCTGCGGACACCTGGTTTTGGGTCGATCCCACTAACGATCTGATATTTGTTGGCATGACGCAGCGAATGCTCGGCCCCGGGTGGCCCAATGTTCTGGCATTGAGCCAGCCTCTCGTCTATCAGGCGCTCGTGAAGCCGCGGATGTGAGCTGACCTGCTTTCTGACCGGCAGTTACTTGATGGTTCTTTGCCTTCCCGCTCCACTGGATGGCGCCAGCCGGCACACAGGCGCTTCGAGCCAGAGTTGACCTTGGCTGCCGGCTTCAACAAACGGCAACGGACAAGACGGCCCGAGCTCTCGCAGGCCGGCTTGCATTGGATTCTCATTTGCGAACTCTCTCTGCAGTAAACTCCACATAGGTGGCGAAATCGTTCGGCTTGCCGGGTGGGGCAATCTCGAACTTCTCCGTCACGGAATCCGCGCCCGCTCGAGCGTAGGTCATTCGGCATCTCGTGCCGCCGGGCGCTGCATCGCTTACGAACTCGACGGAGTTGCCGCCCGACACCTTCGTCATTGCGTATCGGATGACGTGGCCCTCGCCGTCAAAGAAAATGGCGCGCAACGAGTTGTCCGCGGGATCGTGGTATATATACAAAAGATCGTCATGGGCAAAAGCAGCCCGCTCCTTCGTTGCCGGATAGTCCAGATGGGTTCTTCGGACCAGCACCGTTCCATTCAGTTCAGGCCGGAATGTTGAAGGACCTTTTCCCTGTCCTGGCTGCCCACCCCCGGACCATGCCCACTCGCCGACTAGAAACTCGAAATCCTTCCAATCGTTTGCTGGCCGAGGTTGCTGGGCTTCCAGCGACAAGCACGGGAGCAGCAGGGTGAGTGCAACCAACAGTCTTCGCCGATTCATCTTGTGCCTCCTCAAGGCTGTCCGGTCAGCCCGCAGTGTCATGCTTTGACGGGCGCTTCATTTCAAGCCTAAGGCCTTAGGGTGTTTTGGTTGATAAAGTCGGACTGAGCCTCCACCGGGAAGCCGCATCTTCGTAATAGAACCCCATGGTGCTTCCTGAGTTTTGGAGCACTTAACGCCCTTCTTCGCGAGCCAAGCCGTCTCAGCTTTTAGATCGTCGCACATGAAAAAGAGTTCGTCGACACCATTCTCATCCGACGGGTGGAATGCGGCTTCTGCCGGCTGCAGGGCGAAAATCAGCCAGCCATCACCCGCGTCCACGGATTTGAACCCCAGGACGTCGCGGAAAAATGCGCGGTCCGCCTCGGCGTGTTTGCTGTAGGCAATAACGTGAGCCCCAGAAATCGTATGCCGCTCCTTAGATCTGCCTGAAACCCCTCGCAGACTGCGTCTTCCCTGGCATCTCAAGAAAGTCATCGTGACGAACTTAAAGGCTACGCGCCTTCCGGAACGCTTGCCAGAGTTCCGGCCTAACGATACAATGGCCGCGCCATGCGAGACAACCCCATCCATTTCGGCACATCCGGCTGGCGTGACGTGATGGCCGATCGATTCACCTTTTCGAACGTCAAGTTGGCGGCGGCAGGCATTTCGCATTACCTGTTGTCGCAAACGCGCCGCCCGCGTGTGACGGTGGGCTACGACACTCGTTTTCTCTCCGAGAAATTCGCCGAGACGGCGGCGGAGGTCTTGAACTCTCACGGCATCAAGACGCTCATGGCCACCCGGGCCGACCCCACGCCCGCGCTCTCCTACCAGGTGATTCACGCCAAGCTGGATGGCGCTGTGAACATCACGGCCAGCCACAATCCTGCTGAGTATAACGGCCTGAAGTTTTCCGCCTCCGACGGCGCTCCTGCCCTGCCCGAGGTCACGCAGGCCATCGAGAAAGCTGTAGCGAGTGTTCTTGCTCACAAGAAACTGCTCATGGGCTCGAAGCGTGGTCCGTCCTTGCGCCAGACCGCCGACCCTCGGCCCGATTATCTCGAAGCCATCCGGCAAAAGGTCGACCTGAAGGCTATTGGCGAGGCCAAACTCAAGATTGCCTACGACCCGCTCTTCGGCACCGGGCGCGGCTACCTGAACGATCTTTTGCAGGAAGTGGGCGCCGCGGTGATCACCCTCCACGACTTTCGCGACGTGCTCTTTGCCGGCTCCGGACCCGATCCGAGCCAAAAAAATCTGGCCGAGCTCGCCCAGGTGGTGAAGGACGAGCGCTGCGCGGTGGGCCTGGCCACCGACGGCGACGCGGACCGCTTCGGCATTGTGGATTCCGACGGCACCTGGATCAATCCGAACCTAGTTTTGGGGCTGCTCGCGGACTATTTGCTCTCCGACCGCAACATTCCGGGCGGACTGGGCCGCAGCGTCGCCACCACGCACCTGATCGACGCGGTCGCCAAGCTGCGCCACGGACCGGTCTACGAGACTCCGGTCGGATTCAAGTACATCGGCGAGCTGATCAAGGAAGACAGAATCGCCTTGGGCGGCGAAGAGAGCGCCGGGCTCACCATCCGGGGACATATTCCCGAAAAGGACGGCATCCTCGCATGTCTACTGGTGGCGGAAGCGGTGGCCAAACGCGGACTCTCCGTCCGGCAGCAGCTCGAGACGCTGTTCCACCAGACCGGGCCGTTTTACATGACGCGGCTGAATCTGCATCTGCCGCCTAAGATCCAGAAGAGCCTGGTGGCGAAGCTCAAGCGGAATTTCAAGAAGTTCGATTCGCAGCCGGTGGTGAAAATCGACCGCACCGACGGTTTGAAGATTGTTCGCGAGGACGGCTCGTGGGTCTTGATGCGGCTCTCGGGCACCGAACCGGTGGTCCGCGTCTACTGCGAGGCGCACGCCCAGGACGAATTGGACAAGTTGGTGGAGTCCGCCAAGAAGTTTGTGATGCACGCATGAAGCCATTGCTGCGCGCGGATCCGCGGTTGCATCGAGGCGCGATTCTGATTCTCGCCCTCGCCTGCATCGCCCTGATTGTCCACGAAATCTTCGGCGAGCACGGCTACCTGGCCCTGCGACGCGAGCAGCAAGAGCTGAACCAACTTCAGCAGCAGATCCTACAACTCCAGCAGGAAAACCGGGAACTGGAATCGCAAATCAAAGCCCTGAAGTCTGACCCGAAAGCCATCGAGAAGCTGGCGCGCGAACGCATGGGCATGGCCCGGCCCGGCGAAATCATTGTCACCCTGCCCGACAAAAGCCAAACCCCTCCGGGAAGCGCCAAGGAAACGCCGCCGAAGTGAGCACAGTGGCGAGTGGCAAGTGGCAAGGCAGCTAACCAGCTTTCAGCCTTCAGCTATCAGCGAACCGTCCTGCGCCGGTTTTTCCAAAACGGACGCCCTCGCCCGAGGGTCAGCCAATGGCAAACGTTGCTTTGCCTGTCGTCCTACAATGGGATACAATGTAATCGCGGGAACTCTTATGGGTACTGTTCAAAGAAGCCTGCGAATTCGAAGAGAAACCGTTCGCGCCATGCAAGAGATCGCGGAGGAATCGAACGCGGACTTTTCCGCCGTTGCCAACGAATTACTCGATGAGGCGACCCGCATGCGGCGCTGTCCGGGAATAGTGTTCGCCCATGGCCCCACCGGCTCGCGTGCCCGGGTGGCAGGAACGGGAATCGACGTCTGGGAAATCGTCGCGACTTACAAAAGTCTGCGAAATAGTTTCAAGCGATTGAGGAAGGCCTGCCCGCAACTGACCGAATCCCAATTGCTCTCCGCTCTGAACTACTATCGGTGTTTTCGGGATGAAATCGACCGCCGAATCCGGGCCAACGCTGCCTGGACGCCATCCAAGCTCCGCTCTCGGTATCCTATCTTAGCCGGTGAGGTCCGGTGAGATTTTACCTGGACGAAGATATTGACCCTCAGGTGGCAGTAATCCTGCGGAAGTTCGGCCAGCAGGCCGTCAGCACTCAAGAGGCGAGAAATCGGGGCTCCGATGACGAGGCTCAGCTAGTTTATGCCGCTGAGATCGAAGCGGCGCTGGTCACGCGCAATCGCAACGACTTCATTGCGCTTACGAAGCAGTTTCTGGATGAGGGACGCAAACATGCGGGCGTCGTCATCGCGCCACACTCGATCCGCGCCGATGATCCGGCTATTCTGGCCAAGCTGCTCGCCCGCTTGTCGTCGACTCGTCCGCGAGGTCTGCCTCAGTACGCGGTTATCTTTCTGACCGCACGCTCGGAATGAAGCTGGAGTTGCTCACCGAGCCACAATCCTCTCGCGCTTGTCACTTGCCACTCGCCCCTTGCCACTGCTCTACCTGACGACCCCTTCCAACGGACTCGAGGCTGTGGCGTACAGCTTCTTCTGCATGCGGCCAGCGAGAAAAGCCTGGCGGCCGGCAATCACGGCGTGCTTCATGGCTTCGGCCATCAGGACGGCATCCTGCGCGCCGGCAATTCCGGTATTCATCAGCACCGCGTCTGAGCCCAGCTCCATGGCAATCGCCGCGTCGGAGGCGGTGCCCACGCCGGCATCGAGGATGAGCGGCACCGAGGTGATCATTTCGCGGAGAATCCGGATGTTGGCCGGATTTTGCACGCCGAGCCCGGAGCCGATGGGCGCTCCGAGCGGCATCACCGCTGCGGCGCCAGCGTCGATCAGCCGCCGCGCCGAGATCAGGTCGTCATTCGTGTAAGGCATAACGACGAAGCCCTCGCGCACCAATTGCTCGGTGGCTTTCACCAATTCGAAGTTGTCCGGGAACAGCGTTTTTTCGTCGCCAATCACTTCCAGCTTGATCCAGTTGGAAAGTCCCACTTCCCTTGCCAGGCGAGCCGTGCGGATGGCCTCGTCACCGTTGTAGCATCCGGCAGTGTTGGGAAGAATGAAATATTTCGTGCGATCGATGTAGTCGAGCATCGATTCCTTCGTGCGGTCGGTCAGGTTCACGCGACGAACCGCCACCGTCACGATCTCGGCGCCCGAGGCCTCGTGCGCCCGCACCATCTCCTGAAAGTTCCGGTACTTTCCCGTGCCCACAATCAGCCGCGAGCGGAATTCCTTGCCC
>Ga0187771_10001521_pt1 | contig 15542 bp, 13 predicted proteins | sample 0116_SJ02_MP15_1_FD_133139 | JGI IMG/M metagenome (GOLD analysis project Ga0187771, IMG submission 133139) | Tropical peat soil microbial communities from peatlands in Department of Meta, Colombia - 0116_SJ02_MP15_10_MG | ecosystem: Environmental > Terrestrial > Soil > Wetlands > Peat | place...
CAATCTGCCCCGGATCTGCCTTGACCCTCCCAAGATCTTCTCCTAACAAGGTAACCAGCTCAATATCCTCCCCGATAATCCGGCGAAGCATTTTATCAAGATTTTGTAAAAGGGTGTTGACATCTAATACTGTCACCTGCATGATCTGGCGCCGACCGAAGGCCAGAAGCTGGCGGGTGAGACCGGCAGCTTTCTCGGTGGCTTCGTTAATCACTTCAAGAGTATCCCTTATAGGGGTGCTCTCCTTCATTTCAGCAAGCGAGAGCTGGCAGTATCCTTTGATAACAGTTAGCAGGTTATTAAAATCATGGGCAACGCCGCCCGCTAATCGGCCGATGGCCTCCATCTTCTGGGATTGGCGAAGCTGGTCTTGAAGGGAGGCCATCTCTTCCGCTGCTTGCCTCCGTTGCGTGATGTCAATCCCCACACCAAAGAAATAGTCCAAATCCCCATTTCCTTTAAAGACTGGCCGTCCGTGCCATTCCACCAATAGCTCCCGGCCATCCTTAGCCAGCACTCGATTTTCATTGAAAGTGGATTCCTTTTGGTTCACCAACCTCTGGAAGATGGGCAGAAGCATTTCTCTGTCAGCCATAGGGACGAAAGTTGAAACATAGTCTTTACCCACGACTTCATCGGTTGTATACCCCAGTGAATGGAGCTCAGTCTTATTTCCCACATGCGTCGTCAATCATATCCGCCAGCCGTTGAAACTCCGGCCCTTTTTCCCGCCAAACATAGCAAGTATCCATAACTGTCCCAAGCACGATTTTTTCAAATTTGGGGTGATCCTTGACTAATTTTAAATCAAGCGGCTGCTTAGATAATATGGAATAGAGCCCTAGAATAGCAGTTGAAGACATCGACACCAGTAAGGTGCGCAAATGAGCGCAGCTCCTATCTTTTCTGATAAGCGTTTGAATCCGGCGCATGAAGCCACTTGTGATTTTTTCGCCTTTTAGCAAATCTAGGCTGTTTCTGATGTGCAGGCACTCTTCTCTTGGAACCGCGACTAGCTCGACATCGACGTCCTCAATCTGCCGGTTGGCGGCATTGATCAACATTCGCAGTACGAAATGATGAAAGACGCCGACAGGCTTTTTCTCGCCCGTAAGCAAATAATTTTCGGTGAAGCGGCGATCGATAAGCGCCCCCTCCATGACGATTTTGTCCGGCCCGGCAGAATATGTCGTTATAGTCATTGATCTTTCCTGCGTCTTTTCACCGGTCCGTTCCATTAATCTGTTCATAGGGCTTTGCCTCTTGCAATTTAATATTATATTTTACAAGGTGAGCAGATCGATTCCACCTGTGACGGGAATGACAGCCCCGGTCATATAAGAAGAACTGTCCGAAGCTAGGAAGGCCACAACTTGTGCCACTTCTTCAGGTTCTCCCATTCGTCCGAGGGCGGTCCTTTTTTGATCTGCTCAAGCATCGATGGATCATGAAGTTCCACCGCTTCCGTGGCAATAAATCCGGGTATACTGGAACGTCTTTATCTGATTAAGCATTGAAGGAGAATATTTCCCCCTCTATTACACCGAACCCCGTGGGTCTATTAGTACAAAGTTTCGTTTGGTAATCCCATCATATATAGTCTGATGAGGTACGCTTGGTCTTTTAACGTTCTTCCCGACAGTTTTTTGATTTGCCATGACTTCAAGTGTTTACCAAAATGTGGTTTCTTCCAAGGTGAAAATTGCACTAATTTTTGCCTATACATAGAATAAGGTGCGAAGTAAAGATCTTAATTTCGTTATACTTTTTCGTTATTTTTCATACCTCTTATTCTATTAAACCTTTTTTAATTTGAAAAGAGGTCAACCTTTTGGGTCAACCTCCATTATTCAAAATATAATTCTTTATATCAGAAGTTTAAAAAACCCTAAATCTTCGTCTTTTGCCAATTTAGAATATTAACGAAAACCTACATCAATCCGTACTCTTTGAGAACGTCTTCTATATCGGTATTTTTAATCTTTTTCATAAGCTGATCCTTAATTGGCGCCGGCAATTTTATTGGAAAGTTATTAACACCATCCTTAAGCATAGGCAACAAGTGGCGAATGTCGTAATATGAACCATATACTTCCGGAACACCACGGTCGACACCCAGCAAGGTGTAAACAGCTTCCATACCTGTTCGCACTGCATACTCAGTTGTGAATACTACATCACGCGGAGTTTCTACATGTTCTCCAAGAAATGCGAAATTCACCGCTCCATCAGGAACTACCTTCGGGCGATCGCCGGCTGCTCTCGGCATAAAGTATGTGGTGACGTATGGCATCACACATGGGACAACATTGGCGTGGTTGGTGGCTAAATCGACGATCTGATCCTCGGGAACACCCATGAGATACAGCCATTCCTCACAGATTTCGAGACCGGTGCATTCCATCATCGGCTTTTTGATGTAGTCGCCAGGCACATAATTATTCAGCGCATACAGCCAGCCCACATACTTTCCTTCAGGTTGACTCGCAAAATGCGGCTGACGATCGAAAGTAAAGCTCATCATCCATTTGGAGTTTTTAACGGAGATAATCCCGCCTGTCACGGTTTTTCCTCCTGCCAAAGGACGCTTGCAGATATTCTCTACGTATTCACCAATCTTGTCGTCGATAGTGACTGTTGCGGAAGCAAACAGGGTATCGTGGATATTTCCACAAAACTTCTCGGGACGGCCGAAGGATGGGTTCTGAGCAGCAATCTTTTTCCACAACTCCCAGGATCTGCCAGCTCCCGGAGTGAAATCGATGGCAGGAGGAGTGTTATGCTTGCCGATAGATGATTTGTCGACGTTACTGCCCAGTGTTGTGAACACATAATCATTCTCAGTAAGGTCGATCTTTTCCTCTTTCCCGTTGCGTAGAATGACAATCTGTTCTGCGACTTTCTTCCCGGTGCTGCAATCAAAGATAATATCTGTGACGGTAGTGCTGAAGATGAAATCGACATTGTTGGCTTCGAGATATTTCTGCAATGGCATGACAAATGATTCATATTGGTTGTATCTCATAAACTTCATGCCGCGGAATCCGGCCAGCCCACCTTCTATATTGCTGTAGTGGATAAAGCGCTGGTTATATAGTTTAAACTCCAGAGCAGAATGCCACTTTTGGAAAGCAAACATGGTTGACCAGTGAAGCCAGTAGGGTGTATTGAAAAACTCATCGTTAAAGAAATCGGTGATCTTCTTGTCTTCAAGAAATCTTTCCGGCGTCATCATGATTTTTTGCAGCTGTTCGGAAACGCGAGGACTAAAACCATTCGCCGAATCTGTCGCGCTTTTACCGCCCGGATAAATGTCGCGTTCCAAAGAAATATTGGGGTCTTCCTTATTTAGCCAATAAAATTCATCCAGGACGCTGTAATCCCGCTCTTCCAGGGAGGGAATGGAACGGAACAGATCCCACAAGCACTCCATGTGGCTCTCCATTTCACGTCCGCCACGACAGAGATAACCATATTCCTCGATAAATGCACCGTCTAACGCACCTCCCGCAATGGGATCAGCTTCGAAGATGTGGATATTTGAACCAGGCATCTGGGCATCACGCACAAGAAAACAGGCTGCCGCCAGGCCGGCCAAGCCGCTGCCTACAATGTAGGCTGACTTTTGCTCTACTCCTTCCAGTTTTCTCGGACGGGCAAACGCTTCGTAGTTTCCATTACTATAGTACATAATCTTTTCTCCTATTCGTTGATTCTTTTTCCTGAAATTTTAAAATTGTCCATTTGGGCCTTCGCACGCGCGCTGAGACCATTCCCATCTACGCTGCCTTCAGCAGAGTAGTTGAGTTTCCCAAAAGGGACTTTGATAACACCTAAAAAACGACAGGTGTTCGCTCAAGCATCGATGGATCATGAAGTTTCACCGTTTCCGTGGCAATAAATCCGGGACAGACGGCTTTCACCGTGATGCCAAATCGGTCGGCTTCGATAGCGAGAGACTTGGTCAGGCCGACAATGCCTGCCTTCGTCGCACATGGGAAGGCTGCAGCCATACACCCATAAGACCTGCCACCGAGGAGACCTACCCTGAACGTAATACGGTACAGGGCAGGAACTACCGACGTACCGAAGTTACAGCCATCCGTGGCGTCGACCTATGTCGCCCGGATGACACCGGAAGGTTACAAAGTCCGGATCAAGTAAGATCCAATTAGATTTTCTTTAGATCTTCGTCAATGGCTTGAAGCAGAGCAGGCGTAATCTGCCCCGGCATAATAGCTGCGATCTGCTTCAGGGTCATGCCCCGGCCCATGGCCGTTCGCGGGTCTTTCGATACACCCGGCATGTGTTTCTCCAAAACAGCCTTGCCCTTCTCATTATCTAAGATTTCTCCCAGAGTCGAATCCGTTGAAAACGCCATCGCAGGCCTCCTTTCTTGATTCGTGAATACTTTAACAAAGTTTTTTAAGATGTTAATTCGAACGTTCGTATTTATTCAAGGTCACCGCGGTGTACGTCCCTGTAGCGGCCGCCAGTTCTTTTCCATAAAGGTCAATTCCTTCTTCCACCATGGCCGGTCAAGCGCCGGCATGGGAACCCGAAGCATGCCCTCAGGGACGAGAGGCTCTCCTTTCTTGCAGGGGCCGATCCGATATTCATCCATGGTATATTCGCGACCCAGATTTGGGTTGTTGGGGCAGGCCGCGGTAAGTCCAGCAAGGCAACGCATGAGACAGGTGTTGCACCGTGTGCACCGCACGATATCCTTGTGTTTTCCGGCCGCAAGCTTATTGGCATACTCCGGGTCGCAGAAGAGCTGCCGGCCCAGGGCTTGTATGTCATATTTGCCTTCCTCGATATTCTTGTCAATCTTGACCGGATCATGCTGCGAGGCAACGATAACGGGAATCTTCAGTGCTGCTTTAAACGCCTGTCCATGCTCGGGAATATGTTTGGAGCGATCCATATCAGTGATAAGATGCCCGCCTTCTTCGTATCCGGCACCATCGGATAAGCTGATATAATCCACACCGGCCGCCTCAAGGTCCTTGGCCACATCGATCATTTCTTCTTCTGTGAGGCCCCCTTTCATATGCTCTTCCGCGCTGATCCTACACCCCAAGGGCACTCCCGGACAAGCATAACGGATCTGTTCGGCAATCTCGAGAAGGAACCGTTTGCGGTTGCGCCATTCACCTCCGTACAGATCCATTCGTTTATTGCTCAATGGGGATAAAAACTGGTGTTCAAGATACCCATGAGGAGCATGGATCTCAATGACGTCAAAACCGCAGATGACGGCCAGTTGGCAGCTATTTGCAAACTCCTTCTGCTCGGAGTGGATCTCGGCGATGGTCATCTCGCGTGTCATCTGACCGGTCAAAAAGGCCTTGGGATGTTCAGCCATACGCCAGACTGCCTCAACATTGTTGGGTGCCTTATCCATTGATACCTCATAGGGTAACCCGCCGCTGGGCGCCGGGGCCAGCTTGTGATGGTCGTAGGAATGCCCCTGCCGGCCGAACCCGATGGTCATCTGGATGGCCGCCTTGGCATCGAAATAATGGATCCTATCGGTGAGCATACTCAGCCCCTGCATATGCCCCTGGTGAAAAAGATACAGGTTTCTGCCCCATACGAATTCCGAAGCCAGTCGGGTGCCCATGACCGCCCCAGTACTGACCATTGCCGCACCCCCTTTAGCTCGAGCGGCAAAATAGGCCAGCATTTGTTCCGTAACCTCCCCATTGACGCCAGACATGGTCTCGTTCATCGGAGCCAGCACGATACGATGTTTCAGCTCCACAGGTCCTATTTTAATTGGTTTGAAAATATTTTCGAATTGCTTCTTATCGTCTGTCGACATAACCTAAAACCCTCCTTTCAGTTTTAGTTGACGCTCTATTTTTTGACGTCTTTTCTTGATGACTGTTTGAGCGTCAACGCATCAGACGTCGATGCCAAGCCAGCCGCCTTTTCGCAAAATCAGTCTCTTATTTTTTAATTCTTCTCTTGGTCGTATCGATGCCCAGCAGTCGTCCCAGATTGCCGCCGAAGATCTTTGCTCTGTCTTCATCGGTGATCGGCGGATAGCCGTATGCTTGCTGCATGTTTTCCGGTATCTGGAAGCTCTTCAGCCCTTCAACAGCTCCTTTTATTTGCACGCCAAAACCTGCATAGTCAGACCCCCAGATGATTTTATCGGGACCGACCCAACGCAATGCCTCACCCAAAATTTTTGCAAATTTACGTGGCGCCGTAAAAGCCCATGGAACAAGGAGACTCAAGCAGACGTGAACATTAGGATGACCCATCGCCACCATGTTGAGATCATCACAGTAAGGGTATCCCATATGGAAGGCATTAATTTTTAAGCCGGGAAAATCACGGGCAACATCATCGAGCTGCACAGGCAGGGCATATTTGCTTTTTCCGGGAGGAACCCAGCAGAAACCTGTATGGATATCCAGCACGATCCCCAGTTCCTGGGCCTTTTCATAAAATGGCCATATTTCCGGATCATTCATGTAGGTATCTTCCGGTGGGTAGAATTTGAATATCCTGGCACGTTTCTCTTTCACCCAGTACTCCATCTCCCAAATCGTGTTCTTGACGCCTTTATGTTTTATAGGAGAGACATTCGGCTGGTACATAAACCGTTCGGGATTGGTTTCGACAACCTTGGCCATTTCGCCATTGGATACCCACCGGCTGGTATACAATGTGGTATCCATCATGGCCTCTGGCAACAAACAGGCCACATCTACGCCGTATTTATCCATCGCCCGCACCAGATTGTTCGGATCGGCGTTTTTCTGAAGCTCCCAGTCTTCAAGGTCTTTATACATTGGAGCTATAAGCTCTGCCGGCGCGCCGAAGAGAAGAGGCCTTCCAATATTTTCAATCGCTTTCCACCACATTTGCACGCCAGGAAAATGGTTGATGTGCGTCATATCCCCGACAAGATGGGGCTCTGGATCAATCTTAAAATAATTATCCGTCTTTTGATTACTCATAATTCCTCCTTTATTATCACCTATCAACCAATCATTCTTTCTTTGCCTTCCCAGAATTTCTTTTTCACCTCTTTCTTCATGATCTTTCCGACAACCGTCTTGGGAATATCGTCCCAGAAGGCAATTGCCTTGGGACACTTGTAACCGGCAAGGTTTTTCTTGCAGTGTTCAATGATCTCTTCTGCCGTCGCCTGCTTGCCGGGACGAAGCACGACGACAGCTTGAACCACTTCACCCCATTTTGCATCGGGCGCTGAAACGACGGTGCATTCCCGCACCGCCGGATGCTGATAAATAATACCTTCCACTTCATTGGGATAAACGTTCTCGCCGCCGGAAATAATCATGTCGGCCTTGCGGTCGGTCAGGAAGATGTAGCCATCTTCATCCATGTAGCCCATATCACCGGTATGATACCAACCACCTTTCAAGACCTCCGCAGTAAGCTTGGGATTCTTCCAGTACCCCTGCATGATATGTTCACCCTTGGCGCAGATCTCTCCATACTCTCCGGGTTTCAGGGTCTGATCGTTCTCACCCACGATTTTAACGCGCCCATTTGGCGTAGGCTTTCCGGCACTGGCCAGGTACTTCGATTTCGGTCCTTCCAGATGATGGTCGTACCATCCAAGTGCGGCTATGGCTGCCCCAGCGGTCTCTGTTGCCCCATATCCCTGGACAAATTTATTTCCGAATTTTTTAATGCATTTTTTCAGGACCTCGACCGGAAAGGGACTGCCGGCATAGGACAGTAGCCTTAAGCTGGAGAGGTCGTACTTCTCGACATTGGGATAGTCCACCATCCAACCGTAAATGGTCGGCACGAGATTCATGTGGGTGCATTTTTCATCTTCGATCAGCTTGAAGATCATATCTAAATTGGGTTTCCGATTAATGCAAACCTTGCCCCCGACCAACAGGATCGCCAGGATCGGCCACCAGGACACGTGAAAGATGGGCAATACAAAACAGGTGGAGTCATCATCTCTGAATCCAGAAAGGAGAGCAGCTGATATCCCAGCCAGCATCGCGCTTCGATGAGAAAGCATCACCCCCTTGGGACGCCCCGTGGTCCCACCCGTATACATAAGGATGGCCAAGTCATTTTCATGCACATTATATTTATCAATATCAGGTTCCTCCACGGATGATTTTTCCAGCAACTTTTCGTAATCGAGGAATCCGGGCAAGGGATTATCCAGAGTGACCCATATCTTGATTTTCTGAAAGCGATTTTTTAATTGTTTAACTTTTTCTTCATACCCGTCGCCAACGACAAAGAAATTTGTTTCACTGTCATTGGCAATAAAGACAATCTCATCATCGCCCAACCGCACATTGATCGGCGTGACGCGTAAGCCTATCTTGGCCGCAGCAAAATAGACCTCAAGATATCTGGCGCAATTATCCGCCATGACGGCTAGGCCGTCGCCCTTCCTGCATCCTGATTTGATAAGAAAACTAGTAAACTGGTTGATTCGCTCATTGAATTGTTTATGGGTATAGCGTTTCCCCTCAAAAACCACGGCAATGTTATCCGGCCATATGATAGCACCGCAACGAGGAATATCTCCTAATGTGTACATGTCTTACTCCCTATTCTCGAACTGATCATTTTTTCATCTCATGCCCAGGATTTCGGCAACCCCTGGAACTGCATCAGCATGTTACGGCTCATCTCGTTGGATATGGGTGAAAACTGAATCTGATATGCGTCTCTGAGGAACATGGATACCGGGTACTCATTGCAAATTCCGTAACCTCCGAAGATCTCAGATCCAAAGGTCCCGGCATGCCTGGCACCCTCGGCGGCCACGAGCTTGGCCATTGTCGCTTCCAAGTGATACGGCTGGCCGTGATCGCACAACCATGCGGCCTTGTATGTAAGATTCCGCGCATTTTCCAGGTTGATGTACATGTCCGCCAGATAGTTCTGGAGAATCTGGAAACGGCCGATGGGTCCGCCAAAAGCCTTGCGTTCCTTAACATACTTGAAACACTGCTCATAGATGGCCTCTATAATCCCCACGCCCATCATGGCCACGCCGATACGCTCCGGGTTCAGAACAGTCATGATCTCGTAGAATGCATTTCCGCGTGTGCCGATGGTGTTTTCCTTGGGAACTTCCACGTCGTCATAGAAGATCTCGACGCTCTCGCAGTGGTGACAGCTGATCTTGGCAATTTTACCCATGGTAATGCCGGAGGTTTCGCGGGGAACCATGATAGTTGTCCAGGATTGACTCTTTTTTGCGCTCTCCTCAGTCTTGCAAACCGTAAAAAGAGAGTCTGCCACATGCGCTCCGGTGATGAACATTTTCTGGCCGTTAATAACCCAGCGATCGCCCTTGTCTTCGGCAAAAGTGGACAGAGCACCCAGGATATCAGTCCCTCCGCCTGGTTCCGTCAACGCCATAGCCGCCTTGAACTTACCTTGGGCAATGAGCGGCAGGTATTTTTCTTTCTGTTCCTTCGTACCCAGTTCGTTAATAAAGCGGACGCCGAAACCGGTTGTAGTACCGATGGCCAAGGCCACAGACATGGAGGCTTTACAGATTGGCTCGAACGCAACCATGTTATCGATCATCCCCAAATTCTGCCCGCCATATTCTTCCGGAATTGCGGCAGAAAAAATACCCAGGTCTACGAATTTCTGCCAGAGTTCATCCGGGGGAAAATCCACATTTTCATCCATCCACCGTACATAATCGTAATTAAGCTCCTTCTCGCAGAACTTCTTAAATGTCTGTTGGATCAGACGCTGAGTTTCATTCAAGCTGAAATCCATGTGTTCCTCCTTTATTTTTTCGTATCCGATTCAATATTGGCTTTCTTCTGTGTAGCCACAAGATCCTCGGGTTTCTTTCTGTACGTATCCATGATTGCCTGGATGTCCGGGGCATAGGTCAGCCACTGAATGGCGTTGCGTTCGATAGCTAAGGCCGCATCGAGACTCCCGCATTCCAGGGAACGTCCCATGACTTCCTTCGCCATGCGCAGAGCGATGACTTTTTTCGAGCCAATATTCGCTATCACTTCGCTGAACTTTGCTTCGAACTCATCATCCTTGAACACGCGGGTCAGGAAACCCATCTCATACATATCGCGGGCCATATAATCCTTGCGTCCGCTATAGATAATTTCCCGTGCCCGGTAGATAGGCATAGCCCGGGCAATGCGCACCGTCCCGCCCCATCCCGGCAGAATTCCCATATTGATTTCAGTCGTGCCAAATTTGGCCGATTCCCTGGCATAGATAAGATCACACATCAGAGCCAGTTCAAGCCCTCCGGCGAGGCAGTGACCGGTAACTTTGGCAATGACCACCTTCTCACAAAGCTCAATGGCCTTGCCGATGCCATAGCCGTCATGGGCGAGCCAGTTGAGGCACTCTTGATGCTCTGCCAGTGAGGGAAAGACGCTCAAGTCGCCGCCTGTGCAAAAAGCCTTCCCGTTTCCGCCGAGGACAACAATGGCGACTTCAGGAATATCTCTAATCTTTCTAAAAACATCGAGCAGTTCGGCAGCCATTTCTCTATTGATGGCGTTGTACTTATCCGGTCTGTTCAATGTGATCGTACAGACAGATCCCTTGACTTCGAAAAGGATGGTTGAATATTCAGACATAAATCATCTCCTTTACTTTTTGCCGGCAGGACGGAAGTAGGGCAGAAAATAGCCATTACGTTCATGAAATAAGACTTCTACATCCATGTTGAAATGGATGTCCTCCGGTTTGCAGTCTACGATCCGGGTCATCATTCTTATCCCCTCTTCCAGATCGACATATGCTATGGTATAGGGGAGTTCATCCATAAACTTGGGCTCAACCATGCTGTAGGCCGTAGAGAAAGTGAAGATTTTTGCCTTGCCGCTCGCCTCGATCCAGTCCAAATTGCCTGACCAGCATTCAGGACAGAATTTTCTCGGATAGAATATTTTTGATTTACAGTCATTGCAGACTTGGACAAGGAGTTTGCCCTGTTTTGTTCCTTCCCAAAATTTTTCCGACCACGGTTGTGTCACCGGAACGGGTTTCTTCATGTCAAATTCCATTTTTAAATCTCCTTTCCCCATATCGTTGCGATGATATTGAACCCTGACCCACCATTGCTGTTCTGATAAACGTATTTGCAGTCTTTAACCTGTCGTTCGCCGGCCTTTCCCATGAGCTGCCGCGCCGTTTCCACATAGGTGGCCGCGCTGACACCCGAACCTGTGTGGCCTCTGCCGGGCGCATCGCCGATTGCGGACCAGGGGATGTCTCCGCCAAAAGACATCCGGCCTTGCAGGAAGTATTTGCCAGCCTGCCCCGGAGGCGCGACTTCTAACGCTTCAGCCATCATGGGATGGGCAAGCGGGTACGCAACGTATACATTCCACAGGCTCACATCTTCTTTCTTAATGCCCGCCTGGGCCATCGCTTCTTTAGCCGTCACCCGCCAACCTTCTTCCACTTGCTCCATATCCCTCACGACACAGGTTGCGCTGAAATAACGGGCCGATTCCCCAAGTTTATAGGCCGCCGGTCTGTTCATCTTCTTGGCATCCTCGGCCGATACGACCACCATAGCGCAGCCGCCGTCACCCAGCACATTGCTCTCCCTTTTGTGCAGTGGCGTATTGAGCAGGTCGGAAGCCAGCACCTTCTCCACCGATGGCACTTCTTTCTTATAGAAAATGGAATTGGGATCGCGGGATGCCCAACTGCGGAGTGCTGTCACGACCGATGCCATTTCTTCCGGCGTGCACCCCGAATGATGCATATATTGATTGGCACTCAGCCCCATAATAATGTTGTATGTGGTCCCGTAGGGATATTCCCACTGCAGATCAACGCCGGCCTTCGCAAAGAAATTAATTTGATCTATCAAAGGAATGGTAGAATGGACGGTGACGTGAGGCACAAGAACAGCCTTGGCCATACCGTTTGTAATCCAGTAGTCAGCAAGCCGTATGCAGCTCGATGTAGTGGCACCCCCCGCATTGCAAAGAACGGAATCCTTGACACCTTTGAGTCCCAGTTCTTCCGGCAGTTTCCCAAATGCCAGCTCACCCGTTATCTGCGGTTGAGCTTGGGGCTCGACAATGGCGGTGGCCTCGATATCATTCTTGTGGAGGCCTGAATCGCGAATGGCCTCCATGCAGGTATCATAGATGATATCCCAGTGTGTCCGTTGTGGATAAGTTCCCGTAGGCACCTCACCAATACCGACAATTGCAATTTTGCCTCTACTCATAAATCGATCTTTTAACCCCCTTTCTCGTTTTAAGGCATGTTCCAAATTTAATTCCGTTGTCTACCGTTAAATCAAGCACTCGTCACGGGCGCTTCGCGTGGATTGGGAAGAGCGATTGCGCCGTCCTTGGGGCAAGCCGGAGCGCCTGTTGCCGTAGCGAATCTTCTTATTGAGAATGCCTCTCCTCTAAGATTTCTCAATAAATTTTTGAAATGTCCTCCCTATCCGGCTCCAGGATGCCCCGAGATTTGGAGTTCCCACAACTGAGAGGGAGTTTGAGGGCCGCTGTCTCAACCCATACGGAATGATTCAACAGCCCCAGATGCCTTAAGGCAGAAGAAAACCTTAGCCCGAGAGGACTCTTAACCTGACTCCCCGGCTCTGATTTCCAATAGATATGGATGCTCAAATCAGTCTCTACCACGGAATGATGGTATACCCTTATTTCTACCAGGTGCTTTGGCGTATCCGTCGGCAAATCAGACTCGCTTACCTCTTTGAGAAGTTCATCCATCAACCGTGTATCGATGTTCGCAGGAGAACGTAATGAGATAATCTCAACCCATTTCACGGCATCTATCCTCCGGTAGCACCTGCCAGTCTTATTACCAAAAAGCGTGCCACCATGGATTTTCGTTTAAAATCAAAGGATTACATAAAAATAGAGCTTGGCCATTTACGGAATAACGTAAAATATGCTACGCTATGCAGTAATTCTACTTCAGTGCGTAACGTAGCCTCTCATGACAGGTGCTGGAAAAGGAGAAAACGATGAACGTGGATGAAAACGTTTTTTTTCGCGAGGCGACGCTGCGAATATGCAGCAGCCTCAACATCGAAACGGCTATGAAGCGCTGTTTTGAATACATAGGAGCTTTCATTCCCGTGATTGGAATAACCCTGCATACACTGGATTATGATTTGAATCTGATGCAGCTCGTGGCATCAGTCGGTGTCAACGAACTAGAAGGGTATGAACGAGTCCTGCCCTTACCCGAGAAGGGCCGGAATAAAAGGGCAGCGGATTTACAGGCGGCCTTGTTGAAGAATGGAGTAATGATCATAATTGTGAATGAGCCCGACCAGGAGGTAGGGCTCCCGGAGATTCTAGAACGACTTCGGCTCAAATCCGATGTATCGGTAATGATGATGTTTTTAAAACTTGAAAGTAATTTGATTGGTATGCTCGCGGTGGCGGCAGACGGCCTGAATCAATACAACAATGAGCATGCTCGCCTGCTTCAACTGCTCCATGAACCTTTTGGTATTGCCATGGCCAAAGCTTTGGAACATCAGGAAATTATTCGACTCAAGGACATGCTGGCTGACGACAACCGTTATCTATTTGACGAACTGCGGTCAGCTTCAGGCGATGAGATCATCGGTTCGGATTTTGGTTTGAAGGCAGTGATGAGAATGGTTCAGCAGGTGGCGCCCCTCGACAGCCCTGTGCTGTTGCAAGGAGAGACGGGCACAGGAAAAGAGGTCATTGCCAACGCGATTCACTATTCTTCGCCTCGCAAGGACGGACCGTTTATCAAGGTGAATTGCGGCGCCATCCCCGAGACCCTTCTCGACAGCGAGCTTTTCGGTCACGAGAAGGGAGCTTTCACCGGCGCCATAAGCCAGAAGCGGGGACGTTTCGAGCGGGCCGACAAGGGTACTATCTTTCTTGACGAAATAGCAGAACTTCCAGCCCAGGCCCAGGTGAGGCTGTTACGCGTCCTTCAGAGCAAAGAAATCGAACGCGTGGGAGGAACAACTTCGATTCCGGTGGACGTTCGGATTATATCGGCCACAAATAGAAACCTGGAGGAGATGATCACCTCCGGGCGATTTCGCGAAGATCTCTGGTTCCGGCTCAATGTCTTTCCCATCATGATCCCGCCGCTCAGGCATAGAAGAGAAGATATTCCGGCCCTGATGCATCACTTTATGGATCGTAAGTCCAAGGAGCTCAAGCTCACAGGGAGACCTGTTCTGGCACCCGGTGCCCTGGACAGGCTTATGGCTTATGACTGGCCGGGGAACGTTCGGGAGCTGGAAAACCTGATCGAACGGGCTCTGATCCAGAGCAGGGGTGATATGCTTTCATTTGAGACGATTTCGGCCATGCCAGTTTCCGGAGATCACGTAGGGATTCGGGACTCAGACCGGAATCGAACCGTGCTTTCGCTGGACGAGATCAATGCCCAGCATATCAGGCAAGCTTTGGAGATGGCCGGTGGCAAGATCAACGGGCCAGGTGGAGCTGCACAAACCCTCAGACTTCATCCAAATACACTCAGGAGCCGGATGAACAAGCTTGGTATTCCCTTCGGAAGGAGAAGTTGGAAACCTTCGAGCGGCTAGACTGAAGGCCGCGAGTCCTGGCCAATCCGGTAACCAAGAAATTTCTTACCCCCTTAGTTCTTCTTTCCTTTCTTCCCACTAGACATAGTGATGTTTTAGGTGGTGGTATCCATCGGCAGTATGTACCATTTGAGACCCCCGAAGATGACCTCCCTCATCGTCTTGCGCTCCAGGGTTGCCTTTGCGTTTAATTAATTTAGTACTGTGTTTCAAATCAAATAGTGGTACAGATTGAATATAGGAAGAGTCCTTTTTTCCGGCAGGGAACACAAAAGTGAGGCGTGAACGGGTTGATTAAGATTTGACCTTCTTGTAAAAAACCCTCTTGGCTATTTCCGCTGCGATGATGTAGAGGACCATGATCACTCCCAGGGCAACAAAGAATGGAGCGGGCAGGGGACGGAATCTAAAAAGACTCCCCAACGGGCTGAAGGGAAGAATAAGTGTCACTGCGGCAATGATCAGGGTGGCGGTCAGGAGATATTTCCCGGGTCTGCTCTGATAGAAGGGTCTGCGCGTACGGATGACGAGGACGATCACCGAGGCGGAGATGACCGATTCCAGAAACCAGCCGGTTCGGAATAGATCTGGATGAGCATGGAGAATGAAGAGCAGTACGCCGAAGGTGAGGAAGTCGAAGACCGAGCTCACCGGACCAAAGGTCATCATAAAGTTGCGGATGAACTTAATGTCCCAGCGCCGGGGTTTCTCAACGAGTTCAGGATCCACACGGTCCGTGGCAATCGTCATCTCCGGGAAGTCGGTCAGTAGGTTGGTGAGGAGGACCTGCGAGGGCAACATGGGGAGAAAGGGCAAGAAGAGGGATGCCCCTGCCATGCTGAACATATTTCCGAAATTGGCGCTCGTGGCCATAAAGACGTACTTCAATGTATTGGCAAAGGTAGTCCGTCCTTCGCGCACACCTTCCACCAGGACATCCAGATCTTTTTCGAGAAGCACAATATCCGCCGCC
>Ga0187771_10001522_pt1 | contig 15540 bp, 14 predicted proteins | sample 0116_SJ02_MP15_1_FD_133139 | JGI IMG/M metagenome (GOLD analysis project Ga0187771, IMG submission 133139) | Tropical peat soil microbial communities from peatlands in Department of Meta, Colombia - 0116_SJ02_MP15_10_MG | ecosystem: Environmental > Terrestrial > Soil > Wetlands > Peat | place...
CCGCTCATGGCCGCGCCACCGAGAACTGCATCGGCTTCGGCGTGCGGCGATCGCCGTCGCGACAGATCCGCAGCACTTCGGCGAGCACCGCGCGGGTATCGCGCGGATCGATGGCGCCATCGTCCAGCATCCGCGCGCTGGTGGCGAACACGTCCATCTGGTCGTCGAACACGGCCGTGATCTTGGCCTTGAGCGCCGCGAGCTGGTCGCGATCGACCGGCTTGCCGCGCCGCGCGGCGGCGGCTTCGGTCACGATCGCCATGGTCTCGGCCGCCTGCTCGCCGCCCATCACCGCGGTCTTGGCGTTGGGCCAGGAGAAGCAGAACCGTGGACTGAAGCCGCGCCCGCACATGCCGTAATTGCCGGCGCCGAACGAGGCGCCGCAATAGAGCGTGATCTGCGGCACGGTGGCGCTGGTGACGGCCTGGATCATCTTCGAGCCGTGCTTGATCATGCCGCCCTCCTCGTAGGCGCGGCCGACCATGTAGCCGGTGGTGTTGTTCAGATAGATCAGCGAGGTCCGCGACTGGCAGCATGCCTGGATGAAATGGGTCGCCTTGTTGGCGCCGTTCGGATCGAGCGGCCCGTTGTTGGTGATGATGCCGACGGGAATGCCTTCGATCGCCGCGTGCCCGCACACCGTCGCCGGACCGTAGTTGACGCCGAATTCGACGAAATCGGAATCGTCGACGAACCGCGCGATCACCTCGCGCATGTCGACCGGCCGCTTGTGGTCCATCGGCATGATGCCGAGCAGCTCTTCCGCATCGTATCTTGGCGGCTTGAACGCCGGCCTGTCGTCTCCCGCCGCAGGATCCCAGTTCAGACTGGCGACGATGTCGCGCGCGATCCGCAGCGCGTCGCGGTCGTCCTCGGCCAGATAGTCGCCGAGGCCCGAGATCGCAGTGTGCATCTCGGCACCGCCGAGCTCCTCTTCGGTGGCGATCTCGCCGGTGGCGGCCTTGAGCAGGGGCGGGCCCGCGAGAAAAGCGCGGGTGCGGCCGCGCACCATGACGATGTAGTCGGAAAGCCCGGTCTGGTAGGCGCCGCCGGCGGTCGACGACCCATGAGTCACGGTCACCACCGGCAAGCCCGCGGCCGACAAGCGGGCGAGGTTGCGGAACAGGCCGCCGCCGCGGACGAAATCCTCGACGTGGTAGCGCATCAGGTTGGCGCCGGCGCTTTCCACCAGCTGGATGAACGGCAGTTTGTTCTCGAGCGCGATCTCCTGGATCCGCAGCTTCTTGTCGAGGCCCTTGGGCTGCAGGGCGCCGGCGTCGATCCCGGAATCGCTCGCGCTGATCATGCAGCGCACCCCGGAGACGATGCCGATCCCGGCGATCAGGCCGCAGCCGGGAATGCTCTTGTCGGGGTCGGGGGTATCGAAGCGATATCCGGCGAGCGAGGAGAGCTCGATATAGGGCGTATCGGGGTCGAGCAGCAGCGCGACGCGCTCGCGCGGCAGCAGCTGGCGGCGGGCGTGGAAGCGCTCCTTGGCGGCCGCCGAGGCGGTCCTCGCCCGCTCCTCGAGAGTGCGGATGCGCTCGATCAGCGCCAGCATGCCGCTGCGGTTGGCTTTGAAGCTGTCGGCGGATGTCGCGACAGCGGTCTCGATCACGGCCATGGGGCGCTCAGGTCCTCGTGTCTTGCTGGATCAGGCGGCGATTAAGGGCGACAGCATCCTGCGCGAGATCGCTGCGCGCCCTTCCCTTGCGGGCGGCCAGCATCAGCGCGTCAGTTTGAAGATCCGCCGGGCTTCGGCCGGGCTCGCGATCTCGCGGCCGGCCTGGCGCGCGGTGGCGACCAGGGTCTCGATCAGCTGACCGTTCGAAGTCACCTTGCTGCCATCGGGGCGGTAGAAGGTATCCTCGAGCCCGGTGCGCAGGTGGCCGCCGAGCTCGGCGCAGCGCCGGTGCAGTGGCCAGATCTCGGCGCGGCCGATGGCGGTGACCTGCCAGTTGGCGTCCGGCAGCTTCAACTTGAGCAGGATCGGCAAGAGGTCCGGATCGGCCGGCATACCCGAGGCGACGCCCATGACGAAGTTGTATTCCAGCGGCCCGGTGTACATTCCGGTCTGCCGGTACATGGCGACGCTGCGCACGATGCCGACGTCGAAGCACTCGAATTCCGGCATCGAGTCCGCATCCTTCATGGCGCCGAGATACGCCTGGATCTTGGCCGGCGGATTGTCGAACACGTGCGGCGGCCAGGCCCAGGTGCCGTCGGCCTTGACCTTGAGGTAGTTGAGCGAACCGGCGTTGCAGGCCGCCATCTCTGGGCGGGTCTCGCGGATGCAGGCGAGCGCCCCGGCATAGTCGGGGCCGACCACGCCCGAGGTGTGGTTGATGATGACGCCGGGGCAAGCCTCGCGGATCGCCTGCTGGATCTCGCGCGACACCGAAACCTCCCACGACGGCAGGTGGCCCTTGCCCGGCGCCTGCTGGCGGAGATGCACGTGCATGACGCTGGCGCCGGCGTCGAACGCGGCCTTGGCCTCGCGCGCCATTTCCTCGGGCGTAACCGGAACGTGATGCTGCTTGGGATCGGTCAGCACGCCGTTGAGCGCGCAGGTGATGACGGCCTTGTCACTCATTTTGGTTCACGGGCTCCAATCCACGAAACGCGCGGCCGCCGGAACGGGCGGCACACGCGATTGATGCAACCCCGCCACAATGGCCACACGGCTCCATCGGTTCTTGCGTTTACTTGCTGGCGCCCGACCTCAGGCCCCGACCGCCTGGCGGCTCGTGCGCGCCTCGCTGCGGTAGATCGCGAGGTCCTTAGAGCCGGTGAAGATCGCGCGCGGCTTGAGCCCGTAGAAGCGGCGAATCGAATGAGAGAAATGAGTCGAGTCCGGATAGCCGATATCCTGGGCGAGGTGCGCGAAATTGAGATTCTCGTTGACGAAATGAAGCAGATGACGCGCCCGCTTCCAGGCCCGGAAGGCGCGGAACGAGACCCCGGTCTCGTCCTTGAACAGGTGCAGAAAGCGCGACTGCGACAGGCCGGCGTCGCGGGCGCAGTCCGCGGCCGTCATGGCGCGCTCGGGATTTTCGACCAGCCGGGCGACGGTGGCGGCTACCCTGGGATCGACCTGGCGCGGGACGAGCGGCGCCCCGAAAATGATGCGATCAAATTCGGCGGTCGCCATCTCGGCCGGCCGCACGGTTCCCGCGCGAATGCCGTCATAAACCGCGCGAATACGTTGCCTGACCTGCGCGCCCTCGAGACCTGAAAGGCGGCCCGCCAGACTACCGAGGTCCGATGCCTGCGCCGTCTCCGGCTCGATGGTGACACAGATGACCGTCGGATGATCGCTGACGACGGTATGCGAGACGTAGGGCGGTACCGCCGTGATGGTCGCGCGCTCGGACCGGCCGTCGCGCGTCACTGTCAGGCTGCCCTCAAGGGCGCAGTAGATGTGGAAGGCGCCGGAAGTCCGCCCTCGCGGCCGTCCCAGCAGGCCCGCATAAAATACCCGCTGCGGGCTGATCAGCATGAGATAGCCGGACTGGCGCTCACCCTTCATGGTCTCTCCCGGGAACCGCTTGTTCGTGGCCGTATTCCGGCGCGGGACCGCGACGGATTCAAGGCGCCACCACCCCTCTGCGGGGGCGTGCGGAGAATACATCAATCGAAGGGGATGTCATCGCCGCGCGAACGCCGCGGTCGGGGGATGGTGAACCGGCTTGGATAGCCGTCACAAAAGCTTAAGCACCGCTGGTGCACTGCTCACTTATCGGGCTTCGGCTTCGATCCAGGCAGGGTTCCCATGAGTTTGCAAAGCACCATCAGCATGACCTCGTCGGCGCCGCCGCCGATCGACGCCAGGCGGCTGTCGCGGTAGGCACGACTGACCGGGGTTTCGTTCATGAAGCCCATGCCGCCGAAGTATTGCAGGCAGGCGTCGGTTAGCTGGCGGCCGAGCCGCCCGGCCTTCAGCTTGGCCATGGTGGCGAGCCTGGTGACATCCTCGCCGGCGACCAGCGCCTCGGCGGCGCGGTAAACCAGCGCGCGCAGCAGCTCGACCTCGGTCTGCAGCTCCGCCAGCCGAAAATGCACCGACTGGTTGTCCAGGATGCTTTGCCCGAACGCTTTTCGGTTGCGGGTGTAGTCGATGGTCTCCGCGATGGTGGCTTCATGGGCCTTGAGGCAGGCCGCCGCCCCCCACAGCCGCTCCTCCTGAAACTGGATCATCTGGTAGGTGAAGCCATGACCCTCCTCGCCGACGCGGTTGCGCTTCGGCACGCGGACATTGTCGAAGAAGATCTGGGCGGTGTCGGACGAGCGCATGCCGAGCTTGTCGAGCTTGCGGGCGATCTCGACTCCCTTGGTCTTCATCGGCACGCAAATCAGCGACTTGTTGCGATGAACGGGCCTGTCGCCGGTGTTGGCGAGCAGGCAGATCCAGTCCGCCTGCGTCCCGTTGGTGATCCACATCTTGCCGCCGGAGATCACGTAGTCGTCGCCGTCCGAGCGCGCGGTGGTCTTGATCGAGGCAACGTCGGAGCCGGCGCCCGGCTCGGACACCCCGATGCAGGCGACCATGTCGCCGGCAATCGACGGCGCCAGGAACTCGCGGCGCAGCTCGTCCGAACCGAAGCGGGCCAGCGCCGGCGTCGCCATGTCGGTCTGCACGCCGATCGCCATCGGCACGCCGCCGCAGCGGATCGCGCCGAGCTCCTCCGCCATCATCACGGCGTAGCTGTAGTCGAGCCCCTGGCCGCCGAACTCGACCGGCTTGTTGAGCCCCAGAAACCCGAGGCCGCCGAGCTTCTTGAAGACTTCGTGGGCGGGAAAGATCCCGGCCGCCTCCCATTCGTCGACGTGCGGGTTGATCTCGTCGGCGATGAAGGCCTGCAGGGTCCGGCGGGCGGCATCATGTTCAGGCGTAAACAGCATCGCTCAACCATCCTCATCGTTGCGGCCCGAGCCGCCTAATGCTGCGAATTGACGCGGCGATCTTGCGTTAAGTCGCTAGTGGTCCGATTACCGCGCCGATTGATCAAACAGGCGGAATGGGTTCAGATATATCATCTATCGTTCCTCGAAGCCGCGGGAGCCTCCGTGACCATCAAAGCTGTCGTGTTCGACGCCTACGGCACGCTCTACGACGTCCAGTCGGTGGCCGACGTGACCGAGCAATGCTTCCCGGGCCATGGCGACATCATCACCCAGATCTGGCGGCTGAAGCAGCTAGAATACACCTGGCTGCGCTCGCTGATGGAGCGCTACGAAGATTTCACCACGGTCACCCGCCAATCCCTCGTCTTCACCCTGCGCAGTCTCGGCATTGCGCAGAACCCGTCGGCCATCGAGCAGTTGATGGACCGGTATCTGCGTCTCGACCCCTACCCCGACGCCAAGCCGACGCTGGCGGCCTTGAGCCGCTGCCAGCGGGCGATCCTGTCCAACGGCAGCCCCGCGATGCTGAGCGCGCTGGTACGCTCGACCGGCCTCGACGACCTGCTCGACGCGACCATCAGCGTCGATGCGCGCAAGGTCTTCAAGCCGAGCCCGTCGGCCTACACCCTGATCGAGCAGGTGCTCGGAACCACGCCGGCCGAGGTGCTGTTCGTCTCATCGAATCCCTTCGACGTCTGCGGCGCCAAGTCCTTCGGCCTCAACGTCGCTTGGATCGAACGCGTGCCGCCCGCGGCGCTGGTGCGCGAACTCGGCCAGCTCGACCGCATCGCCCCGCTCACCCTGTTCAAGATCCTGCGGACCCAGCCCGATGAATTGGGGTTTGCTCCCGACCATCGGGTCAGCGCTCTCGCCGATCTTCCAGCCATCGTCGCCGGCTGAGTGGCGACAGCGAGCCCGCCGACGCACCAGCTCCACCACCAACCAATCCACCGGCCATCCGGCCCGCGACCAACAACCAGGGAGAGAGCGCATGAAGACCCGCATCACCGAACTGTTCGGCATCCGGCATCCGATCATCCAGGGCGGAATGCACTATGTCGGCTTTGCCCAGCTCGCAGCTGCGGTGTCCAACGCCGGTGGGCTCGGCATCATCACAGGGCTGACGCAGAAGACGCCCGAGCTGCTGGCCAAGGAGATCGCCCGCTGCCGCGACATGACCGACCAGCCCTTCGGCGTCAACCTGACGTTTCTTCCGGCCTTCACCGCGCCGCCCTACCCCGAATACATCGCCGCCATCAAGGAAGGCGGCGTGAAGATCGTCGAGACCGCCGGCCGCAGCCCCGAGCAATACATGCCGGCGCTGAAGGCCGCCGGCATCAAGGTCATTCACAAATGCACGTCGGTACGGCACTCGCTGAAGGCGGAAAGCATCGGCTGCGACGCGGTCAGCGTCGACGGCTTCGAGTGCGGCGGCCATCCCGGCGAAGATGACATCCCCAACATGATCCTGTTGCCGCGCGCCGCCGAGGAGCTGAAGATTCCGTTCGTGGCGTCGGGCGGCATGGCGGATGCCCGCAGCCTGGTGGCGGCGCTGGCGCTGGGCGCCGACGGCATGAACATGGGCACGCGCTTCATCGCGACCAAGGAGGCGCCGGTCCACGACAACGTCAAGCAGGCGATCGTCGCCGCCAGCGAGCTCGATACCAGGCTGATCATGCGGGCGCTCCGCAACACCGAACGCGTGATCCGCAACAAGAGCGTCGATCGCCTGATCGAGATCGAGCGCGAGAAAGGCAGCGCCCTCAAGATCGATGACATCATCGAGGAAGTCGCCGGCGTCTATCCCAAGGTCATGATCGAGGGCGACCTGGACGCCGGCGCCTGGAGCTGCGGCATGGTGGTCGGCCTGATCCACGACGTCCCGACCGCCAAGGAGCTGATCGACCGCATCATGCGCGAGGCGGAGCAGCTGATTCGCGGCCGCCTCACCGGACTGTTGTGATCTGACGGCACCTGATCACGGCCGCACGCCGGCGCGGCCGCACTTCGGTCGATGCGGCGTCGAGCCCTCGGATCAGGCGGCGCGCACCTGTGACAGGAAGCCGTCGACCGCGGAGCGCAACCGCCCGGCCTGCTGATCCAGCCCCCGGGCGCCATCGAGCACGCGCGTCGCCGCATCGCCGGTCGTGGCGGCGGCCTTGCTGACGCCGCCGATGTGGCTCGTGATGTCGCTCGAGCCCTCGGCCGCGGACTGGATGTTGCGCGCGATCTCGCGCGTCGCGGCCCCCTGCTCCTCGACCGCCGACGAAATCGTCACCGTGATCTCGCTCATCTTGCCGATCGTGGTCGCAATGCCCTGGATCGCCGCGACCGCCTCGCCGGTCGTCGTCTGCATGTTGGCGACCTGGGCGGAGATCTCCTCGGTCGCCTTGGCGGTCTGGGTCGCCAGCGCCTTGACCTCCGAGGCAACCACCGCGAAGCCGCGGCCGGCTTCGCCCGCACGCGCCGCCTCGATGGTGGCGTTGAGCGCGAGCAGATTGGTCTGCTCGGCAATCGACTGGATCAGCTGGACCACCGCGCCGATCTTCTCGGCGCCGCCGGACAAGAGCTGGACGGTGGAATTGGTCTGCTGCGCCTCCTCGACGGCGCGGCGCGCGACCTCGTTGGACTGCGATACCTGGCGCGAGATCTCGGCGACCGATGCGGAAAGTTCCTCCGCAGCCGCGGCCACGGTCTGCACGTTGCCGAGCGCCCTTTCCGACACGGCGGTGACGGTGGCGGCACGCTCGCTGGTGTCTCCGGCCGTCGCGGTCATCCGCTCGGCGGTCGCCTGCATCTCGGCGGCGGACGACGCCACCGCGCGCACGATGCCGTTGACATTCTGTTCGAAACCGTCGGCAAGCGCGGTCATCGCGGCGCGCCGCTCGGCCGCCGTCTGCGCCTGCGCGTCGGCCTCCTTCTGTTCCATGGCGCGGATCCGGAGGGCGTTGTCCTTGAACACCTGCACGGCGGCAGCCATCGCGCCGATTTCGTCCCGGCGGCCGACGCCGAGAACCGGCGCGTCGAGATCGCCTTCGGAAAGCCGGCGCATGCTCTCGCCCAGATTGGCCAGCGGCCGGCTGATGCTGCGTGCGACGAACCAGGCGCCGAGCCCAGTCGCCACCGCGATAGCGAGCATGGCAAGGCCCAGCGACCACACGATCGGGGACAGCTTGGCGTCGAGATCGTCGAGATAGGCGCCGGTGCCGACGAAGGCGTTCCAGCCGGGAATTGCCTCGGCGTAGGACATCTTGCGTTGCATTTCCGTTCCGCCGGGCTTGTAGTACTCGTATTTCAGGGTGACGTCGCCCTTGGCGTTGATGCCGTCGCGCAGCTCACGCGTCAGCGCGCGGCCGTTGCTCTGCACATCAAGCCGGTTGGTGCCGATCTGCTTCGGATCCGGCGTCGAAAGCGCGACGCCGTCCATGGTGTAGGCAAAAACGTAGCCCGAGCCGTTGTCGTATTTCAGCGACTGCGCGCGCTTGGAGAATTCCTGGATGGCGGCGTCCTTGGTCATTTGGCCCGCGTCGACCTGCGCCTGCAGACCCGTCGCCAGCGACTTGCCGATATCGGCGATCGCATGCGTCTGCTCGATCCGCGACTGCAGGATCTCGTTGCTCATCAGCCGCGACGCTTCCAGACCCGCCGCGCACAAACCCAATATCGCGATCGCGACGAGAATGCCGACCTTGGCGCCGATCGGCAGGTTGTTCAGCCACTTCATGGACTTCCTCGGGATTTAGCTGTCAGTTCGGGATGGTTACGCGAAAATTACTACCGAAGTCGTGAGGACTTCCTTAACCGCGCCGCGCTTGCAGCGACGCGATCGCGGCGCGCGCCGGAGAGAACGGCGATGCACCGAGGCCCTCGCGAGCCTTGTGGTTCCAAATAAGAACTGTAAGCTTGCCAGCCGAGCGGCCGGCACTGCGGCCATGCAACGGATGAGGCAACATGCGATGGGACGCGCTGGAGGAGGAATCCTGCTCCATCTCACGAACGCTCGCGGTGATTGGTGATCGCTGGAGCCTGCTCGTATTACGCGACTGCTTCCTGCGGGTGAGGCGGTTCGAGGAATTCCAGTCCCGCCTCGGAATTACCCGGCACCTGCTGGCCGACCGGCTCAAGAAGCTGGTGCGCCATGGCGTCTTGCGGCGCGTCCCCTATCAGACGAGCCCGAAGCGCCACGAATATCTCCTGACCCAGAAAGGGCTGGATCTTTACCCGATCCTGATGGCGATCGTGCATTGGGGCGACGTCCACATGGCCGATGAACGCGGGCGGCCGCTGCTGCACCGGCACAAGACCTGCGGGCACATCTTCAACCCGGTGATGGTCTGCTCCGAATGCGGTGAACCGCTCAATGCGCGCGAGGTGCAGGTTCAACCCGGACCGGGGGCGCAATCCATGGATCATCCCGCCGTCACGGGCGCACCACGCGCGCGGCGCGCCTCTTAGGCGGCAAGGCCACGCGGGGCTTGCGCCAAAGCCCAGCGCGGTCGCGTTGACATTCGCTTCAGCGGCGCCGGGGGCCCTGAAAGCGAATGTCAAAGTCCCGAACCGCACCGGAAACTTATGTTTCCCAGTGTTTCTAACAACACCGACACTCGCCGCTCACCACTTCTCGCCGAACGGCCGGATCTCCTGCTCGAAGGTCCAGGCGTCGCGCGGCTGCTGCAGGATATGCCAATAGGCCTCGGCGACGGCGGACGGCCGCATCAGCCGGTTGGGATCGAGATGGGCCAACGCATCGTCGCCCTCGCGTTCGGCGATCCGCTGACGGACCCAGGCGGTATCCACCCCGGCGTCGATGATCAGATGTGCGACGTGGATGTTCTTGGGCCATAGCTCCCGCGCCATCGACTGCGCTGCCGCGCGCAGCCCGGCTTTGGCGCTCGCAAACGCCGCGAACCCCACCCCGCCGCGCAGGCTGGCGGTCGCGCCGGTGAAGAAGATCGCGCCCTGGCCCCGCGGCACCATCAGTCGCGCTGCCTCCCGCCCGGCCAGGAAGCCGGCGTAGCATGCCATCTCCCACACTTTGCGGAAGACGCGTTCGGTGGTGTCGAGGATCGGAAAATTGACGTTGGCGCCGACGTTGAAGATGCAGACTTCGAGCGGCGCATGCCGGTCGGCGTCCGACAGGAACTTGACCACTTCCTCTTCGTTGCGGGCATCGAGCGACCGGCCGAACGCGGTATGACCCGCCGCCTCGATCTCGTTCACCAGCGGCATGAGCTTGTCGCCGTTCCGCCGCCCGGCAAATACGGCATAGCCCTCGGCAGCGAATTTCCTGGTGATTTCACCCCCGATGAAATCCCCGGCGCCGATCACGGCAGCCGTCGCGTTTCGTTTCGTCATGAGCGCCTCCTGCAGTGCCGGGCGAAACCCGATGCGGGCAAGCGCGCGCTCCGACCTGCCCGCTTGCCAACCCGGCTGCGAGCATAGAGTTCCTTTTTAGAACTTGTCAACGCCGGGTGGCCACCCGGCGCCGGCTTCGCTCAGCCCGACCGCCGTTCACCTTCGCGCTGCCGGCGCGCCTCGTAGGCCTTGAGATGGGCAAAGGCGATGCGCAGCAGCGACTGCGGACCGAAATCGTCGCCGCCACGGCGCAACAGATCGCCGACGATGTGGTCGGCCTCGATCCGCGCGCCGCGCTCGATGTCACGCAACATCGAGGCCATGATCGGAGACTGCGGCGCGGAGAGGATGGCCCGAAAGCGGTCGAGCGCCGCGGCGCGCGGCGTAAAGCCGTTGTTGGCCGCGATGCCGGCGCAATCGTCCAACAGCGCAAGCGGCAGCGCGCCGGCGCCGGCCGCGACGATGTCGCCGATCGCGGCGCGCATCAGGCACGTCATGCCGGCGGCGGTGGCGATGAACACCCACTTTTCCCACATCTCGAGCAGGATGTTCTCGCTCGGCTCGGCGGTGAATTTGGCGCCGGAGAGCACTGCCGCGACGCGCGTCAGGCGCTCGGAGCGGCCTCCGCCCTGTTCGCCGAAGCTCATGCTGTGCATGTCGTTGAGATGAAGGATCCGTCCCGCGTCGTCCAGGGTGGCGGAGATCACGCACTGGCCGCCGAGCACGCGCGACATCCCGAACCTGGCGTTCAAGGCATCGATGTGGGCCATGCCGTTGAGCAGCGGCAGGATGCTGGTATCCGGACCGACGACCGCAGCGAAGGATGCGATCGCGTCCTCGAGATCGTAGGCCTTGCAGCTGAGCAGGACGAGATCGTACGGCGCGGCCAGCTGATCGCGCGTCACGAAGCGCGGCGCGTCCAGCTTGAGATCACCGGCGGGACTCTTGACCACCAGTCCTTGTCGAAGCTGCGCCGCGCGACCGGGGCGGACGAGAAACGTGACGTCACGTCCGGCCTCGATCAGCCGCGCGCCGAAATAGCCGCCAATCGCACCGGCGCCGATCACCAGAATCCGCATGGCCATATCCCCGAGGTTGTCTCTAGCGGGGAGACTGATCGCCCGGCGCGCGCTTGTCCAACCGCTTTCGCGTGAAGAGCAGTCCGGCAATCGTGCGGCGGCTGCGGCGGAAATTGAAGCGACACGCGATGGTGGTGGACGGGCCTTGCGCGAATCAGGCTAGTCAATGCGCGTGGGGCCGCGGTGCCTCCTGCCGCAGGATCCAGGTGTCATGACGACGAAGCCCGTTGCCGCTGCCGCGTGCCTTCCACTGGTCTTGATCGCGTCGGGGATCATCGCCGCGAGCGCGGTACTGCCTGCGCGCGGCGCGTCCGCGCCCGTGGCCATTCAGCGCGAACCGCCAGACGGCGCCCTGCGACTCGGCCAGCGGGTGCGTGTCGACGACGGCACCTGCCCGGCCGGGCAAGTCAAGGAGGTGACCGCAGCGCAGCTGACCCCGCAGGGCATCGTCCGCACGCGCGTCTGCGTGAAGCGCTAGCGTAATGTCGTCGGTGGACCATCCGCGCCGAGCTCGCGCGGCGCAAAATCTCACTCGGTGATGAAATCCGCGCATTTCTGGATGGTGTCGCCGCTCCCCCACGGCATGATCGGCACCGTCGAGGTCGAGTTCTTCGGCGATCCCTCGATCAGCTTGTCGGAATACACCATGTAGACGAGCACGTTGCGCTTGGCATCGCAGCCGCGCACGATCTGCATCTTCTTGAAGAACATCGAGCGTCGGCGCCGGAACATGTCGTCGCCCTGCTGCAGCTTGTCCTTGAAGCGGATCGGCCCGATCTGGCGACAGGCCAGCGAGATGTCCGAGACCTCTTCCGCAAGCCCTAGCCAGCCCTTGAATCCGCCCTTTTCAGGGACGGTGAAATGGCAGGCAACGCCCTCCACCTCCGGGTCGTCGATTCCGTAAGTCGCGAGCTTGTCGTTCGGGCTCAGCAACTTGAAGACAGTCGACCGGCGGAAGATCAGATCAGGTTCATCGGCTGATCGCGCAGGCCCCGACGCCGCCAGAATTCCGCCGAGCAGCACCATTGCGAGCGGCCATCGCCGGCGACGGCGCACACCGTCACGCGTGCTGGATGCATCTAGTGCCGCCGATCTGAAGTCCCTGCACAGCAAGCGGCAAGCCCGCCTCAGGGACTTCAGATCGAAAAGCGGCACTAGAATCAAATTCTGGCTGGTGCCCATAACTTTCCGAAGATCGCGTAAAAAAGGTGTCGCAGCGGCCGATCGCGATCTTCGGAAAGTGGGCACCAGGCTCGAATTGCGACGAATTGACATCGACTTTCACTCCTCGCCCCGGACGGGCGGCTATCGGCTCGCGCTGTTGCGCTGGCTGCAACCGGCGCATGGCGCCCATTTAGGCATCGTTGCTGCCGATGGGAAGGCTGGTGTCCCGGTTCCGGCAGTCGCATCGCGTGCGCCGGGCTCCCTTGTGAATGTCAGAACCAAGGGATGCTGGCAAATGTGCCGGCCTGTGGCCGTTAAGCGCCTGTCAGGTTTTTTTGTTGAATTTCCGCCCGGAATCGACCGTCTCAAAATAGACACTTCTGGTGAACTTGTTCACGTCCTGCGACACTACCGGTCATGGCGGGGGTCAAAGCGTGATTTGCAAACGGATTGAGGCGGGCGCGGCGGTTGACCGGACTGCGACAGGCCGACGCATGTCCACGGCCCTGGTCGCGATCGTGACCGCGGTGAGCGTCAGTGCCCCGCTCGACAAGGCTCGCGCCTGGGCGTGGCCCGATCGTGAATACGAACAGCTCCAGGCGGAGCCCGCGCCGCCGCCAGGCAGCAGGCGCATCAGGCCGTTGCCGCAACGGCTCATCGTCGGCCACAAGCTCGGCCATCACACGCCGAAGGGGCAAGTGAAACAGGCGAGCGCTCCGCAACACGAGGCCAAGCCGCACGGTCCGCTGGTGATCGCCATCTCGATCGCCAAACAGCATCTGCGGATCTACGACCAGGACGGGTTGTTCGCGGAATCGCCGGTGTCGACCGGAATGCGCGGCCACCCGACGCCGATGGGCGTCTTCAGCGTGATCCAGAAAAGCAAGTACCACCGCTCCAACATCTATAGCGGCGCGCCGATGCCCTACATGCAGCGGATCACCTGGTCCGGCGTGGCGATGCACGCCGGCGTCCTGCCGGGATATCCCGCCTCGCACGGCTGCATCCGCATGCCGATGGCGTTCGCCGTCAAGTTGTGGGGCTGGAGCAAGCTCGGCGCCCGCGTGATCATCGCTCCGGAAGACGTCACGCCCGCCAGCATCGCCCATCCCGTGCTAATGACCCGCGCCAACCCGGCCCAACCGGCGCAGTCCTCACCGCCCGCGGCTCCCGCGGCCGGTGCTGCGGCGAAGACCGCGACCAGCGACAAGACCGGCCACGCCGATGGTGCAACGCCCTCCGATGAGCCACGTTCGTCGCCGGAACAGGCGCCGCTGCGCCCGGCCATGTCCGATCGTGTGCGCCTTGCCGATGCCGACCCCGGCCTGCCGACTGCGCCAGCGCCCTCGCCTGACGGCGGGCCGGAGAACGCCGCGGCTCCGGTAGCGCCATCGCCTGCGACCAAGGCTGCGGCTTCCAGTGAGGGCGCCGTCAGGTCGACCGCGGAGTTCGAGCCCGCCAAGGCTCCTGCGCCAACCGCCGCCGAAACGACCAAGGCTCCCGCGCAGGAGCAAGGAGCCACACCCCCTGCCAGCGCCCCGCCGGCGCCCCGCGACACCACATCCACCGGAACCCCTGCCAACAACGCAACGGCAACCAAGCGCAGTGGCCACGTCGCCGCGCTGATCAGCCGCAAAGCCGCGCGTCTTTATGTGCGCCAGAACTTCGAACCCTGGTTCGATGTGCCGCTCACCATCGGGCAGGACGACCATCCACTTGGCACACACGTCTTCACCGCGATCGCCGATCCGGCGGAGCCCGGCAGTCTGCGCTGGACGGTGGTGTCGCTGCCGCAATTGCCCAAACGTCGCGACACCGCGCAGGACACCCCTCGCCGCGCCAACCGACCGGCGCCAGCGGCGGACACCGAAGCTGCGCCGCCGCCCGCCCCCGCAGAGGTTCTCGATCGGGTGACGATCCCGGCGGATGCCGCCGCGAAAATCGCGGCAGCGCTCGCGCCCGGCGACTCGATCATCGTGTCAGACCAGGGGCTGGGCGACGAAACCGGCATCGGCACCGACTTCATTGTGCCGCTCCGCTAGCGTCGTCGACGACCGCGCCGGGTTGCTTGCATGGCCCGCGCCGCGCGATTCACGCGCTGGTGATGCCGCGCCAGGGCCGACGGGTGTAGATTCACTGCCCCTGCCGATCGATATGGGCGAACCGATGCGCCTCCATCGCCGCGCGATCATCACATTGGCGCTCGCGACCGCTGCGAGCGGGCGCCTTGCGCGTGGTGCCGACACGCCTGGAGATCGCGCCGCAGCGGCGATGAGCCGCGTCACCGCGTTCGCGTTCTCGTTCAAGTCGCTCGACGACGGCGACATCAGGCTCGCGGACTATGCGGGCCGCCCGCTCCTGATCGTCAACACGGCGTCCCAGTGCGGCTACACGCCGCAATATGCGGCACTCCAGGATCTCTGGCGCGAATACCAGGCTGCGGGACTGATGATCATCGCGGTTCCATCGAACGACTTCGGCGGTCAGGAACCCGGCGCACGGGCGGAGATCGTCGAAACCGCCCGCAAACACTACGGCGTGAACTTTCCAATCACGGCCAAGACCGTCGTTCGCGGCCCCGACGCTCATCCGTTCTACAAATGGGCCGCACAGGAGCGTCCCGGCGAGCTGCCGGCGTGGAACTTCCACAAGTACCTGATCGGCCGGAACGGCCACGTCGTCGATGTGTTCGCATCGGCGGTCGACCCCTCCGATGCCAGCGTCAAGACCGCGATCGGCCGCGCGTTGGCGGCGGCTTAGCGGCTGCCCGACCGGCACAGCCACATACCACCGTAAGAGCCTGACTCTGCTTGATCTTGGCGACTCAGCCGCGGCTACACTAGGATGTCGAAGGCGGCAAGACGGCCGCCCGTTGTTCATACGTGGCGTTTGGAATCCGGCGTTCTGAAATGCTCAACAACCGGCGAGGAGTTCGATGCGGATTATCACAGGTCTGTTTCTCGCGAGTGCCGTCTCAACCCTGACAGCGACGCTTGCGTGGTCCCAGACGGCGCCCGCGCCGGCCAAGCCGCAGGCC
>Ga0187771_10001523_pt1 | contig 15539 bp, 14 predicted proteins | sample 0116_SJ02_MP15_1_FD_133139 | JGI IMG/M metagenome (GOLD analysis project Ga0187771, IMG submission 133139) | Tropical peat soil microbial communities from peatlands in Department of Meta, Colombia - 0116_SJ02_MP15_10_MG | ecosystem: Environmental > Terrestrial > Soil > Wetlands > Peat | place...
CCACAGGGATCCCCACGACGTTGTAAAAAAAAGCCCAGAAGAGGTTCTGCCGGATGGTTCGCAGGGTCCTCCGGCTCAGATCGATGGCCGCGGCCACTCCTCCGAGGTCGTCTGCGATCAAGGTGATATCCGCGGATTCCATGGCCACGTCGGTGCCGGTGCCGATGGCGATACCGATGTCGGCCTGGGCCAGGGCCGGAGCGTCGTTGATGCCGTCGCCGACCATGGCCACCCGCTTCCCGTCCGCCTGGAGCTTCCGCACGACCCCGACTTTCTCCCCGGGGAGGACCTCGGAGATGACGTGACCGATCCCGGCTCTCCCGGCGATGGCCCGGGCCGCGCTCCGGCCGTCTCCGGTAAGCATGATGACGTCCAGGCCCATCTGAGTGAGCCTGACGACCGCTGGCGCGGCGCTTTCTTTGAGAGTGTCGGCGATGGCCAGAAGCCCCGCCGGGCGGCCGTCGACGGTGACGAAAGCGCTCGTCTTGCCCTCTTGGGCCAATGCGTCCGACCGGGCGAGAATCGTCCCGAAATCCAGGCCCGTGCGGCGGACGAGGGCGAGGCTGCCGACCAGGACTCTTCTCCCGAAGAGGTCGGCCTCGACGCCGAGGCCTTCCAGCGCCTTAAAGCCGGCGGCCTCGCCAACCTCGAGGCCCCGCTCCTCCGCCCTGCGGACGATGGCCCGGCCGAGAGGATGCTCCGAGACTTTCTCGGCGCCAGCGGCCCATGCCAGGACCTCGTCGGCGCCGAATCCCGGGGCGGGAAGGACATCGGTGACCTCCGGCTCTCCCCTGGTCAGCGTCCCGGTTTTGTCGAAGATGACAGTGTCGATCTTGTGGGCCGCTTCGAGGCTCTCGCCGCTCTTGATGAGAATCCCGCGCTCGGCGCCGCGGCCCGTTCCGACCATGACCGCCGTAGGGGTGGCCAGCCCGAGGGCGCAGGGACAGGCGATGATCATGACGGCGACAAAATTTAGGAGGGCAAAGGTCAGGCGCGGCGACGGCCCGAGGTCGAACCATACGACGAACGTCGCGATGGCCATGGATATGACCGCGGGCACGAAATAGCCGGCGACCCGGTCGGCGACCCTCTGGATAGGGGCCTTGCTCCCCTGGGCCTCCCGAACGAGGCGGATGATCTGCGCCAAGGCCGTGTCCTTCCCGACTTTGAGGGCGCGGAACCGGAGGCTGCCCCATGTGTTGAGTGTCGCTCCGATGAGCTCGTCTCCGGGCCCCTTGTCCACGGGCAGGCTCTCGCCGGTGATCACCGACTGGTCCACCGCCGAGCGCCCATCTACGACCGTCCCGTCGACCGGGATCTTCTCGCCGGGCCGCACGATGATCGTGTCGCCGACGGCGACGTCATCCACAGGAATTTCTTTCTCTCCGCCCTCGCGGACGACGCGCGCCGTTTTCGGTCTCAGGCCGACGAGCTTCTTGATGGCTTCAGACGTCCGGGCCTTGGCCCGGGCCTCGAGCATCCGGCCGAGGAGGATGAGGACGATGATGACCGCCGAGGTGTCGAAATAGACGTCGGCCACGATCCCGGCGCTGCGGAAAACGGACGGGAACGCGGTCGCGGCGGCGCTGTAGAGATAGGCCGCAGACGTGCCCACGGCTATCAGCGTGTTCATGTCCGCGGTCCGGTGCCGGAACGCTCCCCAGGCGCCACGGTAGAACTGGAATCCGATGAGAAACTGGACGGGCGTCGCCAGGGCCCAGAGAACGAAGAAGTTCTGGAAGGCGCCGGGCACCCAGGGAAACCAGCTTCTCAGGCTGCCGATGAGGATCAGGGCCGCGAGCAGCCCGCCGCCGGCCACCTTAGCCCGGAGGGACTTGTATTCCTTCCTCCTGAGGATCGTTTCCTCGTCGGCGCCCGGGACTCCTTCGGGCAGGTCCAGGACCGTGTAGCCGGCCGAGGCGATGGTCCGCTCGATCTCCGGAAGACCGACGGTAGCGGACAGGTAGTCGACCCTGACCTTGCCCGTGGCCAGGTTGACGGACGCGTCGATGACACCGGCCAGGCCCCACAGGGCGGTCTCGATTTTCATCGCGCACGAAGCGCAGGAGATGCCCTGGACCCGGAGCTCCGAGGAAGAGACGGCCACCGCGTAGCCGGACTTCCGGACCGCGGCCACCAGGGCGCGGACGTCGACGAGGTCGGGATCGAAGATGACGGAGGCTCGGCCGCTGGCGAAGTTGACATTCGCCTCCCGGACGCCGGCGACGGCCCGGAGGCCCCGCTCCACGTTCGCTGCGCAGCCGGCGCAGGTCATCTCGAGAATGGAGAGGTCGGCCTGGCCGGATTCCTCGCGTTTGGAGAGTTCAGACATCCAGCCTCGTCGGTCCCGAGCTTGCCGGCTTCTTCTTCGTTGAGACCCCGAGGACAACATACAGAGGGCAAAACCCGACGAGACTTGTCAGGAAGAAAATGACGGCGATGATCCCCAAGATGATGGCCGCTGTCCCTGTGATCTGTTTGAGGACAAGCAGGCCAGCCACGACGACCGCCAGGACAATCCTCAGAATGCGGTCGATTCCTCCCATGTTCGTTTTCATAGCTCCTCCTTCCGGCCGCGCTGAAGCAAAAAAATTATAGCACAACCGCTTATATTACGCGATTCCTATAGAATATATAGGAATTAAGCCCGACCGATCCTCCCCCGGGTGCCGCGGCCCGGAGTTTGCACCGTCCGTCCGTTTATGCTAAAATTCTCGCGCTCGCATTACAAGGAGAGGGCAATGTCCGGACATTCAAAATGGGCTTCGATCAAGCATAAAAAGGCGGCCACGGACGCCAAGCGCGGCAAGATCTTCACCCGGCTCATCCGGGAGATCAGCATGGCCGCCCGGGCCGGCGGTGGCGACCCCGATAAGAACGCGCGCCTGCGCAAGGCCATCAACGACGCACGGGCGGCGAACATGCCGGCCGACAACATCAAGCGGGCCATCATGAAAGGGACGGGCCAGCTCGAGGGCGCCAGCTACGAGGAGGTCGTCTACGAAGGCTACGGCCCGGGAGGCGTCGCCATTTACCTCCAGGCTGTGACCGACAACAAGAACCGGACCGTTTCCGAGCTCCGCCACATCTTCACCAAGAACGGCGGCCGCATCGGCGAATCCAACTCCGTCGGCTGGATGTTCAAGCGGATGGGCTCGATCAGCATCGAGAAGGTCAAAGCCTCCGAGGACATCCTCATGGACGCCGCCCTGGCCGCCGGCGCCGACGACATCAAGGACGACGGCTCGAACTACGAGGTCATCACGACACCCGAGAACTTCGAACCCGTCCTCGAGGCTGTCAAGAAGGCGGGGATCGAGGTCGCTGCCTCCGAGGTCGGCTTCCTCCCCCAGAACTACGTCAAGGTCGAGGGCAAGGAGGCCCAGCAGGTCCTGCGGTTGCTGGAGGAGCTCGAGGACCATGACGATGTCCAGAACGTCTCGTCCAACTTCGACATCTCGGAAGAGGAAATCGCCAGCTTCTCCCAAGCCGGCTGACGGCCTGTCCAGGTCCATGAGGGTCCTCGGGATCGATCCCAGTCTCCAGTCCACGGGATTCGGCATCATCGAGGGGGACGGCGACCGCGCCCGGCCCCTCGCGTTCGGGGTCATCCGGACCACGGCCCGATCCCCTTTTCACCGGAAACTCAACGAGATCCGCGAGGAGGTCGAAAAGCTCATCCGTTCGTATGAGCCGGACGAGGCGTCCATCGAGAACCCATTCTACGCCCGGAATGTGAAAACCGCCCTCCTCCTCGGCCAAGTCAGAGGGGCCGTCCTCGTGGCCATAGCCGGGACGAGCTGCGGCTTTTTCGAATACTCGGCGCTCGAGATCAAGAAAGCTGTCACGGGCTACGGCCAGGCCGACAAGGCGCAGGTCCTGGCCATGGTCCGGGAGCTTCTCGGCCTCGCAGACGACAGTATCCCCCTGGACGCCTCGGATGCCCTGGCCGCGGCCATCTGTCACCTCAACACCCGGCTCTCTCGGCTCAGACAGGAAGGGTTTCTGCCCCGATGATCGCCTATCTCAAGGGAATCCTCATCGCCAAGGCCCCCGGCGAGGCCGTCATCGACACGGGAGGGGTGGGATACCGGGCCTTGATCTCCCTGTCAACCTTTTTCAGGCTCGGCGCGGTCGGTGAACCCGCGGAGCTCTACATCCTCACGCACCTCACGGACGACTCCGTGCAGCTTTTCGGCTTCGCCGCCCGGGAAGAGAAGGACATGTTCCTGAAGCTCATCGGGGTCTCGGGGATCGGACCCAAGCTCGCGATGAACATCCTCTCCGGCATCGAGCCGGGAGACCTCGAGGAGGCCATTCGCAAAAGCGACCTCGCGCGCCTTTCGCTCGTGCCCGGCATCGGAAAGAAGACTGCTCTCCGGATCACGATGGAGCTCCAGGAAAAGCTCGAGGAGAAGGAGAAGCTCCTGGCCGTCAAGGGCTCGCCAGAGAAAGAGGACCTCGTATCCGCCCTCCTCAACATGGGCTTCCGGCGGAAGGAGGTCGAGCGGGCCGTCGACCAGGCCGTGGCCGCCCTGAAGGCGGACTCCGGGTTCGAAAAGCTGCTCCGGGACTGCCTCAGGCGCCTGGCGAAACTCTGATGACGGCCCGGAGGCTCGCCGGACGCGGCCATCCCTCTCGACGTTCCCAGTTGTTTTCCGGACCTTCTTGAGTACAATATCAATGAGATAGAGAAGAGCTCCGATGCCCGCGATCCTCAGCCCCATCCGGACGAGGGAGGACGTCCTTTTCGAGGACAGCCTCCGGCCGAGAACGTTCGACGAGTTCGTCGGCCAGGAGAACATCAAGGCCAACCTCCGGGTCTTCATCGGGGCGGCCAAGAAGCGCGGCGAGCAACTCGACCACGTTCTTCTCTACGGCCCCCCGGGCCTCGGCAAGACCAGCCTCGCCTACCTGATCGCTAAGGAGATGGGCGTGCCCATCAAGCCCACCGCCGGCCCTGTCATCGAGCGGACGGGCGACCTTTCGGCCATCCTGACGAACATGCAGGCCCAGGAGATCCTGTTCATCGACGAGATCCACCGCCTGCAGCCCTCAGTCGAGGAAATCCTCTATTCGGCCATGGAGGACTTCTGCTTGGACATCGTCATCGGCCAAGGCCCCGGCGCCCGCAGCCACAAGCTCAAGCTCAAGAAATTCACGCTGATCGGGGCTACGACCCGGGCGGGCCGGATCACGGCCCCGCTCCGGGGACGGTTCGGCATCATCCACCGACTGGACTACTACCGGGACGACGACCTGAAGAAGGTCATTCAAAGGTCGGCCGGGATCCTCAAGGTCCGCATCGACGACGCGGGGGCCGGCGAGATCGCCCTCCGGTCGCGGGGCACGCCGCGCGTCGCCAACCGGCTGCTGCGGCGCGTCCGCGACTACGTGGACGTCAAGGGTGACGGCGTCATCACGGCCGGAGAGGCCCGCAAGGCCCTGGACATGATGGAGGTCGATGCGCTCGGCCTGGACGACGTCGACCGCAAGATCCTCTCGACCATCATCGAGAGCTTCGGCGGCGGGCCCGTCGGGATCGCCACGATCGCCGCCGCCATCGACGAGGAGAAGGACACGATCGAGTCGATCTACGAGCCCTTCCTCATGCGCATCGGCTTTCTGGATCGGACCATCCGCGGCCGGGTCATCACCCCGCGGGCCTACGCCCACCTCGGCTATGAGTACGACACGGCCCGCAGCCGGGGCGCCGGAAGGCCCCGCGGAAAGCCGCCCGCAGGAGCCCAGAAGAAGCTCTTCAAGGACTGAGGGGACCAGAGCCCCGATCTCCCGAGCCCCGAGATGACGATTCCGATGAAGACCGGTGAGGCGGAGTGCCGGCCCCCCGCGCCCGGACGCGGCGCGGCCGGCCCCCCGCTGAAGGTCGCGGACTTCGATTACGACCTCCCGCCCGAACTCGTCGCCCAGCGTCCCCTCCCCCGCCGTGACGACTCACGGATGATGGTCGTCGAGCGGCGGACCGGACGGACGAGCCACCGGAGATTCCGGGAGCTCCCGGAATTTTTCTCGGCCGGAGACCTTCTCGTCCTGAACGACGCCAGGGTCATCCCGGCCAGGGCCTGGGGGGAGCGCGGCGGGGCGAAGATCGAGTTCCTGTTCGTGTGCGAGATCGAGCCGGGAGCCTGGGAGGTCCTGTGCCGCCCCGCCCGGAAGCTCCACCGGGGCGACCGGGCGAGCTTCGGCCGGGGATGGGAGGCGTCAGTCGAGGAGGCAGGGCCCGAAGGACGGCGTGTCCTCCGCTTCGGCCGGCCCGACGTCCGCTCGCACCTCGAATCGATCGGCTATGCCCCACTGCCGCCCTACATCAAGAGGCGACGACAGGATCAGAGCCTCCGCGCCGGGGATCTCGAGCGATACCAGACCATTTTCGCCAGGAAAGACGGCGTGGTGGCTGCGCCGACGGCCGGGCTCCACTTTACACAAGAGACACTGGCCGGGCTCGAGCGCGCCGGGGCCGGAATCACGAAGGTCACCCTCGACGTCGGCTTGGCGACCTTCCAGCCCGTCCGGGCGGAGATCGTCACGGATCACAGGATGCTTGAGGAATGGTACTCCGTGCCGCCGGCGGCGGCCCGGCGGATCAATGTCGCGAAAGCCGGGCGGCGGCCCGTCGCGGCCGTCGGGACGACGGTCATCCGAGCCCTTGAAAGCGCCTGGCGCGACGGAGCGGTGCGCTCCGGCCGGCGCGCGACTTCCCTTTTCATCTATCCGGGGTTCGAGTTCCGCGTCATCGACCGGCTCCTGACGAATTTTCATCTCCCGAAATCCACCCTCCTGATGCTCGCCTCGGCCTTCGCGGGCCGGGAGCTCCTCCTGGAGGCCTACCGGGAAGCGGTCCGGGAGCGCTACCGCTTTTTTTCCTACGGCGACTGCATGCTGATCCTTTAGCGAGCGCAGGGTGTCCGCGCCCTCTAATCGAGCTTCTTGTGGAAGCGGGCGACGCTCAGGCCGAAGAGGACCGTCCCCAGAATGAGGAGCGCCACGGCCTGGTCCCACAGCTCCCGCCACCCCGAGCCTCTGAGCATGAGGCCGCGGATGATGACGAAGAAATAGCGGATGGGGACGATCAGGGTGACGTACTGGAAGAACTTCGGCATGTTCTCGATCGGAAAGACAAAACCGCTGAGAAGGATCATGGGCAGGATAAAGAACAATGACGTGAGCATGGCCTGTTGCTGGTTTCTCGAGATGGTCGAGACGAAAAGTCCGATGCCCAGGGTGTTGAGCATGAAGGCCAGGGACAGGGCGAAAAGCAGGAGCACGTTCCCCCGGAGGGGGACGAGGAACCACCACTTGGCGACGGCGACAACGAACATCGCATCGACGAGCCCGATGAGGACGAACGGTGCCAGCTTGCCGAGGACGAGCTGGTAGGGCCGAATCGGGGTCACGATGAGCTGTTCCATGGTCCCCGTCTCCTTTTCGCGGACGATGCCGATGGAGGCGAGCGACGTCGTCACGATCATCAGGATGAGGCCGAGGACGCCGGGCACCATGAAGTTCCGGCTGCTGAGTGCGGGGTTGTACCAGACCCGGACGTGGGGACTGACGACGACCGGCCGGATTCCCCGGCTCGTCCGCCTCTCGAAGGCCCTCAGGATAATCCCCTGAGCATAATCATTGAGGATCATCACCGCGTAATTGACGCCGATTGTCGCAGACTGGCTTTCCGACCCGTCAGCGATGATCATGACCGAGGCGTCCTTGAGCCCGGCCCTCTTGTCCCCGAAACCCCAGGGGATGATAAAGGCCATGGAGGCCGCGCCGTTATCGAGGTAGCCGTCAATCACGTCCATCCGGTCCAGCCGCGCTTTGACGGTGAAGTACCCCGAGTTGACGAACCGGTCGATGAGGTCGCGGCTGGCCGCCGAACGGTCCAAGTCGCAGATGACCGAAGGGATGTTCTTGACATCGAGGTTCGCGGCGTACCCCAGGAGGAGCAGCTGGATGACGGGCGAGATGAAGATCACCGGCAGGAGGCGCGGGTCGCGCCGGAGCTGGATGAACTCCTTCCAGAGAATGACCAGAACGGCCCTCATGCGGTCCTCCTGTTCTTGCCGCCCCCGCGTACCCCGCGCCGCCGGAGGCTCCACATGCTGATCCCCAGCGCCAGGACCGTGAACCCCGACAGGAACAGGGTCTGGTCCCAGAAGGCTCGGAAGCCCGCTCCCTTCAGGATGATGGCCCGGAGGGCGACGAGGAAATAGCGGGCCGGCACGAGGTAGGTGACGCCCTGGACAAAGGCCGGCATGTTGCTGATCGGAAAAGCGAAGCCCGAGAGGATGAACGTGGGCAGGAAGGTCGTGAAGACCGAGATGAGGAAAGCCACCTGCTGGGTCTGGGTGAGGGCGGAAATCAGGATTCCCTGGCCCAGCCCGCAAAAGAGAAACAGGACGATGGTCATGAGGAGCAGGAGGTAGCTCCCCTTGATATCCACGCCGAACAAGAGCCAGCCGAGGCCGAGGACGAGGTGGGCCGCGACGAGGGAGATCAGGACATAAGGCAGGAGTTTGCCCAAGATGAGATGCGCGGGCCGGGCGGGAGAGACCATGATCTGCTCCATCGTTCCCTTTTCCTTCTCGCGCACGACCGAGAAGGCCGTCGAAACCGTGAGAATGACCATGAGAATGAAGGCCATGAGGCCGGGGACGAGGAACTTGGCGCTCCGGAGCTCAGGGTTGTACCAAACCCGGATTTGGGCGTCAAACGGCACCTCCCCGGCCGCGACGCCGCGGCTCTCGAGGGAGGCGAGCGTGATGTTCGTCGAATAACTCTGGAGAATGGCGCCGGCGTAGCCGGCGGCCGTCTCGCCGCTCATGGCGTTCGAACCGTCCACGATGAACTGGACCGCGGGGCTCCGCCCAGCCAGCAGGTCCTCGGAGAACCTGACGGGAATGACGAGCGCGGCGCGGATGCGCTCCCGGCCCATGAGCGGGTCGATCCCGGAGGTCTTCGGCAGAACGGCCTTGAGGTCGAAATATTCGGTCGTCCGGAACTTGTCGATGAGATCGCGGCTGGCGCGGCTCCCGTCCTGGTCGACGACCGCGAGAGGGATGTGCTTGACGTCGAAATTCAGCGCGTAGCCGAACATGAAGAGCATGAAGCCGGGGATGAAGATCATGAAAATGAGCGACCGGGTGTCCCTCCGGATCTGGCGGAGCTCCTTCTTCATGAAGGGCCAGACGCCGTGGAAGAGAGACCCGATCATGTCCTTTCCTCCGCGCCGGACGCCGGCCGCGAGCGTTCCTCGATCCTGTGGATGAAGACGTCCTCCAGGGACGGCATGATTCGGTCGGCGCGGCGGAGCATGATGCCCTCCCGCTCGAGGCGCTGCCGGACGAGCCGGCGGCCTTCCTCCTCGTCGGAGACGCTGACGTGGAACGTCGTGCCGAAGATGGACGTTTCCAAGACCCACGGCTCTCCCTGGAGAGCCTCCAGGGCGTCCACCGGCCGGTCGCACGACACTTCGAGAATCGGGTTTCGGATGTATTTCGTCTTGAGCTCCTGAGGGCTCCCGCCGCCCACGATCCTCCCGGCGTGGATGAGCCGGATGTCGTTGCAGTATTCCGCCTCGTCCAGGTAGTGGGTCGTGACGAAGACCGTAACCTTCTCCTCCGACAGCTCGTTGATGAGCTCCCAGAAACGGCGGCGCGAGGCCGGGTCAACGCCTCCGGTGGGCTCGTCGAGGAAGACGATCCGGGGCTCGTGGAGGATCGCGCAGCCGAGGGCCAGCCGCTGCTTCCAGCCCAACGAGAGCGTCCGGGCCAGGCTCCGTTCTCGCCCCTTGAGGTCCGCCATCTCCAGGATCCAGGACATCCGCGCGGCCACGGCCTTTTTCGTCAGGCCGTAAACGCCGCCGAAAAACATGATGTTCTCGTCCACCGTCAAGTCGTCGTACAGGGAGAATTTCTGCGACATATAGCCGATGACGCGCTTGACCTTCTCCGGTTCCCTCCTGATGTCGAAGCCCCCCACGGTCGCTGTCCCCGAGGTTGGGTCGAGAAGGCCGCAGAGCATGCGGATGGTCGTCGATTTGCCGGCGCCGTTGGCGCCGAGAAAGCCGAAGATCGTGCCGTCACCGACCTCGAAGCTGACGGCATCGACGGCGGTGAAGTCTCCGAACTTCCTGGTCAGGGACTTCACGGTGATGGAATATCCGGGCATGGCGCTCCGCCGTCCGTTTCTCCGTTCAGCGCCCCAAGGCCTTTTCGAGTCCGGCCTGGGCCAGCACAAGGTCGATGGCCGCCTGGATGCGTTCGATCCTGGCCTGGAGAAGCGCCGTATCGGCGTCGAGCACGTCACGGTTCAGGGCCATGCCCTGACGGAACGTCTCGCGCGTGACTCGAAGGTTCTCCTCGGCCTGGGCGACCGCCTGCCCGGCGACGTCGATCTTCTGCCTCGCCTGGCTGACCGCGAGCCGGCTCTGCGTGACTTCGAGCACGGCCTGGTCGGCGAGGAGCCGCCGCTCGTCCTTCGCCTGAGCCAGCTGGGCCTCGGCCTGGACGGTCTGGCTTTTGGTTTGCCCCCAGTTCCAGATGTCGAAGGAGATCGAGAGGCCGAGGTCCCAGGTGCCGGTAAACACGTCCTGGGCCGGCATGATCCTCGGGTTGGGCCGGAGATAATAATAATCCCCGGACAGGAAGATCTGCGGGTACCAGCCCGCTTTGGCCGCCTTCACCCCGGCTTCTGACGCCCTGATCCGGAAATCAGCCGAGCGCAGGTCCGGCCGCCCCGAGAGCGCGGTCTGGATCATCGATGAAGCCGTGGGCCCGCCCGCAGCCTCCTCGGCCGGCAGGCTCCCCGCCAGGCTCTCGGCCGTCGTCGTTAGGTCAACGTCGGTTTCGAGCGGAAGCCCGATCAGAGTGTTGAGGGCCGTCCGGGCGACCTCGACGGCGTTCCGCGCGTCGATTGCCATCAGCTCGGTGTTAGAGAGCTGGAGCTCGGCACGCAGGACCTCGTTTTTCGTGAGCAGGCCCTGGTCGAAGAAGGCCCTGACGTCCTTGAGCTGCGCGGCGACATCGTCGATATTCTGCGCCACGGCTTTCTCGTATTCCCTGGCCCTGGCCAGCGCCCAGTAAGCGCTCTTGACGGCGAAGATGAAGTCCGCCCGGTCCCTCTCCAAGTCCATGTCTGCGGACCTCTCGAGGAGCCGCGCCGACTCCGTGCCGGCCTCGAGCCGGAAGCCCGTGAAGAGCGGCTGTTCCAGGCTCAATCGGAGGCTGTAGGTGTTGAAATAGTTCTGCGAGACGACGATCGGGCTCGGGAAGATAGGGAGCGACACTTGGAAGGGGGGGACCTCGCTCAGGCGGGTGTATCCGCCCGCGAACTTGAGCGACGGCAGGCGCCCCGCCTGGAGTTCCCGGGCTTTCGCAGCCGAGGACTCGACCTTCTCCCGGGAGGCGTGAAGGCCCGGGCTCGTCTCGAGCCCGAGAGCCACGGCCTCGTCGAGGCTGAGCGCCCTGCGGTCTCCCGCCCGGAGGGGAGACGGACCAAAAAGGCCCCCTCCCGCCAAGACGGCCAGGACAACCGCCAGGATGTTCATCTTCTTAAACATGTCCGGCCTCCGTTCCGGCGGATTGAGCGACGGAGATGAAGACGTTCTCGAGCGACGGGGGAAGGATCCTTTTTTGAAGGACCGGAATCCCCTGCCCGTCGAGCGCGGCCTCGATGAACGGCATCTCCTTTTCGGGGTCGTCCACGACGACGTTCAGGCGGTCGCCGAACAGCTGGACCTCGCGGACCTCGGCGAGCTTCCCCAGAACGGCAAACGCCCGGCGAATCTCGGGGCAGACGATCTCCACGACCGTGCCGCGCATCAGCCCTTTGACGCCTTGCGGTGTGTCCGCGGCCAAGAGCCGGCCCGAGTTGAGCAGTCCGACCCGCGAACAGCGTTCGGCCTCGTCCATATACGGGGTCGTCATGACGATCGTGATGCCCGACCGCAGCAGGCTCGACAGAATCTTCCAGAAATCCCGGCGTGAGACCGGATCGACGCCCGTCGTCGGCTCGTCCAGAAAGATGATGCGGGGCGTGTGAATGAGCGTGCAGGCCAAAGCCAGCTTCTGCCGCATGCCTCCGGAGAGCTTATCGGCCAAACGGTCGCGGAAGGGGCGGAGCCGCGTGAATTCGAGGAGATCCTCCCGCCGGCTTCGGAAATCCCTGACCATATGGATCTCGGCAAAGAACTCGATATTCTCGTCGATCGTCAGGTCGCCGTAGAGACTGAACTTCTGGGAAAAGTACCCGATCCGATTCTTGATCCACGCGCTCTCCGTCTCGACGTCACGGCCCAGGACAAGGGCCCGGCCGGAGGTCGGCTGGAGGATCCCGCAGAGCATCCGGATTGTCGTCGTCTTGCCGGCGCCGTCGGGTCCGACTAGGCCGAACATCTCCCCCTCCTGGATGGTCAGGTTGAGCGAACGGACGGCTTCCACAGACTCGAACGTTTTCCCGAGTCCCCTGGTTTCGACGGCCAAACCCGCCATTCCGACCCTCCGCGGTCACGGCCGGGCGCCCTGACCGACGCGGATGGAAGCGTCGGCCGGAAGCCCGGGCTTGAGCAGGCCTTCCCTGTTTTCTATCTCGATCTTGACGCCGAAGACAAGCTTGACGCGATCCTCCTTGGTTTCCACATTCTTGGGAGTGAACTCCGCCTCGGGGGAAATATAGGTGACCTGGCCGGGGAAAGCCCGCTTCGGAAAGGCGTCGATGCTAACTTCGGCCCGGGCGCCGAGCCGGATGCGTCCGAGCTCGACTTCCGTGACATAGATCATGACGTACACGCTGTCGAGCTCCGAGATCTGAACGATGGTCGATCCCGGAGTCACGAGCTCCCCCACCTCCACGGCTTTGTGCGTTACCGTCCCGCCGACGGGCGCCGTGATGGTGCAGTCGGCGATGGTTTTCCGGAGAAGGTCGGCCCCGGCCATGGCCTGAGCGAGTTGGGCCTCCGCGGCCTTGATCTCTTCGGGGCGGGCGAGGGTCCGGACTTTATGGAGGGCTTCGGCCGCCGCGTTCCGCTCCGCTTGGGCGACAGTCAGACGGGCCTCGGCGTCTTCCCGTTGCTTCGGCGTCGCGCTCCCGGTTGCCTCCAGGGCCCGCATCCTCCGGGCGTCGTCATCGGCTACCGTGAAGGACGCCTCGGTCTGCCTGAGGGCGGCTTCTGCCTGTTGGATGTCCTCCCGCCGGGCCCCTTCACGGAGAAGAGCGAGCTGGGCCCGTGCCAGGTCGACGCCGGCCTCAGCCTGGCGGAGCTGGATGTCGAGAGTGTCATGGTCGACGACGGCTAGCATGTCGCCAGCGCGGACCCTCGACCCCTCGTCGACGGGGCGCTCCTTGATCTGACCGGTGACCTTGGAGGCGACATTGACCTCGGTCGCTTCGATCGTCCCGGAGGCGGAGATGATGTCCTTTCCGCCGAGGCCCGAGCACGAGAAGAAGCCCAGAAGGACGAGGCTGAAAGGAAGATATTTCATGCTCATCGGACGCTCTCCCTGCGGGGTTCGAACAGGGCCGGGGTCCTAGCTGAAAAGTTCCGGCGGCCTCTGTCCGTCAGAATCCCCTGGAAAAAGACCTTGATGACCGATTCGAATGCGTCCGCGGGCGACCCGCCCGAGCGGAGGACGGCTTCCGGGCTGACGAACTCCTCGATGAGGAAGGAGAAGATGCGCCGCAGGAGCTCTTCGTCGATGTCGCCGCGGAAGAGCCCCTCTTTCCGCCCGCATTCGAGGATGATCTTGAAGTTCTTGAAGATCTTCTCCCGCCGGAAGTCGTCGACCTCCTGCCAGACATTGGGCGCGCTCTTTTGGAGATCCCGGACCATGACCGTTCCGAGCCGCGAGATCCGGCCGCCGACATAAGAGAACAGGACGACGAGCTTCTCGACAAAGCCCATCTCCCCGTCCCCAAGGATCTCCTCCACCCGGGCCCCGGTCTCCCGCAGGATGCCCCGAACGACGGCCCGCAGGATGGCCTCCTTGCTCGGGAACGACTTGTAGAGCGTGGCCTTGCTGATGCCCAGCCGGCCAGCGATGTCGTCGGCCGTGACGCGGACAAAGCCGCGGTCAAGAAACAGCTCGCCCGACTCCTTGAGGATCCTTCGGCGGAGCACGGTCTGGGTTTCGGCGCGAGCCTTAAAAACTGAAAAAACTATTTTGGTTTTCACAGTTTTATTATCGGCAAAAAATCAATTTTGTCAAGTCGTTCTCGAACAAGAGCTCAGGCGGCTGATGCGCCCGGCGTCTCTTCCATGTACTGGATATAGAGCTCGGTCAGGTCATCGTGGGCCAGCTCCTTGGCCGTTTTCAGCATGACCAGCCGGCCCTTTCTCATGAAGCCGATCCGGTCGGCCATGAGCTTGGCCCGGAAGATGTCGTGGGTCGACATGAAGACCGACTTCCCCTGGTCGCGCATCTGAACGAGAATCTCGAGGAACTCGCGACCCGACTTCGGGTCGAGGCCCGACGTCGGCTCGTCGAGGAGGACATTGGGAGCATCCTTGACGAGGGCGATGGCGATGCCGAGCTTCTGCCTCATTCCCTTGGAGAAGTTCTTGATCCGGCCGTCGAAAGCCTCTTTCTGGAGGCCGACGCGGGTCAGAACGTCGGCGTAGTCCTTCTTGGCCAAGTTCCGGCGGCCGGCCAGGCGGCTGAAATAGTCCAGGTTCTGGACGGCCGTGAAATTCCCGTAGAGCATGACGTTCTCGGAAACGAATGACACGTACTTCTTGGCCCTGAGCGGCTCCCGGGCGACGTCCACGCCCTCGATGAGGGCCGTCCCCGAGGTCGGCGGGATGAAATTGAGGAAGAGGTTGATGGTCGTCGTCTTCCCCGCCCCGTTGGCGCCGAACATGCAGAAGATCTCGCCCGGCTCGACCTTGAAGGTCAGGCCGTCGACGGCGAGCTCGCCGTCCTCGTAGCGTTTGGTCAGATTGATGGCTTCAAGCATGGCGGCACCTTTCAGCGGACGTCGTAGTGAAGGAAGGACACGTAGGCCCCGGCGAAAAAGACGATGATCATGACGGCCATGAGGGCGAAGTCCGGGAGCGTCCGGGCCAGCGACCGTCCCAGACTCTCCAGCTCGATAGAGAACTGGGGCATGCCCTCAACATTGATCTTGCCCTGCTCCCCCGTCTGGAAGTTGATGCTCTGGCCGAGCTTCGAATTGAGCCACTTCGTGTAGATCGGCTTGTAGCTCCGGACGGCGGCCAGGAAACGGTTGTACTCGTCGACGCCCGTGCGCGCCAGCGTCATGGTGCCGAACGTCAGGGCCGAGGCCGGGGAGACCCGGGACAGGTTGACGGCCAGGCTTTGCTGGGCTCCCTTTTTCAGCTGATAATCGCGCTCGAGCGCGGCGTTGTTGGCATCGATTTTCGATGTCAGCTGCTGTTGGTAGTCCTGGATGAACTGCTTGAGCTTGTCCTGGTAGATCTTGGCGTCTTCTCCCTTGGCGGGCTGGTTGTTCTTCATCCAGTCGAGCATGCCCTTTTGCGCCTCCTGCTGGACCTGCTGGAGGTA
>Ga0187771_10001524_pt1 | contig 15535 bp, 14 predicted proteins | sample 0116_SJ02_MP15_1_FD_133139 | JGI IMG/M metagenome (GOLD analysis project Ga0187771, IMG submission 133139) | Tropical peat soil microbial communities from peatlands in Department of Meta, Colombia - 0116_SJ02_MP15_10_MG | ecosystem: Environmental > Terrestrial > Soil > Wetlands > Peat | place...
CAGGTTCTCTTCCACGCCGAGGGTGGGGAAGACGCGGCGGCCCTGCGGCACCAAGCCCATGCCGCCGCGCACCGTCTCGAACGAGGGCTTGCGCGTGATGTCGGCGCCCTTGAATGCAATGCGACCGCGGCGCGGCGGATTGAAGCCGCAGACCGAATTCACCAGCGTGGTCTTGCCGACACCGTTGCGGCCGAGCAGACCAAGGATCTGTCCCTGCTCGAGCTGCAAGGACAGACCCTGCAGCACATAGGCGTCCCCGTAATAGGTGTGGATGTCCTGGACTTCGAGGATCACCATGACTCATTTCCTTTGCGCATGATCTTATCCGAAAACCGGTCCCCACTTTTCGGGATCATGCGCTAGTCTGTTCCCAGGTAGATTTCCTGCACGCGGGCGCTTGAGTGAATCTGCTGCGGCGTGCCGGCCTCGAGGATTTCGCCGAAGTGCAGAACAGAAATCTGCGAGGCGACGTCGAACACCACGTCCATGTCATGCTCGATCAACAGGATGGCGAGCTTGGGATCGAGCTTCATTAGGAACTTGGCCATCTCGGTCGATTCGCCGGAGGAGAGGCCGGCGGCCGGCTCGTCGAGCAGCAGAATCTTCGGATCGCTGGCCAGGCCGAGCACGATCTCGAGCTGGCGCTGCTCGCCATGCGACAGATTGCGCACCTCGACGTCCTTGCGGTCGAGGAAGCCGGCATCGTCGAGCAGCTTGTAGGCCTTCTCGTAGACGTCCTTGTAGGACGACAACAGGCGCCACATCACGAATTTTGACGGCTTCAAGCCCTTGATCGCCAGCAGCACATTGTCGAGCACGGTCAATTTGGGAAACAGGCTGGTGACCTGGAAGGTGCGCGCCATGCCCATGGCGGTGCGGCGGTGGCTCGGCCAGGTGGTGACGTCCTGCCCGAACAAGAGCACCTGGCCGGAAGTCACCGGGAAAATGCCGGTGATGAGATTGAACAGCGTGGTCTTGCCGGCGCCATTCGGCCCGATGATGGCTTTGCGGTCGCCCGGCATCACGCGCAGCGTGACGTGGCGCGTGGCCTGCAGGCCGCCGAAGCTCTTGCACAAATCTTTCAGCTCGAGGACCGCGACCTCGCCGCCGTTGGCCGTGCTATCGGTGCTCACGCGCAAATCCCCGTCTCGGCAGGAGACGCCGGGGCCCGTTGTCGGACCCCGGCACGGTTTGGCTCATTCGCAGTTCTTGCAGGGCGGGAAGTCACGGTCGTAGACCGGCTGCGCCAGGAACTTGTCCTTGCCGTAGGTCCAGAACTGGGAGACGTGCGGATAGGTCTTGATCACCACGTTCCACAGCTCATCCTTGTCGTAGCCGAACATCTTCGTCTTCTCGACCTTCTTGATGTAAACGTTCTCGATCGGATTGCGCATGTCGTCGAGCTCGACCGGACCGCGCGGCGCGTTGAGCTTGATGCTCGCCATCAACTTGATGAATTGCTCCGGCCCCGGATATTTGCCGCCGGCCTTCTTCATCGCCTCGTCGATCCACATCGCGGTCGAATAGTTGTTCTCCGAATAGTAGCCCGGCATCTTGCCGTACTTGGCGCGATAGGCCTTCACGAAGGCCTCGTTCTCCGGCGTCTTGATCGCCGCGCTGTAGTGCAGGGCGGAGACGTCGCCGATCACCTCGTCGCCCATGAAGGGCAGCACGAATTCGTCGTAGCTCACGCCGCTCGCCACGATCGGCTTCTTGTTGCCGGCCGCGCGCAGCTGCTTGGGGAACTGCAGCGCCATCGGACCGACCATGGTGGTGAAGATCATGTCGGCGTCGGCCTTGATGTTCGGGATGTACGGCCCGAAGTCCTTGGTGCCGAGCGGCGGCCAGATCTTCTGGATCACCTTGCCGCCGCAGTCCTCGAATGCCTTCTGGAAGCCGCCGACCGTTTCGTAGCCGAAGGCATAGTCGGCGGCGATGACCACGGCTTTCTTGTAGCCCTGGTCGCAGGCCCACTGGCCGAGCGCGTGATGCGGCAGCGACGAGCTCCAGCTCGTGCGCATGAAATAGGGGTATTTGACCAGTTGCCGTTGCGTGAGGTCGTCGGCCGAGGAGACCGAGGAGATGTACAGCGTCTTCTCGCTTGTGCTCACCGGCGCCAGCGCATAGCCGGTGGAGGCGAGCAGGCCGCCGATGAACATGTGCACCTTGTCCTGCAGGATCAGCTTCTTGGCCTTGGTGACGCCGGTATCCGGCTTGCCCTGGTCGTCCTCGACGATGAATTTGACGTCGGCGCCGCCGAGCTTGCCGCCGTGCTCGTTGAGATAGAGCTGGAAGCCGTCGACCATGTCCTTGCCGATCTGGGCATAGAGGCCGGTGGTCGGCGCGATGAAGCCGATGCGCAGTTCGTCGGCCTGCGTGGGCGAGGCGAAGCCGAGCGCCGCTGTGAGCGCGCTTGCCAACAACAGCGTGACTTTAGGCGATAGTCTCCTTGTCATGGTCGTTCTCCCTGATTTTTTGTTTTCGCCGTCGGTTCACGACGGCGCCGATACAAGCGTCTTTGTCTCCCCCGATTGACTCGGTGTCTTGTTCGCGGCCTTGCGCGCCTGCCGGATGCGCTCCGGAATGCCCATCAGGCCGGTCGGCAGATAGAGGATGGTCAGCACGTAGACGCCGCCCAGCACATATTGCCACCACGGCACCAGCGTCGAGAGATACTCACGCAAGCCGAACACGATGGCCGAGCCGATGGCGCCGCCGACCAGCGTGCCGGCGCCGCCGAGCACGACCATCAGCAGCGCGTCGACCGAGGTGGTGAGCACCAGCGTCTCCGGGCTGACCAGGCCGTTGGTGTGCGCCCACAACACGCCGGACAGGCCGCCGAAGGCGCCGGCGATGATGAAGGCGATGTATTTGTGCAGCCAGGTGTTGTAGCCGAGGATCTGCATGCGCAGCTCGCGCTCGCGGATACCAGCGAGACTCTTGCCGAAGGGCGAGCGCACGAAGACGTAGAGCAGGAGCAGCGAGGCGACGAAGAAGCCGAACACCAGGAAGAAGAAGGTGCGCTCGTCGTTGAGATCGAGCCCGAAATTCGGCCGCGCGGTGACGTTGATGCCGTTGTCGCCGCCGGTGAGCGAATTCCAGCGATAGGCGAGGCCCCATACGCACTGGCCGAGCGCCAGCGTGATCATCAGGAAGTAGACGCCGCTGGCGCGGATGGCGAACAGGCCGAAGAAGGCGGCGAGCAGCGCCGCCACCAAAATGCCGAGCAGCACCACCAGCCAGAAGTCCCAGCCGAGGCCGATGTGATAGCGCGCGGTGAGGATGGCGGTGAGGTAGGCGCCGACGCCGAAATAGGCGGCCTGGCCCATGGAGGAGAGGCCGGTGAAGCCGAGCAAGACATCGACGCTCATCGCCAGGATGGCGAACACCATGGCGCGCGTCGTCAACAGGACGACAAAGCTGCCCGAGTGCGGCACGATGTAGGCGAGCGCGACCAGCGCCAGGGCGACCGCGAGGACTTTGGTGTTCTGGCCCATCGGTCGATTCACTCTCGCCCGAACAGGCCGGTCGGCTTGATCGCCAGGATCAACGCCATGGGCGCGTACAACGTGAAATAGGACACCTCCGGAAACAGCGCCTTGCCGAAATTGTCGGCGAGACCCACCAGCAGCGCGCCGATGGCGGCGCCGCCGAGCGAGCCCATGCCGCCGATGATCACCACGGCGAAGGCGAGCGGCAGCATCTCGAAGTCGAGGCCGGGATAGATGCCAAGAAAGGCGCCGCCGATCACGCCGCCGAGCGCGGCGAGGAAGGCGCCGAGCGCGAAGATAAACATCGAGATGCGATTGGTATCGATGCCGACGCCGCGCGCCATCTGCGCGTCATCGACGGTGGCGCGCACCGCCGCGCCCATGCGCGTCTTCTCCATGGCCAGCCACAGCGCGATGCCGATCACCAGCGCCATGGCGATCATGAACAGGCGGTAGGCGGGAAAGTAGATGCCGCCGATCACGACGCTCTGCGTCAGATAGCTCGGCGGATTGATGTCCATGTTGTTGCCGCCCCAGATGTCGAGCGCGGCTTGCTGGAACAGGAAGGCGAAGCCGACGGTGAGCAGCACCTGGCGCAGCGGCTCGAATCCCAAGGGGCGGAGGAACACGCGCTCCATCGCCATGCCGATCAGCGCGACGGCGAGCGCGGCCGCCGGCAGCGACAGCGCCCAGGAGCCAGTGCCGTTGATCACCGACAGCGCGATGTAGCCGCCGAGCAAAAAGTAAGAGCCATGCGACAGATTGACGATGCGCATGACGCCGAAGATGAGCGACAGGCCGCTGCCGACGAGAAAAAGCAACGCGCCATAGGATACGCCATTGAAGGCCTGGATGACCCAAAACTGAGTATTCATTTCCCCCTCTGGACCCTTCTGTTATGTCGAAGGTTGCCGCTAGCTTACCTGAGCTTGGCGGGGAGTGAACACTTAATTCGTCACAAGCCCAACATTCGTCGTGGACTGAACTCTCTTTATTGCAACACGCGCGGGACAGCTTGGTTCACGCATCCCCGCTCGCGCGGGGACGCACCAACGTCCAAGCGGCCGAATTTCTCCAGATAAAATTATGTGTGGCGGCTTTTCTTCTTGGCTGCCTGTTTTTTCGGCGGGATGATTGGCAACAGCAGATAGGGCGCCTTGCTGGCGCTGAAATGCAGGGTTGTGGTACCGGCAAATATGGCAGGCGGCCGATCGGTTGGATCGTTGTGCAGGAACGGGCCGCAGCCGGTGAGCTCGTTCTTGAAGTTCGACAGCTTGCCGCCGCTGGCGCCGCCATATTCGTAGTCCTTGCCGCGCACCGATAGGCCGATGCGATAGCCGGCGGGTACCACGATGCAGGACGGCCAGATCTCGATGTCGAGTTCCGCCACCTGACCTTTTTTGAGCGGCTCCTTACGGTCATGCGTGTGATAGGGCCGGTAGGGCAGCGACAGTTTCTTGTCGAGCGGGCGGTGCGAGGCGCGCAGCCAGCCTTGCGCGATCGGCGTGTGCGGATCGATGGCGCCCTGGAACACGACCTCCTTAAGGTCGCCGGTTAACACGCGCAGCACGATGAAGAAGTCGGCATCGCGGGTCGACGAGGAAGCGAACAGCTTGAGCGCGGAGGGGCCGGTGATCTCGGTGTACTGCTCGAGCACGGGGGAAAGGAAGGTGAGGCCGTCGCCCATCGCCGCGAAACTCAGCTTGGCGTTGCCGGACGGTTTCTTCGTCGTCAGCGCCATCGATTTGGCATCGAGGTAGAACTTGGTCCATTGCGTGCGCGCGAGCGGCCATTCGTTCTCGGCGCGCGGTACGAATTTCTCCCCGGGATGGCGGACCTGCAGCAGCACCTTCGGCTGTTTCGACCAGCCGGTGTCCTTGCCATGCAGGAAATGGTCGAAGAACCGCTTTTGCTGCTCGCGGCCATAGTCGGTGTAGAAATGCGTCCAGTGCTCGATGCCGTGCGCTTCCAGCCATTTCTGCTTGGAGGCTGCGCGCACGAAGCCCTCGAAATTGCCGCGCGGATGCAGGCCCTGGCCGCCCCAATTGGCGGCGGAGAACAACGGCGTCACCACCTTCTCCCACACCGGCGAGCGGTCGCGGTGGTATTTGTCGTCGAGCGGATGGCGTAGAATTTCGCCGCCGAAGTCGGCGCGATTTTTGGCGAGTTCGTCCTCGCTGAGCGTCTCCGGCCCGCACACCAGCTCGCCGTGCACCCGGCTGCGCCCGCCGCGCTCGCCGACGCCGTACTGCACGGTCTTCACCTGCATGTCGAACCAGTTCTCCCAGAAGGTGGAGAGGATGCCGCCGTGATGCGTCATGTCCCGGTACCAATCGGCCGAGCCTTCCCAGATGCACATGGCGGCAAGATGCGGCGGCTGCAGCGAGGCGACGTGCCACTGGTTCATTCCGTAATAGGAAATGCCGTTGAGCCCGACCTTGCCGTTCGACCAGGGCTGCACGCCGGCCCATTCGATGCAATCGTAAAAGTCCTTGGTCTCGCGCGGCGAGAAGTGATCGATCACGCCGGGCGAGCAGCCGGCGCCGCGCGAATCGACGCGCACGCAGACATAGTCGTGCGGCACCCATTTCTCCGGGTCGACCACTTCCCATTGCTGATACTTGTTGGAAGAACCCGCAGTGACGTCGGGATGCTTCTTCGCCATGCGCTGCCAAGCGCTCGGATAGCCGTCCTGGAAGGCGAGGTTCTTGGCGTAGGGCCCGTAGGTGAGCAGCACCGGATACTTGCCATCTTTCACCGGACGAAAGACGTCGGCGCGTAGCACCAGCCCGTCGTCCATAGTGATCGGCACGTTCCAATCGATCCGCATGCCGTCGCGGATTTCCGAGCGCTCCTGCAAAGCCGTCATCGCATCCTCCCGCGGGAATTTTTTGTCGGCGGGAGGCTACAGAGAGGCGAAGGCGTGAGGCAAGGGCATTCGTCTTCGCTGTCATGGCCGGGCACAAGTCCAGGCATGACGGAGGACAGGCGTGCATATCGCCGTTCGTCCCCGCGAAAGCGGGGACCCAGGGTCGAACATGCTAGCGCCGAAAATGTCGCTCTGGGTTCCCGCTTGCGCGGGAACGAACGGAAGAAAGCTAGCGCTTCTTGCGCTTCAGCTTCGCCTGCTTTTCCAGGACGGCGCAGACGGCGGCGGTGTCTTGCGCGCCGAGGCCGCTCTTCATCGCCTTGACGTAAACCGGCTTGGAGGCGTCGAACATCGGCGTCGGCACTTTGATCTTCTTGGCGTAATCGCCGATCACGTGCATGTCTTTGTCCCACACGTCGATCTTCATGGTGGCGTCCTTGTAGTCGCCCTTCACCATCATCGGCGCGCGCAATTCGAACACGCGCGAATTGCCGGCGCCGGCCTTGATCAGATCGAAGATCATCTGCGGGTCGAGGCCCGCCTTCATGCCGAGCACCATGGCCTCGGCGCTGGCGACGTTGTTGATGGCGACCAGCAGATTGGCCACGTATTTCATCTTGCTGCCGTTGCCGAAGACGCCGACATCGTAGACCGCGCGGCCGAAATCCTGGAACAGCGGGCGCAGCTTGGCGATCGCGCGCGAATCGCCGCTGGCGTAGAAGACGAGATCGCGTGCCTTGGCCTGCGAGCCGGTGCCGCTCACCGGCGTGTCGAGCATGGTGTGGCTGGCCTTGGCGAGAATGCGCTCGGCCTTCTCCTTGTCGGAAATGGCGAAGGTGCTCATTTCCACGACGGTCTTGCGCGGCAGCTTGGCGGCGGCGATGGCGCGCGCGGTATCGAGCAGGGCCTGCGGCTTGGGCAGGCTGGTGAGGATGGTCGGCACCGCCGCAGCGAGCGCTATCGCATCGCCGGCGATCTCGACACCGGCCTTGGCCGCCTCGCGCCGGCGCGCCGCGCTGATGTCGTAGCCGATCACATGCCAGCCGGCGGCGGCCAGGTTCTGCGCGAAGGCGCCGCCCATGATGCCGAGGCCGATGACGCCGACGGTGCCCTTGCTCTTGCTTGCCCCAGCCATGCAAATTTCCCCATCGTGAAAATCAAACGCAGCATTGCGCGGCGTCGCGGTGTCATAGAGTCCGCGCGCGCAACTGTCGAGTGGGCGAGACGTTGTCAGGCGGCTTTCACACCGCGCCGCGATCGCCTATCGTCGCCGGTAAAAGCATTCAGGGAGGTCGCATGCATATCGGAGTAGCGGGTCTCGGCGCGATGGGCGGCAATGTCGCTCTGCGGCTGATGGAGGTCGGGCACCAGGTCACGGTGTGGAATCGCACGCCGGACAAGACCAAGCCGGTGGCCGCCGCCGGCGCCAAAGTGGTGGCGACGCCCGCCGCGGTCGCCGCGGCGAGCGAGGCGGTCATCACCATGCTGACCGACGGAGCGGCGATCGACGCGGTCTACAACGGCCCGGACGGGCTGCTGTCGGGCGACGTCAAGGGCAAGCTGTTCATCGAGATGAGCACGGTGGCGCCCAAGGTCGAGACCGACCTTGCGCCCAAGGTGCGGGCCAAGGGCGCCGCCATGGTGGAATGCCCGGTCGGCGGCTCGACCGCGCCGGCGCGCAAGGGACAGCTGCTCGGCCTGATGGGCGCCGAGCCGGCGGACGCCGCGCGGGCGCGGCCGATCCTCGAGCAACTCTGCCGCAAGGTCGAGCATTGCGGGCCGGTCGGCGCCGGTTCGGCGATGAAGCTCGCCATCAATCTGCCGCTGATGGTCGCCTGGCAGGCCTACGGAGAGGCCTTCGCCATCGCGCGCAGCGTCGGCTGGGATGCCAAGCGCCTGCTCGACCTGTTCGTCGAGAGCAACGGCGCCAACAAGGCGCTCGGCATGCGCGCCGATATGATCGTGAAGATGCTGCAAGGCCAGGATCCGGGGCCGACCACGTTCTCCATCGCCAACGGCGTGAAGGACCTGCGCACCATGATCGCCACCGGCGAGGCGCTTGGTGCCGACATGGTCGCCACCAAGGCCGCGCTCGCCGGATTCGAAAACGCTACCGCGCACGGCCTCGGCGGCGAGGATGGCTCGCGCATGACGGTCTATTGGTCGGACAAGAAGAAGTAGCAGCCCTTGGCCCGGGCCGATCATCCTTCGAGGCTCGCTTCGCTCGCACCTCAGGATGACGGGTTGAAATGGGAGGTTTCATGAAACTCTTTTCCTTCTGGCGCTCGCTGGCGACGTTCCGCGTGCGCATCGCGCTCAACCTCAAGGGGCTCACGCCCGACGAGGTGATCGACGTCAACCTGATGCAGGGCAAGCAGCGCGAGGAGGCCTTCGCCAAGATCAATCCGATGAAGGCGCTGCCGGCGCTGATCCTCGACGACGGCACCGTGCTGTTCGAGTCGCTCGCCATCCTCGAATATCTCGACGAGACGCATCCCAATCCGCCGCTGTTGCCGAAGGAGCCGAAGGCGCGTGCCCGCGTGCGCGGGCTGGCGCAGATCATCGCTTGCGACACGCATCCGCTGATCGTGCCGCGCGTGCGCGAATATCTGGCGCACGAGTTCAAGATCGACGAGCCCGGCGTGCTGAAATGGGGGCACCATTGGCACAGCGAGGCCTTGAAGGCGCTGGAGACTAATCTGTCCACCTCGAAGGAGACCGGCCGCTTCTGCCAGGGCGACCAGATCACCATCGCCGATATCTGCCTCGCCGGGCAGGCGGCCGGGTCGAGCTACTTCAAGGTCGATCTCGCGCCGTTCCCGACGGTCAAGCGCATCGTCGACACCTGCATGGCGCTCGATGCCTTCGCCCGCGCGCATCCGCTGAAGCAGCCGGGCGCGCCGGCGGCGGTGTAGTCTCTTGTCATCACCGGGCTTGTCCCGGTGATCCTGATAAGGGACGTGAGTGCCTTCCTCAGCGAGATGGCATCACAACTCGGGCTTGCCCGAGTTGTGTAAATTTGAATAGTCACAAGTCGGGTAAACCCGACTTGTGATGTCAAGCCCGGCCATGACAATGTGAGAACGAAGACATGTTGAATACCGCAATCGTCGGCCTCGGCTGGTGGGGTAAGAATCTGGTGAAGTCGGCGCGCGATTTCGGCGCGCCGATCAATTTCGTGCGTGGCGTCACGCTCGAGCCGGACAGCGTGCGCGATTTCGCCGCCGAGTACAAAATTCCCATCGGCACCTCGTTCGACGAGGTGGTGGCCGACCGCAACGTCAAAGCGGTGGTGCTGGCGACGCCGCACACCAAGCATCCCGAGCAGGTGAAAGCGCTGGCGGCGGCCGGCAAGCACATCTATTGCGAAAAGCCGTTCGCGCTGAGCAAGGCGGCGGCGATCGCCATGCTCGATGCGGTCAAGCGCGCCGGCGTCACCATCGCCGTCGGCCATCATTTCCGGCTGATGCCGTCGATGCGCGTGCTCGCGGAACTGAAGGAGCGGGGCGCCTTCGGCACCATCATGCATGTCGAGGGCAACTACAGCCACGACTGGCTCGCCAATTATCCGGCCGACAGTTGGCGCATGCAGGCGGAGGAAAGCCGCGCCGGCGGCATGACCGGCATGGGTATCCACGTGCTCGACTGCTTCCGCGACATGGTCGGGCCGATGCAGCGCATCAGCGCGCTGTCGAAGGCGCGCGCTTTGAAGCTTGCGGCCGGCGACACCACCGCGGCGCTCATCGAATTCGCGAACGGCGCGACCGGGGTGCTCGGCACCACCATCAAGACGCCGTTCCGCTGGCGCATCGCCATCTTCGGCGAGAATTGCTGGGCGGAGAGCGTGTCGGAGACGCGCGCTATCGTGCGCTATGCCGGCAAGGACGATCCAGAGATCATCGAGCGGCCTGCCGACAATCACCTCGGCCGCAATCTCGATTATTTCGCCAAGGCGGTGCTGGGGCAGGGCGCTTTTCCCATCTCGCCTGACGGCATTCTGCAGACGGCGGCGGCGCTGGAAGCCGTGTTCAAGTCGGCCGACGCCAACGGCGCATGGATGACGGTGTGATGGCCGAGCGGCAAATCAAATTCGAGGATGGCGCCTCCTACGAGACGATGATGGGCGTCTGGAGCCGGACGGCCGGTGAGGTCTTCCTCGATTGGCTCGCGCTGCCGATGGGACTGCGCTGCGTCGATGTCGGCTGTGGCAACGGCGCCTTCACCGAGCTCCTGGTGGAGCGCTGCGCGCCGCGCGAGGTGCAGGGTATCGATCCCTCCGAAGGACAGCTTGCCTTCGCCCGGCAGCGTCACACGGCCAATATCGCCAAATTCCAGCCTGGCGATGCCATGGCGCTGCCATTTGCCGACAATAGCTTCGATGTCGCGACCATGGCGCTGGTGATCTTCTTCGTGCCCGATCCGGCGAAGGGCGTCGCCGAGATGAAGCGCGTGGTGCGCTCGGGCGGCACTGTCGCCGCCTATGCCTGGGACATGCTGGGCGGCGGCTTTCCGCTCGAGCCGCTGCTGTCGGAAGTGCGTGCCATGGGCTTCACCGTGCCGCAGCCGCCGAGCGCCGCCGCCTCGCGCGTGGCCGCGCTGCGGGAGCTATGGACCAGCGCCGGACTGACGGCGGTCGAGACGCGGGAGATCGCGGTCGAGCGGACCTATCGCGATTTCGACGAGTTCTGGACGACGAGCATCATAGGATCGCCGAGCCTTTCTGCCGCCGTCGCAACCATGCCGCCCGATGCGGTGGCGCAACTCAAGGCCCGCGTGCGCGACAAGCTGCCCACGGATGCGGCGGGCCGCCTCGTGCGCAGCGCACGCGCCAACGCGATGAAGGGCCGCGTGCCGTAGTTCGAGAGGCGGGGGAAGCGCCGCGCCGGCGGCGCGTTACGGCGTCAGCTTCGAGCCTTCCATGCGCTCGAGATATGCCTTGGAGGCGTGCACCACGTCGGTGACGAGGCCGAGCTTCTCCATGCCGAGGATGATCAGGCCATTGAGGTCGAACTCATACCAGGCGTGCGAGAGATAGGCGTCGCGCGGGAAGCGGTGATGGTTGTTGTGCAGACCTTCGCCGAAGGTGAGCACCGTCATCAGCAGGTGGTTGGTCGACGAGTCCTCGGTGTCCTTGAAGCGACGATAGCCGATCTTGTGGCAGACCGAATTGACGGTCGCGGTCGCCATCACCGAAAGATAGGTGCGCAGGAAGCCGCCGAACAGGATGGTGCCGTACATCGCGTGTACGCCGCCGAAGGCGTAGCCCCAGACCGCCGGGATGCCGACCATCGACAGGAAATACCAGAACCAGCGCGTGCGCGTGAAGAACATCACCGTCGGATCGGCGAGCATATCCTTCGCGAACACGGTGTTGTCGGTCATGGTGTCGTCGAACAGCCAACCGTTGTTCGAATAGGCCCAACTCTTGAGCTTGGACGTGAACGGACGACCGTGGCTGTCGATATACGGGCTGTGCGGATCGCCGACCTCGTCGGTGTAGAGATGGTGGCGGCGGTGGTTGCCGACCCATTTCAACAGCGAGCCCTGGCAGGTCATCTGCCCCATGGCGCAGAGGACGAACTTGACCACCGGGCCGGCCTTGAAGCTGCGGTGCACCAGATAGCGATGCACGGTGATGCCGAGGCCGAGCGTCGTCACCGAATACATCAGCGCGAACATCGACCACTCGATCCAGGTCAGCCCCTGGGTGAACGCCCAGGTAAGGCCGGCGATCGAGCCGGACATGAAGATGCCGAAGAGGATGAAGCTTTCCGTCTGCTTGGCCCGCACTTGCGGACCGCCGACGATGATGCCGCGCGGCAGGTTGGGGGCAACGTCCTCACGCGGCGCGACTGCGCCGTCGTGGTACTCGGCTACTACGGACACGCTCGCACTCCGGGCACTACTTCAAAGTTAATAAAGTCTTAATACAATCGAATACCTATTTTTTCAATGTCAGAATTTGTGCAGCACGCTTCGCTTGCGCGCACACATGTGCAACGCGCGCGATGGCATCGATGTTTTCGATTGTTAACTATGTGCGCGGATTGAGCGCGCGGAACTTTGTCGCCGACCGCGTGAATCGCGACGCATGCAAACGATTGAATGCCTCGTCAAAATAAAAGCCGCCCGGCGCTGGCGCCGGGCGGTGTTCGTTCGCTGCCGTTCTATTGCGCCTTGATGCCGGCCGCCTTGATGACCGGCCACCACTTGGCGATCTCCGCCGCCTGGAACTTGGCCAGCGCCTCCGGGCTCTGCTCCTCGGGCGGGAACACGACCTGCGCCAGCCCGTCGAGCTTCTTCTTGATGTCCGGATCGTCCAGCGTCGCGCGCAGCGCGGCGTTGAGCTTGGCGACCACCGGCTTCGGCGTGCCCTTCGGCACCCAGAAGGCGTGCCAGAAGGTGAAGTAGAAGCCGGGCAGGCCGGCTTCGTCGGTGGTCGGAATATCCGGCGCGATCGACAGCCGCCGCTTGTCGGTGACGGCGAACACCTTCACCTGCCCCGCCTTGAGCTGGGCCATGGAGACCGCCGGCGTGTTGAGCAGCACGTCGATCTGGCCGGAGACGATCGCCTGCGTCGATTCGCCGGCGCCGCGGTAGGGGATCATCTGAATCGGCGAGTTGATCGCCTGCTGGAACAGGATGCCGCTGACATGGCTCGGCGAGCCGATGCCGGAATTGCCCTCGGTCGCCTTGTCCGGGTTGGCCTTGATCCAGGCGATCAGCTCCTTGAGGTTGTTGGCCGGGATGTCGTGACGCGCCACGATGAGGAACGGCTGCGTCGCGATCAGGCCGACCGGGTCGAGGTCCTTCAACAGATCGAATTTGAGATCGTAGATCGCGCCGGTGGCGACATTGGTGCCCCACTGCCCGATCAGCATCGTGTAGCCGTCGGGTGCCGCGTGCACAACGCGGTTGACGCCGATGGTGCCGCCGGCGCCGGAGGTATTTTCCACCACGATGGTCTGGTTGAGCTGCTTGCGCAGGCCCTCCGCCATCAAGCGGCCGATGACGTCGGTCGAGCCGCCGACGCTGAGCGGCACCACCAAGGTGATGGGACGTGACGGATAATCGTCGGCCGCCGCCGATGCGACGGACAGCATCGCCAGAGCGAGGCCGAGCAGCCACTTTCTCATGAGGCATCTCCTCGACAAATCGTGTTGTTCTTCTGCGGTCAGGATGACATGGCGCGAATGCGCTACGAAGGCGAGGTTCCGTCAGCCACCCGTGTGTGCGGCGCGGACTATTGATGCCACGCGGCGCGCTTGGCAAGTCGGTTGTTGTCGCAGCCGTGGATGACGGCGCAAATCCTTGCTACAGCGGACCGCGTCAGCGCCTCGCATCAGGACGGTATTTCGCATGCTTCAGGAACGCTTTGTGCCGCCCGCCGGCGCCTTCACCCGCAGCGTTGCGGTGCGCTTTTCCCACTGCGATCCCGCCGGCATCGTCTACTTCCCGCACTATTTCGACCTGTTCAACGGGCTGATCGAGGACTGGTACTCGCAAGAGCTCGGCTACGACTACGCCGCGCTGATCATGGGCAGCAAATACGGCTTCCCGTTCGTGCACATCGAATGCGATTTCAAGATCCCGAGCCGCATGGGCGACGTGATCGAGCTCACACTGCTGGTCGAGCGCATCGGTCGCTCGTCGCTCGGCATCGCCATCGTCTGCCATCACGACGGGCTCGAGCGGCTGCGCGCGCGCATGGTCACCGCCATGATGTCGCTGGAGACGAAGCAGCCGGTGCCGCTGCCGGACGCGCTGCGCGAAAAGATCGAGGCTTACCAGAAGCGCACCAGCGCCTGATTATTTCTCGATGGGGAAACCGACGATGCTGCCCCATTCGGTCCACGAGCCGTCGTAGATCTTGATGTTGCCGTGGCCGAGGATCGCGGCAAGCGCGATCCAGGCGATGGTGGCGCGGTGGCTGAGCCGGCAATAGCAGACGACGTCGGCGTAGTTATCTGGCGCGAGGCCGTGCTCGCCAAGCACGCGCCGCAATTCGTCCGGCGACTTGAACGTATCGTCGTCGTTGAGCAGTTCGCGGAAGAACAGATGCTTGGCGCCGGGAATGCGTCCCGCGCGCTCGGCGCCGTGATCGACGGCGAAGGAATAGTCCGACACGCGCTCGCCGGAGTATTCCTCGGGCGAACGCACGTCGAGCAACAGCCGGCCCGGATCGCCGAGATGCGCGCGCACCTCGTCGCGGCCGATCCGCATCGCCGCAGTGCCGGCCGGCGGCGGATAGTCGACTGGCGCAAACCGCGGCACCTCGCGCGACAGCGGACGCTTCTCCATGAGCCATTTGCGCCGGCCGCCGTCGAGCAATTTCAAGTTGGCGTGCCCCGCCATGGTGAAGGCCCAGAAGGCATAGCTGCCGTACTGCACCGGATCGCCGTAGAGCACGACGGTCGTCCGCGGGCCGATGCCGAGTGAGCCGAACAGCTTGGCCATCGCCGTCGGTGTGACGAAGTCGCGGTCCGTCTCGTGCCAGCAGGCCGCCTTCCAATAGAGCCATTGCGCGCCGGGAATGTGTCCCTCGCGGTAGGCCTTGTCGTTGCGGATGTTGCAGATCTCGAGGATGCGCAGATCGGGATCGGCGAGATGCTCCGCCAGCCAAGCGGTGGAGACGAGGGGCGAGTCCATTGGCGATGCCTTGCTGCTCAAGCCGACAATTTGCGCTTCGTCGGCGCGGCGAGCGTTCGATCCCACACCGCGTGGATATGCGCGACCTCCTGCTCGAAACGTTCGAGGAACATGCGCGCCTGCGTCGATAGCGTGCGCCGCGTCGGCTGGGTCACCACGAACTCGGCGTGCAGCTCGGGCTGCACGATCGGATTGACGATCAGTTCGCCGCGGCCGATGTCGTTGATCGAGATCACACTCGGCAGAACGGTCACCCAGTCGGAGCGGGCGACAAATTCGAGCGTGGCGATCATGGCGTCCATCTCCAGCACGGCCTCGACCTCGACACCGTGGCTCTGGAAATAGGTTTCCAGGTTGCGCCGGCGGATGTTGTCCGGGCCCGGCAGCAGGAATTTCAGCGGCCGGCATTCGGCCAGCCGCAGCGGCGACAGCGGCGCGAAGCCGCGCTTGCGGCCGGAGATCAGCATTTCGCGGTCGCGCACCAACAGGCGCGATTTCAGCCCCATGGTGCCCTCGAAGGCCGGCA
>Ga0187771_10001525_pt1 | contig 15535 bp, 14 predicted proteins | sample 0116_SJ02_MP15_1_FD_133139 | JGI IMG/M metagenome (GOLD analysis project Ga0187771, IMG submission 133139) | Tropical peat soil microbial communities from peatlands in Department of Meta, Colombia - 0116_SJ02_MP15_10_MG | ecosystem: Environmental > Terrestrial > Soil > Wetlands > Peat | place...
GGGTGAAACCACGTATTCGACAGGCTGTAACGGGCAAACTTGTTGTTCCCCCCGAGGCCGGCGAATTCAGTCGTGAACGTATTGATGAAGCCGGTGGAGGGATCAAGGCGGTAGTCCGTATTGTTATGGGTAATGCTTCCCGTGACGGAACTGGTCGTCGTCGTCCCCAGCGGAAAGCTCTGGGGGAGATCGATGTTGAGTTGGTAATAGACCGACGTGGGGTTGTAGAGGTCCTTGACCTCGAACTTGTACATGAAGAAGGTGCTGACGAAATCGTTGATCGGGTACCCGGCCTTGATATCGGTGCCGGTCAAACGCCGCGTGTAATCGTTGTACATGCGTTGCGTGCGGTAGATGTCCCCCCCGAGGTTCCACTTGCTGTCAAGGAAATAGGGGTCGTTCACGCCGAGGGAATAGGTCTGCATCTTCGAGCCCAGAGAAGCGGCAAGATTCGCCTTGAGCCCCAGGCCGAGGAAGTTGGATTGCTGGACGGAACCCTGGCCGATGATGCCGTCCATGGAGCTGTAACCGCCGCCGATACTGAAGGAACCGGTCGGCTTTTCCTTCACTTCCACGTTGACGTTGAGCTTGTTGCTGGCGCTTCCCTTGGCCGTCGCAAGGTTGGCTTCCTCGAAGTAGCCGGTGTTCATCAGGTTTTGCTTGCTGCGCTTCAAGCCGGTGGCGCTGGAAAGCTCGCCTTCGGTAATGCGCAGTTCGCGGCGGACCACTTTGTCGCGAGTCTTGGGGTTGCCGGAGATGTTGATCCGCTCGATCGAAACCATTTCCCCCTTGTCCATGTCAAAGGTCAGAGAGATGGTGTGTTTTGCGTTGTCGGTCTTGGTCAGGGGGTTGACGTTGGCAAAGGCATACCCCTTGTCGGCGTAGATGTCGGTCAGGGTTGCGATATCGGTGCGCAGGGTGCTCCGGCTGAAAACCTGCCCGGGCTCGATCTTGATCTTCTTTTTCAGCTCGCTGACCGGCTCAAGCAGGTCCCCCTTGAAGTCGATGCTTCCGACCCGGTACTGCTCCCCTTCCGTGATGCCGATGAACACCTCCAGGGCATCCTTTGCATCGGTCAGCTTGACCACCGGCTCTCCCACCTTGACATTGACGTAGCCGTTGTTCATGTAGTGATCGGCTATCAGCATGCCGTCGTTTTTCAGCACCTCTTCCTTGTACGTACCCCCCCCGGTCAGCCACGAAAAGAACCACTTCTCCGAGGTTTCCATGACCTTGCGCAGCTGTCTGTCCGTGAAGGCCCGGTTCCCCTCGAAGTGGATGGTGCGGATCAGGATCTTCTTGCCCTCGGTGATCTTGAAGGTAATGGAAAGCTCTGTTGGCGTGCGTTTTTCCACCACCGGCTCGACCTCGGCCAGGTAGTACCCGTCATCGCCGTACAGTTTCTTGATCTTGGCTACGCTCTTGGCAAGGTCTTTGGGGGAAAGCACGGCGTTCAGCTTGAACTCCAGGGCTTCCTTGAGCTTGTCGGTGGCCAGTTCCTTGTTCCCCTCGAATTTTATATCGCGGACAACCGGTTTTTCCAGCACCGTATAGACGAGGACCGTGCCCTTGTCGCTCTCCTCCGTAGCCACCCGGATATCCTGGAAGTAGCCGAGTTTGTAGATGGCGCGGATATCCGCGTCCGTCTTGTCCACATTCAAGGTATCGCCGGCCTTGATGGAGATGACATTGAAGATGGCAGCCGATTCGATACGGTGGTTACCCTTGATCCGTACCTCGGAAATCTTTTCGCCTTCAGCGCGCGCTGCTCCGGCAACCATGAGTTGCAAGGCGCATATGATCAGAATTGTCGTACGGAATATGGGCACTCTTCCCCCGGGACTCATGAAAATTGTTCAAGCCGGCCGTCAACCAGCCGCACGGTTCTCCCCATGGCGGCGGCCAGATGTTCATTATGGGTGACCACCACCACGGTCAACCCCAGTTTCCGCTGCAACTCGGCCAACAGCGCGTGGATCCCCTCACTGGCCTTCATATCCAGGTTGCCGGTCGGCTCATCCGCCAGCAGCAACTCGGGAGACAGTTCCAGGGCACGCGCAATGGCCACCCGCTGCTGCTCGCCGCCGGACAGTTCGCCGGGGCGATGGTGCATGCGGTGGCCCAGCCCCACATCATTCAACAGCCCCTCGGCCGATGCCTTGGCCTTGTCCCGGGGAACCCGGGCGATCAGGGCCGGCATCATGACATTCTCCAGGGCGGTGAATTCCGGCAGCAGATGGTGGAACTGAAAGACGAAACCGATGCTCCTGTTGCGGAACACCGCCAGATCCCGGTCGCTCTTCCGGAAAACATCTTCGTTGCGAAAGCTCACGCTGCCCGCCGAAGGACGGTCCAGCGCGCCCAGCAGGTGCAGCAGCGTGCTCTTGCCGGCGCCGGAAGCCCCCACCAGGGCCGTGGTGGTTGCAGCCTCCAGGTCAAGATCGATGCCGGTCAGCACCTCGACCCGATTGGGCCCGGACGTGTAGGTTTTGCACAGGCCGCGCACCTCAAGCAGATTACTCATAGCGCAACGCCTCGGCGGGCAACATGCGTGAAGCTTGCCACGATGGGTACAGCGTGGCGATGAACGAGATCAGCACCGCCGTTGCCGATATCATGACCACATCGGACGCCACCACCATTGACGGGAAATGATCCAGGTAGTAGACATCCTTGCTGAAGAAGTTAAGGCCGGTGACCTTCTCGATGACATTGATGATCGGTTCGAGATTAAGGGCGATCAGGAGCCCCGAGGCGACCCCCAGGATGGTGCCGGTGACGCCTATGATCAGCCCCTCCAGGACAAATATCTTCATGATGCTGAAGCCGGTGGCCCCCATGGACTTGAGAATGGCGATATCCCTGGTCTTCTCCATCACCACCATGAACAGGGTTGAAGCGATGCCGAAGGCCGCCACGAGAACGATCAGGGTCAGGATGATGAACATGACCATCTTCTCCGTTTTAAGGGCAAAGAGGATGTTGCGGTTCATCTGCATCCAGTCGCGGGCGTAGCATTCGGGTCCCATGCTCTGGTTGATGGCGCGCACCAACTCGCCGGTATGATACACGTCCTCCACCTTGAGCTGGATGCCGGTGACGGAATCGCCCAGGTCGAAAAAGGCCTGGGCCTGGGTCAGGCTGACATAGGCCAGGGTCGAGTCGTACTCGAACATGCCGGTATTGAATACTCCCACCACGCGAAAGGGCTTCATCCGGGGCATCACCCCCAGCGGCGTGATGTTCCCCAGGGGGGAAACGACATTGACCGTGTCGCCCACCACCAGACCGAGATGTTTGGCCAACTCCTTGCCCACCACCAAGCCCGGCTTGGTGTCCAAACCCGTACCCATGCCAGTGCCCGTGGCCAGGTCGAGCTTGTCGAGGGCCCCCTCGACGATCGACTTGCTCAATTTGGTCACCTGGCGGTCAGAGCGGACATCGATCCCCCGCAACACGACGCCGGAGACGTTCTTGCCGGAGGAGAGCATGACCTGATTGTAGATGAACGGCGTGGCGGCCTGCACCCCCTTGAAACCCTGGAGCTTCGCCATGACCTGCCGGTAATCCTCCATGGGAGCGCCGTTCCGGGTGACCACCACATGGGCGTTGGTCCCGAGAATCTTGTCCTTCAGATCCTCTTCGAAACCGGTCATGACCGCCAGCACCACGATCAGCGCCATGACGCCCAAGGCAACCCCTGCCGTGGAGATAAAGGTAATGATCGAAATAAACGTCGACTTGCGCTTGGCCTTCAGGTAGCGCAGTCCGATGAAAAGCTCGAAAGGCATCGCCTATTTCGTTTCCTTCCTCAACTGGGGGAACAGGATCACATCGCGGATCGAGGCCGCATCCGTGAGCAGCATCACCAAACGGTCGATGCCGATGCCCTCGCCGGCCGTGGGGGGCATGCCGTACTCCAGGGCACGGACATAATCTTCATCCATATAGTGGGCTTCTTCGTCGCCTTTGTTCTTCTCGGCCACCTGGGAGAGGAAACGCTCCTTCTGGTCAACCGGGTCGTTCAGCTCCGAGAAGGCGTTGGCGATCTCACGGCCGCCGATGATCAATTCAAAGCGATCTACAATGGACGGGTCGTGATCGTTTTTGCGCGATAGCGGCGACACCTCGGTCGGATACGCGGTGATGAAGGTCGGCTGGATCAGCTTGTGCTCCGCCACCTCCTCGAATATCTCCATAACCAGCTTGCCGTAGCCGATATCACCGGGAAGGTCGAGACCGATGCTGCGGGCATGGGCCAGGGCCAGATCCCGGTCGTCCAGATGGATGGCATCGATGTCGCCATACTCCAGGATCGCCTCCCGAACGGTCAGGCGCTTCCAGGGACGCTTGAAGCTGATCTCGTTCCCCTGGCAGGTGAAGTCCAGGGTGCCGAGCACCTCCTGGGCCACATGGCAGAAGAGCTCTTCCGTGAGTTCCATCAAATCCTCGTAGGTGGCGTAGGCCTGATAGAACTCCATCATGGTGAATTCGGGGTTGTGGCGCACCGAAATCCCTTCGTTCCTGAAGTTGCGATTAATCTCGAAGACCCTTTCCAGGCCGCCCACCACCAGGCGCTTCAGGTAGAGCTCGGGGGCAATGCGCAGGAAAAGCTGCATATCCAGGGCGTTATGATGGGTTATGAACGGCCGGGCAGTAGCGCCGCCGGGGATCGGCTGCATCATGGGGGTCTCAACTTCAAGGAAGTCGCGGCCGGCCATGAAACCGCGGATCAGATTGACGATGCGAGACCGTTTAATGAAAACGTCCCGCGATTCAGGGTTGACGATCAGGTCCACATACCGTTGGCGATAACGGGTCTCCAGGTCGGTGAGGCCGTGGAATTTCTCCGGCAGGGGGTGCAGGGACTTGACCAGAAGACGGATCTGTCTGGCATGCAGCGAGAGTTCGCCGGTCTTGGTACGGAACGGGAAACCCTCGACGCCGATGATGTCGCCGATGTCGAAGGACTCGAAGACTTCAAAGGCCTCCGGGCCGATCTCGTCCTTTTTGACATAAATCTGGATACGCCCCTTGCGGTCCTGAAGCTGGATGAAGGCCGCCTTGCCAAAGGAGCGCCGGGCAAGGATGCGGCCGGCCACGACATAGTGCTCATCGGCGGCGTCGAACTGTTCCTTGTCGCCATAGGCGGCAATCACCTCGGCCGATGTGTGCAGCGGTTTGAAATCATTGGGATATGGATTGACTCCCGCCTCCCATAGGGCATCGACCTTGCGCCGTCTCTGAAGCAGGAGTTCACTCAGTTCTTCCATGGTATCTCATCAGCCTTTCGTTAAAAACATACCCCGGATCCGGGTTGGACAGGACTGCTAAAAATATCGCCAACATCCTGTAAGGTCAAGAAAAAAAGGGGACGACCGCCGGGCCGCGCAACAGGCTGTTGAGTGATGAGGGTTGAGGGATGAGTTAAGGCGGTTTTCTCAACTCTCAACTCTCAACTCTCAACTGCTTCATTGACGATCTGACTGTTTTTGAACAACCTGGAGTTTTCAAAAACCTGCTAATGCTCTTCCCCCGTCTTTTTGGCGCCGCGGGAACGTCTACTGCGCTTTGTGGGCGCGGCGGCCTCCTCAACCGGCCCGGCTGACGCTTTGGCGACCGCTTTGCTGCTAGCCCGGCGGGGTTTTGCCGGTTTCGCCGGTTCAAGGGGGAGCTCGGACGGCGGCGTCTCCGGCGCAGCTTCTTTCTTTTTCGGGGCGCGCACACCCCTGGCGCGCTTCGGCTTTTCTGCGGCCGGCGCCGCCTCGGGCTGCCCGGCAGCGGGCGCTTCGGCAACAACGGCCCCATCCTGTTCCTGCTTCCCTTTCCGGCTGCTGCGGCGCGGTTTGGCACGCTTGACGGGCGCCGCCTCTTCGGCCTTTTCAGCAGCAGGCGGGGCAACAGCGGCCGTCACTTCCGTCACAGGCGAGGCAACGGCTTCAGCGCCCCCCTGTCCCCTCTTGCCGCTCCGCCGGGGCTTTTTCGCAGCCGGCGCCTCAACCACGGCCTGCTGCTCCGGCGCCATGGCCGGGACTGCCTCGACAGCCTGTGCCGCGGCCACCGCCGCACCCTCATCCGGCCCCTTGCCTCCCTTGCGGCGGCGGCGCTTGCGCTTCTTGGGCTTGGCCGTGGCCTCCGACGCAACGGCATCCCCCGGGCCAGGCGTTTCTCCTGTTGACGGCGGGGCTGCCTGTTCAAGCCCGGCCTGCTGTTCCGCCACCGGCGCGGCTTCAGCAGACTGCCCGGCTGCCGCCTCCCCGCCATGTTTCTTCTTCTTGCGGCGACGCTTGCGTTTCTTGCCTCCTTCGGCAGCCTCCCCTTCAACTCCCTTCTCCTCCGCCACCGCGGAGTCGGGCCGCGCCTCTTTCGGCTCGGACGGTTTCCGTTCCGCCGGCTTCGGCGCCTCGGCAGCCTCGGCTTCCGAAGCCAGGACATCCTCCAAGCGTGGGGTTTCCCGCTTGACGATCTCCAGTTCAAGCTGGTTCATGGTAAAGGAGGGTTTCCCCTTGACCGTCACCTCGATCTCGTAATCGTTCTCGATCTGGGTCAGTTCGCGCTTCTTGCGGTTGAGCAGGTAGTAGGCCACTTCCAGCGGCAGGGAGCCGCGCACCTCGGAAACCGTCCCCTTGGCGGCAGCGGCATGCACCTTGCGCAGGAACGAAAGGGCCATGGCTTCGACCGATTTGACCTTGCCGCGCCCCTCGCAATGGGGGCATGCCAGGTGAATAGCGTCGTTGAGCATCTTTGCGATGCGCTGGCGCGACATCTCCAACATGCCGAATTCGGAGATGCGCCCCAGGTTGACCCTGGCCTTGTCTATCTTGAGCGCCTGCTTGAGGGCCTTCTCCACCTCGATGTTATGCCTGGTTTCGCGCATGTCGATGAAGTCGATCACGATCAGGCCGCCCAGGTCGCGCAGCCTGAGCTGGCGCGCCACCTCTTCGGCGGCCTCCAGGTTGGTCTTGAAGGCGGTATCCTCAATCCCCCGCTCGCCGCTGGATTTGCCCGAGTTGACGTCGATGCTGACCAGCGCCTCGGTCGGCTCTATGATCAGCGAGCCGCCGGAAGGAAGCGGCACCCGCTTCTCATAGATCTGGTCGATCTGTTCTTCCAGTTGGAAACGGGAGAAGATCGGACGCTTCTCCTTGTGCAGCTTGACCCGCTTCTCGCACTTGGGCATGGTCTCCCGGAAAAACTCCTTGGCCTCCCGATAGGCGTCCTTGCTGTCAACCAGCACCTCGTCGATATCGTCGGAAAAGTAATCGCGGATGGAACGAATGATCAGTCCGCTGTCCCGGTAGATTTCACCGGCCCCGTTGGTCCCGGCCGCCCGTTCCTTGATATCCTCGTACAACTCCAGCAGGTTTTCCAGGTCCTTCTGCAACTCCTCCGGCGTGCGGCCGACCGCCTCGGTGCGGATGATATAGCCGATCCCTTCGGGGACGTTCAGACCGGCCACAATCTCCTTCAGCTTCTTGCGCGCCCCCTCCTGTTCGACCTTGCGGGAGATGCCGGTGGAGTCGCTGCCCGGCATGATCACCATGTAGCGGCCCGGCAGGGAGATGTAGCTGGTAAGGGCCGAGCCCTTGGTGTCCCGCTCGTCCTTCTCCACCTGCACCACCAGTTCCTGGCCGCGGCGCAGCACTTCCTGGATGCGGGGACGGCGCTTGCGCTGATCCTCCGGGATATCGTCGCGCCACTGCCAGAAATCGGGGTGCAATTCCCCCATCTGGAGAAAGCCCGGCTTGGCCCGCCCGATATCCACGAAGGCGGCCTGGAGCCCCGGCTCCACCCGCAGCACCACCCCTTTATAGATGTTGCCCTTGGTCTGTTCCTTGCCACTGATCTCGATGTTGAGTTCCATCAGGCGGCCGTCATGCACGATGGCCACCCGCGCCTCCTCGGGGTGCATGACGTTGATCAGCATCTTCTTGCTTACTGTCGAGCCCATTGCGTGTATCCCTTTCAAGTGGACCTTGCCCACGTGACTTGCATGTATTTGCGCCGGTGATTCGACATGGCTACGGCAGGGGCGGCGCTTGCTCCGCCCAATCAGGGCGCGGCCCCGGCCTTCGTAGCCAACGCTACTTCGGCGGAGTAGGCAAGCAGCGCCCCTACATGACAGGGCCTGGATGTGTAACCACCGGTACAATAAATAAGTGATTATATAGATTTCAACACCGAAAGCAAAGAAAAAGGGACGCCGGCAAAAAATGGCTGCTGCCGGGCGTCCCTGCAAGGAAGAAGACGGGGGCGTCGCCCCCAGCCTGAAATCAGTTTTCCGTCATGAAATGCTGCTCGAAGAGATCTTCCAGGGCCTGCAAATGACGGCTCTCCTCCTTCAGCAACTGCTGGAAGAGCTGCCCCATGGGTGCGCCGCTGCACCCCGTCGCAACCTTGCCGTAAAAATCCACCGCCCCTTTTTCCAGGTGAATGGCGTACAGCAGGGCCTCGCGCACACCCGACTCGGGGCCGAGTTCCTGTTTTTTGAACACATAGTCCAGGTGCATGGTGGGGATGGGCTGGTCAAGGGCGTCGCCCCCCTCCATGCGTCCTTCCAGCAGCGCCTTTTCCAACTGGATCTTATGATTGAGCTCGTCCATGGCGTTCTCGCGCAGGATCTCCCGCGCCCCCTTGTTCGTCACCCTGCGGATGGCGGCAAGGTAGTTGCGGAAACCTTCATTCTCCATTTCAATGGCCATCTCCACGGCCGCATCAAAGGTGTAGCAGACCTGATCGTTGCTCATGACGCACTCCCTTCCCCTTTATCTATGTGGTGTAAGCATTAATAGCCCGTAACAGTTTCAGAGTAGCATACTGTAACGTATATCGTATACACTTTCAAGATTGCAATTCCGCCCCAGCACTTTGTAACACTTAAATAGATGCAAAAAATAGTCCCCTCCCTCCTTGCAAGGGGAGGGGGAACCGGATACTAAAGTGTTACGGAATACCAGGCCATCCGGCCCTCCAAAAAAGAGAACGCCCCGCTTCCGAGAAGGAAACGGGGCGTTCCGGCAAGGGCAGCGCAGGGACTATTCCAGGACCTTGGCCGAGGTAATGAATACCGGTTCCACAGGGACATCGGAATGGCCGCCCCTCGAACCGGTCTTGACGGCGCGGATCTCGTCCACCACCTCCATCCCCTCAAGCACCTGCCCGAAGACGCAGTAGCCGTAACGGTCCGGCTGTTTCCCCTGGTGGTCGAGAAAATGATTATCCACCACGTTGATGAAGAATTGGGATGTGGCCGAATCCACAATGGCGGTACGGGCCATGGCCAGGGTGCCGCGCTTGTTGGAGAGGCCGTTGTCCGCCTCGTTCTTGATGGCGAACTTGGGCTTCTTCTGCGCCAGGTTTTCATCCAGGCCGCCCCCCTGGATCATGAACTCCTTAATGACCCTATGGAATACCAGCCCGTCGTAAAAGCCTTCTTTGACATAACCGAGGAAATTCTTCACGGTGATGGGGGCCTTTTCCTTGAACAGCTCGATTTTGACGGCGCCTTTGGATGTTTCCAGCAAGACCTGCGGGTTCTGCTCAGACATCTGCAACCTCCTGATACACAGCTTTCCGATATAATTTTTTAGGCTGTTTAGCACACTATGAAATAAATTTATACCTTCTTTTTCATGAGTTGTCAAAAACGCCGCGCCCGGCGGGCATGGGACGCGCCATCTCCCGTGCCGCCCGGCATTGCCGCTTTTTTCTGGAGCACGGCCCCAATATGGGGTAGTATCCGCCTATTCATCCCGGAATGGCGACATGACACAACAGGAAACCTGGACAACCCTCAAGGTCCTCGCCTGGACCAAGGACTATCTCACCGCCAAAGGCGTTGAAAACGCCCGGCTCGAAGCGGAGTGGCTGCTATGCGCCGCCACCGGCCTGGACCGGGTCGGCCTCTATCTCAATTTCGACAAACCTCTCAACGATGGCGAACTGGCGTCGTTTCGCGCCATGGTGGCCCGCCGCGCCAGACGCGAACCGCTCCAGCACATCCTCGGCACCCAGGAGTTCTACGGCCTGGACTTCGAAGTTTCTCCCGACGTGCTGATCCCCCGCCACGACACGGAAACCCTGGTCGCGGAGGCGCTGGCCCGCAGGCCCGACGCCCTGAGCGTGCTGGACATCGGCACCGGCAGCGGCTGTATTGCCGTCGCCCTGGCCCGCCACCTGCCCGATGCAACCGTAACGGCCATCGACATCTCCCCTGCCGCCCTGGCAATGGCGCGCCGCAACGCCGAACGCAACGGAGCCGTTGTCGAATTCCTGGCCGGCTCCCTGCTCGCGCCGGTGGCCGGACGGCGCTTCGACCTGATAGTCTCCAACCCCCCCTACATTCCCACGGCGGACATCGACCGCCTTGAGCCCGAGGTGCGGGACTTCGATCCCCGCGGTGCCCTGGACGGCGGCCCGGACGGGCTGGACGTCTACCGGACGCTGATACCCGCGGCCCCGGCCCACCTGAACCCCGCCGGCTGGTTTCTTGTGGAGGTGGGGATAGGCCAGGCCCCGGCAGTAGGGGAGCTGTTCCGGAACTGCGGGGAGTACGGCCCGGTGGCAACGGCTGCGGACCCCGGCGGTATCGAGCGCGTGGTGGGCGCACAACGAAAGGATATGCCATGACGGTGGACGAAGCGAACCAAGCCCTGGCAGAGGCCGACCTGCTGGTGGCCGGGGAGGACGTGACAACGGCCATCGAACGGCTGGCCGGGGAGATTGCCGCCCAGCTCGCGGCAACAAACCCGGTGGCGCTCTGCATCATGAACGGCGGGCTGATCTTTGCCGGCCAACTGTTGACCAGACTGGCGTTTCCCCTGGAAGTGGACTATTGCCACGCCACCCGCTACGGGCAGGCGACTATCGGAGCCGGGCTGGACTGGATCGTCAGGCCGCGGCTGGAGTTGCGGGGGAGAACCGTGCTGCTCCTGGACGACATCCTGGACGAAGGCGTTACCCTGGCCGCCATTGCCGACCATTGCCGCCAACAGGGGGCGGCGCGGGTCCTGATCGCGGTCCTGGTGGACAAGCGCCACGACCGCAAGGTCTCGCCCGGTTTCCGGGCCGATTTCACCGGCATTGACACCGAGGACCGGTTCCTGTTCGGCTACGGGCTGGACTACAAAGGGTATTGGCGCAATGCAGCAGGCATCTACGCGGTAAAGGGACTCTGAATGAAAGAGTTCTTCCGGTTCGAGCAGTACAAGACGAACTATCGCCGGGAGACCCTGGCCGGGGTCGCCACCTTTCTGACCATGGCCTACATCATCATCGTCAACCCGGCCATCCTGGAAAACGCCGGCATCCCCCGGGGACCGTCCGTCACGGCCACCATCCTGGCGGCCATCATCGGCACGGTGATCATGGCCCTCTGGGCGCGCCGTCCCTTCGCCATTGCGCCCTACATGAGCGAGAACGCCTTCATCGCCTTCGTGGTGGTCAAGGTGATGGGCTATACCTGGCAAGCGGCCCTGGGTGCCGTGTTCATCGCCGGGGCGCTCTTCACCCTGCTCACGGTCTTCAAGGTGCGCAGTTGGCTGGCGGAATCCATTCCCCAGTCCCTCAAGGCCAGCTTTGCCGTGGGCATCGGCCTGTTTCTGACCTTTATCGGCCTCAACGAAACCGGGCTGGTGACCCTCGGCGTGCCGGGCGCGCCGGTCAGGCTGGGCAACATCGGCCAGCCGTCCGTACTGTTGGCCGTGGCCGGCCTGCTGCTGGTGGTGGCCCTCATGGCCCGCCGGGTCCGGGGCGCACTGGTGATCGGCATCATCGCCACCACCATCGGCTCCATCGCCCTGCACATCACCCCTCTGCCGGCCCGGCTGGTCAGCCTGCCCCCTTCCCTCGCCCCGATCCTGTTCAAGCTGGATATCGCCGGCGCGCTGAACATCCGTTTCCTGCCGGTGGTGATGGTGGTCTTCATCATGGCCTTCCTGGACACGGTCGGCACGCTGATCGGCCTCTCCATGCGGGCCGACCTGCTGGACGAGAACGGCAACCTGCCGGAGATCGAGAGGCCGATGCTGGCCGACGCCCTGGCCACCATGGCGGCCCCGCTCCTGGGCACCTCCACGACCGGCGCCTACATCGAATCCGCAGCCGGCATCGAGGAGGGGGGACGCACCGGCTTTTCGGCCCTGGTGGTGGCGGCGCTGTTCGCCCTGTCCCTGTTCTTCGCCCCCTGCTTCACCATCGTACCGCCCCACGCCTACGGCATCGCCCTGATAGTGATCGGCTCCGTCATAATCCGCCCCGTCACCCAGTTCGATTTCGACGACATGACCGAGCTCATACCGTCCTTTCTGACCGTGGTGCTCATGATCTTCACCTACAACATCGGCGTGGGGATGACCTCCGGGATGATTACCTATGTGTTGCTCAAGGTGCTCACGGGCCGCGGCGGCGAGGTCAAGCCCGGCATGTGGGTGCTGGCGCTGTTGTCCATGTCGTTGTTTGTCTTCATGTCCAGGATGTAGTTCCCTTGCAGCGAACCTCTCTCAATCTCTTTCTTGATATCACGGAAGTTATGAATAAAGAACAGTAGGGGCGCCGCTTGCTGCGCCCGAATCGGTACCACCCCCGGCCCCTCCTGCCTGCGGGCTAAAGCGCCCTTCGGCGCGCAAGCCTGAACCAGGAGGGGAGCAAGACATGTTCCCCCTCCTTGATAAGGAGGGGGTTAGGGAGTGGTCGAGATAATCAAACTAAAGGGCGCGGCAAGCAGCGCCCACACATCTTTTGGGGTAGCCGTTTCGACAGGTGTACAGAAACTGTACACTTGGAAGCACAAACATAACATACTTATATTAAAACAATTAATGAAGCAATTGGCAAAAGTGTTCATTTTCTGGACACTTTACAATTTTACCGTAACAGGCTGATATGACTAGCTATCATAACAGGGTGTTCATTTTCTGTACACTTGGCCCCGTGTTTTTTCCTGCCCGTTTCTCACCCCACCCCTCTCCAATTTCCTCTTATTGCGTCAGTGCCTTTAATATTTCTATTAATTTGAATGGTTATGAGTTGACGGACATATTTTGGCATACCGTTTGCTGAGTTTGTTCTCCTTCGAGCAAAATGAATATTTTGTTTCTGCGCAGCCGATTTAAACACGTACGAATTCTTATCAATTTTTGAGGGAGCGACAGAATGACGCTATCTTTCAATTCCGCCAAACGAATTCTCCGCAAATTCGCGATAAAATACCCCTTGGAGCTGATTAGACAAGAGCTGGGGCATCAGGAGAGAGTCGAGAAAACATCTATAGCCTCTAAAACTAGCCAACTTAGGCTGATTCAAGAGTGGAAATCACTACATTACAGAGGAGAACCATTGCCATCCCTAAATGAGGTTGAATTTCGTGCCTTCTCCCAGAATGGAGAGGACGGCATTTTGTTATACATTTTCAGCCTGATCGGTGCAAAAACAAAGATATGTGTGGAAATCTGTGCAGGAGATGGAATCCAGTGCAATTCGGCGAATTTGATTCTCAACCATGGATGGACCGGACTTCTTGTTGACGGTAATGAAGAAAATGTTCGGAAGGGAAAGAAGTTTTATTCAAGTCACCCTGATACGTTTTCTTTTCCGCCTCAATTTGCACATGCGTGGATAGATCGGGAATCAGTTAACGACCTCATCGCTAATCACGGAATCAACGGTGAAATTGATCTGCTCTCAATCGATCTGGACGGCGTCGACTACTGGATATGGGAAGCGATAGAAGTCATACAGCCTCGCGTCGTGGCAGCAGAAATCCAATGTATTTGGGGTGCCGAGCACTCCTTGACAGTACCGTACAGGCCCGATTTCAACTCCCCGTTGATTCACGGATTTGGAGTATACTCCGGAGCCAGTTTACCTGCTTTCGTTAAACTGGCGAGGAAGAAGGGATATCGGCTTGTGGGCACGCAAGCGCTGGGATTCAATGCCTTTTTTGTTCGAGGGGATATTGCGGAAGAAATTTTACCAGAAGCATCTGCAGAATCCTGTTTAGATCGTCCTTTTGTAACGTGGGCGAAGCGGGAACTTCTTCCACTTGTGAGAGATAAAGAGTGGGTGGAGGTTTAGAGCAGATTGTTCAGTACCAAACACAAAATGAAAACGCTGGTTCTGAGCCGTCTTGCCTGGAACAAGCTCGAACCGATGTATGTGAGCATTTACAAGGAGTCGTTCACCGAAGAGGAAGTTGCCGGCATAGTGGCGTTTTACAAGACCCCGGCAGGTCAGGCGGTTATCAACAAATTGCCGACCCTGCTGCAAAAAACCATGGCCGAGGTCCAGAAAATAATCGCCGACCTGACCCCGCAACTACAGCAGATTCAACAGGATTCCATTGCCGAGACAAAAGCCGCCAGCTATTGAAAGACTGATCATTGCCTGAGACACGCCTTATTGAGAAGCAGTCCTGCCGAACGGCACAAACTGCAAATTACCCCGAACACTCCTCATCATCAAGTATCTTCTGCAGGATATGCACCCCCAGAAACCGCCCGAACTTGCAGCCAACCTCGCGCAACAGCCCCACATGCACGAAGCCGAAACTCTCGTTCAGGTGCAGGCTTTCCCTGCTCTCTTCCGTGATGCGGGCGATAAGGGTATGAAACCCCAGCCTTCGCGCATCGTCGATGGTTTGTTGCTTCAGTCTGCGGCCGATCCCCTGCCCCCTGAACCCCGACGCGACATAGCACGATATCTCGGCAGTCCTGTCGTAAGCCTTGCGGTCGGACCACTTGCTCAGGGAAGACCAGCCGACGACCCTGCCCCCGACCTCCGCCACGATCACCGGATGGCCCTCGCCATGTTCCCTGAGCCATTGCTGCCGGTCATCGACGCTCTTTATTTCCGTATCGAACGTTGCCGTCGTGGTGAGGATCGCCTCGTTGTAAATGTCCGCAATGGCCCGGGCATCGGCAAGTTCGGCGTTTCTTATAATAAGATGGTCTTCAATCATTCAGATTTCCGATGATCCTAAAACCGACAGTTAATAACCGCAAAGACGCAAAGGGCACGAAGAAATTCAAATGGCTATGAACCGATCGATTCGAAACAAACAGTTGAAAAACTTGGATCAAGACAACTGAATGATTTTCCATCGCGCTCTTTGCGTCTTTGCGGTTCAAATGTTTTTTAGGATAATTTGCTTTCAAATCGACGTTATCGCCCGTACCAGCCAGCCGGGGGCATGGTCGAGCACCCATGCCTCGAACAGCTTGTCCAGGCCGGCAAGGATAAGCACGCCGAGCAGCACCAGGAATATGCCGAGAACCTGCTTGCCCACCTTGCCTGCCGTCAGCAGGCGGTTACGGGCCTTCATCATGGCCTGGCGCGACAATAGCCCCAGAATCAACAGCGGCGCGCCGGCTCCCAGGCCGAAGAGGGCCATGAGCAGCGTAACCTGGCCGAGGTTCCGTCCCTGGCTCGCCAGCGTGATTGCCGCGCCCAGGGTCGGCCCGACACAGGGACTCCACACGATACCCAGGAGCGCCCCCAGGAGGAACTGGCCCGGCACGCCATCGAGGGTCACCCTGGA
>Ga0187771_10001526_pt1 | contig 15530 bp, 14 predicted proteins | sample 0116_SJ02_MP15_1_FD_133139 | JGI IMG/M metagenome (GOLD analysis project Ga0187771, IMG submission 133139) | Tropical peat soil microbial communities from peatlands in Department of Meta, Colombia - 0116_SJ02_MP15_10_MG | ecosystem: Environmental > Terrestrial > Soil > Wetlands > Peat | place...
ATGTGGAGCTTCAGCGAAATTGGGCAGCGGCTGGCCACGCAGCCAGCCCCCGGCGACAAAAGGTACGCCCAGTGGATTGCCATGTACAGCTCAAAGGAATTTGCTGAGTTGGCCGCATGGTGCCGCGAGCTGCTCGACAGGCTGGCTGCGGGCTTGCCGGAGTGCGAGCTGAAGAAGCTGGAAGAAGCGTTTCTCACGAGCAGCCGCTATGAGTGGCAATTCTGGGAAATGGCTTGGAAAATGGAGAGCTGGCCGATATGAGCGACGGGCGATCCTCTGGATAGGAAGGTCGAAACTGGTGAGGATTCCTTGCGTACTGATCATCGCGGGTTCGGATTCTGGCGGCGGGGCCGGGATTCAAGCCGACCTCAAAACGGTCTCCGCGCTGGGCGCCTTTGCCATGACCGCGATCACCGCTCTCACGGCACAGAACACGACCGGGGTATATGGGGTTATAGAGATGGCGCCCGAGTTCGTGGTGCAGCAGATCGAGGTTTGCGCGAGCGACATCGGCTGCGATGCGGTCAAGACAGGAATGCTCGCAAATGCCCCAATTATCGACGCCGTTGCTGCTGCAATTCGCGGACTGGGCCCGCTGGTCGTGGATCCCGTCATGATCGCCAAGAGTGGCGCACCGCTCCTGGCACCTGACGCCATCGCAAGCCTTAAAACCAAAATCCTGCCTCTGGCCACTGTGGTCACACCCAACCTGCATGAAGCTGGAGCGCTCACGGGACGGGAAATCCAAACCCTCGAGCAGATGAAAGAAGCGGCCCGGACGATCCGCGATCTTGGACCGCAGAACGTCGTCGTGAAGGGCGGACACCTCGAGAGCATTGCGGAAGACATTCTTTACGACGGCCGCAATTTCACCGAGTTTCGGGCCGAGCGCGTCAAGACCAAGAACACGCACGGGACCGGTTGCATCTTTGCCTCCGCCATTGCTGCCGGTTTAGCGCACAAGAGAACAGTTCAAGAAAGCGTCGCCGCGGCTAAGGACTTCATAACTGCAGCCATCCGCTCCGGTCTCGCAATTGGAAAAGGCTACGGGCCGGCCAATCCCATGGCCCGGCTGGCGCACCCAAACCAAGATCGGTAACCCAGATCACAGCCTACGGAGACAACTGGTACTAGAGTAGAAGCCAGAGGGGGAATTTCACACCCTTGCCCGTGTGCCGCGCCAAGTTGTTGGCAGGAGGTGCGGTGTGGCCATTCCAAGTCGGCTGGTTTCTGTTGCGTTGTTGCTGCTTGTTGCTGCAGCCGGTTGTGGCGTGGGAGCGGGCTCGCCGAAAACAACCTACGCGCTTCTGCTGCAGCGATGATCGCTACACCTCTGGGGCTCTCCCCGGAAGGAGAGGCTACACTGCTCGCTTCTATTGACGCGGGCAGTCTCCCTGATCTGCGCCGGCCAAATTTCGTGAACTACCGCGTCCCCGCGAAGAAGTTCTATGACTCGGTTGGGCACAAACTGGTTTGGATTAAGGGTGCACAACCGACCAATCAGGCCCTGGCAGTTATTGATCTCCTGCAGAACGCGGACCAGAAGGGCTTGAATGCTGAAGATTACGATGGTTCTCGCTGGGCCAAGCGCCTTGCCGTGCTGCAGCGCGAGAATCTGCAGACCTCTGAGCTCGACTTAGTCAGGTTCGACTTGGCTCTCACCGTGTCGGCGATGCGGTACGCTTCGGATCTGCACATCGGGCGAGTCAACCCGCGTCACGTTCATTGTGGCTTCGACATTGAACACAAGAAGCTGGACTTGGCGGAGTTTTTGCTACGCAGTGTGCTGGATGCGTCGGACGTGAAGACAGCATTTGAGCAAGTCGAGCCGCCGTTCGCGGTTTATCGCCGCGCCCAAAAAGCGTTACAGACTTATCACAGGCTAGCGCGAGAGGACGATGGGGAATTGCTTCCCAGCACGAAAAAGCCAGTAGAACCCGGCGATATATATCCGGGCACTCCGCGACTAACCCGGTTGTTGCGGACTCTCGGCGATCTCCCAGCCGATGCCGTGATCCCACCGGACCGTATGGTCTATGACGGCACACTGGTCGATGCCGTAAAGCGTTTCCAACACAGGCATGGGCTTGAGCCGGATGGCGGAATCGGCCCAGACACGCTTAAACAACTGAACACGCCCTTACAGCGCCGCGCGGAACAGCTTCGGCTCGCGCTGGAACGATGGCGATGGCTTCCTCACGACTTTTCACAGCCTCCGATCGTCGTCAACATTCCTGAGTTCAAGCTGCGTGCGTTTAACGATCAGTACAAGCCCGTTCTCACCATGAAAGTGGTAGTCGGTAGAGCGTACCGCCATCGCACGCCGGTGTTTGCGCAAGAGATGAAATATGTGATTTTCCGGCCCTACTGGGATGTGCCTCCGAGTATCGAACGTGCGGAATTGATTCCGGAAATCGAAAAGGATAGTGGCTACATTGCCAAACACGCATATGAAGTGGTTGACTCTCGAACCAGAATCGTAACCGACGCGACTGCCGACCTGATTCAGCAGTTGCGTTCAGGACAGCTCGCGATCCGGCAAAAACCCGGGGCGAACAACGCTTTGGGACACGTCAAATTCGTATTTCCGAACGAACATGACGTCTACATGCACGGCACTCCCGCCGTGGAACTGTTCAGGAAATCGCGTCGCGACTTCAGCCATGGCTGCATCCGCCTTGAGAATGCAGAAGAACTTGCCGTCTGGGCCTTGCGCTCGAACCCAGAGTGGACCAGAGACCGTATTCGCACAGCGATGAACGGCAACCAGACGGTGCGGGTCAATCTTGCCAAGCCGATCCCGGTGTTGATCGTGTACGCGACGGCGATCGTGTTAGAAAGCGGCGAAGCGCACTTTTTCGACGACGTCTATGGGCACGACGCAGTCCTGCAACGAGTTCTGGCGAAGGGCTATCCTTACTCGGATTGAGAGATTGCGACAAAGAGGCACCGGCATTTACCAGCGGCGGACGCGGCCGAGATCGACGTGGACGAAATCTGAGCGCTGATAGTACCCAACACCTCCTCGTTGCAGCGACAGTGCCGCATCACGCAGGTCAAACGTCTTCGTGCCAGGTACCCGAATGTCGATGGCCATTGCCTGCATGTGCAGGCTATGCATCGCTACCGCCGAGGAACGCCGCCGAAGGAATTCGTTGCTCCAGGGAGTACGGTAGCCGCAGACCACGTCGATTTCTGTTTCCGGGCGGCCCACGGCCGTGATGAGATCGGCTAGCAAATCAAACAGCCGAGGATCGAAGAGACGCTCGTCGCCGGTGCGATGGTCACGGAGGAAGTGCTCAAGGCGGGCGGTTGCCTCAGGAACGTAAGTGTCTCCGACGCGATAAACAACGTCGATACGCTCGTTGGTGTGGGTGTGATACAGGCGCAAGCGATACTTGGAAGCCGGCGGTACTGTAGCGATTGCGGTGCGGGCAGGTAGAGACACGAGAATCGAGAGTGAGAAGAAGAGTCTGCGCAAGCGAGAGCTAACTTTTATGCGTCTCAAGGCCAACTGAAAAGCTGAGGCGCTACTTCGAATTTGACACCAAGGCCTTGCATTATCCCAACGTGGTCGCGATTCGTCCAGCCGTTGGTGAGAGAAGGTAGCGGCGGGGCTCTGCGAGCTGCAGCGTTGACAAAACGATGTGCGTTGGGCTACTACTCTGGGCCTTGAAGAACGTCTAATTTTCCCAAGCAGCTCCCGTGGAGGCGTAGTGACCTGCCCCCCATTTTTAGCCCAGGGATAATGAGGCAGATGTTTTGCTTTCCGCGATTCAAAAAGTGATCGCACGCAAGAAGGTACCCAGTCAGGCTGTTGCCGCCTAACATTGCCCTCCCAAACCACCCTTCGAGCGGACTTCGCCATGTAGCTCGGCGGCACTCATCACGTTCGGGTTGAATGTGAAAGGCCAGTTCCGCGTCTGGCCGGCTGGCACAGAAACGGAGCCGCTCAGGAGGCGCTGGACAACCGTACTTTCTTGCGCCACTTCCGCGAGGGATCGAGATGGAGTGCTGCCCAGGTATCGCTTGGCCCAATTGATAGGGACGGCGAAGTTCAGGTTTTGGGCCGTAGTCATGGTAGCGAACTGAGATGCCAAAGACGAAACCAGTTGGTCTACAATTGTCCTCGCCAAACTGAATGTGCGATCCATGCAGACCTTTCCGGGCTGGGATGTACGTGCTCGTGCCCGATAATCGCCAGTCTCTGATGTTCCCTCGCGAGGTCACTGGCCAGATTGAACTTCGGTACGTGAAGTGAAGTATCCTCCTCTCTTGGTCCTGTGCGGAAATGACCTCGGAGCGTATGAACCATAAGCTGCCGCGTGTCGCGCTTGCGATTGCGGGTCTTCTCTTGTTTGCCCTGACTATTTTGCGCGCGGTGGAGAGCTGGTCGAATGACTCACACCTCGACCATGTTGCGGGAATTTGGGTCGCGCACGCGATTGACCTGACGCATGGCACCTTCTACCGGCCAGCAACTGGGCCGTATGGTTACGGCGTGACACGCTATTTTCCCCTGTTTTTCTGTCTGCACGCCTTAGCCATCAAGCTGTTCGGGGGTTGGCGGGCGACGGGATATGCGCTCTCCACTGCCAGCATCGTGCTGCTCCTTGCAGCCGTGTACTACCTACTCCTCCGCATACGAGCCTCTCGCTGGCTGGCTCTCGCGGGCTGCCTCGCTGTATTGGCTGGATCAAGCGTGCAGGGGGCATTGCTCACCATCCGTGAGGATGCGATGGCCGCGATGCTAAACGCCTGGGGTGTGGCCTTTTGCGCCGGAGAGGATTCTTCCCCCCGGCGGCTGCATTACGCGGCGGCTTTGTTCGCGCTTGCCTTCGCCGTCAAGGAAACCACGATTTTTGGTGTCGCGACGGTGTGCCTGGCATTCCTGCTGAGCAATCGAACTCGCAGCGCATTGCGCCTGCTGAAGTTAACCTCTATCGGCTACGGACTGATACTTGCTGGAATTTATTTTGGAAGTGGGGGCCGAGCCTTCGAGGTTTTCCGTCTAACGGCCGCCACTGGTGTCGGATTGCACAGCCTCCTACTTAGTCCCTCCACCTTTGTCTCTGTGATGCGTCTAGATGGAGATCTTGGAGAGACGATCCTACTAGGATTAGCGGCGGCGTCTCTCTTAACCGCCGGCACTCGAAATGTCCGTCGGATTCCACCACTCTTATTTCTCTGCACGCTCGCTGTCACAGTTGTGATTTTCAGTTCCGAAGGTATTGATGATAACCACCTGATTGACCTGCACGTCGCTGCCGTCGTGCTGCTCGTGGACTGGGCCTTACGGACGGACCTCCCTGAATTTGCCATCAGCGCAAGCACGATTGCATGTTTCATTGTGTGTCTAGCATTAGTGGCGGATGCAGAACAAGGGAGCCCTGACACGGAGCCGAACCGGGCACAACTTGAACAGGTTGTTCATGCTATCGGCACTGTGGAACGTCCCATATTGGCAGAAACTCCGTTGCTGCCCATCCTTGCGGGGCAGCAGCCGTACCTGCTCGACCCTTTCAGTTTTCGCGTCATGGTCGAAAAGAAACCCTCTCTGGCCGAGCCCATGTGGCAGATGCTTCGTGAGCGCCGGTTCGCGGCAGTAGTGCTCCTCCACGATCCACACAGCGACGAAGGCAGGGAGTTCTATGCGAGTACACATTTCGGAGTGGAATTTGCGGAACGGCTAGATCGGGACTACGAACTCGCCGCCATACCAGGCCGCAAGTATCTTTATCTACCTCGGGTTCAATCGCTGACAAAACAGGGTCCCAACGATCTCATTGGTCATCCCGCAGGAGCGAGCACGCGGCAGAAGTAGATCGGCCTCGTGCAGGTCTGGCGTTTCTTGCGCCATCTGCTGCGCATAGGCCACGCCAAACGCCGTCATCATCGCTCCGGCAATTGTTAGCTCCCGCGCACTACGCCGGAAAGCTTCGCCCGCTTATTAGTCTTGCCCCGGCGCACACCCACACCCCGGCTGCCCAGCAGGTGCTGGTCGCCTGCCACACAGCCTAATTGAATGGATTCAGCCTCGCCTCGGACGATAACACCTAGATTTTCGCTCTTCCTATAACCGGAGATACTGTCTCAATGGGCGCGGGGAGCTTCCTCGTCGGCGGCTCGGGTCAGTCGGTAAAGCCGTAGATTGCCGCCCGCGTACACCATGCTGCCGATGGTCGTTAGCCGCGTAGTCCAGCGAGGAAAGTCGTATACCCAGACGTAGTCATAATCCCGCCGGACGCTGTCCCAATCCAGTGGGTCTTTCAGCGGCCGCTTCGGTATGTAGATCTTTTCCGTGGTGCGCAGGGAGGTCTGCCCCCTCAGGTCGAAGAGGTAGGGAGCGACGGCACCACGTTCGATGATGCTGTACGCCCAAAAGTGCGCGTACAGGCGCTGCAATGGATCGTCGTCGTCGTTTTCGTTGATGAGCGGGAGAAGACGGGCGTTTCGCGGGAGGGCCTGTACTGCCTGCGCCATGCCTGAAAGCTCTGCCTGCTTCGCAACAAAGTTGCGCGTCACCTCTGCAGTGCGAAGCGCGAACAGCATCAAGGCGGCCACCGCCACGACACGCTGTCGCCTTCCGAGTCTGGCTAGGACTAGGAGCGTCACGAATAGCACCGGTACCACGCGCACGTCAATGTCCCAGCTCTCGCCGATTTCGTCCGGCAGGGCACAGTAGAGGACCAACAGGCCGGTGAAGATCCACACCCAGGGCCGCTGTATGCGGAACTCGGAATTCCGTACCCACGCGAGCACTGCGCAGGCGACGATCACCCACAGTGTTAACGTCTCCAGCCAAGGGGAGTACCCGTGTCGGAGGACGGCAAGCCCGTCGTAATACTTCTCGGCCCAATCGCGGAAATGCAGCCCTGCACTGTTAAACCGCGCGATTCCGGTTTGAAAGTACAACAACACGCCTGGCACTAACAGCGCTCCCGCTAGGCCCAGGTCGCGCCACCGGCGGCGATCCGCGGCTGTATATACCCACACAATGAACCCAGTCAGAACAAAAGCGATCAAGTGCACAAAACCTGCACCAGTTCGACGCCGCAGCTTGCAACACTCGCAAGGAACAGTTCGTCCGGAGTAATCGCCTCGCCGGGACAGCCGTTCTGCACGGGTCCGTCCACAACAAAGTGATGGTTTCGGGCGCTAGTGAGCACCCGCCCGAAAGCATCGGTGGAAGCTGCCTGCGCCGCATATTCGCGTATGTCTGCTTGAGCCATGGCTCACCTCTGAGTTCGAGTCGGAGATTGTCACAGCAAGAATGTCGGCGGTCAAGACCTAGAAGTTGCCTCTCGCGGCAGCACACGGAACGCATTTCGGCCACGTTCGTGGGCTAAAATCTGGCTAGAAATCGGAGGAGCATGGATGTCGAGAAGACCATCGCCGAGATAGAGTGGCTGGAGCGCATCTTCGCACTGCCGAACACCAGACCTTTTACGTCGAGCGACCTCTCGGCTGCGAATCGAAGGCACGATGAGATGAATGCCCACAGTCCTTGGTTCCGTCTTTGGCAGCGGTACGGCATCTGCTGCCGACCGGAGCTCCCGGCTATGCGACTGCGGCTTGAGGTCTAAAGCCGCCTGCCCGGTTCCGAAATCGGTGGTAGCGAGCGGCACGTCTTCGCCGCTGTCAAAGAGACAACCCGGCCGCCGGGCACGAGATTCACCGCCCGGTCACTTCCCCGCTGCCTGGGAAGCGGGGACCAGCATTCCATCTCGGATGTAATAATCTTCACCGCGCCAGCGCAGGCCGTTCTGCAGAAAACTGACAACCCATATGATGAACGCCATGCCGTCCCACACCGGCAGCAATAGCATTTTCTTCCACAGCGAGGATTGCCTTAGTCCCCAAATGCCGATCATCCAGGTGATGGCGATTCGAAGCGCAAAATACGCGCCGAGATAGCTCAGCGCTACGGCGGGCGATGGATGTATTGCGATGGCCGCGAGCGACCAGGGCAACCCTTGGGTAAAGATCAAGCCGAGATGTCCCCAGGGGCGCATGTGCCGCATCACCACCATCCAGCGCAGCCGCTTGAGGAAGAACTCGCGCAGGGAGCTGTAATCGGGGACGGTCAGCACCGCATAGGGCAAAAGCTCAACCTCATAGCCTTGTTCCGCGATCATTCGCCCTACCAGGAGGTCATCGGCGGGGCGATTCTCCAACGCCCGGTAACCACCGAACTGGGCCAGCCGGCTGCGCGTGGTCACAATCGTTTCTCCCAGGGCGAATTTCACGCCATCGAGCTCACGAGCCACCAGAAGGCCGGCAAACATATCCGAGATCATTCCGAGCGTGTGAATACTGTCCACTACGCTCTTTTCACCTGCGGAGACGTAAAGGCAAGTCACGGCCCCCACGCGGGGCCGAGCGAGCGGAGCAAGCACCGTGCGCAGGTAGTCGGGCGCGACGCGCACGTCACTGTCGCTAATCACCAGATATTCGTACCGCGCTTCGCCTACCAGTTGATTTAGTTTCGCTACTTTGTCGTTCGAGGCGTTCCCGTCGGAGCGGAAAAGCACTCGGATAGCGCAGTGTGGAAAGTCCCGCCGCAACTGCTCGATCACGGCAAGGGCCCGGTCATCTTCGGATCCTAGACAGAAAACCACTTCGTACTCGGGATAGTCTTGGTTGCAAAAGCTGGCGAAGTTTTCGTACGCCTCGGGATCAAGCCCTCGGACCGGCTTGAGGATGCTGGCCGGCGGAGTGAAACCAGATTCCGGCGTTCCAGCCACTGGGGAGCGGCGAAAAAATCGCCAGCAGCTCTTGAGCACTAGCAGGTAGTAAATAATGGGAAAGGTCGCCACCCCCAGCAAAAGATGGCTAGTTACCTTTAAGAACATTCCATCTCCCTCCTGGCATACGTGTCGCCGTGCGTCCAACCAGCAACATGGCAGTTAATCTAACATATCGTAAGAATCTGATGGCTCGTACGAATCTGATGGCGCCAGGCGAGCAGGGCGCATTAGCCTTTGCCCGGAGGGAAGCAGTCGCTTCCTTCGGTTAGAATTCAGTCTGGGTTACGACGCAGTGATCCGCGGGGAAGAGGCTCACGCGGGGATGCTGCCGGTCATCTGACGGGCCCACTGCATTGCTTTCCAATGACACTCGGCAATGAGGCTACTTCGCAGGCCAAGCTGGCTGCCGAGATGCGCAACCTTCTCCCAAGCGCCGCTCTCTTGCGCCAGCATCAGCTCGTAAATGGGAGCGAAGGGGCCACCCTGTCCCAGTAGCACGGTCCGACTCGCGCTATCCAGGGCTATGCCTTCCAGAACCAGGCCCATAGGCATGGCTAGGATCGCATCCATCAGCGAGAGCAGACCTACAAGAAATAGATCGTGATCGCCGTCGCCCACTGTACCCGCCACTAACTCGCAAAAGCGAGCGCGTACCAAGGCCGACAGCACCAGGTCGGAAGGCCGGCTCTGGCTGGCCACCAGCGTGGTGGCCAAGCGAATCCAGCGGCGCACCTCGCGTTCGCCGAGCATGGTCAGCGCATGGCGCACCGAGCGGATCTCCGTCGGAAAGCCGAATAACGGGGAGTTCAAATAGCGCAGCAGCCGGTAGCACAAGGAGGCTTCGCCTTTGATGGCATTCTCCAGTTCGCGGGCGTCCAGTTCCGGTCGCGAAACCACCTCGAGCAGGCGCAAATAGTTCAGGCGGCTGGCAGGGATATCCCGCGCCCGAACGAGCTCCGGCCGGCGGAAAAAGTATCCCTGGAAATAAGTGAAACCAGCCTGGCGGGCGGCCTGGAACTCCTCGCGCGTCTCCACCTTTTCCGCCAGCAGCTGGCAGCGTTCTCCGCTTTGACGAAAAATGGCGGCACTTTCCACGGCGGAATTTCTTTTCACGTCGACTTTGATGAGGTCGGCCAGGCGAGTGAGAGGCTCGCGCGGATCGCCAGGCACAAAGTCATCCAGGGCGATCATGTATCCGGCGCGCTTCAAACGGCGGCACGCTCCAATCACCGCGTCGTCGGCGGGCACGCTTTCCAGCACCTCCGCCACCACGCGGTTGGGCGGCAGCAAGGTTAGGTAATCCTTAAGAAGGAGGTCGCGGGTGCAGTTGATGAAAGCCCGGCGCCCGTTGCACATCACGTCGAGTCCCATGAGAACGGAGGAATCCAGGGTACTGCGCGAGGCGGCGTCGCTGTCGGCCGCGGAAAAGTAATCGGAGACGCCGTCGCGGAACAGCAGTTCGTAGCCGAAGACGCTTTCCTCGGCCGTCAGAATGGGCTGTCGGGCCACATACCGTGTGCAACGGACGTCGGCCGGCAGGGGCGGGCTGGGAACAGGGGACGCCACAACCGGCCCTCAGGCGGAAGCGGCGGCGGTGAAGGCCGCGCACTCCCCATCGTTGAACAGCAGACTGGGATCAATCACGATCAGCAGGCGGTCCTGGATCTTGCCGATCCCCTGCACGTACTTGCGCTCCACGTTGCCCATCTGCGGCGGCGGTTCCACGGTCTCGGAAGCGATGCGCAGCACCTCCGATACTTCGTCCACCACGAACCCGAGGACATGACCGTTCACTTCTGCTACCACGATGCGGGCGCGCTTGTCAGCTTCGGCGGTGTTGATGCCGAAGCGGCGCCGCAGCCCGATCACCGGAATCACCTGCCCACGCAGATTGATGACTCCATCCACGAAGTTGGGAAGGTTGGGAACGCGGGTGAGCTCGCGCAGGCGGATGATCTCCTGCACCTTCAGAATGTCCAGCCCGAATTCCTCTTTGCCGACTTTGAAGCTGACCAGTTGCAGCACGCTGCCGGCCGCGTTGCTCTTCGTTTGTGCTGGTTGCCCAGTTTCTCGCATCGAATCCTCTCCTCTCAATCTCGCCCACTTCTTCCGTTTGGCCGACGATCTGCTGGAGTGCGTCGCCCGCTTTGGCAGCGCCCTTCTCCACCTGTCGCGTGCCGGACTGCATCTTCTCCACCGCGGCGCGGTTTGTGCTTGCTCGACCCACAATCAACGAGCCTCATGTGCTTATCTCAGTGCAAGCCCTGCATGGCGGCGGCCCTGCGGAGCTAGCCGTTAACGATCTATCGGCACTGCGACAGGGTTTATGTAGACCGCGGCAGGGAGGCGACGGTTACCAGGGTGCCTGATGTCACAGCCGGGATTCGCCGCTAACGGGCGAGCTGCAAGCTGACGGCGCGCAGGAGTTCGCGCGGGATGTCTTCGAGAGGCAGGATGTGCTGCAGTATACCCTGTTCGGCGCAGGCGCGGGGCATTCCGTAGACGGCGCAGGAACGCTCATCTTGACCGATGGTCAGGGCCCCGCAGGCATGGAGCGCGCGCATGCCACGTTCGCCGTCGTTGCCCATGCCGGTAAGGATCACACCTATGGCCTGATTGCCGCAGACCTCGGCGGCTGACAGCATCATTACGTCCACCGACGGGATGTGGAGCATTCTCGAGGGCTCTTTTGAAAGGTTCACGGCCAGCTTGGTGCCGCGCCGGCATAGGGTTATTTGCCAGCCCGCAGGGGCGATCGAGACCGTGTGCGGCTCCAAAAGCTGGCCTTGCGATGCTTCTTGCACTTTCAATGCGCACAAAGCATTCAGGCGGTACGCAAACGGTGCGGTGAACCCCGGCGGCATGTGCTGCACCACCAGCACAGGAAGGGGGAATTCACCGGGCAACGCCGGCAGAATACGCTGCAGTGCGGCCGGACCTCCGGTCGAACACCCCACGCAAACCAGCATAGGATTGCCCAGGACCTGAGAAGGGGCATTTCTGGGTGGCTGCAGGACGTTCGGGAAGGGGGCAGCAGTGCGTCGCATTCGACTGGCATAGGCGGCCCTCACCTTGGCGATCAGCTCATCCCGAACCCCGGCGCAAGACGCATAGCCGACAGGCTTGGGCACATAGTCGAAGGCGCCGAGGGCCAGCGCATCGAAGGTGGCCTCCGCGCCTTCCACGGTGAGCGAACTGAACATGATGACCGGGCGGGGATAATCGCGCATGATGCGCTGCAGCGCCTCTAGTCCGTTCATCACTGGCATTTCCAGATCGAGTGTGACTACGTCGGGATCGAGCGCCGCCACTTGCTGCACCGCGCGTAGCCCGTCTTTGGCCACGCCCACCACGTGGATGTCCTTGTCCGATTGCAAAAGCCGGCTCAAGGCTGAGCGTATGACGGCGCTATCGTCGGCCACCAGCACGCGGATTCGCCCAACGGTATGGCCCGCCAGTACCGTCATAGAAGCTCGAAAAGCGCGGTCACTGATTGCTCAACCTGCGCGATGAAGGCGTCAAGTTCCAGCGTGAACCGTGCTAGATCGAAGTCCTGCATCTTGGGCAGTTCCTCGGCGGCGACCGCCCATGCCGGTTCGGCGGGAAGATCGACATAGCTGACCTCACAGAATCCGTATCCCAGGGAGCGGAAACGGCACAGGAAATCGCAGAGGCTTACGATCGCGACCAGACAGCGATACTCCGAGGCCTCCTGCACGCGGTGGTGATAACGCAGCACATGATAGTAGGGCGCTGGCAGTCGCCACCGCTGGGCCAGCATGGCGCCGATCTCGGAATGGTCGAATCCCAACAGTTGGTGTTCGCAAAGATTCAATGCTCGCTGCTCGTGGGCTGCGGCATAGGCAGCGGCCTCAAACTCCTCCGGGCAGGCGGCCACCGCTACCAGGATTCCTAAGTCGTGAAGCAGGCCGGCGGAATAGGCCTGCTCCGGCTCCGGGTATCCGGCTTGGTGTGAGAACTTCTGGGCCACCATGGCCACGGCCAAGGAATGCGCCCACAGCGCGCGCACTGGAACCGTTCCTCTGGGGGCAAAGGCTTTCAACAGCGTACATGCCATGGCTACCTGCCGCACACGGTCCACTCCCAAGCCCATGACCGCGCCGCGCACGGTCTCGACCGGATATCGCATCCCGAACAGCGGCGAGTTCACCATGCGCAGACACTGCGCGGCCAGGGAGGGGTCCTGGGAGATGATCTTCGCCACCTGATCGATGCTGACCTCAGCGGCGGGCTCGCAAAGATGCTGCAGCAAGGGCACGAGCAAGGTGGGAATAGTGGGAAGGCCGCCCATCTCGGCCAGCTTGTTCTCGAGCCGCTCCAGGGCTGAGCTCACACGCCACCTCCGATTCTTTTCTCTGCCTTGAAATAGGCGGTCGCGCCCGGAAAGTGGACCAGGTGGAAATCATTGTTGATGCCGTAAAGGGATTCGGCATGGCCCACGAACAAGTACGAGTTGGGCAGCAGGTTGTTGTAAAAGTGCTGCACGATCCGCTTGCGTACCGTGCTGTCGAAATAGATCATGACATTGCAACAGAAAATGACGTCCATGCCTTTCATGAAGGTCATGCGCGCGTCGTCAAGCAGGTTCAGGCGCGAGAACTTGACCAACGACTTTACCTCCGGCTGCACCGCGAGGCGCTCGCCGGCCGGGACAAAGTACCTCTGGCGCAGCGCGGGACCCACATTGCGCAGCGCATACTCACCGTAGATTCCCGCCTGCGCTGCTTCCAGTGAGCGTGCGTTGAGATCCGTGGCCAGCACTTCGAAGTTGACGTTTCTCAGCGCTCCCTCACGTTCTTGGAGCAGCAGGATGGCGAGAGTGTAGGCCTCTTCTCCGGTGGAGCAGCCGGCACTCCACAGCCGCAAGTGCCGGTAGGCAAGGTGACTTTTGTTTTTGAGGATGGCAGGAAGCACCACCGTCCGCAGCGCCTCCAACTGCGGGGCATTGCGGAAGAAACAGGTCTCGCCGATGGTGATTTCGTTCAGCAATTCCTTCATTTCCTCATTGCGCGCCGAACTCAGAGTCAGGCGATCGTAGTACTCCCGCAGCGAGGAGAGATGCAACTGCTGCAGGCGCCGGCCGCAGCGGTCTTCCAGGAACTGCAGCTTGTGATCGGGTTGGAGGATGCCGGCCACCTGATAGATGAGGTCGCGGATCTTGCGCAGATGGGGATTTTGGGCAGCCGTGGCTTGCATCGCCAAGCCGATGGCTGGACCAGTTGAAAGGTTCGGGCTAGGCATACGCCGTCTCCGCGGGAGAGCGGAATGACGCATTCGCCAGCCCTGCCAAGGCGGCCACATCGAGTAGCAGCCGCACGCGGCCGTCTCCGCTGATGGTCGCCCCGGCCACGCCGGGACAGCGTCCAAAGAAGGAACTCAGGGGTTTAATCACCGTGGCTTCTTCCCCGACCAAGCGATCCACTAGCAAGGCAATGCGCCGTGAACCCAGGCTGGCGATCACCGCTTTCGCGGAAGCCTGCTCGCGTTGGTCATCGCCGGGTACGGAAAGGATGCGACGCAAACGCAGCAGGGGGAAGGTTCGGCCGTTGGCGTGCAAGACATCCCTGCCCTCCACGGTGTGGACCTGCTCGGTTGAGATCCGCAGGGCTTCGATCACACTGCGCATGGGAAGGCCATAGGTTTCTCCGCCCACTTGAACGAACAGCACCGGGAAAATCACCATGGTTAGGGGCAACTTGAGGATCACGCAGGTGCCTGCGCCGGCAGTGCTTTCGAGTTCGACGCTGCCATTGATCTTCTTGAGGTTGGTGTTGACCACATCCATGCCGACGCCCCGCCCGGAAACGTCGCTGGCGGCGTCGCGAGTGCTGAACCCCGGTAAAAAGATCAGGTCGAGGATGTCGCGGCGCTCCATGCCGCGCAACTGTTCGGGCGTGACCACGCCTTTCTCCAAGGCTTTGCGGGCGACACGTTCCGGATCGATGCCAGCACCATCGTCAGAGATACTGACGACGATGTGGTCGCCTTCCGTCCGGGCTTCCACGCGGATCGTCCCCACTCGGTTCTTGCCCGCGGCTTCGCGGCGGTCCGGCGTTTCAATCCCGTGGTCCATGGAGTTGCGGATGAGATGGATCAAGGGATCGCCCAGGTGCTCGGCCATGATGCGGTCCAGTTCGGTTTCGCCGCCCTGGATCTGCAAGTCCACCTCTTTGCCGAGCGTGCGGGAGAGGTCGCGCACGATTCTCGGCAGCCGGCGGAAGACGGTGTCGATGGGGAGCATCCGGGTCTTCAACCCGGCGGACTGAAGTTCTTCGGTGATGAAGGAAAGCCTTGTGGTGGAGCGGCTCAACTGCTCGCCCAGTTCGGCCAGGGTGATGCTCTGCGTCTCGACGCTGCGCGAAAGCTGGAGCAGGCGATTGCGCTCCAGTGCCAGCTCTCCCACCATGTTGATCAGATTGTCCAGCTTGGTAACATCGACACGCATGCTGGCGGGCGCATCCTGATTGACAGTGGCCTTCGCGGAAGTGAGAGGGGCGGGATCTTTTCCCGCCGGTTCCGGTGCCGGCGGCAGGCGGACGGGTGCGACGGGGCTGCTGGTCTCGGCCGCCTTCACGGCGACTTGTGGAGGCGGCGCGGCCCCGGCCGGATTAGGCCCTGCTTGGGGCGCGGCCGCTTGCGCGTGAATGGCTTCCAGCTCCGAGACCAGCGGCCCCAGGTTGTAGACGCCTGTACGCTTGGCGCCAATGTCAGCGAGCATGCTGCGCAGCAGATCCCCGACTTTCAGGAGCAAATCCACAA
>Ga0187771_10001527_pt1 | contig 15526 bp, 12 predicted proteins | sample 0116_SJ02_MP15_1_FD_133139 | JGI IMG/M metagenome (GOLD analysis project Ga0187771, IMG submission 133139) | Tropical peat soil microbial communities from peatlands in Department of Meta, Colombia - 0116_SJ02_MP15_10_MG | ecosystem: Environmental > Terrestrial > Soil > Wetlands > Peat | place...
AAGGACGCTTACGAGGCGTCACTCCTTGGGGCACTTAACGCGCGTGTCCCGGCAGGGTCGTACGCTGGTTCGAGAAACCGCCCCCCTATGGCAGTATGGCGACGCGGGGTACTGTGTCGAGGGACGATCGCGATTGGTCATCGTCAGTGGGCGGCCCAAACTCAGGTTTTCCGGGAAGCCTCTCCTCTGCATCCATACCTCGCTTGTCGAGCCCCTGCCCCATCAGATAACAGGCGTCTACGGGGAGATGCTCACGCGGCAACCCTTGCGCTTCCTCCTGGCAGACGACCCAGGTGCTGGCAAAACCATCATGGCAGGATTGCTCATTAAAGAACTGATTGCCAGAGGTGACCTGCATCGCTGTCTCGTCGTTTGCCCAGGAATGCTTGTGGACCAGTGGCAAGACGAGCTGAATGACAAGTTCCATCTGCCGTTTGAGATCCTAACCAACGACAAGCTGGAGTCTGCCCGCACTGGCAACTGGTTTCTTGAAAACCCTCTCGCGATCTGCCGCCTCGACTGACCCGCCCGAGTTTTTGTACCACCGGAAGTGAGTTTACATTACGAACGCATCAGCTCACATCCGCAGAGCCGACTTGCCGAGCCGCTTCCCGACCAATGGCAAGCCGTATGCCAGCTTCCTGCCACCCCCTGACGCTCCCCGGCTGATTCCGATCCGGTCCCACTCCCATTTATGCAACTCCGCAACCGTCCCGACACACATTCCCCGGATGCTTACGTCCTACGCTGGCTCCGAGATGGCCCAACTTGGCGCTGCTGCCCCAGGCCAACGAACCCTCAACCCAGTTGTACGTCGAAAAGGTGGACAAGTTGATCAAAAAGGTGCAGGCTCCGGTCACCAGTCTAGCTGGGTTCGGATTCAGCGGCGACTTTCGCCTCCGCGCCGACGGCACGTTCCGGCCCGGTAACACAATCGCCGGACCCTATCAGACCGGGACACGAGAACCTAAACAACGCGCAGAAGCTATCTCTTTTGTTTCACCCGGTGCGAAAGCCTTTCAGTGTCCGCGCGGGCATCGTCGTTCGCTGGGTCAAGCTTGAGGGCAGCGCGATACTCATCGAGCGCTGCGGTAAGGTTTCCCATCTTCTCCAGCGCCCGCCCGAGGTCAACGACGGGCTCGGCGTGGGTCGGGGCAAGGCGCATCGCGTCGTGAAATTCAGCGATGGCCCCGTCCAATTCGCCTTTCTTTACCAGGAGCCTGCCCGCAAGGTCATGGAACGTCGCCTCAGCCCCGGCGTCATTTCTTGCATACCACTCACCATTACGATAGGTGCTTATGGCCTCCTCCAAGTCCCCGTTTCCTTCGAGCAGGTTGGCAACCATGATGCGGTAGGACAAGTCGGTTGAGTAAAGATCGAGCGCCTTGAGATATTCGGCCTTGGCCCCTTGCCGGTCCCCCTTCTCGTGAAGCGCTTCGCCAAGTCCTAAATGGTGGTCGGCGATCCGCGGCTCAAGGCGCAGCGCTTCGTGATACTCCGCAATCGCACCGTTCACATCGTGCTTCCGCAGAAGAGCATTGCCGAGAGTTGCGTGCGCCCAGTCGTCACCAGGCTCCAAGCGTACCACCTGGCGGAACTCAGCGATGGCCCCGCCCACGTCCTTTTGACCGTTGAGGAGGGCGCCTCCGAGTTGGTAGTGCGCTAAAGCGTCTTGCGGGTCGAGGCGCACCGCAGGGCGAAGCTCGGGGATAACACTAGCCTCTTGTCGTTTCGAAAGAAGGGTCCAGCCAAGACCCCGGCGCGCGCCGGCAAAGCTTGGATTCAAGCGCAGTGCCTCGCGAAACTCCAGGATGGCGGCATCCGCCATGTTGCCTTCCTGTTCCAGGACCCACCCCAGAGCAAAATGGAGGTTTGCGCTGTTCGGATTGACCTTGATGGCCGCCCGCAAGTCCTGCTCCGCCTTCCGCATGGCTTGTGCTTCCGGGCGCGCCGGCTGCGACCATCTCCCTTTGGCACCGCGCAGGGCCTGGAGGAGATTCTCCCCCGCCCCCGCCTCTCTCAGGATCCCCAGGTACTCGACTCTGGGAGGGAATACCACTCCTTGCTCCGCCACTTGCTTCACCAACTGCTCCTGAGGCTTTCCTTCTACCAGCGGAACCAAGAAATCGAATACAACCAGTGGCGCCTTCGGTGGGGGCTTCGGGGTCTCCCTTTGCAAGTAGCTCGATAGGAGGCTTGCACCGAACGTAGCTACAACGAAAAGGAAGGGAGTCAACAGCCGAAGCCGCATCCGGATGGCCCCCACAACTCCTCCCACAAGGAGAGGCACAGTCACCGGGACGAGAGCCTGGGTAGGCACGCCGATGTTGGAACCCGGAAATATCAGACCAGCCACTGCTGCCGCCGCAAGAAGCAACACATAGGCGCCCGCTTCAAGGACGCGCACGCGCCGAACATTCGCTCCCGGATCACGAGACCGCCGGGCATAGCTCGATGTCACCTGGAGTAGGCCCCAGAGCAATAGCGCCGCTACTCCTACAAGGGGCAAAGACTTCTCCCACGGCCACGGCGTGGCCAAAAGCAAAACCCCGACCGCGGCGAAGAGCGCGTACACGACGGCGTTGACTCGCCTGCGCCGAATTGAACGCACATCCTCCTCGGGAGCGCCCTCCTTAGCGCCCCGGCGGAGGCGCGGAAAGGCCATGACCCCAACTAGCAAAACGATTCCGGAAAGGGCGTAAGGGATGTAGTCCTGAAAGGGGTTCGGTAACGCCAGGTCCGTGCCGGGCCAAGAGTAGAGTTGCCAGGCAGGATACATGTGCGTTGTCAGGTCATAGCCCATGTTCGTGATAGTTTCTTCCGTGGTCATGTAATGGGCAAAATTGTGCCCGAAGGGAAGAAAGCTCAGGTAGAGCGCCAGACAACTGAGAAACAGCAAGACGGGAAGATAATTCTCGGCGATGGTCAGGATTTCGAAGACGCGACCCTTCTTCTCCTTCCTGACCCACTGCTTGGCGTTCACATAGAGCAACGAGACCAGCGTGAGCAGGGAGAACGCCCACACCAGCCCCGCGGAAAAATTCACCAGGAACGCTGACCAGAATCTGTTGTACGTGCTGTCGAGCGGCCCGCGGTAGCGCGACATCTCGCTGCGGGTCTGCTTGCGCATGTCCTCCACCATGACCGCTTCCTGGTCCCTGCCCGCCTTCCTCAGCGCCGGTGCAAGCCCGTCGTAGGCGATGAACTGGCAGGCCACCGCGATGAGCCACTCGATCAGCGAGGGGGCCTGGAGCCTCATGCGGTTTCCAAAGCGAGCGGCTTCCCAGTAGTAACCGAGCGCCTTGTCCAACTGACCCGCGGCCTCCGCATCCGCCCCCAGCTTCAGCACCAAAAGGTTCGTGTAATTCCGTAGCCAGAGCAGGTTGGGGATCGGCGTCTCCAGCAGGGTGACCGCCACTGCCGGATGGTCCCAACCCCGCTCTCGCAGGACATGACGGTAAAGGTCGAACTCACGGACCTTGTAGCTGTCGTAGCGGGGAGAGGCGAAGGCGGCTTCCATTTCCTTTCGCCATTCCGTTTCCCTGGCCAGCGCGCCGAGGAAATCGGGGGCGACAAAACTGTTCCCGTAGTGGGTGTAGTCCGGCCACTCCTTCCCCCGGCCGCCCTGGATCATCTGTGCGTGCAGAAGGTGCGGCGCAGCGTTGTCCGGGTCGAAGGCCTGGAGCTTTTCGATCCGCAAGCGGAGATAGTGTTGCGTCATCATCTCGAGGGTTTGCCAACCTTCCTCGACCCCGAGCCGGTAAGCCAGAGGAAAGTAAATCCAGGTCAATTCCCGGTCGCCCCGGACGGCTTTGTCGGCCAATCGCATCGCGCCCGCCTTCGCTTCCTTGATGGGTAGATTGAGCGCTGCAAAGGCCACAAATTTGTTGTCGCCTCGCCGGCCCGCTTCGTCGGCCAAAGCTACGAGCTTCTGGGTGGACGCAAACCGCTTGAGCGTGTAAAGGTTCTCGAGGCGGGAGGGTTTCGGCCCCTTTTCGATCGCCGCCCAACTGAATTGCGTCTGCCACCAGTAGTTGGCGAGCGGCGCTTCGAGTGCGAAGCGAAAGTCTCGCACCAGGAAAAAGGCCAGAGAGAGAACCAGGAATAACCAGGACATGAAACGCGTTCTGCGCATGTCCCCTCCTTCGGCTGTCTGACAGAAAATTAAAGAAGCATTGGCGAAAGGGTACACCATCAACGGGAGCTGTTCAACGGCAAATGAGGTCGCAGGGGCACGGCGGCCCGTCCCGACGTGTCCCGATGGTTTCTATTGAGATGAAATCGGGGCAGCCTTTCGGAATACTCCAAGAAAAGCCGCAAGGTTAAGAAACCGAATTCGCACTACACCGCCCTCTGTCACCCCGCTCGTAGCCACGGGACGGTTTGGGTGGCGTGGGGGGAAGTCGCGCAACTCCTCCCTGCGGAAGAATCCTTCTCTCGGATTGAAGCTGGCGGCATCTTTACCCCGCAACAGCCTTCCCATGCTCAGAGTTGGCCTCCATGGCTAACACACCTCCTGGGTTCGCCGGACGGATACGAACGCCGTGGCATACGCGATTTATGCGGACAATAACAGATGGGTTGACATACTTGGGCCGATTTACCTGGATGGCCAGATGTCCGATGCCATAAAAGCCTACGACAAGTCGAGGGCTGGTGCTGGGAAGATTAGAGCCCTGGCAGCATTTTATGAGGCAGGGGCAACGGATGATGTGCCTGGAGTAATGAAAGACATCACAGAGTTGCTGACGGCAAAGCCGAATATGCCAAAGAACGTAAGTGAAGGTTTCCTATGCCTGACGAAGCTGCTGAAGAAGTGCGACAAGATAGCGGGGATCGGGGAGGCGTGACCGCTGCTCGGCCCTACTTCTGAGCTTGCGTCGCGGGGCCATCCGTCAAGGGTGCAAGTTTCATGGAGTAGGCTTGGCCGTCGGATGTGATGCCGTAAAACTCATCCCCTTTGACGAAGAACTGTTCCGCGTCCCAAAGAACAGGGAATTCCGAAATAACTCGACCGGAATCCGCATCGACCTGAAGGAGAGTTTCGTCATCGCGGAGGCAGTAGACCCGATCACCCACCACGCGGAGGTGTTCTGCGGTAGTCCCCTTCGCCATTGATAGCCGCCATCGCACCCGGTCTTTCAAGCCTTCCTTGTCGCTCAGATCAACCGCCAGGACTTCATCCCCGCTTGAAAAATAGAAGGTCGAGCCTCGCAGATAATCTTTGCCGAGGGGGACCCACGACTGCCCTTCCGGCAAGTTAAACAGCCAATTAACGCGATTCGAGCCGACCTCGTAACTCCCCAGCCGACGGTTGGCCATGACGTAAAAGGTCTTACCAGGGCACACAAGCGACTCAATTAGGTCAGTGAAGCCTCCCACGTCAGGTTGCGCCACGTCCTTGCCGTCGCTGGCGGACAGGACATGGAGGGTTGTCCCGGCGGAATAGAAAACGTGGTTGGCATCGGCCACCAACCCCGAGACATATTCGCCGGACTCCAGTCTGCCAGAGCGTTCCCACTGCAATTTGCCCGAGCCAGTATCAACGGACATCAATCGCCAAAGTTGAACACCCGAAGATTGCTCCACGCCTGCGCTCAACAGAAAGAGGCGCGCTGCGGCAGGTTGAAGGCCCAGGCCTTGGACTCGAAATGGAGAATCCAGAGTACCCAAGAGCTTCCTCTCGCCCGTCTCTGCTGCAACCTGCCAGACCTGGAGTCCCGTTGATTCCTCTGATTGCCCGGTCACGGAATAGAGAATCTGCGAATCGCGCGAGATCGTTGAGCCTTTGAAGTGCTCCTCCACATCCTGGCGCCAGTCGATGTCCCCCGCCTGGAGGTTAAGCGCTGAGGAGCGCCCTTCCCAGTCACTCAAGATCACTTGGTTTCCTAAGTCGGCCGCATCCGAGAGGCGCGGTATTTCAGTGTCGGTCCTCCAGTGCAGGTAAAAGTTCCGCTTCAGATCCTGAAAAACCTCACGGGCCCGGTCGGACTCAGGACCGAGAAGCTGGTAATAAGCCAAAGTCTCTCGTAGGGCGCCCTTGGTATCGTTCTTCTGCCTGTAGATGCCCGCCAATACCTCATGGGCCCCGGGATAATCGGGGTCAAGCTCATGCACGACCTTCTGCGCCAGAGAGGCGGCCTCGTCGGGCTGGCGCGACTCCAGGAGCGACAGCGCCATCTGGGTCATAACCTCGGCCTTCAACAAAGAGGGTTGTGTGGCGGACTTTGGCGAGACATACTCTTGGACGCCTGTCTCGTCCGCCACGAAGACTGAATTCACTCCCGGTATGATGGTAGGAAGTTTGTTCCCCAGGTGGCGCCAGAGGACTTCGCCGGATGATATGTCCAGAGCGGTTACTTCCTTCTTGCCGGTCTGGAAGACCAGCATCCCTTGCAAGCACGATCCGCGCCAGAAACCCTCCGCATGGGTCTTATATTCCCATTTTGTCTCAAGTGTTTGGAGATCTAATCCGAGATAGCCATCGTCAGTACGCAAGAGCGCCAGGTTACCACGAACGTACACAGGGTGGATATTCTCGCCTCGCAACTTTGTCCGGGCCTCGACCCTGCCGGTGGCTCGCTTTAGGGTTATAACTTCCCCTTTTTTCGAAGCCACGTACAGCCGGTCACGAAACACGACTATATTGCTAGGTGTATCCCCGACAGAAGTTCTCCAGAGAACGCGGGTTGGGTTACGAGGGCGATATCCCACATCGAGCGCGCAAACTGCTTTTGGTCTGCAAGCGACGTAAAGGGTGTCCTCCAAGTGGCTGGCGCTCCAGCCGCTTTTCTCTTTCGCATACACGACCCACTTATAAGACACCCCTTCGCGTAGACTGCTCTCAAGTGGCACGGATAGTTCGAATACCTTCTCTCCTGTGGCCGCCCGGTAGCCGACCACCCTATCTGCTTTGGTATCCATGACAAGGACCCTGTCGACATACCACTCGTCGCCGGTCGGAAAGCTCTGGGCAAAGGTCCGCACGGTCCAATCAGACGCCTCGCCCTTAATTCCCCAGAGCTTCTGCCCGCTGTCTCCGCGCAGAACCGCGAATCCGCCCTTACCAGGGTAAATCGCCAGAATGAGCCTTCCTAATTTGGGATCTCCAGAATCCAGTGAGAATTCGGGCGAATCCACGAGCCGTCCGAGGTTCAGGTTCGACCCTCGACCTGTCGAACCTTCCACGAGATAAAGAGTTCCCGGCTCCCAGTACAAGATTAGCGTTCCTTGGTAGAAATCCCACATATCGGGATAGCGCGTTTCCGGAACGTGAGAGCTCCAACGAAGCGTAGCTTTATCGAGGTCCACCCCATAAAGATGCCACTCTCCTGCGCCTTCTCTGTCCCCCAGCGCGCTCTGTTGGAAAGCGCTTATTACTGCGACGTTTTCGGATCCCACCACCCAGCTGAAACCTTCAAATACACTGGCATCGGGCAAGACCATTCGCTTGGTGGTATGGAGGCGCGGGTCGGTTATATAGAGAACTGCTGTCTTGCCGACCTTTTCCAGAAAGATGAGGCGGTGCACCTTGGAGAAGAGATTGAGATCCTCCTTCTCTTCCTTTTCCTTCTTCTTGCCCTCTTGCTTTTCGGCGCCTTCTTGAACCTTCTGCTCATTCTCCTCTCTGACAGCCCACACAAGCCGTTTCGACCTGGCCTGTTCGAAGGGAGGTTCCCACTTCCATGCCTCGCGCTTCACTTCTTCCGACCCGAGCAAGGCCTGCTTGAAAGATTGCAGAGCATCGCCCCAGTGGTTCTCCTTTTCGAGCACCAATCCCTTATAGTAGTTGGCCAAGCTGAATCGAGAATCAAGCTTCAGCGCCGCGTCGAGGTTTTCGAGGGCTTCCTTATCGAGGCCGTCTCGGAAATAGTTGACCCCATCCGAGAAGCGGTGCAACGCCTCGAGGCTCGAGGAAGCACCCGCGAAGGGCGTCGCTTCCTCCTCGCCCAAATTCACCCCTACGGCTTTTCTGAGCAATCCCGCCAATTGGTCTTCGAGGCTGAAAAGGTCTTTGTACTTCCCATCCACTTGCGACGGCAAGAGAATCTTTCCGGTTCCAACTTCCACGAGGCGCGCGGTCAGGCGGAGGTCGTCCTGGAGTTTCTGGTATCCTCCCACCACCATGTAATCCGCGCCAACGATCTTTCCGAGCTTTTTGGCTGTCGAGAAATCCACGTATTCGGAGTGGCCGAACTTGAGCTCCTTGAGAACGCTCTGGAGCCGGCTCCTTTCAACCAACTCGACACCCGGTACGTTGCCAAGGTCCGTTACCAGGGTTTCAGCAATGCCGGTGCCCAGCCAGTCAAGGGATTTGTCCTTGGTCACGTTTTCGAAGTCGACCACGGCCACGGCTTTTGGACGGCCTGCCGCACTTGCCGGATATGGGACAGCCAAGAAGACCATCGCGAGGAAGGCTAAGCGTTTCATCTTCGTTCCCTCCACTCACGGCATAACTGTCAGCAATTCCTGAGCAAGCTTATCCGGGAGCTGTGCGGCCTCACCCTGTGGGCCCATGACGCGTTTCGCGGTTACGATCTCTCCTGTCTCAACCCGCAACACCCGGGCATCGAGCCTCACCTGCCCTTGGAAAACCTGGAAGCTCCCCAGCACCAGATACTGCGCACCAACGAGATGTCCGATTTTTTGAGCGGTTGCCGGGTCAGTATATTCAGTTCGGTTCAAATTCAGTTCCTTAATGACTTGATCGAGCTGCGTTCTCTCCACAGTCCGAAAACGGCCTGAGCCCACCATTGATTCAGTCAACGCCTCGGCTGTGCCAAGCTCCAAGTTGGAAAAACCCGGACTGTGGCTCAGATTCGAAAAGCCCAGAACAGCCACGGAAGCTTTGCCTGCTGGCAGGTGAGAAGGCATGCCTGCCGACCCCGTAGCCTGTAAGGCGCTTGCGGCAAGGGCCGGCTTGCTGCGGATTGCTGACGTAGGCCGAGAGCGCACATGCCACCATACGGTGCCGGCCGAGATTCCTGCGAACAACAGTGCCACCGACAGGACAGTGCGCCATGACCACCAGTAGGCGGGCATGGTCGGCATTGGCAATTTTGGCGGGCGGTCCGCGGGCATTGCATGCGCGCCAAGCCGCTCGAGGTCTTCGCGCAAAACCTGAGCGTTCGCGTACCGCTGGGTGGGATCTTTAGCGAGGGCCTTGGAAACCAGACCCTCCAGATCCTCCAGAATCTCAGGCTGAAGCGTTCGGAGGGCCTGAGGCTCTTCGCAGAGTATCGCGTGCATGCTCCCTGAAGCAGTTTCTCTCGCAAAGGGAGTTTTCCCTGCGAGCATTTCGTACATGACGACACCCAGTGAGAACACATCGCTGCGGGCGTCGGCGCTTTGCCCCCGCAAGATCTCGGGGGCGAGATAAGCGGGAGTCCCTCTGATGATTCCGGGGTCGGTAATTGTCTGAACGTCTCCCGAGCCTGTAGTAAAGCGAGAGAGGCCGAAATCCAAGATCTTTACCTGACCGGATGGACTCACCATGATATTTGAAGACTTGATGTCGCGGTGGACGATCCCCCGGCGGTGAGCTTCTCCGAGGCCGTCAGCTATTTGTAGGCTAATCGCAAGAAATTGCTCGATAGGGAGCGGCCCCTGAGCAATCAACTGCCGAAGGGTCTGGCCTTCGACAAACTGCATGGCGATGCAGAAGGAGCCTTCGATCTCCTCGATCGAATAGACCGAGCAGACATTGGGATGATCGAGCCGTGCGGCCACCCGCGCCTCTCTCAGCAATCGCTTGCGGGCCTCCAGGTCGTTGTGTTGCGACGCGGAAAGGAGCTTCAACGCGATGACACGGTCGAGACGCGCGTCACGGGCTTTATACACCACTCCCATGCCGCCTTCCCCCAGCTTGCCCAAGATCTGAAAATGTCCCAACTGAGTGCGCTCGGATGGTGTGGGGTTCAGAGTAGCAGTTTGCTGTTCCGCGTTATCTGCATTTTTGTGAGGGGTTTGCGCCTTGGGTATGAAGGGGTCTTTCATAGTGCGCCCGCTTCACAGCTCAGCTTTTCCAAATTGACTGAACCAACTGGCGCAATGATAGCTGTCCTCAACTAGCTTTGCAATGGGCGACCGGAAAAACCTCGTGCATACAAGATCTATGGATCGCAAGCCGAGTCCCGGACGCGTGTCCCCCCTCTCAGTCTCCGCTGTCTTGCACACATCGCCTGCGATCCCCCCAACTGCAACCCGCTCCGCAGCGATGCACAAGCTAAACCGCGACCGCATCACGTGATCGTCCAGCGGCAGGCGCGCGTCCCCGCCCGATCCCGTCCCCGAACGGCACGCGCTTTGCATCGTCGCATTTGCACCAAAATTGTACAAAAAAAGGGGCCGGAGGGCTGACCGCAGAAATGTTCGATAAATCTGGGATTCACTACAAGCTCACTGGATACGTTGTGAAGAATAAAGTCACAGCGAAATTCACCGTGGTAGGCGGTGATTACTTCGTTGACTCGCCGTTCTCCGGCTCCTACGAGACAAAGAGGTGGAGTGGATTCGCCGACTCGAAGGGCCGCGAATCGATAGCCTTGACCGACGGTTGGAACTTCATAGGGATGTCTCGGGAAGTTCGCTAGAGACCGGAAGGCAACTTCCGATAGAAAAACCTCGTTCCCAACGGGACGCCGAGACCTTCTGAAGGAACTGCGGTCACGGTCTGCCACCATATCTACGAGGCACACCAAGCCACCCCCAACCTGAGTCTCAGGAGGACAGGGCACGGCCAACAGGTCGGATGCACAGCGCTGCTTTTGAAGGGTGGATTTACCGGACGGATAATGAGTTTTGATGTAATCGGAGTATTTCAATGAGACCGCGGGGGCCAGCTTGTCCTGGGGGGTGTTCGTGCTGGGACTCTGGGGAGTGAGGTCTCGGCAAGCCTGCATGACTTGGCTGACTGAAGTTGCTAATATCTGTCCTTTGCCCAGCACGAGCAAGGAGGACAACATGCACAGGCTTCTCTTGGACACATGGATTCCCGTTCTCGCGGGTGGACTCCTGTTGCTAACCAGCAACGTGAAGAGTTGGGCGGCCGGTTTCGTCATCGCCCTCGGGGGCATACTGCTGCAGTTTATCGTGGTGGTCGTCACGCTAAGAAGAAGGCGGAGATACCCGGCAGCAGTGGCTGCTGTCGCGGAGGGAGAAGAGCCTCCCAGACAGCACTTTGCCTGGAGAATTGCAGGGACGGTGCTGGGAATGAGCATCGTGGGGCTGACAGGCTTCCGGGTCGGCATGTCCTTGGGTTGGCTGATCCTTCCAGGCCTAGGATTCACGCTAAGAGGCCTCTTGGGAGGCCTGGGACTTGGTCTACTTGGTGCAGGCACCGGCGCGCTCGCGGGCTATCTCACTGTTCACCGCTGAATTCCAATCGCCGCTCAGAGTTGCGCTTTCGAACTGCGCGATTGACGCGGCAAGTGCTTATCAAACCCACAGAAAACCCTTCGAGCTGATTCTTCGCTCGGCGAAGAACTGCCCCAGCCCCCAACCCAACACGCGTCGTAGGGCCGGGGCTCGCCCCGGCCTCTGAGAAGGCCGATCCCGCGTCCGCGGGACGCCTGCGGGATCAGCCCTACGACCGTGCGCCGGTCATTCCTGCCCGCCGCCGGCGGGCAGAGCCCGCCCCTACGGGCGCGCCTGCGGGGCCATGGATTCCATCGTGGCGAGAAGTGGCCACCTACACTGACAGGCCGGTTTTTGCCATGCGTGCGAAACTGGCTCCATCGTACACTTCGCAAAGGGCTCGATGTATGCGCCAGCCGGCGGGTTGCCGATTTGGCAGGCGGGGCGAACGTTGGCTACGTAAAGCTATAGAGTGCTAATATGGGGCCAATCGTTGGATTATTCTCCGATTGAGAGAGGGGGCGTCCCATGCGCCGCAGTCTGGCTCTCCTTCTTCTCCTATCATCTGCTCTCCTGGCGTGCAACTTACTGCGTGAGCCGTCCAAACCTTCCTTGCCGTCCGCCGAAGTGTTTGACGGCAAGACCCGGCCGTCCGTTCTAGAGGTTCCTCCGGAGAGAATGCAGTCGGCGCTCCACAATGCCTATCGGCTGCGTCCTGATGCCCGGTTTCTCCTGGCCGTGCAAGAGGTTTATTGGTTTATGACGGGACAGCCGGAGGGAGACGTGCAGCTGGGGTTCCGAGACGCCCGCTGGCGGGTCAGTTGCGGCAACTCGGAAGTGGGCGAGGTACCAGAGTTCCCCGATTTTGGGGATTTCCTGAGCGTTCTCTCCGCCTGGATCACGCGCCTAAACCAGCTTCACCCGCTTCGCCTGGCTCCTGGGGGTCAGAATCACGACGCTGCGATCGACCAACAACTCGAGCGTTTTTTTGCGCCCGAGGCGATTTCGGCCTTGCGCCAGGCGAATCGTCTCTGGCTTCAAGGCGAGCGACAACCTACGCTTCTGCAAGCGGCGACACGAGCCATGGTCCTTCTAGCTCTGCAGAGCCTGGACGAGACGGAGTCGGCTGATATCGTCCCCGCAAAGGCCCTGGCACTCCTGGCGCTGACCAAGACCTTGACTCCCTACCCGGTCACACGGGAGGAATGCCTTCTCTCCCAAGTGATGGGTTATTCGCTGTCGTCCCCGGCGACCTCGCCGGGACCGGCCCGATGGTCACAGCTCGCCTTACACCAACCGCAACCCTACTTGATAACGGTATGGTCCTCGTGGCGGGAGGCGTCGATAGCAGCCACTATACCCTCTCCACCTCCGAACTCTACAACCCTACGGCGGGCACCTTCGCGGCCACTGGCAGCCTAAACACTGGCCGCTCGTCGCACACCGCGACGCTCCTAAGCAACGAAACGGTCCTCATCGCGGGCGGCCGTGATAGCAGCGGCAGCTCGCTTGCTGACGCTGAAATCTATAACCTCGGGTCCGGCATGTTCACGCTGGCTGGAAGTCTCACAACCCCGCGCGTCAATCACACAGGGACCTTGCTCAGGAACGGAAAGGTGCTCTTGGTTGGGGGAGCGGACAATTCCGGCAACATCCTGGCGACCGCCGAATTGTACGACCCCTCACAAGGGACGTTCACGCCTACCGGCAACTTGAATGCAGCACGCCAATCGCACACCGCAACATTACTGAACAGCGGAAAAGTGTTGATCGCGGGGGGCAAAGACAACAGCGGAAGCGTGCTTGCCAGCGCCGAGCTCTACGACCCGACGACCGGCACGTTCACGCTGACGGGCAGCATGAACACGGCGCGCGACCCCCAGACGGCGACGCTGCTCAACAACGGCACGGTTCTGGTGGCTGGAGGCCTGGATGCCAACCACAGCGCCCTTGCCAGCGCCGAGTTGTACGACCCCAACGCCGGGACGTTCACACTTACTGGCAGCTTGAACGATGCGCGCCAATCGCAGGCAGCCGCGCTGCTCAACAATGGTACGGTTCTTGTTGCGGGCGGGTACGGCAGTAGCGGCAGCCCGGTCTCAGTCACGGAGCTCTACGACCCAGTAGCAGGGACCTTTGCCGTCGCGGGGAGCGTGAATACTGCCGGGGGCTCACTCACGGCAACGCTGTTGAATAACGGATCAGTCCTCATTGCAGGAGGCACAGACAGCAACGGTAATGTGCTCGCCAGCGCGGCGTTGTATCAACCAAGCACGCTCACTCCGCCCGGCCTGGTGTCCATCTCCGTGACCCCGCTCAATCCCTCCATGTTGGTCGGCGGGACGCAGCAGTTCATCGCCACGGGCACTTTCAGCGACAACAGCACGCAAACCTTGGCGTCCGTCACATGGTCCCCATGAGCTTTCCCCCCACGTTTGCGAGGGTGAACGTTTCGACAAAATCGTGTAACCTTTCGCGTGCTCCCGATGGACGGATGTTCCGCTTTCGGGGATCAGTAAATACAATCGACAGAGGCAATCATGGATCGTAGATCCTTTTTGCGCAGCACTGGACGTGCCGTGTGTTCCTGCGGCCTGGTGGGTGGCATAAGGCTCGGCGCCCAAGCGATAACGTTCGCCTACGGCCCCAGCAGCTCCGCGAGCGCGAGCTCTGGTACCGAAGATTTAGTCCGCGCGTCAAGCCGGCCGCTTCGTTCCGTCACCGTCGCAGCCCCTCTTGCATTGGCTGACAATAGAGGCGACACCTGGGTAGCCGCCTGGGCAGATGACGATAGACTCTACTCTCCTTCCGACGATACCAGTGGTTTCCACAACGCTGCCAATGCCAACATTGCCTTTAGCCGAATCGAAGGCTCTGATCCCCAGAGCCTGACGGGAACCACCGTGAATCCGATGACAAACTATGGCAAGAGTGCGGAGGAGGGGCCTGACAAGTGCTCGTGGAAATCCAGCGGCTGCACGTTTGTTGATGGCGCCCTTTACTGGGTGGTCGCGCGGCACTGCTACGGAGAGAAGAGCGGTGATCCACATCGCCGCCAAACCGCCCAAAACGCCAGCATCATCAAGAGCACTGATCACGGGCTAACCTGGGGCCGTTCAGCCATTGAAAACTATCGGCACCCCATGTTCGCCGGCCCACGTTTCGCTACCCCCTACTTTATCGAGTACGGTCGCAACCGCGCGGACGTGGACGGCGCGCGCACCCTCGTTTACGCACTCTCGAACAACGGCTTCTGGGATTGCGGGGATGACATGATTTTGGGGCGGGTGCTGCGCTCGAAGATTTCCGCCCTGAGCGGAGCGGATTGGGAGTTCTTCACCGGCGGAGACGGGATGCGGCCCTCCGCTTGGACGCGCAAGGCTGACGACGCAAAGCCCGTAATCCAGCAACCCGGGAAATTGGGGATGACGGGGGCGGTTTATCTTCCCGACCCTGGACGTTACGTGATGATCAACTGGTACTACCCGGCGGGTGGAGGAAAAATGGAAGGTGCCGCCACTCACACCGTGTGGGACTTCTATGAGTCGCCGCACCCCTGGGGGCCATGGACACAGATTGCCACTCATGATTGGATCCCCCAGGGGTATTACTCTCCTGAGATTTGCCCCAAATTTCAGACCAAAGAAAGAATATTTGTGTTTACGGCGGGTAACTGGAATGACCCACAAGTATATCGGCTTACCGTAGTGCCGGTTGAACTCAGGACGTGAGACCGCGTAGGATCCAATAACTCAAACGAGGCACAGTTCGCTTCTCCAGGAATGCGAACGTAGCGGGAGTTCGGGGCTGGTTTTTGTTTAAGATCCTCAGGGGAGGACCTGGAGGGTTGCAGTGCGGAAGAATCGGGGTTTCATGCGGTGCCCTTGCAGGTTTGTGGCGAACCTTGCCGGGCTCTGTTTCGTGCTGGCTGGTGTGATCGGCTGTAAGGGACAGGCCGAGCCAGAAGCACCTGCCGCCAGCGCAGCGAGCCACGTTTCCGGCCAGCGAGCGGATTCAGGCAAGTCTAATTGGGGTCCAATTCGCAAGCACACGGATAATCCGCACTATTTTGCTTACAAAGGAAAACCGCTGGTGCTGATCACTACTGATCATCACTATGGCGCGGTGATCAACCTGGACTTTGATTATGTTCCATTTCTTGACCGGTTGC
>Ga0187771_10001528_pt1 | contig 15526 bp, 17 predicted proteins | sample 0116_SJ02_MP15_1_FD_133139 | JGI IMG/M metagenome (GOLD analysis project Ga0187771, IMG submission 133139) | Tropical peat soil microbial communities from peatlands in Department of Meta, Colombia - 0116_SJ02_MP15_10_MG | ecosystem: Environmental > Terrestrial > Soil > Wetlands > Peat | place...
GTGGCGCTGCAGCCGATGGTGTTTCTCTCGGTGCACGATCCGCCGCTGATCTCGGGTTTTCCGCTGGGTGAGCGTCTGCTGGAACTGGGGCCGGGATTCTGGAACGCGTTCCTGCGTCTGGCGCGCGGCAGAGTGCGCGATTGGGCGAAGCCGGTCACGCGCCTGCGGAAGAAGCTCGGTTTGCGGGAGTTGCGGAACCCCGCGCTCAATGACATGTTTTCGCCGCACGGCACGCAGGCGTGGTTTTCGCGGGTCTTCGCGGCGCGGCAGCGCGACTGGCCGGCGGACGTCGAGATCACGGGCTTTCCGTTCTACGACAAGCTGGAACCGGGGCAGGGAATGAGCGCTGACCTCGCGCGTTTTCTCGAAGCGGGGCCGCGGCCGGTGGTGTTCACGCTGGGATCGTCGGCCGTGATGGATGCGGGGTCGTTTTATCGCGAAAGCCTCGAGGCCGTGAAGAAGATGGGGATCCGCGCGGTTCTGCTGACGGGACGCGATGCGCGCAACCGGCCGGAGGGCGCGCTGCCGGAGAACGTGTTCGTCTGCGAATACGCGCCCTATTCCGAATTGCTGCCGCGCGGGGCGGCGACGGTGCATCAGGGTGGCGTGGGGACGACGGCGCAGGCGCTGCGTTCCGGCCGTCCCATGATTGTGGTGCCGTGGAGCCACGATCAGCCGGATAATGCGATGCGCGTGAGGCGGCTCGGCAGCGGGCGCATGATCCGGCGCGCGAAGTATCGCGCGGCGCGGATCGAGGCGGAACTCGGGGAACTGCTGGCGCGGCCGGATTACGCGCGGCGCGCGGCGGAGATGGCCGCGCGCATGCGTGCGGAGGATGGCGTCCGCGCGGCGTGCGACGGACTCGAACGGGCGCTTAGTTCGAAACCGCGATCGTGACGCCGGTCTGGGCGGGGAAGCCGCCGATCGAGACGAAGACCGGAAGACTGACCGGGCTGTTCAACAGCTGCGCGGGCGGGATCTGCGGGATCTGAATGTTGAGCTGCAGCAGGCCATTCACGGCGTCGGGTGTCTCTCCCGCGTACTCAACCGCTGCCTTGATGCCGTTGATCGTCACGTAGACGGGGAGAATCGGCGTGGGCAGGTTGGAGGGCGAAGTGATCGTGCCGTCGCTGCCGGCGGGATTCGTATAGCCTTCACCCGTGAGATAGAGCGAAACATACTGGCCGACGCGCGCCGGATGCGCCGGGCTGTTCAGCGTGCCATCCTGATTGACCGCGGCCGCCTGGCCGCTGCCGGTGCCGTTCGCGGTGAAGATGCCCGGCGCCGCGCCTGCCGTCGGATTGGTGGCGGTGAGGGTGTTGCCCTGATAGGTGACTGCGACCGTCGAAGTGACGCCCGCGGCCTGCGCGTACGGTATCACGGCGGCGACCTGTGTGGCGGAGGTGTAGAGAATGTGCGCGGGATGCCCGTCGAACGTGACGGAGGTTCCAGCCACCTGCGTCGGATACACGCCGCCGGAGAGCTGGCTGATGGTGGTGCTGGAGGGTCCGAGGCCGGAGCCGTAGATCACCACGATTTCACCCGGCGAATAAGCACCGGCGAGGCCGCTTGCGGCATTCGCCACGCTCAGCGACGTCGCGACCGGGGAGAGTTCGCGGACCACCTGATTGTTGCTGTCCGCCACGTAGATGTTGTTGTGCGAATCGATGGCGACGCCGTACGGGAAGTTGAGTTCGGCATTGAGGGCCAGACCGCCGTCACCTGCGAAGCCCTGGATTCCGTCTCCCGCGATCGCGATCTGGGTGCCGTTGGGCAGAACCTTCATCACCGTGTTGGTGAGGTAGTTCGGGTAGTAGAGATTGCCGGCGCTGTCCACGGTCAGGTTTTCAGCGTCCATGCCCGTGGCGATGGTATGGATGTTGCCGTCGGTGGTGATTTTGCGGATGCTCTGGCTGTAACTGTCACCGATGTAGATATTGCCGGCGGAATCGACCGCGACCGAAACGGGTGAACCGAGATTCGCCTTGGTGGCCGGGCCGCCATCGCCGCTGTTGCCGAAGGTGCCGGTGCCGGCGATGGTCGAGATGGTTCCGTTTGAAGAAATCTTGCGGACCACCGAGAACGCGTAATCGGGAACGTAGATGTTGCCGGAGGAATCAACGGCCAGAGCGCCGGGCCTGCCGAGTTCCGCGCTGGTGGCTGCGCCGCCATCGCCCGTATAACCGAACGTGCCGTTGCCGGCGACGGTGTTGATGTTGCCGTTCGACGCGTAGATCACGCGGATGCGTTCATTGCCCGTGTCGGAGATGTAAACGTTTCCCTTGGAATCGACGGCGATGCCGTGAATGTCGGAAAGTTCGGCCTGCACAGCAGGACCGTTGTCGCCCTGAAATCCGTAAGTCCCGGTGCCGGCGAAGAGGTTGATGTTGCCGTTGGAGGCTGTCACTTCGCGAATGGTCTGGGCGAGCAGCTCAACGATATAAATATTGCCGCTCGAGTCCACGGCGACGCGGGTCGGCTGATAAACGCCGGATTGCGTGGCCGGAGTGCCGTCACCGTAGTCGGCCTGATTCCCGCCGATGCCCGCGACGGTCGTGATGGTGTATTGCTGCGCAGGCAGCACTACCGCGGCCACAAACAGGCCGGCGAGGATTTTCAGAATCTTCATTCCGTTCAGACTTTGTGAGACGCCCGGAGCTTGCGGAGGGTTCCGCCGATTCGGCCCAGGATGCTTCAAGCAAGATGCTTTATGAATGATAACAGCGGACTTCTGTTGGGCTGTGGCGGAATGCGAGGCCGGCTGTGAAAGAATACGAGGCATGACGCGCCGCGAATTCGCCCGGCTGGTGGCGGGAGCCTGCGCATTCGCCCGCCGGCTGCGCGCTCAGGCGGTTCCGGATTCGTTCAAGGTCTACAGCGAAACGCCGCGTCTGCTGCTGCGTCCCGCGCGGCTGCGGCTGCTCCAGCGGGAACGCGAGAGGCGGGAGCTCCGCTGGGATCAGTTCGAGACGCTCTGGAATGCCGGCGCCGGTTTTCCGGAGATCGGATGGATCGAAGCGCTGCGCTATCAGGTGGCCGATGAACGCGAGGCGGGGACGCGCGCGGTGGCGTGGGCGGCCGGGCCAGGCGACGACATCCGGCAGATCGCGCTGATCGCCGACTGGTGCGCGCCGATCACCTCGAAAGACGACCAGAGCCTCATCTTCGGCAAACTGCGAAAAGAACTGACGGACAACAAGCCGCTCAAAACGCTGGCGGAGGCGCGGGACCGCGTTTTCGCGGCGATCGTGCTGGCCGATGCGCAGCCCGCGGCGAGCGAAAAGGCCCTCCAGCAGTTCTTCGAGGGCTTCTGGATGGGTTCGCTGATTCCGGGCCTCAGGAACGCGAAAACAAGCGTTGCCAGCCAGGATGCGTACCCGATGCTCGAAATCATGCACGCGGTGCGCGACAACCTCAGCTTCGATCTGCGCGAGACCTTCCCGAAGTGGTTCGAGCAGTACCCGCTGCTGCATCTGATGGCGCACTATCCGGCGCCGTGGCCGGGTTCGGAGAATGAATTCCGCATTCCGGCGGATGAGACCATCGAGAAGCGCGGGCCCGATGTCTGGAAGGCAACGCTCTCACGCGCCGCGGAACTGGCGATGATCGCCTACGACACGAACACGGCCTCGTCGCAATTGCTGCAGGGGTGGGTGACGAACGATCGTTTTCTCATGCGCGGCGCGGCGGGCATCGGCTATGAGTTCCTGTGGGCGAATCCCTATCAGCCCGGATTGAGTTATCACCATGTGCCGCTGGCCTTCCACGACGAAATCGGCGGGCAGTTGTTCGTGCGCTCTTCGTGGGAGGATGACGCGGCGTGGGCCGGGTTCTTTGCCGGTCAGCTTCAGTTGTTCGCCGATGGCAGCGTGAGCGCGATCGACCCGCGACTGAGCCACGAGCCGCTGGATCTCGAATCGGCTGTCGTCTTCTTCGCGCGCGACGCGAAGCGGTTCCGGGCGCCGGCTTCGAGGAACGATGTGACGGCGGAGAGCGGATTCAATATCTTCCTGGTCGGGCTGGAGCCGGGGAAGGCTTATCACGTGGAAGTGGACGGCGAAGAGATGTCGGAGGAACGCGCCGATCCGGGCGGCATCATCTATCTGTCGCGCGTTCCCGCCGGGGCCGGTGTGCGGCTGAATCCCATGCCGGTGATTTCATAGCGTCTTCATGCTGACCGTTCTGCTGCTGATTGCATCCAACACATTCATGACCTTTGCGTGGTACGGGCACCTGAAACACCGCGACGCGCCGTTGTGGGAGGCGATTGTGGTGAGCTGGCTGATCGCGTTCGGCGAGTACTGCCTGCAGGTGCCGGCCAACCGCATCGGCTACGCGCGCTTCACCGCGTATCAGCTCAAGATCATCCAGGAAGCGATCACGCTTCTGGTGTTCTTCGTGTTTGCCTACTACTACCTGGGCGAGAGCCTGCGCTGGAACTACACGGCGGCGATCGGATGCATTTTCGCCGCGGTGCTGTTTGCGTTCTGGGGACGTTAGCCCTAAAACGCCCAGCGCCACAGGCTGGCGCCGACGGTGTAGCCCGCTCCCACAGCGGCGGTCAGGACGAGATCGCCTTTCTTCAGACGTCCCTGCTCGATGGCATCGCGCGTCGCGAGCGGAATGGTGCCGGCCGTCGTGTTGCCGTACTTGCCGATGTTGATCATCACCTTTTCGGGCGGCAGGCCGAGTTTATCGGCGCAGGCCTGGATGATGCGGCGATTGGCCTGGTGCGGGATCAGAAGGTCGACGTCGGCGGGCGTCAGACCATTGCGCGCCAGCAGTTCCGAGCAGACCTGCTGCATCTTCTGCACGGCGAATTTGAATACCTGCTGGCCTTCCTGGTGAACGTAGTGCAGACGCTTTTCCACCGTTTCGGCAGATGCGGGCAGGCGGCTGCCGCCCGCGGGCATTTTGAGATAGTCGCCGCCCGAGCCGTCGATTTCGCCCATGAAATCGATGAAGCCGAGATTCTCCTCGCCTTCCGCGACTGGTTCGATGATCACGGCTCCGGCGCCATCGCCGAAGAGCACGCAGGTGGCGCGGTCCCTGTAATCGATGATGCGGCTCATGGTGTCGGCGCCGATCACCATCACGCGCCTGTGCGTGCCGGCTTTGATGAAGCTCGCGCCGGTCACAAGGCCGTACACGAAACCGCTGCACGCGGCGACGAGGTCAAAGCCCCAGGTGTGATGTGCGCCGAGATTGTTCTGTACAAGGCAGGCGGTGGAAGGAAACAGCATGTCCGGCGTGACCGTGCAGACGATGATGGCGTCGAGATCGTCCGGGCCGATGCCGCGCGAGGCCAGCGCGGCTTTCGCCGCTTCCGTGGCCAGATCCGAAGTCGCCATCTCCGGCGAAGCAATATGGCGTTCGCAGATGCCGGTCCGGTCGACGATCCACTGGTTGTTCGTCTGGACCATCTTTTCGAGATCTGCGTTGGTGAGGACGCCGGGAGGAACGTAGCATCCGAGAGCCGAGATTTTGGGTTTGAGGGCAGCCATTCGTTAGTCTGGGATCGTGGACGGAGTCCGTTGATTCACTTGTGTAATGTGAAAGTAATCTTCCATTATGTTCGATCCGGGTGAAGCAAGCGAGAATTTTCTCAAACCCGTCAACGTAGCGAGCGCGCTGTTCTTCGAGACGCCGCAGCAGATCTTTGCGCGCGTGCATCGTGAGATCCGGCCGCGTACGCCCGCGCCCGCGGTCGACGTCGAGTACAGGCGCTTCGCCAACGCCAACAGCCAGATCCGGCTCGAGGCGGGCCGGCTGGCGGTGACCATCACGGATCTGCTGGCGGCGGCGCCCGCGCCCGTGACGGAAGCGCTGGCGCATATTCTGCTGGGCAAGCTTTACCGGCGGCCGGCGGCGCGGCAGTACGCCCACCGCTATCGCCTCTATCTCAACCGCAAGGACGTGCGGCGCCAGATCGGACTGCTGCGCCAGGAGCGGGGCAGGAAGATCCATACGGGTCCCGAGGGCGAACTCTACAATCTCGAGGAGATCTTCGAAGAGCTGAACCGCGCGCACTTCGGCGGGATGATGGCGCGCCCCGCCATCGGCTGGAGTCTGGTGCGTTCGAGGACGCGGCTCGGCCATTACGACCCGTCCCACAACACGATCGTGATCAGCCGGATCTTCGACGACGCGCGCGCCCCGCGCCTCGCCCTCGAATACGTGATGTTCCACGAGATGCTGCATCTGCACTATCCCGTGGATCACTCCGGCGCGCGCCGCTGCGTCCATACGCCGGAATTCAAGGCGCACGAGAAACAGTTCCCGCAGTTCCGGGAAGCCAGAGCGCTGCTGAAGAAGCTACTGTAGGGCGTCGTTCAGAACCGCGGCGAGCCGGTAACCGGCGGTTGCCAGTTGCTGGTGGATCGTCTTGAGCGCGAGATCCATATAGTTCTGGTTGATGGTGATGTTCATCTCGGCCATCCGGGCGCGGTCGGCATTGCAGGAGGCTCGGTCGGCGAGGCCGGCGCTCGCCGTGGCGACCTGGACAGGAGGAACCAGCAGGCCGTAGACGAGACTGATGGCGAGTTTGTGGGCTTCCCACGTCCAGGCTTCCACGTCGATTTTCTCGGCCATCAGTTGCTTGCCGGTGCCGGAGAATTCATCGTCGAGCATGGAGGCCAGCTCCATCCCGGTGAGCTTCCTGGTCTGCAGTTCGTGCGTGATCAGATCGTAATCCCAGATCCCGTGCAGCGTGGTCGGCTTCTCGAGAAACGGGAGCCGGTAAGACGTGCAGTTGCCGCCTTCATCGTGATTCTCGCTGACGTGAAGGGGCTGGGACAGATCGCCCAGGAAGTGGATGACGTAACGCAGCGCGTCCGCCCGCGCCTGCGCCGATTGCGCCGGATCCTTGAGAATGCCGAGTTCGTACGGGATGGCGTTGACGATGCAGCCCGGCCGGTCTTTGCCATTCACGGAAGGGCCAATGGGATCGCACCACTTGCGGTAATCGCCGGACCGGACGGTGATCGGGATGTCGATCTGGTGCCAGAGGAAGGTTCTGGTGCTGCCTTTCACGTCGTCCGCCCAGGGCGCGGCGACTGCCATGAGATCCGTCGGGGTGTCCTGACAGAACCTGTTGTGTTCGATCGGGATCGGCGAGGCCGAGAGGATTTTGTCGACGGCCGCGCTGACCGCCGGCGTGAGATGAGCCCTCGCGATGAGCGCGACGATCTGATGGCCGTCACAGCCCCACCCGAAAGCAGGTGACGCAGAAAGAAGAAACAAAAGCAGCTTGCGCACTGCTCTTGATTATTCCAGATGCAGGTCTATTTGATGATGGCGGTGTCGCCGTGACTGGTGAGTGCCACGAATCCCGCGATACGCATCCCGGTGTCGGAAGCGGTTGTGCCGCCAGTGCCTGTAGCTACCACCAGCCACGGGTGAGTGAGGAACGTACCGGCCGTCCAGGTGCCGTTCACCGCCAGGGCGGCCTTATAGAGCATTCGGTGTCCGTTATAGTCGATCCAGTAGATATCAACTGGACCGGTGCTCTGATTGCTGAACGTGACGTTGGCCCGTGTGGCTGCATTCGAGGACTCGAGAATGTCATCCACCATCGCGGGATCCAGCGCCGGAAGAGTTACGCCGGGCACGCGGGACGCGTGAACGCTCACGGTAACTGGCCCAATGGCAAGGCAGCCTGACAACAGTGCGGCGAGAGCAACGGTTCTGTGCAGATTCTTCACGGGTTCACTCCTTCTGGCCAGGATTGTAGCCAGTTGGGAGCTTTGCTGGCAATCCTGGTGCCAGGCTATTTTGCGTGCCGGCGCAGCGTCCAGGAGTCCGGCCGGGCGTTGTCCTGCTCGAGCTTTTTCAGATCGTCGCTGACGTTGATGAGCTTGCCGGTGAGGTGGTTCGAGCGCTCGGAGGCGAGGAAGAGCGCGAGCTGAATCTGCTTGTCGGCCGGAATGCCGCCGGTGAGGCGGATGTTTTCGGCCTCGTCGAGTTCCTTCGCTCCCGCGTGTTCATCGGCGTGCAGGATATCGTCCGTCATGCTCGTGTAGGTCCCGCCGGGCGAGAAGGAGTTGACCTGAATATTGTGGTCGCGCACTTCTTCGGCGAGACTTTCGGCGAAGCGGACGACGGCCGCTTTGCTGGCCGCGTAAGGCGCAAACCAGGGACGCGGGCGGTCGGCGCCGTCATCGACGATCACGATGATCTTGCCGCTGCGCCGCTCAAGCATCTGCGGGAGCACGGCGCGGCAGGCGTTCATCACGCCGATGACGTTGGTTTCGAAGACTTCCTTCCAGTCGCGCGGCTTCTGCTGCGCGAACGGCCCGATGGGGCCGAGGATGGCGGCGTTGGCCACCAGCGTATGGACGCCGCCGAAGACAACTCCCATGCGATCGACCGCGGCCGAAACCTGTTCGAAATCGCGCACGTCGGCGCGGATGCGCAGAGCCGTTCCGCCGGCGTGTTCGATCTCGAGTTTGGTGAGATCGAGTTCCGCCTGGCTGCGGCCCAGAAGACCCACGCGCCAGCCGCTTTGCGCGAACCCCATGGCGAAGCGCTTCCCGATGCCGCGCCCGGCGCCGGTTATAAGAGTGCCTGTTTTCTGGTGATTGATATGCCGGTGAGACGAAAGGTGCGGTGAAGTCACGGACGTGGCGACCAGAAGTATTCTACTCCCGGTCCAATGAATCGCATGTTAACGGCTCAAAATTTTCTGGTGCGTCTTCAGAATGCAGTGGTCCATCACGACTTCGAGCCCCGCCGCGCGCGCTTTGGCGGCGGCGGCTTCATCGGAAACGCCCTCCTGCATCCAGATTCCCCTGGCGCCGATCTTTATGGCCGAATCGACAATCGCCGGCACCTCTTCCGAGCGCCGGAAGATATCGACGATATCGACCGGCTCCGGAATGTCTTCGAGCCTCGCGTAGGCTTTTTCGCCGAGCACTTCGGTTTCGTTCGGGTTCACCGGGATGATCCGGTAGCCCTGCGACTGCAGGTATTCGGAAACGCCGTAGCTGGGCCGCGAACGGCGGCTCGAGAGCCCGACCACCGCGATCGTTTTCCCGGTGCGAATCATGTGTTCACCCGTCATGCCTGTTCCCCTTTGCCAGCTTCATCAGATGCTTCACTTCCCCGGGCGTGAGCAATCTGTACTCTCCTGGTTTCAGCGTACCCAATTCCACCCCGCCGATGCGCACCCGGCGCAGCTTCTCCACCAGATGCCCGAAATGTTTGAACATGATGCGGATCTGCTGGTTGCGCCCTTCGATGAGCCGCACTTCATACCAGGGATTGTCGCCGCGCCGGACCATCCGGAGACCCGCCGGCGACGTGCGGCGGCCGCCCAGCGGGATGCCGTTGCGGAACTCCTCTTCCTCTTCGGGCGTGAGCTGGCCCTTGATTTTGACGAGATACGTTTTGGTGACGTGGCTTCTGGCGGACGTGATGGCGTTGGCGAATTCGCCGTCGTTGGTGAGAAGAATGAGGCCCGTCGAGTGATAGTCGAGCCGGCCGACGGGGAAAACCCGGGTCTTGATGCCTGCGACCAGATCGAGCACGGTGGTGCGGCGCTGCGGATCGCTCGCCGTGCTGACCACGTTATCGGGCTTGTGCAGCGCGAGGTAAAGCAGGCGTTCCGGCTGGTGGATCAGCTTGCCATCCACCTTGATGTGGTCCGTCTCGGGGTCGGCCTTCGACCCGAGTTCGGTGACCACCTGGCCGTTGACGGTAACGCGGCCTTCCACAATGATCTGTTCCGCCTTGCGCCGCGAGGCGATTCCGGCGGAAGCGAGGATCTTCTGCAGACGTTCCGCGGCCATTATTCCGTTTGTTCCGCTGCCGGTGCTTCGGGCGCCGCTTCGGCGGGAGCGGCTTCGGCCGCCGGTTCCGTTTCGCCCTCGGTCGCCTGACGGCCGATGTCCTGGAACTCCTTGAGCGTGGGCAGTTCGGCCAGATCCTTGAGGCCGAACTGGACGAGGAACTCGCGGGTGGTCTTGTAGAGGATCGGCTTGCCGATCACCTGCTTGCGTCCGGCGGTAGTGATCAGTTTGCGGTCGAGCAGCGTCTTGAGCACGCCCGCGCCCTGCACGCCGCGGATTTCCATGATTTCGGGCGCCGTGATGGGCTGCTTGTAGGCGATGACGGCCAGCGTTTCGAGCGCCGGGAGCGAGAGCTTCAGCGGAGGGTTGAGGTTCTTGACGAACCGCCGGACTTCCTCGTGATGCTCGGGTTTGGTCGCCATCTTGAATCCGCTGGCCACTTCGCGGATGCTCAGGCCGCGGTCGGGTTTTTCGTAATCGGCGGCGAGCTGTTCAAGCAGTTCCATGACGCGCTCGCGCGGCTGCTCGACCGCGGCGCAGATCTGGTCGAGCGAGAGCGGTTCGTCGGTGACGTAGATGATCGCTTCGAGCACGGCCTTGAGCTTGGCGTCCTCCATCGGGATGACGGGCGCCGCGGGTTCTTCGGGCAGCAGCTCTTCTGGCGATAATTCGTCGATTTCCGGATTCTCCACGTTACTTATAATCCTCTAGCGGTACTCGTCTTCGGGGGCGGTCAGATGCGTGGTCGCGTTTTCATCGAAGTGCTGGCCTTTGGCCAGCGCGATTTCCCCGAACAGATCGGCCTGCAGAATCTCGACCGACTGTGTCTTCACCATTTCGAGAACGGCGAGGAACAGGCAGATCATGGCGCGTCTCGTCCGCTGCTTCGCCATTACCTGCAGGATGAAGAGCGGCTTGTCCCTGCGCGTGGCCTCGAGCAGCGTACGGACGTGCCCGATCATGTCGTTGACGGAAATTTCCTCTTCGCCGATCTCGTAGACCGGACGGCTGGCGACGCGCTCCAGCACCTCGCCGAAAGCCTTCACCAGGTCGAAGAGGCTGACCGCCAGCCCGGGATCTTCGTTCTCCGCGATGAACTGCTTCATCTGCGGATTCGACCACACGTTCTCCTCGATGATCCGCTTCTGCTGCAGCATTTCGGCCGCGTTCTTGAAACGCTCGTGCTCGAGCAGCCGCTGCACCAGCTCTTCGCGCGGGTCTTCCACCGCTTCGCCTTCCTTCTGCAGCGCGGGATCGGTGGGCAGCAGCAGGCGCGACTTGATGTGGATCAGGGTCGCGGCCATGAACACGAATTCGGCGCCGATATCCAGATCCATCTCGCGCGCCTGGTCGAGATAGCTCAGGTATTGCGCGGTGATGGTCGCGATGGGGATGTTCCGGATATCGATCTGCTGCCTGCGGATCAGGTCGAGAAGGAGGTCGAGCGGACCTTCATACTGATCGAGGCGGACGTTCAGCGGCGACGGCGAACCCGGTGTTGGGGAAACTGTGGACAATCTTTCATTATCGCTTGGCCGCGGATAGAATGGCCGCGGCCTCGTTCACAAGCAGCCCCATCTTCGCATGGCTCGGCTCGAAGCCGGGCCTGAGCCCGTATTCTTCCAGCGTTTCGGTGGTCGTCGGCCCGATCGAGCCGATGAACGCCGACTGGAGGGCTTCGATGACCTGCCGGTCGATCCCTTCTTCCGCCGCGACCTTCATGAGGTTGACCACCTGCATGGACGTGGTGAACAGGACCACATCGAAGCCGCCGGTCGCAAGACGCGCCGCGGCTTCGCGCAGGCCCGAGGTGTCTTCCGGCAGGTCCCAGCCGTAAACGCGGACGGCCGTGACCTTGCGGCCCTGCGCGGCGAGTCCGTTCAGCAGTTCGGTATTCGATTTGCCGTATTCCTGCACGGCCACGCGTTTTTCCGGGCGGCCTTCCATCGTCTGGAGGAGTTCGCGCCAGGTGTTCGGCTCGGGGACGAGGACGTCCGGGACGAGCCCGAGCTCGCGGATCGCCGCCGAGGGTTTGGGCCCGCGGACGATCAGGGTGACTTTTTTCAGCGCGGCCCGGAGATCTTCCTCCGGATAACGCGCCGCGAGCGCCTTCCACAGCATGCGCGTGCCGACGCCTGTGAGCAGAATCACGCCGTCGAAATCGCCCCGCAGCAGCGCGGCTCCGAAAGCCCCGGCCTCGGCGGCCTGCGCCTCGAGCGGAACTTCGCGCATGGAGGCGGCCACAAACGGGTCCCCGCCCTGCCTGCGGATCAGCGTTTCCATCTCGGCGCACCGCCGGCTTTCGAGCGCCAGGACCCGCAATCCATCGAATGCCATATCCGATTGTAGGCGCCGGATCCGTATGCGGGGGAGTACGCTAATCGGTGTCAGATGGCAACTGAATCTCACCTCTTTCCGGGCGCGCCTCTCTGGGGAAAACGCACCTTCGACCCTTCCGATGAAATCCTTCTCGAAGGGCCTCACAGCCGGCGATCGGAGCTGCTGCGCGCGTTCCGCATCTTCATTGAGCTGATCCGCGGTTTCCGTGCCCTGCACTTCGTGGGGCCCTGCGTCACGGTGTTCGGCTCGGCCCGGACTCCCGAAACGCACCCGCACTACCGGCTGACGCGCGAAACGGGCGCGCTGCTGGCGAAAGCGAAGTTCACGGTGATGACCGGCGGAGGGCCCGGCGTCATGGAAGCGGCCAATCGCGGCGCGAAGGACGCGGGAGGAAAGTCGATTGGCTGCAACATCAGGCTGCCGAAGGAACAGAAACCGAACCAGTACCTCGACAAATGGATCGAGTTCAAATACTTTTTCGTGCGCAAGGTGATGCTGGTGAAGTACTCGTACGGCTTTGTTGCGGCGCCGGGCGGTTTCGGCACGATGGATGAGCTGTTCGAAGTGGCGACGCTGATTCAGACCGGAAAGATCCGCAACTTTCCCGTGGTGCTGCTGGGCGTGGATTACTGGACGCCGCTCGTCGGCTTCCTGCGCGACTCCATGCTGGCCAGCGCCGCGATCGATGCGAAGGACCTCGACCACCTGACGATCACGGATTCACCGGAAGACGCGGTGAAACACATCGTGGAGGTGACCACCAACAGCCTCGGCCTGCATTACGTGCGGCGCGCGCCGAGGCGGTTCATGTTCGAGCGCGGGTTCTAGGGCTGGCCGGTTTCGACGAAGTTCCTGAGCCGCGTGAACTGATCCATCAGCACGCCATCGACGACGCTGGCCAGTTTATCGAACCCGCCGGGCCGGTACCCGCCGACCGCATAGCTGACATCGACCTTCGTGCCGTGGTCCCCGGGCGAGAGTTCGACGGCGAGGCTGCCGGTGACCCCGAGCGTCTGCATGGGCCCGAGCCCGCCGATCATCACGATCCGCTTGCCCGGTTCGAAGTAGATGATTTCGAGATGGCGCACCGCTCCGCCATCGGGCATCTTTTCGCAGAAGCAGCCCATGGCTTTTTCCTCGATGCTGAGGTTGCGGGGATCGTGCGAAAACGTATGATCGGGACTCCACCAGCCGCCGATGTTGCGGACCAGCTTGCCGTAGACTTCGTCGGGCGGGGCGTTTACGGTGAGGCTGAATTTGATGGTGAAGCCGTTCGGAGCCGAATCCGCCACGGCTGCCTGCGCCGCCAATGGCAGGAGCAGAGAGAACAGTGCCAGAGCTTTCATGATGTCCTCCGGGTACCATAAATTCTTACATGTCTCGCTACGACGCGGTGCTGCTGTTGTCTTTCGGAGGGCCGGAAAAGAACGAGGACGTGATCCCTTTTCTCGAGAACGTTCTGCGCGGCCGCAACGTGCCGCGCGAGCGCATGCTCGAGGTCGCGGAGCACTATTATCATTTCAACGGCCGCAGCCCGCTCAACCAGCAGTGCCGGGATCTGATCGAAGCCCTGAAACAGCACGTCGATCTGCCGGTTTACTGGGGCAATCGCAACTGGCATCCGATGCTGGCCGATACCGTGCGGCAGATGAAGAACGATGGCGTGAAACGTGCCGTCGCGATTGCGACTTCGGCATTCGGTTCGTACTCCGGGTGCCGGCAGTATCAGGAAGATATCGACAAGGCCCGCGCCGCGGTCGAAGGTGCGCCCGAAATCGACAAAATTCCGCCGTTCTGGAACCACGAAGGCTTTATCGCCGCGATGGCGGATCGCGTTCACGATGCGTTGCTGAATCTGCCGGGCGCGGGCGTGGTTTACACGGCGCACAGCGTGCCGGTCGCGATGGCCGCGGCGAGCCCGTATGTCGAGCAACTGCAGGCCGCGGCGGCGAAGGTCAATGAGAGGCTGGGCCTCGGCGAAGTGGTCTTCGCCTACCAGAGCCGCAGCGGTCCGCCGACCCAGCCGTGGCTCGAACCCGATATCGGCGATTTCATTCGTTCGTACGGCGCCTGGAAGCTGATTGTTGTGCCCATCGGATTTCTCTCGGATCATATGGAAGTGCTCTACGACCTCGACCACGAAGCCGCCGGTATCGCGAAGCAGCGGGATATCGAGTTTGTGCGGGCGGCGACGGTGGGGACGCATCCGCTCTTTGTCGCCGGACTCGCCGATCTGGTGCGGCGGGCGCAGGAGCACGGCGTTACCGCCTGCCGTCCAGATTGCTGCAAACCTGCTGTGAGGCCCGGGCGATGAGACTGCTGATTCCACTTCTCACCGTTACCGCGCTTTGCCCGGCTGCGACTCTGCATGAAGCCTACAGCGCGAAAGCGGCCTACGATTACACGGCGCAGGTGGTCGGCTTCGGCGAGCGCTGGCCCGGATCGCCCGGCCATCGGAAAACGGAAGATCTGATTCATCAGGTGCTGCGCAGGGATGGCGCGACGATCGAAGCTGACGATTTCATCGCACCGAAAACCCCGCGCGGCCCGCTGCCGGTTCACAACATCATCGGTAAATTCAACGTCACCTCCGATCCGAAGCAGCCGATCTTCATCCTTGCCGGCCACTACGACACGCTCTTCAAGCCGGCCGGATTCGTGGGCGCGAACGACGGCGGGTCGAGCACGGCAATTCTGCTCGCTTTCGCCGACGCACTGGCCGGACAGAAAACGAAGATGCAGATCTGGCTGGTCTGGACCGATCTCGAGGAAGCCGTCGAGAGCTTTTTCAGGGAAGGCGACGGCCTCTACGGCAGCACCCATCTGGCGGCGAAGCTGAAGGCCAACGGCACGACAGCCAGAGTGAAGGGCTTCTTCCTGCTCGATATGATCGGCGACAAGGACCTGAGCGTGGCGCGCGAAACGACTTCCGAACGATGGCTGCAGGATTTCATCGCGGTTGCCGCCAAACAACTTGGCTACAGCCAGTACTTCTTCCAGTACGAAGCCGGGATCATCGACGATCAGGTGCCGTTTGCCAAAGCCGGCATCCCGTCAGTCGACGTTGTCGACGCGATGTACGGGCGCATGGGCCCGCAGTTTGACACCATGGGCGAGTTTCATCACGCCGTCACCGACACGATGGACAAGATCTCGCAGCGCAGCTTCGAGATCGTCGGCCGCACGATTCTGCTGACCGTCGAACTGCTGGACAAGTAGGATGTACCTGCGCCTTCAGGCGCGGCTCCCGTCTTGCAACACAAAAAGCCGCGGCTGAAGAGACTGTGTGAGAACCGCGCTCAGGGCGTTTGCTCCTGAGTAGCCGCTGAGGAAAACCGGGACAGACTCCTTTTTCGCGTTACAAAACTTCTGCGTGAGAGCCGGGACGGCGCGAAAAA
>Ga0187771_10001529_pt1 | contig 15522 bp, 12 predicted proteins | sample 0116_SJ02_MP15_1_FD_133139 | JGI IMG/M metagenome (GOLD analysis project Ga0187771, IMG submission 133139) | Tropical peat soil microbial communities from peatlands in Department of Meta, Colombia - 0116_SJ02_MP15_10_MG | ecosystem: Environmental > Terrestrial > Soil > Wetlands > Peat | place...
CTAAACAAGGTGGACATCCGTCAAACGGCCTATCACAGGCTCGACCCATACTACTCAGGCCACAAGCCCGCTTACCATGACCGCCCCTCCGATTATTCGCTCGAGGTCTGAACGGACCGGAATGACCTCTCTCTGAGTCCGCGTTATTTGGCGTTTACGATTCGGCGTCGTTCATTTGTTTCGTCGGTCTCGACACCGACCTTATAGGGAACACAAGTCTTGCTTTCAGGAGAAAGCCGGATGGGGCGGATGTTGACGATCGCTGCGGATGTTCGGATTGCGGAATGTGGGGCTGAGTTTATCCTATGAAGGACGATACGTTGCACAGCCTCTCCTGGGATCTGGCGCTCGCGGCTGACAATTCCGGCCTGCCAGTAGCCCGGTTGGGCGCAAGCCTGGCCTATTGGCTCGTTGCCCATTCCTATTTCCTTCCGGGTCTTTACCTTCAGCGATATTCAACCCTCTTCGGTCTGTCGCTCGCACTGAGGCGGCGTTCGACCCTGCCGAAACCCTTGGTGTACCGGCTGTTGAACGGTACTCTCGATTCGACTAGCTACTTCGAGTTTGATTTCGCCTGGAAGTCGCTGCCCTCGGACACCGGCCGCTGCAGCTATCTCGACGTGCTCTCTCCGTGGATGCTGCCTCTCCTGTTGATACTGAGACGGAAAGTTTCGAGCGCCACCATTGTGAATCCCGATAGCTCTGCGCTGTCGACATTCCGGCGTCTGCTCGACGCGGCCGACCTCGGATCCCGGTGCGAGACCATCGGCCAACCGCTCGAACGTTCTGCACTAAGACCTGAATCCTTTGAAGTTATCACAAGTATTTCCGGCCCGGCTCAGGTAAAGGATGATTCCGCATTCGTGACAACCATTTGGCGGATGCTCAAACCCGGTGGCCGGCTGATCTTAACCCTGCCCTGCGCCCGAAAGGCCGCCGGTCAATCCACCCGCCACGGCCAGCGTGCGAACGCGGGCACCAGACCCGTATACCCGCGGGTCTACGATCCGTGTCTCCTTCGGGAGCGTATCTTTTCAGTTTTGGTAGAACCACACTCAACCGTCGTCTATGGCAGAACCGCGGACAGCCAATCCCGCGAACCCGCTGAGAAGTCGCTTACTCTGGACTGTCCGTCACCGCGAGAACCGGTCGTGATGGCGCGAGACTGGTGTTGTTTCTCGAGAATAGAGGATCTTCCCGGGCAAGGGGTCGTGGCGATGGCGTTCATCAAGGCGCACGCGGATTAGTTCCCCTCCGATGCTGAAGGCGCATAGTACCACCGCTGCTGTTATGCGAGCGGCGGACTTGGGCTGCATCGCTGCCGGTTATCTCATCGCCGGTCAGACCGCACTCATCCTCAGCTCCAGGCGGCTGTTCGTCTTTCCCGGGCGAGGGCCCTGGGAGACCCGATATTCCGCCCTCTTCCTGCTGGCGCTCTTGTCCTGGACGGCCGTCATGTCATATTCCGCAACTTATCATTCCCATCGTACGGAAAGTCTGCCTTTCGCGATTCGTGCATTGCTTCGAACCTTTACTCTGTGGATGCCGATGACTATAGCCGGAGTATTTCTGCTCAAGCTCCAGAATGTAAGCCGTCAGTTCGCCTCCTATTTTCTGGCCGCTTCAGCTATCCTCATCCTCGCCAGGCAGCTTTCTACGATGGTGTTTATGCGTCGTCTGCGGCGCTTTGGTCACAATTGGCGGACCGCGGTAATTCTCGGCGCCGAGGCGAGTTGCGAACAGTTCGCACAACTGCTCACCACTACCTATCCGATGGGCTATCGGGTGATCGTCAAGCCGTTAAGCCGTAGCCTCAAGCACACCGCGGATGGCACGCTTCCTTCCGTGGCACACGCCGATGATGTCTTTGTCGTAGGACCAGACTACGCGACACTGAGCGACGATACCGCCTTCGATGCGGTCGCGCGGCTCCTGCGGCAGGGTAAGAATGTGCACATCACACCCGGACTCCTGGACGCAAGGCTCTTTCGCCAGTCGTTTGGTGACGTCGCCGGAGTCCCGGTGATTTCTCTGATGAGGGGCCAGTTGGGCCCCTTCCAAGCGCTCACCAAGCGCGTTGCAGACATCGTCGTCTCGGCGATCCTGTTGTTCACACTTTCGCCGCTTCTCGCCCTGATCGCACTTGCGATAAAGCTCACCTCTCAAGGTCCGGTGCTGTTCCGGCAAACGCGATTGGGTCTGAACGGCAAGCGCTTTTCTCTCTACAAGTTTCGCTCTATGGCAGCTAATGCGGAACAAGTGCTTGCGAACTCGCCGGCTCTTTACGCGCTCTATCTCGCCAATAACTTCAAGCTCCCTAAAAATCAGGATCCCCGCGTGACTCGCATCGGGTATTTTCTCAGGACTACTAGTCTGGACGAACTGCCCCAGTTGCTTAACGTATTCAAGGGAGACATGAGCCTGGTCGGTCCCCGGCCTGTAGTTCCGACGGAGGTCGAAAAGTACGGCGACGCGGCCGCCCTCTTCCTTTCGGCAAAGCCCGGGATGACCGGTCACTGGCAGGTTAGTGGCCGCAGCGACCTCCAGGCTTACGAAAAACGCGTCGAGCTTGACTTGGAGTACATCAGGGACCAGTCGCTCGCGAAGGATTTTGAAATATTGCTCCGAACGGTGCCTGCCATATTACGCGGAAAGGGTGCCCACTAGCTCAACCCTTCACCAACCGCGGCCGATGCGGTTGTTCGCCGGATTTCGCGATGTCAGTCACTCCCATCGGATGGGTTATCATTCCCGTCAGTCTGATTTTCTTTTTCGTCGCCCCCCGATTCCTCGTGCCGTGGGCGATAGCGGTGTCGGTGCTTCAGGCCGCGTCGGTGTTCAACGTCAGCGGCGCTTTTCCGATCGGCATTACTCCGTACTTCTTCGTAACGATACTTATTTGCCTGCGCTTCGTACCACAATGGTTGAGCGGCCGGCTCGGCTTCGGGTTCGACGAGTATGTCCGTTTGTATCTTCGTTTCCTCCTTCTACTGGTCATATGGGGTCTTCTATCCGCGAGCACCCTGCCCGTGCTCTTCAAAAACACTCCGGTCGATACTCCGCGCGCTGGTATGGACGCCGCATTCAGCAGCCCGTTGCACTGGACGTGGAGCAACGGCGCTCAGGCCGGATACCTTGTGCTCCTCTGCGTTTTCATTATTTACATCCTCTGGCAAAGCGTTGACCGGCTTCAGGTCGAGCGTTGCATCGCGGCGTTTCGATGGTCCGGTGCCTTCGCCGCGGGACTTGGCGCGTATCAGCTGCTCGCTCACGCTACCGGACTCCCATACCCTGCCAGCTTCTTCAACAGCAACCTCGCTTGGGCACAGTTGTTCAACCAGCGAACCGATAGCGCATGGCGAGTTTCGGCAACCTTCACCGAGCCGTCGGCCGCCGGTGCATTTTTCGCCACCTGGACTACCCTGATGCTGTTTTCGGTGATTGGCGACGAACGCGCGCGCTGGTCCCAATGGTGTCTGCTGGCCGGCGGAATCGTGATATTGGCGGTGACGACGTCCACCACCGGCTATCTCGTCGGCGCGACCGTGATTGCCCTGTTCTTCGGAAGACAGCTCTTGCAGGTTCTCGTTCGCGGTGCCCTGCGCCGCAAGGCTCTGGTCGCCTTGGTAATCGTTATCGCGGCGTTGGCGGCTGGAATGCTGCTATTGCCCGATTTCAGCCGTGTAATCCGCGACGTCATTTTGTACAAGTCGCAGTCGAAATCCGGACGCGATCGCATGGCGACCTCGGTGCATGGATTCCAGCTCCTCGTTCAGACCCTCGGTCTGGGCGTCGGTCTCGGATCGAATCGCCCCTCCGGACTACTCTCCTATATCGCCAGCAACCTGGGGATTCCCGGCCTGCTCCTGTTCCTTTATCTATTGTATATCACTCGCGTCATGACCGTGGCGGCGTCGGCTGCGGCCGCAAACGCCGGGGCGGCTTCGCGCATTCGCGCCTGCGGCTGGGTCTTCGCCGCTTCCTTGCTGGCCGCCTTCGCCGCAGGAGCCGAAGTCACATCTCCGATACTCTGGGTATCCTGGGGAATCCTGCTGGCGGCCTGCCGACACGCCTTCGTCACCGCGCCGCAACCCGCGCTGGACGACGCAATCGCGCCCGACCAGGCCTTCTCCGCTCAATCGCCCTCCGAACCGGCCTTCCTGGTAAACACCATACCCTGGTCCACCTGAATCCTCGGTGAGGCTTCCGCATGTCCAGTTCGCCCGCTCAGATCGTCACCCGCGAACCTTCCTCGGACCATTCGCTGTACGAACCCGCCCGGCGTCCGATGCGCGTCTTCGTCTTCCTCGCGCACGGCTTCGGCGCGCGCGGCTGGACGGCTCGATGGACCAGGGGTGAAATTCCAGGCCTCAACGAGAAACTTCCGTACGGTTACTACCACGCCGCCAACGGGAACTGCTTCGTCGAATACTCCGAGGACGCCGGCGAGAACCGCCTCACCGAATTTGCCCGCCGCAGCCTCCGCCGCCTCCTCGGCTTCGATCTCATCCACGCCTGGCGCAATCGAAAGGCTCTCTTCGCCGTCGACGTCGTCTGGGCACACACCGAGCTCGAACATCTCGCCGTGCTCGCTCTATGGCAATTCCGCCGCCGGCCTCGCCGCCCCAGGATCATCGCGCAAAGCGTATGGCTCTTCGATCGATGGCATCAGCTCCACTCGCCAAAACGCTGGCTATACCGGCGCTTGATGACTCAGGCGGATGTTCTCGCGGCTCAGTCCCCAGAGAATCTCGAGGCCGCCCGAGCTCTCTTTCCCCAAGCGCGGCACGAGTTGATAGGGTTCGCCGTTAATCTGGACTCGATGGTGCCGCCCGTGCAGCACGCCGTACGCAGCCCCGTGCGCATTGCCGCGCTCGGTAACGACATGCATCGCGATTGGGAGACGCTAATCACGGCAGCCGGCAATTGGAGCGGATGCCGGCTGCGAATCGCCTCACGAAGACCCATACCCAAAAGGCTGGCCAAACGCGCCGCGAACGTCGAGGTAATGGCGGCCAACTCGACCGCCGCCGTGGCGGAGCTCTACTCATGGGCCGACCTCGTTGTCGTTCCCCTCAAGCCCAATCTTCACGCATCAGGCATCACCGTCATCTGCGAAGCCATCCTCCGCGGCGTCCCCGTCATATCCACCGACACCGGCGGACTCCGCGCCTATTTCTCCGGCGACGAGCTCCGCTACGTTCCGCCGCGCGACCCCGCGGCCATGCGCCGCGCCCTCGAAGAACTCGCCGACGACGACGAATTGCGCTGCGCGATCGCCCGGCGCGCCCAGGCTCGGATTCTTTCCGCGGACTTCAGCTCGCGCGCCTACGCGATGCGCCATTACGAACTCTCTCAACAACTGCTGGCGGACCGGCTTGCACCCGCGCTCGACGCCGGCCTCTCCGACCCCACACCCGAACCAGCTTGGCAACCGTCATCTCAAACGACACCCTGATCGCGCCGCCCGAGGCCTGGCGGCGCAACTCAGTCCGCCACAACCTTCTCGCCAACCTCGGCGGCAGGAGCCTCTCCCTGCTCATCAGCCTCGTATGCGTTCCCGTCTACATACGCGTCCTCGGCATAGCCGGCTACGGCCTTATCGGCGTCTGGATGACGCTCGAGTCTGTCTCGAACCTCATCGACCTCGGCCTCAGCCCCACGATGACGCGTGAGATGGCCGCCTGTTCGGCCCGCCCCGGCGGCGCCCAGGACGCGCGCGACCTCGTTCGCACCCTCGAGACCGGCTACTGGCTAATCGGCTTCTTCATCGGCGGTATAATCATTTCCTGCGCTTCGCCCATCGCCGCCCATTGGCTGCACACCAATCAGCTTCCGCCCGCCACGCTGCGCACCGCCATCGTCCTCATCGGCATCCTCATCCTCTGCCGATGGCCCGTGACGTTCTACTGCGGCGGACTAAACGGCCTCGAGCGTCAGGTCCTGCTCTCCGCCGTGGGTACCACCTACGCCTTCCTGCGCAGCCTCGGCTCCGTCTTCATCCTGCTCTTCGTCTCGCCCACCATCTTCGCCTTCTTCGTCTTTCAGATCGCAATCAACGTGGTGCAGACCGCCGTGCTTACCGTGCTTCTCTGGCGATGCCTTCCGCCGGGACGCACTCCCCGCTTCCGCCCCGAACTGTTCCGCCGCATCTGGCGCTTCGCCGGCGGCAACACAGCGAACACGTTGCTCTGGCTTCTCATCTCCGAGCTCGACAAGTTCGTCGTCAGCGCGATGCTCCCGCTCGAAGCCTTCGGCTGTTACATGCTGGGTGCGCGGGTCGCCGCCTGCACGAGTGCCGCTTGTTCGCCCGTCTTCACCGCATTTTTCCCGGCCTTCTCCCGCCAGGTCGCTTCGCACAACCATCGCAAGCTCGCCGGACTTTACCATCAGGGCTCCCAGCTCATGTCGATGCTGGCCATTCCCGCCGCGCTCACCGTGATCTTCTTCTCCAACCCATTGATCTTCGCCTGGACCGGCAAGCAGATCGTCGCCGATCAGACCGCGCTCATAGCCGCCCTGCTCACCGCAGGCGCGGCCTTCAATTGTATCGTGAGCATTCCCTACGCCCTTCAACTCGCCCACGGCTGGACCAGCCTGGCCTTCTGGTCAAGCCTCTTCTCTCTCTTAGTCAGCATCCCGCTTCTTCTCATACTCACTCGCCACTTTGGCGGCGCCGGCGCCGCCAGCGTATGGCTGATGGTCAACGCCGGCTATCTCGCGACCAACGTAATCCCGATGCATCGCCGTCTGCTTGCCTCCGAGGCGAAACGATGGTTCTTCGAGGACATCGGCATCCCGCTGCTGGCTTGCCTCGCTACCGCTGCCGTTCTCTCTGAACGGATGCCACGCGCAATCACGAGGCCGGGTGCCGCTCTGACCGTTGCGATCGCGGCCGCGCTCCTCGCAAGCGTCGCGCTTTTCACGACTCCACTGACGCGAAAACAGCTTCGCGAAGCGCTTGCCTGCAAACGCGCCGTAGCACCCGCATCAGCTTGAAAACAGATTCTTCGCCAATGCTCAAGGTCTCGACCATAATCCCCGCCTACAACGCGGAACGCACCATCGCTCAGGCCGTCGACAGCGCCTTGTCCCAGGACTTCGACGGCCATGAAGTAATTGTCGTGAACGACGGCTCGACCGACTCGACGGTCTCCATACTTGAGGAATACGGCAGGCGGATTCACGTCGTCACTCAGCCTAATCGAGGTGTGAGCGCGGCTCGAAATGCCGGAGTTCGCCAATCGACCGGCAAGTACCTGGCCTTTCTGGACTCCGACGATGTCTTCCTTCCGGGAAAGTTCGAGACCATGATCTCCGCGCTCGAGCGCAATCCTCTGGCGAGTCTGGCCTTCAGCGAGTACCGCCACATCGATAACAACGGGGTCGAGTGCGGCGCCTCATCGATCGGCCATGCGCCTTCGATCGCGGAAATGCAGCGCCTCCTCCCAATTCTTCCGAGCACATGGGTGCTCCCTCGAGCGATGTTCGATCGAGCGGGCGGATTTTGCGAGGCATTCAAAGGAGCTCAGGGAGGCGAGGACTCCTGGATGCTCCTGTTGCTGCGAGAGTTAGGCGATTTCGTCTACGTTTCTGAAAAGCTTACTCTCTATCGGCTTGCCGAAAGCGGGAAAGCCGCAGACAAGTACAGCCCCAGCCTTTCGACCTTCGGTGCCTTGGTGACACAGCGCTACGGGACTAAGGGGAAGGCCTTAATTCGCAACAATAAGAATCTCCACTGTCGGTGGATGCTCTGCAAGGCGGCCGACCAGATGAACAACGGTGACAGATTAGGCGCGCTCCGCACTCTTGCCCGTGTCGTCAAGCTTCGGCCCGCATATTTCTTCGGCTCCGAGTTCCGCCAACGCCTGCTTCTTCCTCAGAACTTGAAACGCCTTCGAGACCTCGCTGCCGCGCCAGGTCGCATCCACGACTAATCACTGCCCTGGAAGCGAGCGGTCCGGTCGTTTCGAAACACTGGCGTCTGACCGGCTTTCGTAAATCAAGTCTCCGAGGCTTTTGCGATGATTGTCGATCGACCTCGCGACCTTTACGACAACGAATTTTTTGCCGCCCAGGTTACCGGCGCGCTCGAGTCGGCCAGAGTCGTCGCCCCTCTAGTCTGCGGCATCGTTCAGCCGCGGCGGGTCGCGGACCTCGGTTGTGGCCGCGGCGCATGGCTGCGCGCCTTCAGGGACTCGGGTGTCGGCTTCATTCAGGGCTTCGACGGAGATTACGTCGATCGCGACGCGCTGCTCATTCCTCGCGAATCTTTCGTGCCCACCGATCTTGCGAAACTGACGCAGCTCCCCGCCAACTACGATCTTGCTATCTGCCTCGAAGTGCTCGAGCACCTGCCGCCCCGTGCGGGCCGCAACCTCGTTGAGGCGCTGACCGAGGCCGCTCCTGTAGTGCTCTTTTCCGCCGCGATTCCCGGACAGGGGGGAACCAACCACATCAACGAGCAATGGCCCGAATACTGGCGTCAACTCTTTGTCGGGCGCTCATATCAAATGCTCGATCCCATCCGCCCGCTGATTCGCGACGACAAGCGGGTCGCGTGGTGGTACCGGCAGAATATCCTGATGTTCGCCTCCGAGGCGGCCGTCTCCGGCAACCCGGCTCTGCGGGCCGAGGCGGCCCGTCAGCCGCAGCCGGAACTCGAATGGGTTCACATCTCGATGGTTCGTAAGGATTACGCCCGCAACATAATTCTGAGGACCGTGAGCCGCGCCCTTCCGGTGAGACTAAAGAAGCGTCTGAAGAGGCCGGTCAAGGCCGCGCTCGACCTCGCCCACGTCCGCTGACATGCTCGAACGCAATCCCGGCCGCACTGCCCCTGCCGCCCTGTGCGAGCGTGCGCTCCTTCGCATACTGCGCCGCAAATCGCTCGCCGCCAGCGCCGGTCCGCTCCCCGCCGTTCCGCGCCGCCTTCTGGCGGTTAAGGTTCACGGCTTGGGCGACAGCGTGATGGTCCGTTCGATCCTCAATCATTTCCATCGCCGCCATCCCGAGGTGGAGATTGGAGTCCTCGCCGGCGCCCCGAATCGCGACGTCCTGACCATCGGCTCCAGCTTTCGTCTTCACCTTTACGATCAGCGGAGCCTCAACCCCATGACGGTGATGCGCACTCTGGCCGCCATCCGCAACCGCCGCTACCAGGCCGTCATCGACTTCGAACAAGGATCCCTTGTGGGCGCCGCCTTTATCCGCATCGCGGGCGTTCCCGTTCGCGTCGGGTTTCTGCCGATGAACTCCAACGCCAAGGCCGCTTTCCTGACCCATCCGCTCCGCTTCCGCGAAGCCGACTCGATGTGGACCTCCTTCATCCGCCTGATGCGCATGATTGACCGCGACTTTCCCGAGACGATCTCGGCCACGCCAATTCCGATCGACTGTGGGACCCGTCGCTCGGTCCGCGAATGGCTCCGCTCCACGGCCGCCGGTCCGATCGATAATGTAGCGGCATTCCACCTCGGCTCGGGCCCGCGCTACTACAAGCGTTGGCCCGTCGAACGCTTTGTCGCGCTTGCCGATAGACTGCGCCTGGATTCACCCGATCTCCTGATCGTTCTCACCGGGCAGCCCTTCGAACGTCCCCTGATCGAGGAGTTCGTCGCCGGCTACTCCGGCCGCGTCGTCGATACCACCGCGCTCGGCTCGATCGTGAAAGTCGCAGCGCTGCTCGCCGGCTGCGTCCTCGTTGTCTCCAACGACACCGGCATCATGCATCTGGGCGCTGCGATGGGCGCGCCGACCGTCGGCATCTTCGGCCCTGTCGGTCCGAATCGCTGGGCGCCCGTCGGCCCTTATGCCGCCGCCGTCGCCGCGACCGGCGTTCCGTGCAGTCCCTGTGCGGAAACCTATCGGCTGGTCGACCCGCCCGATTGCGCCAATCCCGACCGCATCCGCTGCCTGCGCGAAGTGACGGTCGAGATGGTGCTCGAAGCCGCCCACCGCGTCACCTCCGCCCGTCCGCAACCACGCTCCGACCAACTCGCCCAAGCCGCAGACTAAGAGTTCCGATGAACCTGCCCGCGAGAATTTACATCAACGGCCGCTTTCTTCAGCAGCCGGTCACCGGCGTCCAGCGTTACGCCCGCGAGCTTCTAAAGGCCTGGGACCAAATGCTCGCCGCGGGCGAAATCGACCCCCGCGGCGTAGAATTCCGCCTGCTCGCTCCGCCTGGCCCGATCGCGCCCCCACCCCTTCACTATATTTCTCTCAGCCAGGTTGGCCGCCTCCGCGGCCATCTCTGGGACCAGTTCGAATTGCCCTTGCGCGTGCGCGACGGCACGCTCTTCTCGCCCTGCAACGTCCACCCGCTGCTTTCGCCGTCCCTTTGCCCCGGTGTGGTCACCGTCCACGATCTCGCCTGGCGTCTCAGTCCCGACGCCTACACCCCCGCCTTCCGCCTCGCATATCGAGTCCTCGTCCCCGCCGCCCTGCGCCGGGCCGCCGCCGTCATCACTGTCACCGAGGCCGAAAAACGTAACATTATCAACCACTTCCCCACCGTCACCGGCCGTATCCACGCCGTCCATCACGGCGCCCCCGCGGTCCCCGGTCCTCGACCGGACGACGTTTTATCGCATGACAGCACAAACTTGCATTCCTGTTCAGGGGGAAATTTTTCACTATGGGTCGGCACCCTGACGAGAAGGAAAAACCCTCAAGGCGCAATCGACGCGGTCGCCCTGGTCAACAAAGTGTTGAAGATGCCGCTCGTCATGGTCGGCACCAATTACCGCGGATTCAGGGACGCCGGCCTGACGATTACGCACGGCACGGGCGAGATAGTCCGGTTCATGGATCGTGTCCGCACCTTCGCAGAACTGGCCGGCCTTTACCGCGCTGCCGCTTGTCTCCTGTTCCCGTCGTTCTATGAGGGGTTCGGCCTCCCACCGCTCGAAGCGATGGCTCTTGGCTGTCCGGTCGTCGCCTCGGACATCGCGGCGTTGCGCGAGGTTTGCGGCGATGCCGCTATCTATTGCAACCCGAACGACCCGGCCGACATCGCCGAAAAGATTCGGATGGTGGCGGAAGATTCTCAGCTCAGAGCGGTGATGCGGCGTCTCGGACTCGCCCGCGCCCGCGAATTCAGTTGGAAGAAGTGCGCTCGCCAGACCTTCGCAATCCTGCGCAGTGTCAGCGCGCGCGAGATTCCCGCACCTGCGCTCGCAGCGGGCGTGAGGCCATCAACGACTCGGCCGGAGCGCACTCCTCAGCACTCTTCCACTTGAGCTCTGTCGTTACCGCCGCGACGGAATTGGAAACGCGACACTGCGGCTTCTTGCGATGAGAAGAATCGCGATCGTTCACGATTGGCTCTCGAGCTACTTCGGCTCCGAGCGCGTGCTGGAGCAGATTCTTCACCTCTACCCGAGCGCCGATCTGTTCTGCGTAACTGATTTTCTCCCGCCGGGCGAACGCGCTTTCCTCAACGGCAGGCCCGTGATCACTTCCTTCATCCAGCGGTTGCCGTTCGCCCGCCGGCATTTTCGGAAGTACCTCGCCCTGATGCCCCTTGCGATCGAACAGTTCGATCTGTCGGCATATGAACTGGTGATTTCGAGCTCGCACGCAGTCGCCAAGGGTGTATTAACGAATCCGGCGCAGCTTCACATCAGCTACGTGCACACACCGATCCGCTACGCATGGGACTTGCAAGAACAGTATCTCGCCAAGGGCCATACGAAACGGCGCAAGCGACTCCTGGCCCGAGCGCTGCTCCACTACATTCGCATGTGGGATACGCGCACGGCCAACGGAGTCGACGCCTTTGTCGTCAACAGCAAGTTCATCGCGCGCCGGGTGCAGAAAATCTATCGGCGTGAAGCCGTCGTCATCCATCCGCCGGTAGATGTTGCCTCATTCGCGATTGGGTGGCAGAGGCAACCCTTCTACCTTACCGTGTCGCGCCTCGTGCCCTACAAGCGCGTCGACCTGATCATCGAAGCGTTTTCGCGTACACGCGATCGCCAACTCGTCGTCATCGGAGACGGTTCGGAGGCCTCGCGCCTGAGGAGCAAGGCTACGTCCAACATCACGATGCTTGGCCACCAGCCGTTCGAGGTGATCCGCGAGCATCTGCAACAGGCGCGCGTTTTATTTTCGCAGCCGAGGAGGACTTCGGCATCGCTCCCGTCGAGGCGCAGGCCTGCGGCACACCTGTCATTGCCTTTGGCAAGGGTGGCGTGACCGAGACGGTGATCGATGGCGACACAGGTTTGTATTTTACCGAGCAGACGGCCGGCTCACTGATCGACGCGATACGCAGGTTCGAACGCAGCCGGCGTTGCTTCGATCCGCGTCGTATCCGGCGCAACGCCGAGCGTTTCAGCATCGAGCGTTTCCGCCATGAATTCGCTGCACTGGTCGAATGGGAATATGCCGCCTTTATGAATCATGGCTCGCACCCGCTTGCAGAGGTTTCTGCGCTCTGGATGGAAAACGGGACGAATGCGCAGACTAAAGCTAATCTGTAGAGTCGGTATCGCCGCGGCGATGCTCGCGCTTGCATCGCCGGTGCATTCACAGAGCCGGCGCTATCGCGTCGATACATCAGGCAGCCGGACGACCGCATTCCTCGTGACCAGGTTCGGCGCGCGATGCGACGGTATCACAGACGACGCCAGGGCCTTTCAGAACGCCCTGGATGCCGCAGGAGCCGGCTGCGTGGTCAGAAAGGGTTATCTGATCGGAGGATATCAGACGGTGGTCGTCCCGGACGGCGCCAGGTGTAAAATCAACTCCGGTCTGACGAATTCGAAGAGCGATTGCGTTGGAATCTCAAGTTACTCGGGAGCGACGCTCGACTTTTCCGGTTTGCCTGGCGGTCAGACTGCCCTCACCCTGAAGCCTCGCGTCTATGGCGCCTACACTGGCAACGTTGCACGCTCCGAGAATCTCCAGATGGTTGGCCCCGGACACGCGAGCGATACGGTCGGGATCGCGAGCAGCACCCCGATGACGACCTTTCGCCAATACAACGTCCACGGCTTCGGTCATGGCTACGAAGTTCACAGCGGCTCCTGGCTGAATCATTTCGTGAATACGTCTATCTGGGATTGCCACGTCGACGTCTATTGCGGCAGCGGTTTGAAGGACGCGGGCGAGCAAATCAGCTTCGAGGCCGGTGTGCTCTTCAACAGCGACCAGGCTATCGAGAACGACGGCTGCGAGCTCAATATCACGGATTCTTCCATCGACGGGCTGAACGGTCCGGCAGTGGTCAATGGAGGCGGTTCGACGCGCCTGATCGGAGATCATATCGAATACATGACCGCGGTCGACGTCCCTCTCGTCGTATCAGCGAAGGCCTGCAACACATACGGGAGCCTCACGATGGAGGGGGGCCAGATTCAGTTCGATCACGCGAAACCGCAGGCGCTCGCGCGCAACGACGGTGGCCCTGGACCCTGCGGCGGCGGTGGCTGGGGCTCGTACATCCGAATCAACAACGTTTTCATGAGCAACGTGCCGACGGATTCGAAGGGCGCGGTTGTTGTCACCGGTTCCAATTCGAGCCAGATAGCAATCTGTCACGCGACCAATGGTGCCGGAGGCGGTGCGATGGGCAACATCCCGAACATCGGCCGCCCCTACTTGGGCCAGGGTCAGTGCTGATCCAGCTGCCGGAATTCGAGGATTCGTTTTCCTTTTGGCAGGCGCGAGGAAGCCGATGAATAGCTAACACCCGGCATCGCCAGCGCTTTGACCTCCGCACTTTAGCTGGCTCTTGAAAGATGCCCGCGCCGACTGGCGCGGGCATCTTGCGTTTTGGCGTACCGTCGATCTCGCGCTCAATGAGCGTCGGCAGCCGAGAAGGTATCTTTGGCTCGCGTGTGAGTATTGCGCCTGGAGAGTTCGAATTGCACCGCCGGCGCAAGCGGGACCGCTTGCAAGTTTCGTGGCAACCTGTTTCTCATCCGGTAGAGTCTTCGCGATTCGTCCGCACAGGAAGGGGAGCCATGGCATTCACGAATATCCTGCTTGAAAAGCACGATCTCATCGGGACGCTCACCTTGAACCGTCCGGAAAAACTGAACGCAATGAGCCCGGCGCTTATCGCCGAGTTTGGCGAGGCAATCGCGCAGATCGAAAAGGACGCGGAGATTAAAGTCGTGGTTATCCGCGGCGCGGGGCGTGCCTTTTCGACCGGATATGATCTCGCCGGCGGATGGAACGAAGGCGCGTCGAGGCCTTTCACGATCGATGACGACCAGCGGTTTCTCCAGCGCTACGTCGAACACTGGCTGCGCTTGCGGGATTTGCCCAAGCCCGTCATCTCGATGGTGCATGGATATTGCCTGGCGGGCGCGACCCAACTCTGCATCAGCACTGACATAATCTTCGTCGCCGATGACGCCCGCATCGGCTTCCCTTCCATCCCGGCCGGCGCCGGTTACGTCAGCGCCTTCTGGAATTGGATGGTCGGTCCGCATCGCACGAAATACCTGGCCTTCCTTCCCGGCAGCCGGATTAGCGGCAAAGAAGCCGAGGCGATGGGCTTTGCGACGCGCGCGTTTCCGGCCGAGATTCTCGAGAAGGAGACCTACGATTATGCGCGGCAGGTCGCGAAGGTCCCGGCGCAGAAGCTTCGCCTGGAAAAACTCGCAATTAACCGCGCGATGGATCTGCGTGGTTTCCGGGTTTCAGTTCAGTCGGGGGCCGAGTTCGACGCGATTTTTCATTTCGGCCCCGGCAATGAAGAGATCAGACAGGTTCAGAAGGAACGGGGACTGCGCGGAGCAATCAAGTGGTATGAGGAGAAATGACTTCCCGTCACAGCCGGAACTGTCCGCAGGCTGAAAACAGGAGCGCAATGCAACGGACGCGAATAAATGGAGTCGAGCTGGCTTACGAGTTGCGTGGAACCGGCGCGCCGCTCGTGATGATCCACGGCGCGCAGGGCGACCAGAGCATGTTCAACGATCTGGCTCCCGCCTTCGCGCGCAATTATCGCGTGCTGACGTTTGACCAGCGTGATTCAGGCCTGAGCGAAAAGCCGCACGGCGACTATGGCATCGCGCAGCTCGCCGACGACACTGCCACCCTGATGGATCACGTCGGCTTCGACGCGGCGCATATAGTGGGAGTGTCGATGGGCGGCATGATTGCGGCGGAGTTCGCCCTTCGTCATCCCAAGAAGGTTCGTGCGCTGGTGCTGGGATGCACCACTCCGGGCGGACCCAGGGCGATTCGGATCGGTGGAGATGCCTTCAATGCCGCGTACTCGTCACGGCCGATGTCGAGCGAGGATCGTGGCCGGGCGTTGGCCGAGGCCGCCTTCACGAAGGAATACATCGAGCGCCACCCCGAGATCATCCCGGCGATGATTGAGTCGCGCCGCCAGCGGCCGCTCGACCCGGCCGCACTCGAGAGCCGTCTCAAAGCCGCGATGCGGCATGACGTCTACGATCGGCTCGGGCAAATCACCTGCCCGACGCTCGTTATCACGGGCAAGAACGATGCGCTGATTTCGTGGGAAAACTCGCGCCTGCTTGCCGACAGGATCCC